>Ga0208768_1000023_pt1 | contig 127513 bp, 114 predicted proteins | sample AntAceMetag02UK1_FD_184760 | JGI IMG/M metagenome (GOLD analysis project Ga0208768, IMG submission 184760) | Saline lake microbial communities from Ace Lake, Antarctica - Antarctic Ace Lake Metagenome 02UK1 (SPAdes) (version 2) | ecosystem: Environmental > Aquatic > Non-marine Saline and...
TATGATCGAATGGATCTGGCCATGGATGCTATTACTCGCGCCGCTGCCCTTGCTGGTGCGACGCCTGCTGCCACCGGCACGCTCACAGCAACCCGCGTTGCGTGCGCCGTTTTATGCCGAATGGCAAGAGATGAGTGAAACGCAGGTCGGTCGATCAGTGCGCAGCGGCGCGCTGCCTACCCTCGCCCTGTGGTTACTTTGGTTGCTACTGCTACTGGCGGCGGCGCGGCCGATGTGGATCGGCGAACCGATTGAGCTGCCCAACAGCGGGCGTGACCTGATGATTGCGGTCGATATTTCAGGCTCCATGCGTATCGAGGATATGCAGGTAGGCCAGTCATTGGTGCCGCGCGTGGATGCCGTCAGGCAAGTGGGCGCGCAGTTCATCAGCCAGCGCAGCGGCGACCGTCTGGGGCTTATCCTGTTCGGCACGAACGCCTACGTGCAGTCACCCCTGAGCTTTGATACCAGCACTGTCGAGCGGTTTTTATCAGAGGCACAAATTGGCTTTGCAGGCGAGGAGACGGCAATAGGCGACGCCATCGGGCTGGCGGTAAAGCGACTCAAAGAGCGGCCTGCCGAAAGCCGCGTACTGATCTTGCTGACTGACGGGCAGGATACCGCGAGCTCCGTCAAACCCATCGATGCTGCGCAGCTTGCCGCTACGCTGGGTATTCGTATTTACACCATCGGTATTGGCGCGGATTCACTGACCATGCCCGGCCTGTTTGGCTCCAGCTTCGGCAGCCGCCAGGTCAACCCGTCTGCAGAGCTGGATGAAGCCAGTCTGCAACAGATCGCTCAACTCACCGGCGGAGAGTATTTCCGCGCGCGCAATCCGCAGGAGCTGGCCAACATTTACCAACTACTGGATCAACTGGAACCGGTGGAGCAGGAAACCACACTTTATCGACCGCGACAGGCCCTGGGCTATCTGCCGCTGCTAGCTGCTCTGATGCTGAGCTTCCTACTGGCGCTGCGCCACTGTCGTGCTGCTTTTGACGGAAACAACGCCTTGGCAGCCGTTCATCAGGAGGACCGCTGATGGAATTTCACTGGATGCGGCCAGAATGGTTGTGGAGCCTGATACCGGCAATTATCCTGTTCGCTCTACTGTGGCGTCAGCGCCAGCGCTCGGGCAGTTGGCATTCGGTGATCGCGCCAGAATTGCTGCGCCATCTGGTCAGCGATATCGGCGCGTCGCGCAGCAGTAATCTGCTCCCAATGGTCCTTCTGGGATGGCTGCTTGCCGCCATCGCTGCCAGCGGTCCAAGCTGGCATAAAATTCCGCAGCCGGTGCACCAGAAGCAGGATGCGCTGGTAGTGGTGCTAGACCTCAGCTACTCCATGAACTCAGCGGACCCGGCACCGTCCAGGCTGGACAGGGCGCGACAAAAAATACTTGATTTGCTGCAGTATCGACGCGAGGGACAGACCGGGCTTATCGCCTATGCGGGTGACTCTCATATCGTTACGCCCCTGACCGACGACACGCCTACCATCGCCAACCTACTGCCAGCACTGCACCCGGAAATGATGCCGATCCCGGGCAGCGAGCCCGTCAGTGCGGTAACGCAGGCACTGGAGTTACTGCGCTCTGCGGGTATCCGGCGCGGTAAAATTCTGCTGGTTACCGACGGCGTCTCAGAACGCGATCGCGAGGGTATCGAAACAGTACTCACTGGAAGTAACGCTCAGCTGGCGATTCTGGGCGTGGGTACAGCAACTGGTGCACCCATCCCTCTGCCCGGTGGCGGTTTTATGAGGGACGATAATGGAACCATCGTCATGCCAGGGCTGGAAGAAACGGGTTTACGCGAGTTAGCGGCAGCCACGGGCGGCAGTTACCAGCGCATGGTAATAGACGAGAGTGATTTTAAGTCCCTGCTGGTGGCAAGCCCACTGGACAATGTGGAGGAGACGCTGGCACTGGACAGAACTGCGGATACCTGGGAGGACCAGGGTTACCTGTTTATTCTCGCGCTGTTGCCACTGGCACTGGCACTGTTCAGGCGCGGCTGGTTGATAGCCGCATTACCGGTAGTGTTTCTAGTGCAACCGGAACCCGCGACAGCGCAATCATGGAATGACCTGTGGCTGACCCAAGATCAACAGGGTCAGCGGGCACTGCAACAGGGCGACGCCGAGGGCGCTGCTTCACTGTTTGAAAACTCAGACTGGGCAGGCACGGCGGCCTACCAAAGCGGCGATTATGAAATGGCCACAGAGAAGTTTGAGAATCCTGCAAGCTCCGACAGTCTTTACAATCGTGGCAACGCGCTAGCGCGAACCGGAAAACTCGATGATGCCATCTCTGCTTATGAGCAATCGCTGGGCCTACTACCCGATCAATCCGATGCCAAGGAGAACCTGGCATTAGTCAAAAAGCTGAAAGAACAGCAGGAACAGGAACAGGAACAGGCAAAGGATCAAAACGAGGAGCAAGAGCAGAACCAGCAGCAGGACCAGAGCCAGCAGCAGGACCAGAGCCAGCAGCAGGATCAGGATCAACAGCAGGACCAAAGCCAGGATCAGGATCAGGATCAGGATCAGGATCAGCAGCAGCAGGATCAGCAGCAGGATCAGAGTCAACAGCAAAACGAGACTGAGCAGCAGCAGGGCGAGGATGACGAAGCCCGCGGCCAGCAGGCCGAGGACGAACAGTCTGAGCAGGAGGCCCAGGATCAAATGGCAGCGGGCATTGAATCGGGCGATGAAGAACGCGATCAAGCCATGGAGCAGTGGCTGCGCCGGATACCAGATGATCCCTCCGGCTTACTGCGGCAGAAATTCCGGTACGAAAGCCAGCAGCGGCAACAGCAGCAACAGCAGCAACAAGGAGGCCCCCGAGATGAAGAAACCTACTGGTAGTGTGCTGACCATAATGGTTATGCTCGTTCTAGTCCTGGGCGCCGATGTCACGCTTGCATCAGTCAGTGCCAGCGTCGATCGCAACAGGATGACGCTCGGAGACACGGTGCGATTGACGATCAATGCGACCGATGGTGAAGACATTACGGAGCGAGAGTTGCAACCTCTGCAGACGGATTTTGAGATTCTGCAACGCGCAACCAGCAGTAACACCAGCATCATCAATGGACGCGTATCCCATTCCAGGCAAGTCACAATCGATCTCGCGCCGCGTCGCGAAGGCAACTTGAAAATTCCCGCGATGCAGTTTGGGCAAAGTAAGACACCAAGCCTCACCGTGGTGGTAGGGCCGCCATCAGATACACAGACGGATGGGCAGAGCGTTGTGTTTGAAGCCGAAGTAGACCATCAGGAGGTCTATGTACAGGGTCAGGTAATTTTGACGCTGCGTGTGCAGCAAGCCGTAACGCTTGCGGGTCGCAGCATCTCGCCGCTGAAACTGGATGATGCCTTCGTTAAACCACTGGAACAACGCTCCTTTCAGCGTGTCATTGGAGGTCGCCCCTGGTTAGTCGACGAATTGCGCTACGCTATTTTTCCTGAGCAGAGTGGCACGCTCACCATTCCAGCCCAAATATTTTCTGGACGCATTGAGCGCGGCCGCAGCAGCTTTTTCGATATCGGCGGTGGCGGTCAGCTGGTAAGACGCAGCACGCAGCCCATCACGATTGATGTGCTACCCAAACCCGCCATTTATCCAAAGGAAGACTGGCTGCCAGCACAGCAGTTGACGCTGCAGGAAACCTGGTCAACTCCCCCGGAGGAACTGCGCGTCGGCGAGTCCTCTACGCGCACCATTCGTATTGTGGGAGAAGGATTGCAAGGCGCCCAACTGCCGCCAATACTGTTCACTAAGACGGAGGGCCTGAAGTACTACCCGGACCAGCCCACCATTGCTGAACAAGAAATTCCCGGCGGCCTCGAAGGGATTCGTGAAGATAGTGCAGCCGTCGTCCCAACCCGCGCAGGCTCCTATGTAATCCCGCAAATTCGCATCCCATGGTGGGACACAACATCCGAGCAGTTACGATATGCTGAGCTGCCAGAGCGGGCTCTGACAGTGAAAGGAGCCGCCACCGCAGACCCGCTCGGTACTTCGAGTGACACCGGCACTGCGCCAGCACCGGCGCTTAACGCTGCAACGGATGGGGCGGCCAGCTCGGTGAACGATTTCACCGCTGCAACGGACGTGGCGGTAAGTGCAGCCGCACAGCGCGAGATAAGATTCTGGCAAATCCTCAGCGCGATCAGCGCGCTGGGTTGGTTGCTGACGTTCGTTTACAGGCGGCGCAACCGTGTCCCTTCACCGCAATCCAGTAGTGAGATCGCCGCGATCGTATCGGAGAAAAAGGCCTTCAAGCAACTGCTTTTCGCCTGTTCGGAGGGAGACGCCGCCCGTGCGCGCGCAACGGTTATTGCCTGGTCAGCCGCCTTTACGCCCGGAGTTGCTGCCGTTTCGCTGGATCAGGTCGCGCAAAAGTGGGGCGATGAGGAGCTGGGACAGCTGCTGGGGAAAATCGATGAGGCGCTCTACCGACCAGGAGAAAACGCCTGGAATGGAGAGGAACTCGCAGCATGCCTGCGCCGGCTGCGAAGGATGGGCGCACACAGTGACGGCGGCAGTGACGAACAGCCGCTGCAGCTATATCCTACCGCCTGATAACCCGAAACAAAAAAAAGCAGCGAAGGCGCTATGCCATCGCTGCTGTAGTTTTACCTGGCGCTGATATTAGCCAGGGATTACATTGTTAGCGCAAGGACCTTTCTGTCCCTGGCCAACTTCAAACTCCACCGACTGACCATCTGTAAGCGTAGCATAACCGCCGCCACTCTTGATTTCTGAATGGTGAACGAACAGGTCTTTGCCACCATCTTCAGGGGTGATAAATCCGTAACCTTTATCTGCATTGAACCACTTAACCGTACCTTTGCTCATATTACATACTCAAAATAATTGGTGAATTAATGTCAGTTTCCAACCTCGCATTCACCGGTACGAAGTGGAAATTCCTGCGATTAACTTACTCGGTGACTGGCGTAGCGGCGGAAGACGTATCATCCTGTGTTGCCGCTGCACTGTCATCGCTTGCATCAAATTCGCTATTCGTAGCCTTTTTAAGGCGTTTTTCTTCCTTTTTCTTCTTCTTGGCGAGCTCTTTCTGCCGCTTTTCAAAGGAGTAGTTAGGTTTAGCCATCAGAATCCTCTATCAAAAAAAGCGCTCAAGCGGTGGGCGGCGCCCATGCTGGGGTACAATCTAACACACCTGCAGCGCAATTGCTGTCTGTCGTTAGCGCTTCAAGTTCATCAAGTTCAGCCCCAATAGCGGCCTTCATTTGAGTGATTTGGTCACAATTTCATACACATCCGGCGATAATTGCGGTTCATCCGCAAGGCGCTGTAGTTCAGCGCGCATCATCACTCCTCGATCCACGTAGTTGCGCCACTTGGTCAACGGCGTCAACAGGCGCGCAGCAATCTGCGGATTCGTGCGGTTCAATTGAACAACGATGTTGCCCAGGAAACGATAGCCACTGCCATCCAATCGATGGAAATTGATGGGGTTCTGCGAAGCAAATCCGCCGATCAATGCGCGTGCTTTATTCGGGTTACGAATATCGAAATCGACATGTAATAGCAGCCCCTCTACCCGCGCCAGTGCCTGTTGATCGGGGATTGCGGCCTGCAGTTGCAACCACTGGTTGACCACCAGCGCTTCGTGGCGCCAGTCCTGGTAAAACGCCTCCAGCGTGCTGTCGCGCAGCGTGGCGTCGCCGTAAAAGGCAATTTCCTTTAGCGCCGCGAGCCTGTCCGTCATATTGCCCGCGAGACGATATTGGCTGGCAGCCAGCTCAAGATTGTCGGGGTCTGCGCTCACGAGATAGGTGAGACAGGTATTGCGCAGACTGCGCTGGGCAATTTGCTCGCCGTCTGGTGCATAGGGAGCAAGGTTATGCAGGCATTGGTAGCGTGCCAGTAGTGGCTCAGCTAGCGCCGAGCCCAGCGCGGCCCGGACTATATTGCGCGCCTGGTGGATGGTATCAACATTGGCGCCCTCACCCTGACTGGCAAGTTCAGCCAGATAGTCCTCACTGGGCAGGCGCAACATTTCTGCTACAAGTGCCATATCCAATGATTCATCCACCAGCAAATCACCACAGGCCGCGATCAGCAGTGCATCGACAATCGGTTCCGCTGTAGCCAGCAACTGCGTCTCTACTTCGCGAATCACTCTGGTTGCCAGTGCCTGGGCACTGTCCCAGCGCACAAAGCCGTCATCATCACGACGCATAAGCGCACAGAGATCGGCTTTGCTGTAATCGTAGAACAACCGTACCGGCGCCGAAAAACCGCGCAGCAACGAGGGTACAGGACGTTCCGCAACACCTTCAAAAACGTAGGTTTGCTGCGCGCTATCTACCGTCAACACCGTGTGCGTGTTGTCGCTGCACTCGGGGTCGGGAGGCGTTCCGGACAGGCGCAATGGAAGGTTTCCAGCCTCGCCCAGCAGCCCCATGGCCAGTGGTATGAAAAAAGGCTGCTTCCCGGTTTGGCCGGGGCTATCCGGGCAGGATTGCTCGACATGCAAGGTGTAGCGCTGCGTGCCCACATCATACTCATCTTGAACCTTGAGTTGCGGTGTACCCGCCTGCGAGTACCAATTGCGGAACTGAACGAGATCTAAACCACTGGCATCCTCCATGGCGCAGACAAAATCCTCACAGGTGACAGCCTGGCCATCGTGCCGCTGGAAATACAGGTCGGAGCCGCTGCGAAACTGCTGCGCACCGAGCAGTGTGTGCATCATACGCACCACTTCCGCACCTTTTTCATAGACTGTCAGCGTATAAAAATTATTGATTTCCATGAAGGAGTCAGGGCGCACCGGGTGCGCCATCGGGCCGGCATCCTCAGCGAACTGAGCAGTGCGCAATACCGTTACGTCCTCAATACGTTTGACCGTGGGCGAACCCATATCAGCAGAAAATTGTGCATCGCGAAAAACAGTGAACCCTTCCTTGAGACTGAGTTGAAACCAATCACGACAGGTCACCCGGTTGCCGCTCCAGTTGTGGAAATACTCGTGGGCAACAATGGCCTCTACGCGCTGGAAGCCAGCATCCGTGGTGATTTCATGGCTACACAGTACGCAGGAGGTGTTAAATATATTCAGGCTCTTGTTTTCCATCGCGCCCATGTTGAAGTCGTCCACAGCGACAATATTGAAAATATCCAGATCGTATTCTCTACCATAGGCCTCCTCGTCCCAGCGCATCGCCTGCTGCAGCGAACGCATGGCGTGCGCGCATTTCTTGATGTCTTTTCCCTCAACATAAATACGCAGCGTGACGCACCGACCGTTCATCGTCGTAAACGTCTCTTCGATGTGCGACAAACTGCCTGCGACCAGCGCGAACAGGTAGGCAGGCTTTGGAAAGGGATCGTGCCAAACAGCCCTGTGACGCCCGTCAGCGAGCACTTCCAGGGCGACCAGATTTCCGTTACTCAACAGCACAGGGTAGCGACTGCTTTGCGCTTCCATCGTGACCGTAAATACTGACAGGACATCGGGTCGATCCAGGTAATACGTGATCTTCCGAAAGCCCTCTGCCTCGCATTGCGTGCAGAATAAGGCGCGCGACTTATAAAGCCCGGACAAGGACGTATTTTTCTGTGGCTCAATGCGCGTGCGACAGGTGAGAACACACTGCTCGGGCACGGCGTGGATTAGCAGAGATTCATCACTAAGCCGATAATCCGCGTCGTCAAGTTCAACGCCGTCTATCGCAAGCGACAGCAACTCCATTTCCTCGCCGTGCAACTCCAGCGAGTCATTCTGCGCGACAGCGTTGTCACGCAACAGGTAAAGACTGGAGGTAACAATTGCACAGTCTTCGTGTAGCTCGAAGTGCAAGTCAGTGCGATTGATCACGTACGCCGGCGGCTTGTAGTCTTTGAGATAAATCGTTACCGGATTGGCATCGCGCATAGTGTTACTCAGCCGTGTGCAAGGACAGGTAATAGCCGCCGTACTTGCGTATATTGATGACGCCGGTATCAAAAATCAGATACTGGCCCTTAATACCCAATAATGTGCCCCCGATGGATGGCGTCTTATCCAGATTAAGGGATTTAACTTTAGCCGGGTACTCAAGCACAGGGTAGTTGATGAACGTGTCACTCTCTTCGGGTAGCTCGGTGATCGCTTGTATACCGTGCGCTTGGACCAGAGCGACCAACTCATCAGCACAATCTGCCATCAGTTGACGACGCACTTGCTCCAAGTCACAGGGCTCAGCATCGCCCTTGAGCATTGCCTGCCAGTTAGTTCTATCGGCAATATGCGCTTTAAACGCGGACTCCACCAGACCAGAGTGCAAGCGGCTTTCTACACGAAAAATCGGTCGCGCCTGCGTCGCGCCCTGATCCATCCAGCGTGTCGGCACCTGCGAGCCACGAGTAATACCGACCTTGATGCCCGATGTGTTGGCAAGGTATACGAAATGGTCAACCATGCAGTGCTGCTCGCCCCATTCGGGTTCGCGGCAGGTACCCGCGGCATAATGGCACTTCTCCGGACTCATGATGCAGCTATCGCACTGTGCGAGTCGCTTAAAGCAGGGGTAACAGTAGCCCTGATTAAAACTCTTGTTGGTTTTACGATTACAGTGAACGCAATGAATAATACCCTGATAATCAAGCTGCAATTGCTTGCCCAAGTATTCATTCAGCGGGATTTCATGGTCGCCAAGCACCATCGTATAGGACACTGGGTTCGATAGCGCAGTTTTCATCTTGCGGACCGCGCCGGCCGCCAACAGCTCAGCCAAGTGATTCTCCTACTCTTGCCATTTCAGGGGTTGTTCCGCCGATGTCTCGCAGGGATCGCTGGCCACTGGTTTCTTTTCAACATACCCGATACGGTCCTGCTCCGGCAGATGCCGCTCGCCCCAAGCGATAATAGCCTGCATGGCGTGAACACGTTGCTCTGGTGTAAGCGTTTTATTGTCCGGCCACTTACCGAGCTCTACCGCACGCAAGAGGCGCTGGTATATTTCCGGAGACATCGAGTTGATTGTTTGTTTGTAATCCATCGGGGCTGTCATGCTGTCAATGCCTGCGATTATACCTGTGTGCTCGAGCGCTTGTCGCCGCCATACGCTGAAAGAGCGCCAAACAGCGCGCCCAGCACAGCGCCACAGAGCAGCCCACCAACATGAGCAGCATTGGCGATCGCGCCAAAACCCAGCACTTCCACCATACCCACCATGCAAAACACTAACCAGCCAACCATCAGCAACATAATGCCCCTGGAGGGTTGTATGCGCCAACGCGGTTGCAGTAACGGCGCCACCCATGAGAAGCCCAGCATACCGTAAACTACACCGGACATGCCGCCAAACAAGCTGCTGCCGTCGAAAGCGAACTGGCTGGCATTGGATACGACAGCAATAACAGTAAACAGCATAAACATATTGAAATGCCCCAGCACCTGTTCCACCCGACCTCCGAGATCCCACAACCAGAGGCTATTGAAAACAATGTGCAACCAACCGAAATGCAGGAACACCGGCGTCACCAATCGCCAGTACTGCCCGTCCATGCTATCAAACAGCGGCTGACCTACAGCCGACCGGATCGGCGTGAAGGTAAAATAATTCAACCAGTTTAAAGGCGCATGTAGGTACACGAGCAAGAAACCGCAGAAACTCAGGACTATTAGAACCAGTGTTACAGGCACCCGGCGCCATTGGATGAGACCAGGAACTTTTTGTGACATCGGCTTCCTCTGTGTCAACTCAATGCTCACCCGACCAGACCGCCATGCCTTATAAAGCGCCTGCACCTGAGGTGCCTGCCCCTCTTCTGCCACCAGGACAACCTGCTGGCCGCCCTCTTCGAAAATACGGTGCATCACTCCGCGCTGGTGCAACAATGCACTGAGAGGCAGAAGATCCTCCTCAAGTGCGACGCTAAGTGCCTGATGCAAATTCTCCATCAATTGACCAGCGCGTTGCTCCAGCGCAGCTTATCTCTGCAACTGGCGTAAAAACTGTGTCCCAGGGGATGCAACAGGGTCAGGCGATGTGGATACTTGGTGATGTGCACGGAATCGCCAGGGCGCGCCTTCGTCTTGGGACGCCCGTCACACGTCACCGGAGGATGGATACGATTTCTGGCGAGGATATCCAATCTAATCTCACAATTACCATCGACCACGATAGGCCTGCTACTCAGTGCGTGGGGAAACATCGGCACCAGAACGATCGCATCCAATGTGGGATGCATAATCGGACCGCCGCCCGACAACGAGTAGGCGGTGGAGCCCGTTGGCGTTGATACGATCAGGCCATCGGCGCGTTGCCGATAGACAAAGGTATCGTCAATATACAGTTCAAACTCAATCATCTGCGCTGAAGTGCCTGAGTTGACCACCACATCGTTAAGCGCTTCGCCACGGCCGGTCACCTCGCCATCGCGACGTACTTCCGCATCGAGTAAAAAGCGGCTTTCGTGCTCAAACTGTCCATCCAATACTGCCGGGATCTCCCGAGAAATTTGCTCTGGCGTAATGTCAGTGAGAAAACCTAGCCGGCCACGGTTGATACCCAATACGGGCGTATCAAACTTCGCCAGGGTCCGCGCTGCGCTGAGCAGGCTTCCATCGCCGCCGACTACAATAACAAGATCTGCCTCTGCGCCAATCTCATCAAGAGAGGCCATGCGTGGCGCAGTATCGGGCAGAATATCGCCGAGCGAATCTTCCAGTATCACATCCAGTCCGCGGGACTCTAACAGTTCCACCAACTCCCGCAACACACGAGTCAGTCCGCGCTGCCGACTGCGACCAGCCAAACCAATTTTCCTGAAAGATGCCTGCATCTAACTGCTTCTCTACAGTGAAGGACTGGTATTATACCCACGAACCCACACAGTAGCGCAGCGATCATCAATTTTTCCTACCGCCACCAGATTGTGCGAGATCTCGCCTGGACCTGCTTCTCGCCACCGCTAGTGCACATTGCGCATCTGGTAGGTGCGAATAGCCCCGTATCGGCCTATACACCACAGTTTACGCCTGCAAGAGCGCTATGGCTGAAACTGCAGGACGACGACCCCGCTCCGCTTCTGGAGCACTTGGCTATGCGCCCTACGCATAGGTTGGGTGTCTACTTTGAGCAGCTCTGGCATTTTTTCCTGCAACACGACCCGGTGACCGAGCTGATTGCACACAATCTGGCTGTGCGCGATGGGGGGAGAACGTTAGGCGAATTCGACTGCATCCTCTACGACAAGCAACACAGGCGCTATGTTCATCTGGAACTGGCAGTGAAGTTCTTTCTAGGCGTGCCTCAGACCGCCAGAAAATTCCCCATTGAAGGGAGTGCACTGGACTGGCTGGGTCCAGACCAGAAGGATAGGCTCGCAACCAAGCTTGACCAACTATTGTTGCGCCAAATTATGTTGACTGACGCTCCCGCTGCGAGGTCACTGCTGGGTGAACTCGCTATTACTGACATCACAAAGCAGATCGCACTCAAAGGCTATCTGTTTCAGGCGCCGGGCTCATCCCTGCCCCTCCCTCCCGGCTACAATGCCGATTGCCCGCTTGGATGTTGGGTGCCACTTGGCGACGAACTGGCTCGCCATTGCGCGCAATTGGCTGCGAGCACCTTCGTAATTCTCCCCAAGAGACGCTGGCTCAGTGCAGCATATAGCGAGGACAACGCAGAACAGTTAGCCCCCCCTCAACTCAATGATGCAGTAGCTGAACAACTCGGCAGCGATGGCTATCCACTACTCGTCGCCGCGCTTGATAAAAATGGCGAAGAATTCAGTCGCTTTTTCGTCACTCCCCGCAGCTGGCCGGAAAGCGCCTCATAGTCCTTCATGCGGCGTCTGTCTAATCCCCGCAGTCTAAAAGATATGCGAGGCGCTTTTGCGAAGCCCTTGTCGAACTCTGCCGTTGTCTGCCGAACTCTGCCGAACTCTGCCGAACTCTGTCGAACTCTGTCTAAAGTAAGCAAACGCAGGACCGCTCTCTTGCAGCAGACCCGTTTTAAGCTGCCGCTGCCGTTTAGCGCAGTATAATTGTCTGCGCGGGCAATCTATACTGTGTCTGTGATGCCTTTCTTGAGAACAGAGTATGCCGGGTCAACAAGAGGCCAAATGGCCATTTCGCTGGGACCTCCTCCTGCGCTACCGATTTATCGAAACGCTGGCCCTTTGGGAGGGACGCCTCACTACTCGGCACTTGTGCGACACCTTTGGCATCGGCCGGCAGCAAGCCAGTAAAGATATTAACAATTACATCCGCGAAGTCGGTCCCGGCAACCTCGAGTACGACAAATTCCTGAAGGGCTACAAGCCAACACCTGCATTTGAGCCGCGCGTTACGCAGGGCCTGGCTGACGAGTATCTGCACCTGATGGCGCGCAATAACGAACTGATGAACGTGTTCGAGTCCCTGTCGCTGAACGTTGCCAATGTCGAAGTACTCACGCTGCCTGTGCGCGATGTAAAACCGGAGGTGTTGCGCCCCATCATGCAGGCCGCGCGCCAACAGCGGCGACTGGATGTCGACTACGTGTCACTCAACCACCCTGACCGGGAGGGCCGCATTATCGTTCCGCACACGCTGATCTACAGTGGCTTGCGCTGGCATGTAAGGGCCTGGTGCGAAAAGAACGCCGCTTACCGCGACTTTGTACTGAGTCGATTTCGCGATATCCCCGAGATAATGGACGAATCCGAACATGGTGCAGAGGGCGACACAGACTGGCACACGCGGGTTATCGTGCGCATCGTGCCGGACCCGCGCTTGCAACCAGCGCAGCGCGAAGTGATTGAGGTAGACTACGGCATGGCAAATGGCGCGCTTGAAATATCAACCCGGGCCAGACTGGTCACCTACGTATTGCAGTTGCTGCATATCGAACCGAATGAACTCGCCGAGGATCCAACCGCTCAGCAGATCATCGTCGAGAATCGAGCAGAGCTGGCACCCTGGTTGTTTGGATAAGGGTTGTTTAGAGAGGGGTTTCTGCGTCGTGGACAAGAAAAACAGGTTTGAAGTCGCTTACTCCGAGAGCAAGTTCTGGAGCAAATTAAAACGCTACGCCAAAACGGCCGGTACGGAAGTGGTTGAGAAAGCGCTGCTGCTGTTTTATGCCGCTCAAGAAGAAAAAGCGCCCGCATCGGCAAAGGGCACGATTGCCGCCGCATTGGGCTACTTTATCATTCCGCTGGACGCTATCACTGATTTGGCACCAGGCATCGGCTATGCCGACGATCTGGGCGTGCTGGTTCTGGCTATCGCTGCAGTGGCTGCCTATATCAATGATGATGTGCGCGTGAAAACTGCGGAAAAAATGCATGCCTGGTTTGGCAATGAGGCCGACGAAGACCCTCCCATAAACGAGTAGGGAGCCGATGTTTCAGGCGCGGCGCAACCAGACCAACGGTATTTTGCGTTGCGCTTTCTCCAGGTACTCACCCTGGTGCTTGTTCAACTGCACGATGGTCCGCCATAATTCGTCGCGGTCTTCTTCCACCACATCCTCTGCTGTCGCGCGAAAATGCTCCCTGCCCAGTTGCACGTTTACATCCGCATTTGCCTGCATATTGAGGTACCACACCGGATGCGTCTCCTTGCCGCTGTTCGAGGCGGACACGACGATAGAATCGCGGTAGGGGTAACAGGCAATCGGCGCGCAACGCGCCTGGCCTGTCTTGCGCCCGATAGTCTCCACTAGCGCCACATCGATCTGGCCCATGCGGGCTCCGAGGCGACCACCACTGGCACGGTAAATAAATTGGTGCACCTTGCCAAAAAGCTTCCAGCTCATGATGGGTCACAGAGCCTCATCACTGGCGCCAGCCTGTCACAGACCGCACTCAAGATTGTAATTTCTTTAACAGGTCGATCGGAATCGGAAAGACCAGTGTCGAGCTCTTATCGCCCGCGATCTCGACCAGTGTCTGCAGATAGCGCAGCTGTATAGCCTGATCCTGGGAGGACAACACCTTGGCGGCTTCGGCCAACTTTTCAGCCGCTTCTGCCTCACCCATCGCATGAATGACCTTGGCGCGACGCTCGCGCTCTGCCTCAGCCTGCTTGGCAAGTGCCCGCACCATGGTCTCGTTAAGATCCACATGCTTGATTTCTACGTTTGCGACCTTGATACCCCACGCCTCCGTCTGCTTATCGAGAATGCTCTGTATGTCGGTGTTCAGTCGCTCGCGCTCCGCTAGCATGTCGTCCAGCTCATGTTGCCCCAGCACCGAACGCAGGGTTGTCTGGGACAGCTGACTGGTAGCCTCCAGGTAATTTTCGACCTGGATAATCGCGCGCTCCGGATCGACCACGCGAAAGTAAATAACTGCATTGACCTGCACAGACACGTTGTCACGTGAGATCACATCCTGAGTCGGGACATCCATCACGATGGTACGCAAATCGACCTTCACCATTTGCTGAATCACGGGGATAAGAATGATCAGTCCGGGGCCCTTGATTTTGTAGAAACGTCCCAGCGTAAAAATAACGCCGCGCTCGTATTCACGCAGAACGCGGAACATGACGAACAACAGTGCAAGCACCAGAAACAGAACGATACCTATAATAGAAAAATCAAACACTGTGTTTACCTCTCTTTGCGTTTGCTGACGTGCAGCGTTAGGCCGTCGATGGCGTCGACAGTCACTGTATCATGCGGCGCCAGCGATTCCGCGCAGGCCACCGTCCACAATTCGCCGTCCAGGCTGACACGCGCAATGTCACCGGGCTCAGATTCAACGACAGCAGTCAACCCTACCAGGCGCTCAATGCCAGTCACTAAAGGTCGGTTGCGCGCGCGCACCATCATCCCCAGCGCCATGATTAACACGCCACCGCTAAATGCTGCGACACCGAGTATCACAGGCAACGCAATCTGGTAGGCTGGGATATCTGTGTCCATCAGCAGCACCGAGCCGACAATAAAGGCCAGCAGGCCACCGAACCCCAATACGCCAAAACTGGGACTGAGGGCCTCAGCCGTCATCAGGCCGATGCCCAGCAAAATCAGCCCCAATCCCGCGTAACTGATCGGCAGAGCCTGAAAGGCGTAAAGCGCCAGGAGCAGGCTGATCCCACCGGTAATGCCGGCCAACCCGCCACCGGGACTATAGAACTCCAGCAACAGGCCGCAGATACCTACTAACATCAGGATATACGCGATGTTGGGGTTGGTGATGATACCGAGAAATTCGCTGCGCGCATCCATAGTATGACTGTACACCCGCAGATTGGCAGTCTCCAGAATGACCTCGCCCTCACCCACCTGCACTGCGCGGCCCTCTATCTGCACCAGCAACTCGGGCACTGAGGACGCAATGATTTCGATGACGCCCTTCTTTAGCGCATCATCGGCCGATAGGCTCACGCCATCGCGCACTGCTTGCACGGCCCATTCGGTATTACGCCCGCGCAATTGTGCCAGACTCTGTATATAGGCCACCGCATCGTTGACGACCTTGCGCTCCGTGGGAGTGGCAACATCACCAGCGTTTTCCTCACCGTCTTTCTCCTGGCCCCTTCCCAACTTCGGCATTTCGGGCGCCCCAATCTGTACCGGCGTGGCCGCACCGAGATTAGTCCCCGGCGCCATGGCGGCAAGATGCGATGCGTACAACAGGTAGGTGCCCGCGCTCGCTGCTCGCGCGCCCCCCGGTGCGACATAGGCCACAACGGGGATCGAGGACGCGAGAATCGACTTGATCATATCGCGCATGGCAGTATCCAATCCACCGGGGGTGTCTATGCGCAAAATAACCACGTCTGCCCCTGCACTTTCGGCCTGTTCGAGTCCACGCACGAAGTGATCTGCCATAGACGGGCCGATAGCACCATTCACATCGATCAGCCAGGCATCGGCACGGGCAGCGGTGTTGAGTGCCAGCAACACCAGCAGCGGCAACAACTTTTTCATAAGTGTCTCAAGCATATAATCCTTACTTTACAAGGAGTATAGAACAGCGTGCAAGTTCCGTGCTGAACCTCGGCGCTAAAACAGTGCGTGGCCTAAATAGAGTACGCTTGCCTATGTGACGCGGACTACATTAGTCTGTGGCGGCCTTTTACGATAAATAGATAATCCGGATACGGAGCATCATCATGAACGATAAGGATCAGCCAACAGACGAATTCGCAGCGCTTGACGCCACCGCACAAGCTGCGCTCGTGCGCAGCGGCGATGTGTCGCCCCTGGAGTTAGTGGATGCCGCTATTGCTCGCATCGAGAGTGGCAATGAAGCACTCAACGCCGTGATCTACGAACGCTTCGACCGGGCGCGTGAGGAAGCCCGAGGCACCCTGCCCGACGGTCCGTTTCGCGGTGTTCCTTTTCTGTTGAAGGATCTGGATGGCTTTTCTGCCGGCGATCCCTTTCATGGCGGCAACAAGGCATTGGCAGAAGCCGGTTTTATAGCGCCAACAGACAGCTATCTCACGGGTAAATTTCGTGCAGCCGGGCTGGTGATTCTGGGGCGCACCAACACCCCTGAATTTGGGCTAATGCCCACCACAGAGCCGCTGACAAGGGGGCCTACAAAAAATCCCTGGAGCCTTGGCCACTCCCCCGGAGGGTCCAGTGGCGGCTCTGCGGCAGCCGTTGCAGCGGGTTTTGTGCCTATGGCACATGCCGGCGATGGCGGCGGTTCGATTCGCATCCCGGCCGCGTTCTGCGGCCTCGTGGGACTCAAGCCTACGCGCGGTCGCCACTCGCTGGGACCCGAAGCAGGTGATTCCTGGGGCGGTCTGGTCGCACGCATGGCACTGACTCGCACCGTGCGCGACTGCGCGACGGTTTTACAAGCCATTCAGGGCGAAATGCCCGGCGACCCCTACACAGCACCACCACCCTTGCGTCCCTATCCGGAGGAACTATTATCGCCCGGACGGCGCTTGCGGATCGGCATGACCACGGTAGCCAGCGACCCGGCCAGCGTCACCGCGCCAGAATGCGCCCTTGCAGTGGAGAAGGCAGCGCGCCAACTGGAACTTTTGGGCCATTCTGTGGAAGAGGCGCGACCCAATGTCTGGAAAACACCTGAATTTTTCGAGGCGACACTGGCACACTTTTTGGTTGCATACGGGGTCTGGACCGCCGCCGAACTCGATCGAGTTGCGGCGATAATTGGTCGGCCATTGACCGAGGCCGATGTGGAACCGGGCACCTGGATGATCGCGGAACCGGGAAGATCCGCAACAGGGCTTGCCTATCTCGCGGCTATAGAGTTTTTTCAAAACGGTTCGCGGGAGATGGCCAAGTTCTGGGCCGACGACGGCTTCGATCTGTTGCTCACGCCTACGGTACCTGAGCCACCGCCGCCATTGGGCCAGTTCCATGACGATAACAACCCGTTCGCCGGTCTGATGCGTTCATCACAAATCATACCGTTTGTTGCGCCGTTCAATCTCACCGGACAACCTGCTATTTCGTTGCCACTGCATATCAGTGATGACGGCCTGCCGATTGGCGTGCAACTGGTCGCCGCGTCGTATCGCGAGGACCTGTTGCTGCAGGTTGCGGCAGAACTGGAGACTGCAATGCCGTGGCCGACTGCGCCGGTTGTGCCGCGCAGCATTCCGTGATGGAACAGGCCGCAGAAACACTGGGGTCAGAGTAAAAACTGCCTCGCAGTTTCGTAGCTATAGTCAGAATCCACGCTTACTTGCCCTCTATTGTCCACGGAAGAATCCTGTGGCCAGATCGAGAAAATATTGCCTCGTGTGCATTCCTAAGCAAGCGTTTTTACTCTGACCCCGATGATCACCTGAGTGTAAACACAGTAGCACCCGCCACCACCAACCACAGCAGTTCTTCAAGATAACTGCCCATAATCACGAGCCCGGCCGTCACCGCAAGTATTGCGATTAGCCTGTCGGCCCAGGGATTGGTGTGGCCGTGCAATTTGCGTGGTTCTGCAGCGCCCGGTTGCACGGTACCTCGCTGTCTATCCTGCAAAAGTCGGCGGATTATTTGCATTTCGATACGTGTTGCCACTGCCATGATGTCGCTCCCATAAACGTTGGCTGTCGCTACGACAGCGCTTTTGCTAGTCAGGAGGTCATCATCAACGCCATGGGTTCAACACACCATCTGTCCCGTTTTCAACACGATTGAAAACACGACACGCCGAGGCCGCAGGATTATTCGGGGTAAAGCCCTATCTGGCTGACTTGAGCGGGGTGACTTGAACGGGTTAACTTGAGCGGGTTGACTTGAGTGGGGCGGCTTGAGAGGCACTAACCAGAGTTGGCTGCGACAAAGGTATCGCAGGCCGCGAAATCGCCGGAATCAAAGCCTGTCCTAAACCATCTGACGCGTTGCGCGGAGGTGCCGTGCGTAAAGCTGTCCGGCACTACCTGCCCCCCGGCATCGCGTTGCAGTCGGTCATCGCCTATTGCTGTCGCCGCCTGCAAGGCTTCCTCAAGATCGCCGGGATCCAGTAACTGACGCTCGGTGTTAGCCGCGTGCCCCCACAATCCGGCAAAGCAATCTGCCTGCAGTTCCTGGCGCACAGACAACGCGTTAACGCGCGCCGCGCTCGCGCCGCGGCCTGCAGCCCGCACCTTTTCGCTGATACCTAACAGCGTCTGCACATGGTGCCCAACTTCATGGGCTATGACATAGGCCTGAGCGAAGTCACCAGGCGCGCCCTAGCGCACGTTGAGATCACGAAAGAAGGATAGATCGATGTACAACTGTTGATCGCCAGGACAATAAAACGGCCCCACGGCAGCGTTGGCGCTGCCGCAGGCGGAGCTCACACTGCCGGTGAATAATACCAGCGTCGGCTCGCGGTACTGCAGGCCCATTTTTTGAAACTCACCGTGCCAGGTATCTTCCGTATCGGCCAGCACGACAGACACGAATTCGGCGCTGCGTTGATCGGCCTCACCCAATGGCGCAGAGTTCTGACCGGACGCGACGCCGCCACCGGCCAGCAACGAGAGCACATCGATGCCCATCACCTGACCACCCACGACAACCACGATGCCGGTGACGAGAATGATGCGCCCGACCTTGGTACGGATAAGCGCCGGCAACAATCGCAAGACTACCGGGGCAACGCTCGCCGCACGATAGGAAGGACCGAGCCCGCGTCGGTCCTCAATGTTGTCGCTTCGCCTGCCACCTTTCCAGCGCATGCTATAGTCCTGCCGATAGGTTGCTGTGTCTTGATTATACTGCGCACTTTTATTTACTGCAGTCTCTACAACAGGATAGAACAATAAATGACCGATGGCATTCTTATAGGCGGCTCTGCGGCGGGCCAGATATTCCTCAATCCACGCTACGCCAATCGCCATGGCTTGATTGCAGGTGCTACAGGCACCGGGAAGACCGTTACCCTGCAATGCCTTGCAGAGGGCTTCTCCGATCTTGGCGTGCCGGTGTTTATGGCAGATGTCAAAGGCGATATCTCAGGCATCAGCCAACCCGGCAAGCCCCATCCCAAAGTCGATGAACGCGCGCAGGCGATAAGCATGAATGGCTACAGCCCGCGCGGCTACCCTGTCGCTTTCTGGGACGTGTTCGCCAGTAAGGGCACACCCGTTCGCTCGACCATTTCAGAGATGGGACCGCAACTGATCTCACGATTACTTGATCTTAACGAAACACAGGAAAGCATCATCACGCTGGTGTTCGAGTTTGCCGACAACGAAGGCATGCTGCTGGTGGATCTGAAAGACCTGCGCACCACTCTGGAATATTTAGGCAATAACAGCAAAGAGCTGGGCACAGGGTTTGGAGTATCTAAAGCTTCGGTAAATGCCATCCTGCGCCGACTACTGATGCTGGAGCGCCAGGGTGGTGACCAGTTTTTTGGCGAACCGGCGCTGCAGCTTCAGGATTTTATGCGCACTGGGCTCGATGGGCGCGGAGTGATCAATATCCTGGCTGCCGACAAGCTCATCATGAACACACGCGTGTACTCCACCTTCCTGCTATGGCTGCTGTCCGAGTTATTCGAGAATCTGCCTGAGCTGGGCGATCCGGAACAGCCCGTGCTGGTTTTTTTCTTCGACGAGGCGCATCTATTGTTTCGCGACGCCCCGAAAGCGCTGCTGGAAAAAATCGAACAGGTGGTGCGACTGATCAGATCAAAAGGTGTTGGTCTCTATTTCATTTCCCAAAGTCCCAGTGACATACCCGACAGCGTCCTGGGCCAGCTAGGTAACCGTGTACAACACGCCTTGCGTGCCTACACGCCAAAAGAGCAGAAGGCCGTCAAGGTGGCTGCGCAGTCGTTCCGCACCAACCCCGATCTGGACACGGTTACCGCCATTACCGAGCTGGGCGTTGGAGAGGCGCTAGTGTCTATGCTGCAAGACAAGGGTATTCCCGCGCCGGTACAACGCGTGTTGATTCGTCCTCCTTACTCGCGCATGGGTGAAGCGACGCCGGCAGAGCGACAGGCACTATTGGACAAGGACCTCAATATGCAGCGCTACGGCGAACCAATTGATCCACGTTCGGCGCATGAAGTCCTGCTCGAACGCACTGCCGCGCGACAGAAGGACGCGCAGGAAACTGATTTGGCCGAGCGCGCTGCAAAGGCCGAAAGCAAACCAAAATCCCGCTCCAACAGTCGCGAGAGCGCTGGAGAAGCATTCCTTAAAAGTGTGGCGCGCGCCGCCGGCAGCAGCCTGGGGCGAAAATTGTTTCGCGGGATTCTCGGGTCGCTACTCAAATAGGTCGGGTCGTTATCACAATCGGGCCGCGCGAATGCGTCGCCATAAGGTGACCAGCCCCAATACTATTGCCCCGGCAATCATGCCGATGAGCATGCCGCCCAGTGTGGGTGTCACTGTCGCCAGCGCCGGACCTACCGCAGCCACGCTAGCTACCATTGACGCCAGCGTGCTGATGCCGTCATTAAGGACCTGAATACCATGCACCAGAATGCCGCCGCCCACCATAAACATCGCAATAGTGCCGACTATGGCGAGGAATTTCATCAGCCACGGTGCAACACTCATCAGTTGTGAACCTAGCCAGCGAAGGCATTTTGACCATGCACCCCGCCCCTTGCGACGCATAAGATAAAGGCCTGCATCGTCCAGTTTTACGATTCCCGCCACCAGGCCGTAAACAAACACCGTCATCGTAAATGCAATTAACGACAGTACCAACAGCTGACTGATGAAATTCATCTCCGCAACGATACCCAGTGTCAGCACAATGATTTCCGCCGAAAGAATAAAATCGGTGCGCACCGCTCCCTTGATTTTCTGCTTCTCGTAGGCGACAAGATCAATAGCGGTATCGCGCGCACTGGCCACCACTTCATCAGGGTGAGCAGAGTCCTGCGCTCGGGATTGCAAAAATTTGTGCGCGACTTTCTCGAAGCCCTCATAGCACAGAAACAGGCCGCCCAGTATCAGCACAGGCGTGATCAACCAGGGAGCAAAAAATGCAATTAACAGAGCGGCCGGTACGAGAATACATTTATTGAGCAGGGAGCCTTTTGCGACAGCCCAGACCACCGGCAGCTCGCGGTCAGCGCGCATGCCGGTGGTCTGCTCGGCATTTATCGCTAAATCGTCACCCAATACGCCGGCGGATTTCTTCGCCGCTATTTTCGTCATCAACGCCACGTCATCAAGCACTGTCGCGATATCATCGAGCAGGACCAGTAGGCTGCTGCCGGCCATTAAGACATCACTCCAAAAAAAACAGGGCTATTGGGGGACGAATACTGCAGTGGATACAGTGTAAACATGAGATAGGCGGTAACGCAGCACCTGCGTTACCGCGTCAATACAGCGGCTAACCGAAGTGACAAAAGCAAATTTTGTTGCCGTCAAGATCGCGGAAATACGCGCCATAAAATCCGTCCATACGCTGACCGGGGGCACCCTCGTCTGTCGCACCATGCTCCAGTGCTTTGGCATAAAGTGTGTCCACCAATTCTTTAGAGCCAGGCGCAATGGACACCATAATGCCATTGCCCGGCGCAGGTGCCTCCTCGTTGTAGGGTGTACACACTGCGAGCATGGCACCGCCAGCAGAAGTGCCTAGCGCGGCGAGTCGGCCGGTGTCCATAATGACAGAGGCGCCCATATCTGAGAGAACTGACAGATAAAATGCCTTCGCCTTCTCAATGTCAGCGGTACCAATAGTGGTGTAAGCGATCATGCGTTTTCTCCTTGGATAGTAAATTGCCGAGAACAGGCTCTGCGAGCCACGCAGAGGCGACCCGCAGCGCAGTGTACACGCCCCGCCGGCGCACGCAACTGAGGTTCAGTCCGCCTGCTTGCGCCGACGACGGGTTGGCTGGTTCATCCGCGACTGCGGATAGCGCGGCAACTTGCCGGTCGATAAGTAGCGGTGAATGCTCTCCTGCGAGCGGATGCGAGTCGCCTTTTTCTTGCTGGGCACCATATGGTTGGATTGGCTCTTGTCGAGCACGCGGGCCCGGACGTTATCGTGCCATTGCTGATCCAGTGTGTCCTGAATGATACGCTGCGCATCTTCGTCCAGGATGGGGCAAAGGACCTCCACGCGGTAATCGAGGTTGCGCGTCATCAAGTCTGCGGAACCGATCACATAACGCGGCTTGCCACGGTTGTAAAAGACATACGCACGCGTGTGCTCCAGATAGCGGTCCACGATGCTGATCGCCTCAATATTCTCTGAAATCTCCTTTACACTCGGCAGCAGCGAACACATACCACGAACAATCAGTCGGATTTCTACACCGGCCTGACTGGCTTCATACAATTTCAACACCAGATCCTTGTCGACAAGATTATTGCACTTGAGCGTCATTGAGGCGCGATACCCCAAGCGCGCGCTCGCAATCTCGCCCTCAATCAAGTCAAGCAGGCCACTGCGGGCCGAATGAGGCGAAACCATGAGCAGGCGATAATTGGGTCTCAGATAGTTGTATTGCAGAAACTCAAATACATTAAAAACGTCCTTACCGATGTTCTGATCGTATGTCATCAGGCTGAAGTCGGTGTACAGCCGTGCGGTTTTCTCATTGAAGTTGCCGGTACCAATATGACTAAAATAACGCGAGGTATTCCCTTCTCTGCGCTCGATCAACAGTAACTTGCTGTGCACTTTGAGGCCCGGCAGGCCAAAGATGACCTCGATGCCATTTTCCGTAAGCCGCTGCGCCCAATTGATATTGGCCTGCTCATCAAAGCGCGCAGCCAATTCCACAACGGCCAGTACTTTTTTCCCATTCTGTACGGCATTGACGAGAGCATCGATAACTCTGGAATCGCGTGCAACACGATACAGGCAAATCTTTATCCTGGTCACCTGTGGATCCAGCGCAGCAGTCTTGAGCAGATCAATGACGTAGTCGTAAGGGTGATACGGGTAGTAAAGAAAAATATCTTTCTCGCGAATGCTGTCGAAAATATTCAGCTGCTCGTCCAACCGTTTGATCCTTATCGGCGGCAGCGGCTTAAACTCAAGGTAACGCGGACCGACATTGGGAAAGTCCATGAAGTCCTTGGAGTTATGATAGCGCCCACCGGCGATCAAGCTGTCGTATTTACCAAAGCCAAAGCGATGACACAGATGGTCCAGCAGACGCTGCGGCATCTTGCCGTCATAGACCATGCGCACCGTATCCGCCTTACGACGCTGCTTCAGGCTGAGCGCCATCTTGTCTATCAGGCTTTGCGTGATGCCGGTATCAATCGCCAGTTCCGCATCGCGAGAAAATTTGAAGCAATAAGCATCAGCGGAATCGATAGAAAATACTCCGCGAAACATTTGCGGCAGGCAAATGCGCATAATGTTGTCCAGTACAATGAACACGGTGCCTCCGCCCCGACCCTTGCGGCGAGGGATCTCAACAAACCGCGCCAGCCTGTCAGTGGGAACACCCACCACTGCTGAATAGCGGTTGTCCCCCGACTGGATATCCACCGCCAGATAAATAGACTCGTCAGTGAGCGCAGGAATGTCCTGACCATCCTGCAACAGTATTGGCTCCAATTCCGGCAGCACGGTAGTAGTGAAGTAGGATTGCACGAATACGAGCTGCCGTTCATCCAACTGCTGCTCACTAATCAGGTAAATACGTTGCGCTGCTAGCCCGCGTACAACCTCGCGATAGATGCGCTGGAATTCTTTCTGCAGCTCCACCACACGCTTCTGAATAGCCAACAGCAAATCCTTCGATTGCTGCTTGTTGTCGCCGGACGACACCGAGATCAAACGCCGCACCTCTGCCACTCTCACACGAAAGAATTCATCGGAGTTATTGGAGAAAATACCGAGGTAGCGCAGTCGTTCGATAACGGGAACTGTCTCATCTGCAGCTTCCTGCAGGACACGCGCATTGAACGAGAGCCAACTGAGCTCGCGCGGTATGAAAAGATCCTGATCCAGAAGATCCGCGAGGCGTGTTTTTATCGGATTGGCCATATCAGCTCCCCAAAAGACCCGGAATGATTAATGTCGGGACCAGGTGGCCATGGTCCGACGTGTATTCTGTGTTCATTATCTAGCCTGAGGGCATAACACTCTAGCCCACGCTTCTGTTATGACAGCGAAATGACGCGAATCATTACGAGCCCGCGAGTTACCTCGCAGAACTTAAAGCCAAAGGGCTCCGATAAGAAGGGCACTTACTTTTGCTGCCAGACCGGCGCCAGACACACTCTACTCGCTGTGGCGCCTATGTGCCTCCATTCACCTAATGTGAGGGTCATTCCAGTCAGAGCCAGATAGCGCTTGCTTAAGCCCCCCATAGAGAGCCTGGCCCTGTTTATGGGTATGGGTTCACGGCGGGCCCCTGCCCGGTAACATTGAATTTGGCGCCGACGTTCAAGCTACCCGCCTCGGAAGGCGACCAACATAAGCTGCGGCTCGTATCATAATAAACTACATTAATATCACACGTTACTACATTGATAATAATAAAAAACCCGCATTTCACGAAATGAAAGCGGGCCAAATAGCCGGTTGTTTCGGGGCAGAAACATCGGCCAGGGGACGTGTCAGCACGTGCAGGGAATGCAACGTGCTGTATTAAACACTAGACGGTATTGGGCAGATAACAAGGTAAAAACAAAAAAATGTGTAACGTCATCGCCAACACATCGGTGCGCAGGCGCAGCAGTCCAGACCAGACGGCGCAAACTACCGCGCTCAGAGCTGGGAAAACTCCTTGTTCAGTTGATACTGCCGCGAGGTGACATAGGATTCCATGTTCTCGACACGCCGCAGAGCGGCATCCAGGCGCTCGCTCGCGCGCTTAAGGCGCACTGAGCTGCTGTCGCTGTAACGAAATACCTTGCGCGGACGGTAGTCGTGGTGACGTTCGTCATACTCCATGTCCACTTCCACTGCATCGTAATTCAATTCCTCGGACGCATCGCCACTGGCATCTGTTCTGGCCGGACGCGGTGCCATGAGCAGCCAGGCGCCCAGATACACCCACAGTGCGAGAGTTCCGGTGAACAAGAACGCGCCCACGCACATCAAGCGCACCACCCAGGGTGCAATATCCCAGTGATCCGCAAGCCCTGCAGCGACCCCGCCAAGCTTACCCTCTCGGGTATTGCGGTACAGGTTTAGCCCCCAACCAGCGCGTCGCCGAGCCCGGAATTGTCGCTGGCCGCTGCGGAAACTGTGCGGGCTGTGTCGATCGCGGTCGTATTGTCTGTCTGTCATAAATTACTCCTTTCCTTCATCGCGGTCCTGACGATTCACTTGCTGTCGCCATTGCGGATGGTCTTCATCCAGTATGGATTCCAGCGCGCCGATACGATCAGTCAGTGTGTCTACCATCTCCAGCATATGGTCGATGGACTTACGGTCCTCCTGACCCAGACTGCGCGAAGATCGATTCACACTGCGATAGTGCATGGTGATCCATATAGGCGCCACGATCACCATGAACAAAATGGTGGGTACGAACATGAACTTCCAGAATTCCATTAACTCTCTTCCTCGATATGCTGTGGCTCACTGGGATTGGCACCAGTATAACCGGTGTTTTCAGCAGCAGACCCCGCCAAGCACTTAGGCGGGCTTCTTCTCCCCCATCCCTGCTTTGAGGCGCTCCAGTTCATCGCTGATACGCTCATCATCCTGCAGCGCGGTGATTTGCGCGGCGAGATCGGGAGGCACTTCCCTGCCCAGGTCCATCGACTCCAACTGGCTTTCCAGCGTATCCATGCGACGCTCGAAACGGTCAAACCGGTGAAAGGCATCATCGAGCGCCTCGCGGTGCATTTGCCGTTTTACTTTAATGCGCGACTCCACCGTCTTGCTGCGCATGGTGAGCGCTTTTTGCTTCGCCCTGGCATCGTCCAGTTTCTGCTGTAACTGGCCTACTTCGCTGTTGAGCTGTGCAATATGCTCATCGGTAGCAACCAGCTCCGCCTCTACCATGGCGACTTCCTCCTCTATCGCGCGTTTTTCCTGCAAGGCAGCACGCGCCAGGTCCTCGCGATCCTTGCTGATTGCCAATCGAGCCTTTTCTTCCCAACTGGCTGCCTCATCGCGCACCTGCTCAAGACGCCGCGCTGCTTCTTTGCGGTCAGCAAGCACTCGGGCAGAAGAACTGCGCACTTCAACCAGTGTGTCTTCCATCTCCTGAATGATCAGTCGCACCATTTTCTCGGGCTCTTCAGCCTGATCCAGCATCGAATTGATGTTGGAGTTAATGATGTCGGTCATGCGTGAAAATATACCCATTTTCGTTCTCCCTTTGCCGGTTCAATCCGCATCGACCTGCGCGCCGCGCGACTGTGCTCATCTCTATGCTCGCGACCCAATACTCTCAATAACTGACAGGCCACATACTCCATAAGTGCTACAGGATACGTGCCAGTTTTGACAAGTCATTGATTGTATTAGTATTAAAAGAAACGACGGGCTTATCGGCACTCGTCATTGAGATTTACTAGGCTTTATAAACCATACTATTGGTTATTTTAACGCCTTAATGCGGTATATTTGACCTTATGCGACTTAATGAATCTATTATTGGCAACTCTCCTGCACTGGCCAAAGCGCTGCAACATCTCTCTCACTTGGCTCAAATTAATCGCCCCATCCTGGTATTGGGAGAACGAGGCACAGGCAAGGAATTGGCCGCACAACGCCTGCACTTCCTGTCGGCACGCTGGCAATCACCACTGGTCAAAGTCAACTGCGCAGCGCTGGCCGACAATCTGCTGGAATCAGAGTTATTTGGTCACGAGGCGGGCTCATTCACCGGGGCGACGCGCGCGCATCGCGGACGATTCGAACGCGCCGATGGCGGGACTCTCTTCCTCGACGAGTTGGGCACCATGTCCATGCGCTTGCAGGAGAAACTGCTGCGTCTGGTCGAATACGGCGAGTTTGAGCGACTGGGCGGACAGGAGACTCTGCAGGTGGACGTCCGTATTATCGGCGCAACCAACACTGACCTGCGCCAGCAGGTCGCGAACAATCATTTTCGCGCAGACCTGCTCGATCGTCTTAGTTTCGACATCGTACACCTTCCAGCACTGCGCCATCGACAGGACGATATCGCGGAGCTGGCGCAACATTTTGCCATGCAACTGTGCGCAGAGTTGGGCTGGGAGTTGTTTGCAGGCTTTACCGATGAGGCCATGGACGCGCTGCAGCGTTACAGCTGGCCCGGTAATGTAAGGGAGCTTAAAAATGCCGTAGAGCGCTCCCTCTTTCGCTGGGACAACCCACAAAGCCCCGTCGCTGCCGTTATCATTGATCCGTTTCTTTCGCCGTTCGAAGAATTACAGCCAACGGAGCCCGATGCAGCGGACAAAGGCATAGTTTCCATGGAACCGAAGGCGCCGGACTTTCAGGCACACATTCAGCACGTGGAAGTAGCACTTCTGCGCAGAGCGCTGGCAAGTAATGGCTACAATCAGCGGCGCGCCGCTGCTGAGCTCGGACTGAGTTACGATCAAATGCGCGGCCTGGTGCGCAAATACACATTGTCAGAACCGGCAGTCTAATGGGCCCGGAATAATACTACTACAACGAGAGCGGTCTCCAATTCCCACGATAACGAAGACCCTGCATCTATAGCGGAAAAGTGAACTTCAATGCTTCTTCAGTATACTCCCACAGCCGATCTGCGGCGGCGTCGTCACGCGCCCAGGGCTTGGGTTTACGCGGTTTACAATCAACAAAGTATTCTCCGCTAATGTGTGCCACCTCCTCACTGGAGCATAGGTAGATAGAGGTTTTTGCGCCGCGCTCCGGTGTGCGGAAAAAAGGCTTTAACAAACGTGGCAGCAACTTACTCAGAAACCCGTCATTTTGACTACCCAGAGACGTAGCAACGGCGCCCGGGTGCAGGCTATTGACCGTGATATCCCTGCCCTGCAGCTGCTGGGCAAGTCGCCGCGTAAACAGGATGTTAGCCAACTTGGAGCGCCCATACTCGCGGAATGTCTTGTAACTGCTGGTCGCCTGCATGTCTTCAAAGCCCATGCCCTTAACAAAATTATGCGCATCAGAGGCTACGTTAACGATGCGCGCACCAGGGGTTTGCAGCAGTACCGGCATTGCCAAGCCAGTGAGCAGAAACGGTGCAAAATGGTTAACAGCGAGAGTCTCTTCAAAGCCATCGACTGTTTCTTGCCGAGAAACATTCACCACACCCGCGTTATTCAGCAGCACATCCAGCGGCTTACCGGACGCAGCAAGCGCTTCGCCCGCTTGTCGTACACTATCCAAGCTGGCCATGTCCAGAATAATAATATCGGGTTGCAGCCCTCCGGCCATGACAATCTCGTGCTGCAATGCCGCAGCCTTTTCACGACTGCGACACAACAGAGTCAGCTGGGCGCCGCGCCGCGCCAATTCGAGGCTTGCTGTGCGGCCTATTCCCGCCGTCGGCCCGGTAATCGCGATGTGCTTGCCCTTCATCTTCATGCCTTCTAAACGTTTATGATGGGCTGCACTCTAGCCCAATTAGGGTTGCGCCGAAAGCACACGGCCAGCCCATACTATGCTGCGGCCCTATCCGCCGATATACTTCTGTATTTGCACAGGTCCCTAAAACATGTCCCTTTTTGACAAAGACAATAACCCTCTCGGGGACAGCAAGGTACTGCAACGACATATTGCACGAGCACTTGCCACTGGCGCTCCACATGGATTGAAACTGGAGCTGGCCTATCGCATGGTAAAGAGACTATTCGACCCCAGAATAGTCGGCGCCGAGAACATCCCTAAGAAGCCTTGCCTGTTCGTTGGAAATCACTCGCTGTTTGCGCTGGATGGCGCCGTTATCACACCGCTGTTTATCAAGGAATTGAAGCGCTTTCCACGAGGCATGGGGGACAAGTTTCTATTCAGTAATTCTCGCATTGCAGATTTTCTAACGGCAAATGGCCTGGTAATGGGGCACCCCGATGTCTGTACAGCGCTAATGGAAGATAAACAGGATCTACTGGTGTTCCCCGGCGGGGCCTATGAATCTGTCAAGCCCGCCTCAAAGATGTATGAACTGCAGTGGAAAGAACGCTATGGCTTCGTAAAGCTGGCGGCCAAACATGGTTACACCATAATGCCCTTCGGTCTGGTGGGGCCCGATGAGTTTTATGGCCATCTTATAGAAGGGCACGAACTCCCCGAATCTATACTCGGGCGTTTGCTGACACGCCTGGGCGTGCTCAATGAGGGTATTCGATACGATATTCTGCCTCCGATTCCGATCGGCAGTCTCGGCACACTCTTTCCAAAGCCACAGCGTTGCTATCTCGGCTTTGGCCAGCCGATCAATCTGGCTCACTTCAAGGGAAAAACACTCACCAGGAAAACGCTGCAACGTATTCGCGCAAGGGTGTCTGGAGAAATCGAATCGCAGCTGGCACAACTATTGGTCACACGAGAGCAACACAAGAGCTCGGACAGCTTGCTCCGCCGTCTCCTGACACTGTAGGAGCCTGATTATTCGCTCATTACCTGGGCCAGTCGATCCGGCTGGCGCCATGTGCTGCCGAACAAGCGGCCGAGGTACAAAAACGCAAGTACGATTAGCATGGCAACGAATACCCACCAGGACACACGCGGCCCATAGTCGTAAACAACGATTACCAGATACTGAACCACCAACATCAGCCAGTGAACCGAGATCGACGTTATCATTATCCAACGCGTATCTCCCGCGCCACGAAGAGCCCCGCTCGCAATCAGGATAGTGGCGTCTGCGACCATATAGGTTACGAGGCCAATCATCATATGATTAGCGAGTTCCCGAATCTCCTCAAAGTTTCCGTCTTGTGTTTCGAATACACCGACCAGTGATTCTCGAAATACCAGAAAGACAATCGCCAGCAGCCCCGAGTAGCCAAGCGCCGCTATAAAGCCCGAGGAGATCACCTGATTTGCGCGCGTCATGTTGCCCGCGCCGACAAAACGGCCAATTAGCGTCATAACGCCAATACTCAAGCCGATCATCGGGATAAAAGAAAACATGTCCCAATTAAATACGATAGCGATGGCAGCACCTTCCACCACGCCGTAAGCTTGAAACAGCAGCAGAAACAGATTGAAGCTGGATATATTCATGAAACTTTCCAGACCCGAGGGTGCACCCAGTCTTAGATAGCGACGCATGATAGGACGATCGATCCGGAATGAGTCTTGCACATAGAACTGGCGCTGATGGCCTTTTGAAAAGTAGAACAGCAGTAAGATACCGATGGTGAAGAGCGTCGCAACGATGGTCCCTAGCGCCGCCCCAGCAATACCGAGTTCGGGAAAACCGAACTTTCCGAATATCAGCAGCCATGACAACGGAATATTCAATCCCGCCCCCAACAAATCAGCCACCATGACAATGCGAGTGCGTCCGATACCCGCAAAGTAACTTGCCAGGCAGCCCTTGATCAGGGTGAAAACACTGCCAACCATCAAGATAGAAAAATAGGTTTGCTCGAGCGGCACCTGCAGTGGATCGTGCCCCATAAAGTCGAAGGCGTAGCGTCCGAAGTAAGCCATCAAGAGCAGCAGAGGCATGCTGCACACCACGATTACAATGCCCTGTGACACGACAAGCGAGCACTTTGCTCTGTTACCCGAACCATAGTACTGGGCAACCAGCGCATTACCGTAGGTGATGAGACCCATAAAAAACGAAAAGCAGACGAACGCGGCCACCCCGCCGCCCAGCGCAGCCGCGATATGCGCCGCGTCGATATAGGACATAAACAGGCGATCGGTGAATATCATCACGGCGAACGCACCGTGCGATACCACCATAGGCAGTGATAACGCCATTAACTCGCGTAAAGTGGTTAGTGATAGTAATTTCAATGCCGGATCAAGCCCTGCGGGAAACGCGCTTACTTTAACAGACTATCGGTCGAAGCCGATGCCGGTTGAGCAAGTGGTCAAGCCTGAAGTGGCCCTTCACCAATAGCCCCCGAGGCGAATAGCCTTATTGACTCTTCGAGCTCGGCGCCAAAGCGAGTAGAGATTGTAGGGCCCGTCTGAGCCCCTGGAAAGCCCGCCCCTGTTCATGGGTATGAGGGGGGAGGCGGCCATCCGCGGGGCGAACCCATAGGGGTGTATTTACAGCGTGTCCCGAAACGCTCTACTCGGTTTGGCACCGATCTCGCAGATTAAGGAAGCGCCTTTAAGCACTGCAGCCCTTTTTACGAGTCGGCCGCCGGATTACGAGACCACCGAGCTGGAAACCAGCGTTTCAGACAGTTTTGTTCGAAGTACACCCAGGCAAAAGCCGACGCACTGTAGAGGTAGTAGACCTGATGATAAAGCAAGGCGCCGCAAGCAAAAGCCAAACCACCATTGCGGTAGAAAAAACGGCCAATCTCCCAGTTGGCACCTACCGCCAGCAGCGTCAGGAATACCGGGACCTGTAAACTGACCATACCAACAACGGCGGCCAGTATCGCTAGCGCCAGGCACGAAGCCACCACTGCTCGGGCCTGCTCAGACATACCCACATTGAGATCATTGGGTATACCCGATCCTGAGTCGAGAATAAGTCTCGACCAGGGAATTGCGCGCCTGAATATTTCAGTATGGATGAGATTGCCAAAGCGCCAGACCTTCAGGTGTGTACATTGCACATCGCGCATTAAGCGCACTCGCCCACCCGCTTGTATCAAGCGATGCCCGAGCTCTATATCTTCGATAGAGGGGTATTGGTAGCGCTCTACATCAAATCCACTAGAGGCGAGAAATGCCTCTGTCCTCACTGCACCGCATCCCGACCAGAATGTCTGGGCCTCCTCGCTGGCTCGCTGGTGGTAGTAATGGTGCACGAGGTTTTTGTAGCGGGAAAAAAAGTTTCGGGCGGGGGGATTACTGTCGTAGGAACCGAACACCGCAACGACCTGTTGGTCGAAAAAACCCTTGGACAAGTACTGGACGGCATCGATGTGCACCACGACATCTGCATCAACAAACCAAAGCAACTCACCACGAGCAACCTCGGCCGCTATGTTTCTCGCGGCCCCCGGCCCCATTCTGGTGCCCGACGACATAACGATGGCGCCCAAACTCCGGGCGATATCCGCACTCTCATCGGTGGAGCCGTCATCAATCACGATGACTTCAAGAATCTCACCGCGTTGGAGCATCGCCATCACGGGTGGCAGGCTCTGCAGTATAAACTCGCTACCATTATAGACCGGCATGATGACACTGATGCTCAACGCCCTGGACGAGAAGGCTTGCTCAGCAGATACCGTTAAATCGATTTCATTCATAGCGTTATTCAAGAGCAATCTATCCCTGGTATCCAGCCACTTCAAGCGCCACTCGCTTTGACACCTAGGTGCTACCTGAAGCCAGTTTGCAGCCTCAGTTACATTGTTCTTCAACCACATAGTAATCTCGTTTCAGGCCACCCGCAGACTTTACCTCGTGATATTCCAGCTCTGTGTTGACATCCATATGATCCACTTCGTAACCGAGGATCTTACGGCCCAGCAGTAAGCCCATCTCGATTGAGTGATCCGCGTTGTTATAACGATGAGTACCGCCGCGGCCTACAATGTGCAGTCCTTCAAAACCCGCCAGAAAATCGTGGATCGTGGCAATTTCATCCGCGTAATGAAGATCATAAACCGGATATGCCTGTAGTGTCCTGACGCAGGTGAAATCGATCACCTCTGAACTGTCTATAAACTTTAGTTTGTTCTGCAAATCTTCGATGCAACGCTGCCCGATCTCTTCGTCTGTCAGACTCCAGATATGGTCATCCTTGGTACAAAAACACTCCAGCACCAAAGACGTAGTGGACTGATCCGGCACCATTGCGAGACTCCAGTTTTTGGGCTCATGCAAGCGGCCGAATAGAATGTCCTCGTCCTGAATGTACAACCACGTGTCTATTGAAACGCGCTCTTTTCTCAGTATGATATTTACCGTGATAAGGGCGCGAAATGTTAGCGCCTTGGCCGCGTCGATCACCGCTTGATCGCAAGCGGGCTCCAGTATTCTTGGCAGCACTCCCAGCGGGATGGTTGACACAACGGTAGTGGCGGGCACTGACGTTTCCTTGCCTGCCGTATCACAATAGATAACCTCAAAATTATTGGGACCATGGTATTTGATTCGCGTGACTGTAGAATCGAGCACTACTGAACTCGCGTTGCTGGTTGCCACAATATCTTCTGCCATACGCTGTGGAATTCTGACATAGCCGTCGCGAGGATACATAAATTCCTCGATCAGACTCTCGTTGTCAGACTTTGTCTTGAGTAACGACTCCTGAATCACGGTCCAGATGGAGAGACCGGCACTGCGCTGGGATACCCAATCGGAAGACATCTTTTCGCACGGGAGACCCCAAACTTTCTCACTATACCGCCGAAAAAACATGTCATACAGCTTGCCGCCAAACTGCGCCACGTAAGCGTCCTTCATATTCTCTATTGGCTTGTTAAACACCGAGTACTGCAATGCTGACAAGAGATAGGTAATGCCTGCATGTATAATAGTGGGAATGCCGGCATTCTTGATAACGTTCAGAATACTGATCGGATAGCTATAGTAGCCGCCGTCATAATAAATCCGGCTGATTCGTTCGACCCAAACGACCTCACTCCCCATCAACCGGAGAAACCAACGGTTCAAATCTTCGTTTTTGGTGAACCAACGATGACCGCCCAGATCGAACTTATAGCCCTTGTAATCGTTTGTATTGCAAAGCCCGCCAACGAAACCATTACGATCAACCACCGTAACCTTTACGCCACTGATGCTCAATTCATGCCCGGTTGCCAGGCCCGCAGGGCCAGCACCGAGAATCACCACATGCTCTTTTTTATTTGAAGTAGCCATATTATTTATACTATTGATATCTTGATTCCACTATTTTGTTATAAACACTCGCCAACAGGAGACAGGCGAGAAAAACCATCAGAAAGAGCACTACAGCGCCCCAAAGCGCGCCGAGAATACTCACGCTATACCCTGGTATATAGTTTGCAAATAAAGCCGCATGCACGCTCTCCCCCGCGGTACCGCGCACCACCAGCCAAGTAGTAGAAAAGAACAGGCACAGGGCTGACATCGTACCGATGGCAGCGCCAAGGCTAACGCCGTGCAAACGCAATACTGAGGGTTTCAGTACGGGGTTCTCAGCAGGCGCCGTGCTCAGCAAAATGTCGGCAATCCGTGTGCCCAGCACACGGCCATAAAGCCGGTAACTAAGTGCGCTGAAAGTGCCCGCGTATATAAACGCCCAAAATGCTCCGACCCATGCACCACTGCTGGTCACTGAGTATCCCGGGAAAAAAATTGCTAGCAAACCCAGATAGCCACCGGAGTTGTCACCCCACTTACCCATCGAGACCTGAGTGGCGAAATAAACGATAAATGCAGCCAGTGTTCCGGCGGTAAAACCCAGTATCAAAGCGTTGAACCTGATTGCCGCATTAAGCAACCGGAGATTCACCGCATGAGCATTCTTATCAGTAGCCGGCATATTCTGGTAATTTTCCATTATTGCCACCGCCTCAATCTGCCAATTCGGCGGAGCTGATCAGCATAAACCCAAGGGCGACGTAGTGCGTAAGGTTCCAGTACACTGCTGCGGTAAAACCGCCGGCGGCCCCTATCAAAAAGCCATAAAATCCACCAAACAAAGCACCAGCCCAAGTCACTTCATAGCCTGGGAGATAATCTCCGAGTGCACCCAGATGGGGGCCTATGGGAGAGCCTTCAGGCACAGATTGTAAAAGCAACGTTGCAGTGGCAAGGACTAACAAAATCGCACAGAGCACGCCCGCAGCTACCGCCATACCCAAAACGTCCATCTTGGCAAAGACAGCCGAAAGTATCTCATGATCTTGAACGGGACGATTCATCGATTGACATGCCTCAATGGTTACTGGGTATCGCAAAATGTCTCGATCAGCAGTGAACCAGCAGTTGAAAAAATCTTCACACAAAATTTACTTTATACTTATAGGTACTTCACCAATCATTGCGCTATCGCTACAAAAAAGGCTTTACCTAACGTGTATGCTTTCGACAATGCCACACTGGCGTTGAAAAAAAAAGTTTTAGCCACGCATCTGCAAGACAGATCGCCACAATCTCTAGCGATTTGTGAATCAGATCACGAATAATAGATGATTGCTATAGCATACGGGTCGCGATGGCGGGCCGAGGCAACCAAAACGCACTTTTTACGTAACGCAGGCAAGGGAACACGCAACCTATATGGGGGGAGCGGGGTTAGTCGCCAACGGCTCCCCTGCCAGGGCGAAGGCGAAGGCGAAGGCGAAGGCAGAATTAACCTTGTATAGACGTAATACCAATGGCCTCTCGGACCTGGTGCATGAGTTTCGAGCTGTGTTCCCGTGCGCGTGCAGCGCCGCGTTGTAAGACGCTTTCTATATAGGTGGGATCATCCATTATCTTGACATAGGCAACCCTTGCTTCAGCCAGCTCAGAGTTGACCAACTCAAACAACTGCTTTTTGGCTTCGCCCCAGGCAATACCGTTTTCAAAATCTTGCCTCATATGCGATATTTCCGCTGCAGAGGCAAATGCCGCCCACAGCTGAAACACCGTTGAATCATTCGGATCCTTGGGTTCTCCTGGCTCCAGAAGATTGGTCTTTATCTTGTTGATGGCCTTGCGTAGCGCCTTTTCGGGAAGGAATAATGGAATCGTATTATTGTAGCTTTTACTCATCTTGCGACCGTCCAGGCCCTGCAAGACTGCAATGTCCTCCCCTACAACTGCCTCCGGCAAAGTAAAGACATCTGCATACTTATGGTTAAACCGCTGCGCGATATCGCGCGCCATTTCAACATGCTGAATTTGGTCACGTCCAACCGGAATTTTTTCCGCATTAAACATAAGAATATCGGCAGCCATCAGCACCGGATAACTAAAAAGACCTATGGTAACGGCAAAGTCAGGATCGTCTCCCGCCACTTCGTTGGCTTGCACCGCGGCTTTGTAAGCGTGTGCCCGATTCATCAACCCCTTAGCTGCATTGCAACACAACACCCAGGTTAGTTCCGGGATCTCGGGTATATCAGACTGACGGTAAAACAGTGCCTTGTCTGTATCTAAACCCAGTGCCAACCATGTCGCTGCGATCTCCTTGCTAGACTGCCTGATCAACTGTGGGTCACTGCATTTTATCAGTGCATGGTAGTCGGCCAAAAAGAAAAATGACTCTTGGGAATCATCGTTGGAAGCAGCAATCGCGGGACGAATCGCACCGACATAATTACCCAGGTGCGGCGTGCCAGTGGTGGTAATACCGGTCAGTATGCGTTTCTTGGCCATGGCTTTTTTCACACCCCTAATAAACCGGTAATGATACGGTGATTGCCGCTCAGAGGCTATCCCGCAGGGCTGCTGTCCGCCGAAAAAGCTGCTCATATAGCGGCGCTAAACGAGCGACGCTGCAAGCTGAAACATCGGGGCATATTAAACGCCCGTCTGCCAGATCGCCTGCTGCCGCTACTATCATTGTCGCGGCCGCGGCCGCTTCCTGCTCGGGGTCTTCCGGGTGAGATTCATAGCAACATACTGCCGGATAAATCTCGGGATAGACCAGACGGCACGGGACAACGGGTCGACAACCGCGCGCCACTGACTCCATCACAGCGAGGCCTTGAAATTCATGCAGCGCAGTTGATAGCACAACATCTGCTGACTGCAGTAGTGACTGGTAGTCGCTAGAGCGTTCGATATAGCCGAAGTGCACAATCCGATGTCGGAACGTCGACTCGATCTGTTTGAATACTGGCGGCGAGTCTCGAAACTGCTGGCCGCTCACTGCCAGTTCATAATTGAGTCCACGAGCATCCAGTTGGTGAAGAATTCTCAACAAGCCATCCCCTCCTTTGTCATGCTCAAACCGCCCCACCCAGAGCAATCGCAGGGGTCTGTGCGCCTGCTTTGTTGCGACTGGCCATCGCGGTGGCACTGAGGAGTAGCGTGCGCAGTCGAAAGGCACCGGAATCACCGAGGATTTCTCCAGCAGTTTGGGCACGACTTCAGGGGGCACATAGTCGGGCAGCTTGCGCAACAATGCAGTGCATCCGTCCATAAAGGACATCTGATTATAGAGGGAATTGAATACGATGCTGTCAGCCGCCAGCGCCGAGTAGATACTGGTCAATTGTGCCTCAAGCAAATTGTGCTGCTGTCGGTGCTGGGGATAGTCGAACTGATTCTCGTGAAAATATAAAACCGTCGGTAAGTGCGTCAATTTTGGTACTAACCCGCGCAGTGTCGCAAGATCCACCATGGAGGTGGCTATTAACAAATCGCTCTGGGCCTCAAGCGCAACACGTTCCTGCATTGACCAATACAGTGCATTGCCCCTGACCCGCCAGCTGAAATGACGCGGAGGAAGGTTCAGTATGCGCCACTGCCAATCCGGGAACGCCGCCAGCAGCGTTTTCTGCCAGTGCACATGGCTTTGTGCAGCATAGGCCGACAACAGAAGGACTTTCAAAGCGCTGTGTCAGCGGGCAGAGAGCGGCCCGGTGTGATTAAAGAAACGTCTTAGGATCCGATAGAGATCCCAGGCATCGCGAGAACCGGCCAACTCCCGTATAGAGTGCATCCCCAACGTGGGCACACCAATATCCAGCGTACGCACTCCCGTCGCTGCGGCGGTAATAGGACCAATCGTACTGCCGCACGCCATGTCATTGCGGACCACAAACGCCTGTACAGGCACGTCTTCTAGCTCTGCCAACAGGCGAAAGATCCCGCTGGTTTCGCTATTGGTCGCATAGCGCTGACTTGGGTTAACCTTGATGACCGGCCCGCCGTTTAACTGCGGACCATGATTCTCATCATGCCTATCGGCGAAGTTTGGGTGGATCGCATGAGCATTATCGGCGGAGATCATCATTGAATGCTCCGCAAGCGAGGCATAACCCGTATGCGTAATAGCCAGGCGATTGAGTACAGACATCAGCAAGGGTCCGTTGGCACCCGAGGTTGAAACGCTACCCACTTCTTCATGGTCATTGCAGATCAGTAAGCTGCTGACCTTGCCGTCGCTTTGCAGCATCGCCTGCAAGCCCGTAAAGCAACTCAGTAAATTGTCGAGTCGCGCTGAGGCGATGAACTCCTGGTGCAACCCAACCAGCGCCGGCGCCTGTGTATCGTAAAAGCACATCTCGTAGTCCAGTATCCGCTGCACATCCGCCTGCGGGTGCTCCTGCAATAGTCGTGCCTGCAGTAGCGCTCGAAAATCCATGTGCTCTTCCGCAGCCAGTTGGCACAGTATCGGCACCACAGCCGTCTGCGGATTGACCTCGCGGTTCTTATTGGCCTCACGATCAAGATGGATAGCGAGACTTGGAATCGTGGCGATCGCCTCGCGAAAATCCAGCAACGCAACGCGCAGTTCTCCCTTTTGTGACAGGTAGCTCACGCGCCCGGCAAGCGACAGATCCCGGTCGAACCAAGGATTCAGTAGCGCACCACCGTATACATGCACACCCAACTGGAACAAGCCCTGGGATTGAATTTCTGGCACCGGCTTTACCATCAGGCAAGGGCTATCAGTATGCGCACCGACCATACGGATTCCAGCTGTCAGCGGGCTCTCACTGCCAGCGACAAACGCCACCAGCGAACTGTCATTGCGCGTAAGGAAGTACCTGCCTCCGGGCAAAATCTCCCATTTGACATTGTCTGTGAGCCTGGAAAAACCAGCCACGCTGAGACGCTGGACCATTTCCGCAACAGCATGAAATGGCGTGGTCGCCGAGGCCAGAAAGCCGCACAGCTGTCGATTAAATTCGTCCTGCTTCATTGCGATAGCCCTAATAGTGGATAACTGTTCGATGAGCCCATTCTTTCCGTTACCTCTGCATGCATACCAATAGCCTTCACGTACCCCCGGTCAATTATACCCTTGGACCAGAATGACAATTACCTGAGCTTCAAGGTCGCCCATAACTTGATTAGTCTAGGGTTGCGCCCGCCGTGAAACCATAAATAGGGACACTCCCAAAGCCCCGCACCAGCACCCTACACCAATCAATTAAGCGCCTAAGAGCCGCTTTGGGGCTTCAGTCGGCATCGGTCGCCCTGAACCGAATGGGACTTAAGCTGACGGGAAGCTCATAGGCGTCCAAGCCAGTAGAGATTGAAGGGGCCGTCTGAGGCCATGGAGGGTGAGCAGCTATCCCGCCAGGTCACACAAGCCACAACAAATACAGGAGCAGCGCCAAACCTATTCGATAATACACGAAAGGCATAAACCCCACTTTATCCAGCAAACGCAAAAAAGCGGCGATACAGGCATAGGCGGCGAGACCTGACACAGCCGCGCCAACACCCAGCGACAGCCAATCGACTGCAGAGTCTGCTGCCGCCAACTCGACCATTTTTAAGAGTCCGGCACTGGCAATAATGGGAATAGACAACAGGAATGAGAATCGTGCCGCCCCCTGTCGCCCCATCCCCAGCAAGAGCGCTGCCGTCATGGTAACGCCGGAGCGTGAAACACCGGGGACGAGCGCCAGCATCTGCGCGACGCCGACCAGCACTGCTATTGTGAGGCTCACAGGTCGCTCAACAACGGCGCTTCTTACGCGGCGATCAGCCAAACCCAGCAAAAGCCCAAAGACCAATGTTGTAGTGGCGATCACCGGAAGATTGCGTAAATGGTCCTCTACAAAACCACCCCCGATCAAACCCGCGACTCCCGCCGGCACAGTGGCCAAGAGCAAGTACCACACCATGCGGCTGTCGTCACAAGAAGCGTCACCCGTTAACGAGCGCAACCACCTGTCGGCCATCAGCATCAGGTCCTTGCGATAGTACAGGAGCACTGCAGACAGCGTGCCCACGTGCACTGCAACGTCAAACGCGAGACCTTGGTCAGTCCAACCCAGCAGTAGCGATGGAAATAGAAGATGAGCCGAGCTCGATACCGGCAGGAATTCTGTAAGGCCCTGCAGCAAAGCCAAAACAACCACTTGATACAGTTCCATCATGATCGCGGGCCCTGCTCCCCGAGTTTTTTCCAGGAAATTTCATCTCGCACGTAAACAGGCTGCACATTACGCGGCGCCTGCGTGTCCCCGCGCCGAAATTTATCAAGTGCTAGCGGAAGCATATCTCGCGCGGTCGGCAACAGGTCGATGGCGCTTGCCTTGATTCGATCTCGCAAAGACGACGGAAACTGATCCAGAAAAGCGCATCCGTTACCCACAGCGCGCAAAGCTCCGGCTCCGCCGTACGCGAGCTCGTCCGGCGCACAGGCAAAAGGACCCTCCATAAGTACCGCTAAACCATCTTCATATTGATAAAGCGCACTGTAGATTTCGTTGATCCGTGCATCTAGCGTGCACAGGGCGGTGTCACACACACCGACTACCCCCTGCCGCAATGCAGCCTGAGCCATCACCGCCAATGTCGGCACTGCAACCACAGGCAATTGGCAACTGTAAGCCAGACCTTGCACTGCGCTGGCGGCGATACGTAGGCCGGTAAAAGACCCAGGACCGCTTCCATAAGCAATGACCTGAATGCCCTGTTCAACCAGATTTCCGTCGCCCAAAAGTTCTTGCAGCATAGCGAACAGCAACTTGTTGTGCTGCCTCGGCGCTATCTCATGCCGCTCACTAATTTTCCCATCGAGAGAGACAGCAACAGAACAGGCGTCCGTGGCAGTCTCAATCGCCAGGATTCCCATCATATGAAATTCACTGACATGGTGCAGTCCTATACCTTTTGCAAAATCAAACTGTTACGGTGACGCTTGGTAATTATCACACAGCAAGGTTGGGGCTAGCACTAACTCTTGCCCAAAAACAGACTAACAACACGACCCATGACTTCCACACCCCACATCACAGCCCTTATTCTAGCGGGAGGAGCTGGTCGACGCGTCGAACATCAGGATAAAGGTCTGATAACCTTTTTAGGGAAACCCTACATCGCGCATGTCAGTGAAGTACTCCAGCCGCAAGTAGACGAAGTGCTCATTAGCTGCAATCGTAATTTTTCTGACTATGCGGATTTTTGTTCCAGGACTGTAGCCGATACTCGCCGTGACTTTCAGGGGCCGCTCGCTGGACTTGAAGCCGCAGCACCCTTCGTCAAAACACAGCTGCTGGTGGTAGTGGCTTGTGACATGCCGCACTTGCCCGCAGATCTGGTGACAAGATTAATCGCTCCGCTTTCCACTAATGCTATCGATGCACCGCAAATCAGCTATGTGAATGACGGAACGAGAGACCAATATCTGTGCGCCGGCATAAGGCGCGACTGCCTCTTCTCGCTGACCCATTTCCTTGATAATGGCAGGCGTGCCGTGAAAGACTGGTACAGCCAGCAGAATACCATCGCAGTGGATTTTTCAGACCAACCAGCTTGCTTTAGGAATTACAACCGGCTGTTATAAAACCGCTGCCATGTCAGATGCGAATGGCGCTTACTGAAACCCAAGACTCGATAGAGAACCCGCCCTTGTTTATGGCGATGGTTTCACGGCGGGTCCCAACCCGATCCCATTCAATTTGGCGCCGAACCTGAAGCGTAAGTAAGGGCCATTCAGGTCGGCTCGCTTAACCCTCCAAACAGAACCGAAGGTGCCATAACAAGAAAACCCGCTGAAATCTCTTGCAGCGGGTTATTTATCAGAGCAGATAATCTATTTCTTTTTAGCTTTTGCTTTTGGCTTCGCTTTAGCCTTCGGCTTCGCTTTAGCCTTCGGCTTCGCTTTAGCCTTTGGCTTTGCTTTGGCTTTTGGCTTCGCTTTGGCCTTTGGCTTTGCTTTGGCCTTTGGCTTTGCTTTGGCCTTTGGCTTTGCTTTAGCTTTAGGCTTCGCTTTAGCTTTTGACTTTGCTTTGGCCTTTGGCTTTGCTTTGGCCTTTGGCTTTGCTTTAGCTTTTGGCTTTGCTTTAGCTTTTGGCTTCGCTTTGGCCTTTGGCTTTGCTTTGGCCTTTGGCTTTGCTTTGGCTTTTGGCTTCGCTTTTGCCTTCGGCTTCGCTTTGGCCTTCGGCTTGGATGTTGCTTTCTTTTTAGCAATTGCCATTATGCATCTCTCCAGACTGTTAATGGGGGTCCCACGGGTGCAAAAATATCAACAATGCAATAGAGATACAATAAATTAAATTGTAGAAAATTCGCATCCATGTTTGATGCCGTGTTGTTTTTTCTTTTAGAAAAAAAGAAACGATGCGAGTGTCAGATTTTTTTTATCTTTTTACGCTAGTCATCGCATCAGGCATGCAGTGAAGCAGCAATCGTATTACAAATATCTTCAACGCTGCCTGCACCCACTATCTTGTGATAACGCGGAGCCGTTTCACTCTTCATTTTACGATAAAAATCGATAAGTGGACTCGTCTGCTCTGAGTAGATCTGCAAGCGCTTGCGCACTGTTTCTTCAGTGTCGTCATCCCTTTGCACAAGTGGTTCGCCAGTCACGTCATCAACTCCGTCTTTCTTCGGCTTACTGAAAAGCACGTGATAAACTCGACCAGAACCAGGATGCACTCGTCGGCCACTCAAACGGCTAACGATCTCCTCATCATCGACAGCTATCTCAACAACATGATCTATCAGCACACCAGCATCAACCATTGCCTGCGCCTGTGGAATGGTGCGCGGGAAGCCGTCGAACAAAAAACCTTTGACACAATCTTCATGAGTAATGCGGTCCTTAACCAGGCCGATAATAATATCGTCCGAAACCAAGCCTCCTGCATCCATCACGTGCTTCGCCTGCAGACCCAACTGCGTTTTCGCTTTAACAGCCGCTCGCAACATATCGCCCGTGGATATCTGCGGTATGCCGTATGCCTCGCAAATGAACTTGGCTTGCGTGCCTTTGCCCGCGCCTGGTGCACCCAGTAGGATCAATCGCATTAGAATAATTCCTCAACTTTGGTTTGGGATAGCTCAATTAGGGTTTGGGTTAGCTCAACTATGGTTCGGAATAGCTCAACTTTGGTTTGGGACAGACGGGCAGTATAACCGTCGTACGAATGGGGGCAGCTAAAGCGCGGTAACGATACACAGCGGGCGATAAGGTTACAAGTCCCGTCATTTCTCTCGTTGTTGTGCTTTGGCCTGAGCCCAAAGCTGATCAAATTTCACCTCGCTGAGACTACCCAAGTCGAGGCCATTAGCGCCCGCTGAGGCCTCCATCGCTGCAAATCGGTGCTCAAACTTTGCGGTTGCCTGACGCAGACTTTCTTCAGCATCAAATCCTAGATGGCGCGCAAGATTGACGCAAGTGAACAATACATCACCCACCTCCTCTTGAATGCCCTGGGCATCCTCCTCGGACATAGCAGCACGCAACTCACCTAACTCTTCCTGCACCTTATCCAGTACAGCTGGCGCACTGGCCCAATCGAAATTGACCTGAGCTGCACGTCGCTGCACCTTCTGCGCACGCGATAGCGCAGGCAAAGCCAAAGGCACATCTGCCAACACACCAGCCTCGTTGCGCTCACGACGCTCCTGCTGTTTGATCAGCTCCCATGTCTGGCGGACATCAACGACTGAGCTGCGACCGGCAACAAGACCTTCTATTTCTCCATCGGCAAATACATGCGGATGACGGCGAATCAATTTAGTCACTAGCCCGCTAACGACGGTATCGAAAGAAAAAAGATCCTGCTCCGTGCCCAATTGTGCGTAAAAAATGACTTGGAACAGCACGTCACCCAATTCTTCAGCGACATGCTGATAGTCTTCATGTTCTATAGCCTGCGCGAGTTCATAGCATTCTTCTAGCGTAGATGGAACAATGCTGCTGAAGGTTTGATCTAAATCCCACGGACAACCCAGCTGCGGGTCACGGAGCCGCTGCATGACACGCAGTAAATCGGCTAACGAATAATCGACAGCATTCATCGCCTTCTCCCTAATCTGATAGCCTGACGGCAGATACGATATTTCTTAGCCTATCAATACGCTCCAATAATTTAGACAGTGAGCCAATGTCAGGCACTTCTACCCGCAGCTGCATGATGGCCGTATTGGTGTTCTTGTTGGTTTGGGTGTTGATGGTAAGAACATTGATCCGCGCATTGGCGAAAAGTCCGGTAATATCACGTAATAACCCCTGCCGATCGTAGGCTTCTATGACAACATCCACTTCATAATTGTCTTGCGAATTTTCGCCCCATTCGATTTCCACGACCCTACCGGTTGCGCCTTCATGCAACTTCATTAGACGCGCACAGTCAGAACGGTGGACACTCACACCTCGGGCTTTAGTCACATAGCCGATGATTGCGTCTCCAGGTACCGGTTTGCAACAGCCGGCTATATGCGTACGAAAATTGCCGACACCACGCACCGCAACCTGAGAGTGGTGGCCATTAACTATCGTAGTATTGAGCCGCAAATGGCGCTCAGGCGCGCCTTCCACCAAACTTTGAGCTGCATTTATTACTGCAGCGGAGGCTAACTCTCCAGAGCCGACCGCTGCAAACATATCCTCGACTACACCAAACTGTACTTTTTTGGCGACCCGCTGGTAGTCAACGCTGGTAAGTGCCAGGCGTTTGAACTCCTTGTCCAACAAGTGGCGCCCGGTATCAATATTGTCTTCCCGAGTCCGGGATTTAAACCAATATTGGACTTTGGCTCTGGCGCGAGAGGTTTTTAAATAGCCCAGACCGGGCTGCAGCCAGTCTCGCCGTGGTCGCGCTTCGCTACTCGTGAGAATTTCAACGCGCTCGCCGGTCTGTAACTGGTACGTCAGAGGGACAATAGAGCCATTGACCTTGGCACCGCGGCAGCGATGCCCAATTTCGGTATGCACGTGGTAGGCGAAATCCAGGGGAGTTGCCCCATAAGTCAGGTTGACCACGTCTCCCTCCGGCGTAAAAGTATAGACGCGATCCTGCGCCACACTGAAGCTGAACTGCTCCGCTACACCCTCAGCATCGCCCGTCTCCTCATGCCAATCCAGTACCTGGCGCAACCACGCTATTTTTTCTTCATAAGTACTAGCCAGACCGCTGTCTGCATCTGAGCCTTTATAGCGCCAATGCGCACAGACGCCCAACTCAGCCTCATCGTCCATTTTCTGTGTGCGGATCTGCACCTCGAGCGCCTTACCCTCAGGACCCATCACAGCCGTGTGGAGCGAGCGATACCCGTTCTCCTTGGGGTTCGCGATGTAATCGTCAAATTCGTTGGGTATGTTACGCCATAGACTGTGCACCAGACCCAGCGTGGCATAGCAGTCCTTGATCTCGGGAACCAGTATGCGTACCGCACGGATATCATATACCTGCGAGAAGCCTATGCCCTTACGCTGCATTTTTCGCCAAATGCTGTAAATGTGCTTGGCTCGACCCACTATGGTAAATTCAACACCGGCGTCTTGCAGAATCTGAGTGATTTGTGCAGTGACTTTGGCCATGAAACGATCACGCTCAAGGCGCTTGCCGTCCAGCAGTCTGGCGATTTTGCGGTAGGATTCAGCGTAGGTGTAACGAAAGGACAGATCTTCAAGCTCCCACTTTAACTGCCCAATACCCAACCTGTGGGCCAGCGGCGCATACACTTCGAAAACCTCCTGCCCTATCGGTCGCCGCCGCTCCTCATCTTCCTTCACAGAACGAATAGCGCAGGTCCGCTCCGCCAGCTTTATCAGGGCAACGCGCACGTCATCGACGAGCGCAATCAGCATTTTGCGGATATTGTCCTTTTGGGCGTGCGCCTGGCCGAGTACTGGCGTCTCCGTCTGCAGCGGCAGATCACTGATTGCAGCCATGCGCAACACGCCCTCGATCAGATCGCCGACGACATCGCCAAATTGCTTGCGCACATCATCCGCACCCAACCGTCCTTCGCGCACCGCGCGGTAAAGTAAGCCCGCCAGCAGACAATCCAGATCGACATGTAGGTCAGCCAGGATGATTGTGATATCGAGGCCAGCAACCAAACAATGGGAGTCGCGTGCCCAGTCGCCCGTATCCTGAGCGGGTTGCCGTTGCGCCTGCTGCACCAGATCACACGCTTGCAGCAAGCGGCAACGATCTTCTTCCTCCAGCGTCAGCGGCAACTGCGTCAGCCACCGATCGAGATCGATTACACCCTGAGCATCTATGACTGTTTGATGACGTACCTGAACCATTAGCTCCGCCCCTCAGTCGCCGCCGAAAACGCCGGTAGAGAGATAGCGGTCCCCGCGGTCGCAGATAATTGACACAATGACCGCGTTTTCCAACTCTTGGGACAAACGCAGTGCCGCTGCTACCGCGGCGCCTGCAGACACACCACAGAAGATGCCCTCGCGCGATGCCAGCGCGCGCATCGTCTGCTCAGATTCCTCCTGCGAAATATCCATCACCCTGTCTACTCTAGGGGCCTCAAATATTTTTGGCAAATAAGCCTCTGGCCAGCGCCTGATACCCGGAATACTGGAACCCTCGAGCGGCTGCAACCCTATCACCTGAACCTCAGGGTTCTGCTGCTTGAGATACATAGAACAGCCCATAATGGTGCCAGTGGTACCCATGGAACTGATGAAATGCGTAATTGTGCCCGCTGTTTGCTCCCATATCTCGGGGCCGGTACCGAGCAGGTGAGCGCGAGGATTGTCAGGGTTACCAAACTGATCCAGCACTTTGCCTTGTCCTTCTGCTTGCATCTGCAACGCCAGATCACGGGCACCTTCCATGCCCTGCTCCTTCGATACCTCGATCAATCTTGCGCCATAGGCGGACATCGCCTGCTTGCGCTCCTGGCTAATATGCGACGGCATAATAAGAACCAGATCATAACCACGCACGGCAGCGGCCATGGCGAGGGCAATACCGGTGTTGCCACTGGTCGCCTCTATCAATGTGTCTCCGGGCTTGATCTCACCGCGAGCTTGCGCCTGAGCGATCATGCTCAGTGCCGGGCGATCCTTGACGGAACCGGCAGGATTATTCCCTTCGAGCTTACCCAAAATCACATTGCTGGTATTGCCCGGCAGACGTTGCAGGCGCACCAGAGGCGTGTTGCCAATACAGGCTTCAATTGTCGGATATTCTGGCATAGAGACTCTTTCGAAAATTGGGGTCACATTAAAATGGTACTTACTTTTGCTCAAGGAACGCACATAAGCGTCAAACCGAGTAGAGAGTGACGGGACCGTCTGCGGCCGTGGATGGCGGGGCGGCCATCCGCCGAAGTGCACCTAAACAGACGTAGTTACGGTGTGCCGCCAAAAGCTCTACTCGGTCTGGCGCCGGTCTAGCCGCTTAAGTAAGTGCCACAACACATGCATTATATAGAACTTACAACTGACGATGCCACGTTGTATTTGTTGAGCGTACTATTGTAGTGTTCATTTAGCTAACACTGCAAAGGCCACCACGTAGTCCATTTCATCGGCAAGGCTCACTTCCATGCGCGAACCACCCCGCTCCAGCGCAACGCGCTGCGCACCGCCCGATAACGTTACAGTAGGTGCGCCATTGGTGTCGTGTTCGATCTGGATGTCCTGCCAACTGACGCCACGGCCTATCCCCGTACCCAAAGCTTTGGCCACGGCTTCCTTGGCAGCAAAGCGCTTGGCCAATAAGCGCGCGGGTTGCTTACTGGCATAATACTCCTGCTGCTCCTGCTCAGTGAGAATACGCTGCACAAACCGCGCGCCAAGACGGGAAAGCACTTCTTCAATGCGCTCTATCTGGAGAATATCGGTGCCTATCGCTATCAATTGGAATCTCCCGAAAGGAGACTGTCACCTGCAGGCTGTAGGCGATCTCGTTCCGGAGGCAGTGCGGCGACACGAAAAAGCTCACGGCTGCGCAGCGGCATATCCCCGAGGTGCTCTGCAAGCGCTTCGCGCAGCAGTCGCTTGGCCGCAGCCCTGGTTGAGCCATCGAACTCTCCCGCTGCCATAGCCAATAGTTCCGACCCGGAATAAATAGCGCGTTCACTTCCAGAGTCTCCGCGGCTGTCTACGAGCCCTACTCCGCGCTCGTAGCGGTAGCGATGTGTCGATTGCACAGGGAGGCCACTCGCGCCATCCGTAGAAAAGTCAAAGCGGTAACCCAACTCATCCAGCAACTGATACTCGAACCGTCGCAACACTGCATCGACACTCTCGGAGTTCGCGAGGGCCTTTAAGGCCTGATCATAGGCGGCGAACAGCGCAGGATGCGCGTCGTTCTGGTGCAGCAGCCGAACCAACAACTCGTTCATATACATACCGCTGAACACGCGCTCTTTGTGCAACACGAAACGGCCCTGTGCGGGCTCTGTCGCAACCAGGGTCTTCAACTCAGTGCGGCCAGAAAAAGACAACAGCAGCGGAATAAACGGCTGCAATAACGCGGCTCCAGTGCCCCTGCGAGACTGCCGACGCGCACCTCTGGCCACTAGGCCGATGCGGCCATATTCAGCGGTGAAAACATCAAGCAGTGCACTACTGTCGCGATAGGGACGACTGTGTATCACATAGGCGGGTTGCAGATTGATGCGCATTGTCTGCCGGGCTAACCCTTGCGATCGTCATATCCGAGACTGCGCAGAGCTCGCTCATCGTCGGACCATCCCGATTTCACCTTCACCCAAAGGCGCAGCATCACCTTGCTGTCGAAAAGCAGCTCCATGTCGCGCCGCGCATCGCTGCCTATCGAACGCAAGCGCGAACCCTTCTCCCCTATCAGGATTTTCTTCTGACCTGAGCGCTCGACAAAAATCACCGCTGAAATATGGAGCACGGCGTTTTCCTGAGCGAACTCCTCGATTTGCACCGTAATAGCATAGGGAATTTCGTCCCCCAACTGACGCATAATTTTCTCTCGCACGATTTCTGCCGCGAGAAAACGCTGGCTGCGATCAGTGATCTGGTCTTCAGGGAAAAAATAGTCGGATTCGGGAAGCAGTTTTAGAATTTGTTCTTCAAGCGCCTGCACGTTGTGCTGACGCAAAGCTGATACGGGCAGTATGGCCGCAAAATCGGCCTTCTCAGACAGCTTTTGCAAGTGCGGAAGCAGCTCTGCTTTGTCTGCCAGCAAATCAACCTTATTAACGACCAGCATAGTCGGCACACCAGACTGCTGGATTTGCTCCAGCACAATCGCATCCTCCTCTGTCCACGCAGTGCGATCCACCACGAAAACGATCAGGTCGACATCGCGAATAGCCGCACTGGCTTCCCTGTTCATGAATCGGTTGATCGCTTTCCCAGCATTGATGTGCAATCCGGGCGTATCGACGAAGATAATCTGGTGGTTATCCTCAGTCTTAATACCCAAAACCTGATGTCGCGTCGTTTGCGGCTTGCGTGAGGTAATACTAATTTTCTGCCCCATAATATGATTCAGCAGCGTTGATTTACCGACATTGGGGCGACCGACAATCGCCACATAGCCACACCGGCGCACCGCGTCACTTGCCATGATTAGAGAGTTCCTGAAGCGCTGCGCGCGCTGCGCTCTGCTCAGCCTTGCGACGGCTGGAGCCTTTGCCTTGTGCCACCAACTGCGGCTTGGTCAATCGGCAGGCCACACGAAAATTCTGTGCATGGTCTTCGCCATTGACATTGAGTAGCTCATACTCAGGCAACGGATAGTTGCGACCCTGAAGAAATTCCTGCAACTGCGTTTTAGCGTCCTTCTCAGCAGGCACTAGGGAGAGTGCTCGCAACCGGGGCTCGAACCAGGCAAGTACAGCTCGTCGACACTGTTCGACATCGCTATCAAGTAAAATCGCACCGGCCACCGCTTCAAGTGTATCTGCGAGTATCGATTCCCGCCGATGACCCGCACTTTTGCGCTCCCCCGCTCCCAGTAGCACGTAAGCGCCTACATCCAGCTCTCTGGCCAACTCGGCAAGCGTTTCACCCTTCACCAGGACAGCGCGCATTCTACTCATCTCTCCCTCTCGAGCCGCAGGAAATCGCTGGTATAGGGCTTCTGCTATAACATGGTTGATGATGGAGTCACCCAAAAACTCCAGACGTTCATTGTTTTGGCTGCCGGCGCTGCGATGTGTCAGTGCCAGATTCAGTAGGGCCTGACTGCTGAACGGGTAGCCAATAGTTTTCTGCAGGCGCGCAGTGTCTGCCATGGGCTATTACTTTTTAGCTACTGGCAGCGGCGGCAGCGGATTGGGGTTGCCGACTTCGTAAAGCAGGTCATCAAATTTCAAAACGGAGTCTATGCGCCACATTACCGGCAATCTGACTTCGTAGTTGGCATCGATATAAGTCTTACCGCTTTTACTAAAAACTTCTACATCATTAGGATCAAGCAAGTAAATCTGATTGGTGTTGAATATATTGGAAATAGTCCGCCTGATATCTGAAGCAGTTTCGTCTTTCGTATCCGGGTCCATCGCGATTCGAACAACAATATCCCTCACGCTCAGATATTCAATATAGGGAGGTACCATTCGGATGATGGACATCGCAAAAAAGCCCAGCATGAGCAAGATACAGAGCATACCCAGCATGGACATACCGGATTGGCGGCGCCGCTCGTTCATAAGACTCCCCTCCTGATAAACTGCGAATTATTGTATCGTTCCAACTCTGGCAAAACTTGGAACACTGAAAAAGCTATCCCAGTGCATCCATATTGCAAATGCCTTACCCACTATATCTTTTTCAGGGACTTGACCCCATAACCTGCTGTCGGCGCTATTATCGCGGTTGTCTCCCATCATAAAATAGTGCCCGGGGTCTACGACCTCGCTAAAGTCGGCAGCTGGTCGCAATTTGTCGATCTGCATAAGATGTTCTTTGCCACCCATAAACTCCGCATCTATCCGATACCGCGCATCCAATCCTGCATCCTCAGACGGATCCCGCTGCAGTCTTTCCCCGTTCACATAAATTTCTTTATCGCGATAACTCACTGTATCGCCGGGCAAACCGATCACCCGCTTAATGAAATAGGTGTCATTCATATGCGGTGGAAAAAACACCATGACATCACCGCGTTCGGGTTCATTAACGTCTATCACTTTCGTTCTGATGACAGGCAACCTGATGCCGTAGGTAAACTTGTTGACCAGTATGTAATCGCCAATCAATAGTGTCGGAACCATGGACGACGATGGGATCTGAAAAGGCTCCACCAGAAAGGAGCGCAGGACAAATACGATGAATAAAACGGGAAAGAATGACTTCGCATACTCGACCACAACAGGCACGCGCGCATTCTGCGCTATCTGGGCCTGATATTTCCTGGCATCGCTGCTCTCTGCAATCTCCCACTCGGGAAACTGGCTCTGTAACGCCTCGACCTTGCGCTTTCTCCCAGGGGCCAAAAATAAGAAATCGAGCAGCCACAAAAAGCCACTTATGCACACCAGAACCAACAGAATCAAAGGGAAATCCACAGTCATCTCACTCACTTATTATCAATCTACCTTAAGTACCGCCAAGAACGCAGACTGTGGGATTTCTACCCGTCCCACCTGCTTCATCCGCTTCTTACCCGCCTTCTGTTTATCGAGCAGTTTACGCTTTCGGCTCACATCACCGCCATAGCACTTGGCGGTGACATTCTTACGCAATGCCTTCACTGTTTGCCGGGCCACAATTTTGCCGCCGACGGCCGATTGGATCGCGACATCAAACATCTGTCGTGGAATCAGCTCTTTCATTTTCTCCGTCAGCACCCTGCCTCGATACTGCACCTGATCGCGGTGTACAATGATGGCGAGCGCATCAACGCGTTCACCATTGATCAACACATCCAGCCGCGACAGGCTCGCCGCCTGAAAGCGCTCAAAACTGTAGTCCAATGACGCATAGCCGCGACTGACAGATTTCAAACGGTCAAAAAAGTCCAGCACTACCTCAGCCATGGGTATGTCATAAACCACAGATACCTGGGCACCCAAAAACTGCATATCATGCTGGACTCCGCGCTTCTCAACGCAGAGCGTAATGACCGCTCCGAGATGTTCCTGCGGCACCAGGATATTGCACCGCGCGATGGGTTCGCGCATCTCCTCGATATCTCCCACCTCCGGCAGCGCCGAAGGGTTGTCTACCTGAACCGTCTCGCCACTCTTCTTTACGATCTCATAAATGACCGTCGGTGCGGTAGTAATCAGATCCAGGTCATACTCACGCTCAAGGCGCTCTTGAATGATTTCCATGTGCAGCATACCGAGAAAGCCACATCGAAATCCAAATCCGAGAGCATCAGAGGTCTCAGGCTCATACTGAAGAGAGGCATCGTTAAGCGTCAGTTTGGCCAGCGCGTCCCGAAAATCCTCATAATCGTCCGATGAAATCGTGAAAATCCCCGCGTATACCTGCGGCTTGACGCGCTTGAACCCCGGAAGAGCAGAGACCGTTAAGTCCTTGGCGTGTATCAGGGTGTCACCCACCGGTGCACCGTGGATGTCCTTGATACCTGCCACGACAAACCCTACCTCTCCGGCTTGCAAAACATCCAACTCAAACCGCTTCGGGGTAAATATCCCTAGACTGTCTACCTGCTGCGTCTTGCCCACTGATTTAGCAACGATTTTATCACGCTTGCGCAGCACGCCCTGTTTCACCCGCACCAACGAGACGACGCCCAGGTAATTATCGAACCAGGAGTCGATAATCAGTGCCTGCAGCGGCGCCTCTCTGCTGCCCTGTGGCGGCGGGACATGTTCGACCAGATACTCGAGCGCCTCCTCAATGCCCAATCCGGATTTTGCGCTAACCAGGCAAGCGTCGGCGGCATTGATGCCGATGATCTCTTCGATCTCGCGCCTGACCCGATCGGGATCAGCCTGCGGCAAATCCATCTTGTTCAGGATCGGCAGCACCTCTAGCCCCTGCTCTATAGCGGTATAGCAGTTAGCGACAGATTGGGCCTCTACGCCCTGCCCTGCATCGACAACCAGCAGTGCCCCCTCGCAGGCCGCAAGTGATCGAGACACCTCATAAGAAAAATCAACATGCCCGGGCGTATCGATGAAGTTAAGTTGGTAGGTCTGCCCATCGCGCGCATGGTAGTCCAGAGTGACACTCTGCGCTTTGATAGTAATGCCACGCTCGCGCTCGATATCCATGGAATCCAGCACTTGCGTATCCATCTCGCGCGCACTCAAGCCCCCACAATGCTGGATGAAACGATCTGCGAGCGTCGATTTACCGTGGTCGATATGCGCGATGATGGAAAAATTGCGGATGTGTCTGAGGTCACTCACTGTGTATTTGGCTCATCGACGGAAGCTGGGCTGGAGTGGGCTGAACACCAAGCCCGCCCCCTAGGGTTCAAAAAACGCGCGATTGTAACCCAATGGAGTTACGACCGCCATGCAGTATGTACTAGCACTATCGCACGCACTATTAATGAAAACTATCGTTCGAACAGGCGTCGAACAAGGCAGGAGACTGCCTATTCCGGCGCCTTCAAGCCGATGAACAAGGGGGAGCCGTCGCGAATCAGGCGCAACGGCACTGAACTACCACTTTTCAAGGCATCAACTGCCTGTTCAAATACGTCAGTGGCGTTTATCGGCGTAGTATCAATGAGAGTAATGACATCACCCGTCCTGATCCCGGCATTTGCTGCCACCGAACCGGGTCGAACATCACGCACTATTACGCCGCCATTGATGCCATAACGTTCAAGATTTTCAGCGGGCAGGGATTCTACATCCATTCCCAAACGTCCCCCTCTGCTGCCATCTGACTTACCCGCAGAGAGGGTGTAGCTCTCATTTGCGTCAAGTCCACCCACCTTTACTTCCAGCGTCTTTTGTTTTTTACCACGAAAGATATCCACGTTGACCGTGGAATCCGGCGCGACCAGCCCCACCACATGAGGAAGGTCGGCAGAGGTGGGAATATCCTTACCATCGAACCTGACGATAATGTCGCCGCTCTCTATTCCTCCTGCAGCCGCGGGACTATCTTTGGAGACCTCAGCTACCAGTGCACCGCGCGGGAGTTTAAGACCAAAAGATTCGGCCAGATTTTTATCGACGTCCTGTATTGTGACTCCCAGCCATCCGCGCGTAACACGACCTTTTTCTTGCAGCTGTGCTACGACATTGCGCGCCACCGCTGCAGGAATCGCAAACGAGAGACCAATCGATCCCCCGCTACGGGTAAATATCTGGGAGTTAACGCCCACAACCTCACCGTCGAGATTAAACAGCGGGCCGCCCGAGTTCCCCGGATTGATGGCCACGTCTGTTTGAATAAAGGGAACGTAGTTTTCATTTTTCTCTGTCGGCAGGCTGCGACCCTTAGCGCTGACAATGCCCGCGGAGACCGAGTAATCAAGGCCAAAAGGCGAGCCAATAGCCAACACCCACTCTCCAACCTCCAAGTCATCATCGGTCGCAAACTTGAGTGTGGGCATATCGGAGGCGTCGATGCGCAGTAGTGCCAGATCAGACCGCGGGTCAGTACCGATGATCTCGGCATCGAACTCACGACGGTCGCTCATGCGCACCAACACGCTATCAGCGCCCTCCACCACATGGTTATTAGTCAGCACATAACCATCTTCCGAGATAATAAATCCAGACCCAAGACCCATACGCTCTGGCTGCGATGGGGGAGCGCCTCTCAACTCAAAGAAGCGCCTCAATTCTTCGGGAATCTCCTCTGCGCCCGGCTGTTGCGGACCCGTTGTATTTGCATTCTGTTCAACGATTATTTTGACGACGGCAGGAGACTTCTCCCGCACGATCTTTTGAAAATCAGGCAATTGAGCCGCGATCGCCGAGCGAGCGCTGAACAAAGCAATCATCATAAAAGCAAAGCCGAACAATCGCATTCTCGTGTTCATAAAGTCAATCCAATGAAGTAGGTAGTTTTAAGATGTGGTTTGAACGAACGTCACAGGGTCTGCTGCAGGAGGGACAACGCCCAACAGTACCGGTTGGAAGTCAGGGTCGCGACGATGATAACGGCCATGCCAGCGGACCAAACCATAACCGACCGTCAATCCGACTGCCGCGCCGGCTACAGCCAAGAGGTCTTCGTTACCTTGCAGCCAGCTAACAGCAGACAATGCGCCTGCAAGCATGGACAACATCGGCAGGCCATAAGCGATGAATGAACCACGCAAAATTACTTCCTCAGGAATACTGATCTGCACCTGATCATTAATTTTGTAATGATCCAGAGAGTGTTCGCCAGGCATGACCCGAATGTAGCCGCGTTTACCGTCGGATATGCGATTGAGTAATCCATGACCGCAGCCCCTCTGTGCCGCACAAGTGCCACAGGTGCTGCGGCGAATGGTCTCAACCCAGACCGAATCTGCTTCCAAGCCCACTACTCGACCGGTTTCTGTCAGCATCTACTGCACCCAACTCACTGAATCTGCAACCATTCGCGCCGTGTTGACCGGCACCTCGCCAATCACCGTAACCAGCACTGGCTGGTCTGACACCCGCATCCCTCGGGTATAGGTGGTGGTGCCACCCTGCAATATCAAGCCCTCTCCGGGACGAATTTCAATATCAAGATCCTCCATAAAAACCGAAAAGACAGCCAGACCATCGGTATAAGTGCGTCTCCCACTACGACCAGGCGTCGAGTCAGTGGCGGAAAATCCACGCGGCACCCAACCTACGGTCCACGCTCGCGCCACCGATGCCTGCACTCTGACGTCATTCGCCTGCGGGTGCTGCGCCTGGTGAACCGCGTCTATAGCTGGGCTCGCTGGCATCACGTCAGAGTATGAGAGCCGTGCAAACTGCATAGTCTCTAATGTCTTGTGTCCTTGGCTGATCGTTTGCGATTTAAGCAAAAGGCCAGTTTCCTGATCGAGTGACAGCACATATCCGAAGCGGTACATGTCGCGCGGCTCAACTTTGATGCGCACCGCATCGCGCCCGGCAACACGTTCGCGCTCTGCGACAGTAAATTGATATTGCTCTGCAATACCGCAGCGCTCAACATCCGATAGTGTTTCCATTCTAAGCAATCGGTCACCGGGATGGACACAATCCAGAGGATGTGACTTACGCTCTACTTGCGCGCCCTGCCCCGTCAATTCGATAAGACGCTCGGAACTGCTGCCGTTATCGACAAAATGTGAGACCTGCATCACCTGTACACCGTCGTGTCGCTGCAATATCACCACACCGTGGTAACTCACCTGTCGAAGGCTTCTCGACATCTTATCCAACCAGTTGAGCGCGGCTTGGTCGGCCTCCGGACAATTAATAGTCGCGGCACGAGTCACTGTGCCGGTCGCGGCCTGCAATACAACTGCACAAAACATGACCCAAGGGAGCAGACGTCTGCGTCGATTTGCCGTCACCGCTGGCGAGCCTATTCCCGTAACTCTGGCACACGAACAAACGGCACTAATCCCTGAGGCGAATTCAGCGCGGCCTGCTCGGCGTGCTCTTGCATATACATACGCTGGCGCTGCTGTGCCAGATCTTGGTAAGCAGTGCGCACCGCTGGCTGCAACACGGGAACAGCCTGTGTGCCAAAGCTAGCTTGCAATGGAATCGCTCCCAGACTGTTCAGCATCCCCACCGGCGAGGCATCGGCGGCTGCTGACGGGTTCGCACCGTAAGGATCTACCGCTTCAATCTGGGCGAGTTGCTGACCGCCGATTACGACAGTAGCAGTGACAGATGCCGCCACCGCAACACTGATCAGAGGCCTCAGCATGCGCTGCTTGAAACCTGCAAGACCTATTGCAGATACACCGTGAGCTTCTGCAATAGAGGATTGTACTCTGGCTGAAATATCCCAGCTCTGGTACGCCATCTGATCGCCATGCATCGCATTTCGTGCCTGGCTGTAACGCAGCCAGGTTTCACGCATTCGCGGCTCGCCATTCAACTGTGACAACACCCGCTCCAATTCCAACTCATTGGCCTCGTCGTCCATCAGAGCAGAAAGTGATTCGCACATTCTTTCGTTCATAGTCTCAAACCTTCCACTGAATCCACATCTAACCTGGTCAATCCCAACTTTAGATACACTGCAAACGCAGCACACCCACTTGGCTATTCCCACTTGCATAGCCGTCGGGCATAGTTGTCGCCTGTTTAGTTCTAGCCCGTTTGGTCGTCGCCCTTCATGTGCTGCACGACCAGCCCATCTATTGCTTCTCGCGCCCTGAATATGCGTGATCGCACAGTGCCCACCGGGCAATCCATGATATCGGCGATATCCTCGTAACTAAGACCGTCGAACTCTCGCAGTGTAATCGCGGTGCGCAGGTCTTCGGGTAAGGCGGTTATCGCCCGATCCACCACTGCCTTTAATTCTCCGCCAAACAAGGCGTTCTCAGGATTCTCGATCTCGCGCAAACCGCTGCCACTTTCAAGATATTCGGCATCTTCAAATTCAACATCAGACCCGGGCGGTCGTCGTGACTTGGCAACCAGATGGTTCTTGGCGGTATTAATAGCAATGCGATACAACCAAGTATAAAAAGCGCTGTCCCCTCTGAAGTTCGGCAGCGCCCTGTACGCTTTTATAAACGCCTCCTGCGCCACATCCTGCACTTCATCAGAGTCGCGCACGTAGCGGCTTATCAAGCCGAAAATTTTGTGCTGATACTTCAGTACCAACAGATCAAAAGCCCTTGAATCACCTTTCTTTACCCTGGCGACAAGTTGCTGGTCCGTCACCGCGGCCGTCACGTCTGGCTACCCTCCTTGGCACCTGACAGCACCGCGTGGATCGTGTCTATCCACTGTTGTAATGGACACCGAATGCTCGACTTAGTTCGCATGGGACGCCCCATGGCGATGGATAAGAGACGCTGGCAACAATAAAGTTCCCGATGGGATTTTTTTCGTATTCACCACGAGGTCGTATATACTCCGATGCAACACCATTAAGTGAAGCTAAGTCTTTGAGCAACATCATATATTTCACACACTGCAGCGGCAAGCGCTGATCGGTATGACAGCCACCTATGAACACGATGTATTAATCATCGGTGCTGGCGCAGCCGGCTTGAGTCTGGCGCTGCGACTGCCTGCCAGCTGCCGTGTAGCGCTGCTATCCAAGGCGGACCTGAACCAGGGATCGACCTATTGGGCTCAAGGAGGCATGGCCGCAGTGCTACATAGCCGCGATACTGTGGACTCCCATGTGGCCGACACCCTCGCCGCAGGCGCAGGCCTATGCCGGCGCGACGCGGTGGAATTCACCGTAGGCAATAGTCGGCGCTGCGTGGAATGGCTGGTAGAACAGGGTGTGGACTTCGACCTGAGAGCGCAAAGTAGCAGCCCCCAGGAACGGGAGTTCCACCTCACGATGGAAGGCGGCCACAGCCACCGGCGCATTATACACGCGGCTGACCGCACCGGCAGGGCCATCTCAGAGGTACTAACCGAGCGTGCCATTGCAGCCGACAACATCGAGATTTTTACCCACCGTATGGCCGTCGACATGGTGGTAAACGAAAATCGTTGCCAGGGAGCCTACATACTCGACCAGCGCTCCGGCCACGTCGATTTGTTTCAGGCGCGAGCCGCGGTAATCGCCACGGGTGGCGCGAGCAAGGTCTATCTTTACACCAGCAATCCAGACGGCGCGAGCGGAGACGGTGTTGCCATGGCATGGCGCGCGGGCTGCCGCGTGTCAAACCTGGAGTTCAATCAGTTTCATCCCACCTGCCTGTATCACCCCAAAGCTAAATCCTTTCTGATAACCGAGGCGATACGTGGAGAAGGCGGCAGGTTGTTGCTACCAGACGGACAGCGCTTCATGCAGCATTTCGACGAGCGCGGCGAACTGGCACCGCGCGACGTCGTGGCGCGCGCAATCGACCATGAAATGAAAAGATTGGGCGCCGACTGCGTGTTTCTGGATATTTCGCACAAACCGCGCGAGTTTCTGCAAAGCCACTTCCCCACTGTAATGGCGCAGTGTGCGGAATTTGGTATCGATATCAGCGCCGAACCTATTCCTGTAGTTCCAGCGGCCCACTATACCTGCGGCGGCATTGTAGTTGATCAACACAGCCATACCGATGTGGCAGGATTGTATGCCGTGGGCGAGTCCTCTTGCACGGGATTGCACGGGGCTAACCGCATGGCCAGCAACTCACTGCTGGAGTGCATCGTCTACGCCGAGTCTGCAGCCAACCATATCGCGCAGCAGCTGGATCATATTCCCGCCCCTGCAGATGCCGCCCCTTGGGATGAAAGTCAGGTGACTGACTCGGACGAAGATGTTGTCATTTCACACAACTGGGACGAGCTGCGCCGCTTCATGTGGGACTACGTCGGCATCGTGCGGACCAATAAACGCCTGCAACGCGCACTGCACAGGGTGCAGTTGCTACAGACCGAAATCGCGGAGTACTACGGTAATTACAAGGTCAGCAATGATTTACTGGAGCTGCGCAATCTGGCGATGGTCGCCGAACTGATGATCCGCTGCGCTATTTCGCGCAAGGAGAGTCGCGGCCTACACTACACACTGGATTATCCGAAGATGTTGCCCGAAGCTCTCGACACGGTGCTTGAACCTGACAATTTTCCTGTCAGTAGCAAAGATCCCGCGTTACCTCATAGGCCCTGACTCGAAGGGTATTCACTTTTGCTGCTAGATCGGCGCCACTTTTAAGCTTCAGTAAGCCCAAATCGGATCTAACCAGAATGGTGCTTTTCTTAGCCGAAAAAACGCACAGTAGGTGTCAAAGCGAGTAGAGATTGAAGGGGCCGCCTGAGGCCGTGGATGGCCGAAGCAAGCCTACATGGACGTATTTACGGCATGTCCCGAAGAGCTCTACTCGGTTTGGCGCCAGGCTAGCAGTTAAGGTAGGCCCCCCCCCTGACCCTGACCATTTAATTTGGCGTGGGGCTAGCAACTCAGGTAAATCTCATTCGAACGTGATCGGAAACATTTACGCTGCAGTTCGTAGCAACCTCCTTCACAAGCGCGTCATTCCAAGAGCACCAAGCGCACTCGCAATTTGCGCAATTGATCGCGCGGGATACTGTCGGCATACAGCCAGAGCTGCCCGGCGGATCCTGCCGGCATATCATTGAAAGCGAGGTACACCAGCCATTGTGTCGCGGTGCTGCGTCTGGTTAGTGTGACGGTTCGACGGCTTGCACCCTGCTGCAGGGTCCAGCGCCCCTGACGCCAGTGCAGCTGAGCGCCCACCATTGGATTTTCTCGAAGTCGCCACAGAAAAAATGCGACAAGTGGCGTGATTAACAGCGCGATACCATCATGGCCTCGCGAGTAGATTCTCCACAGCGCATACGCGGATATTAGGCATAGCGCGATATAAAGAATGCATCTGAGGCGTGAGTTACCTATCCTGAGGTGCAGTGCGGGCGAACTGGAGTATCTGGCTGACAATGCTGGCAAGCTCCCTGTCGTCCGGTTGGCTGCGCTGCATAAACCAGCCAAACAACTCCTGATCTTCGCATAGCATCAATTGCTGAAAGTGCTGTCGATCTGACTCGCTGAGCAATGCATAGCGGTCGTTCACAAAAGGCTCAAGTACCAGATCCAGTTCCAGCATACCGCGCCGGGCCGCCCAGCGCATTCTGTTGTGTTCTTCACGTTCAATCATGCCAGTTCAATCATCCGAATGAGTCATCAAAGGTGACTAGTATATCGTCTATTGTCGGCAGGTACGCACACGACCGCGCAATGGAGTGCTGACACCGGCGCAGACAGGCTCTATTATTGTTGTGTCGATAACAGGGGAATAAGCTTGAATTGCAATTACGCACTACTGGAACAGGAGGCGCTGCTGCACATTGTCGGGCCTGATACGCTGAAATTCCTGCAGGGGCAGACGACCTGCGACACGCGCGAGGTGGACTCGGAACATGCGACACCCGGTGCGTTCTGCACGCCGCAGGGCAGAGTCATCTGCGACTTCCTGATCTGCGAACTGGCCCCTGAGCATTTCTCGCTGCGGATGCGTCGCGAAATCCGCGATAACAGCGCGACGGCATTCGGCAAATACATTATTTTTTCCAAAGCGGAACTGGATGCCACACGGGACGATTGGTTGACGGTCGCCATCTGGGGAGCAGAAGCGGCAGCGGCGGTAACTGAGATCTTTGGCGAATGCCCTAAGGCGCAGTTCAATGCTCACAGCACAGGCGATTGTGCTGTGGTGCAGATGGATAAGCACGGCCAGCAATTTGAATGCTTCTTACAGCAAACGGCGAGTGAAGGCTACCTGGCGCGCATGGAAAAATTGATGAGCAGAGGCTCCGAGGCGCAGTGGCAGTCTGAGCAGATTCGTAGCGGCATCGCCCGCATTGTGACGCCGACGATCGGCGAGTTTGTCCCGCAGTTACTTAATTACGATCACATCGGGCATATCAGTTTCAAGAAAGGCTGCTACACCGGACAAGAAGTCGTCGCGCGGCTGCACTATCTGGGCAAATCCAAGCGTCGCGCCTATGCCGCACAACTTCCCGCGCAAACCGAGTGCTCACCCGGCACCGCGCTCTATGACGCCGTCTCCGCCAAGAGTGTTGGCAATGTCATTAACAGCTGCGTGTTTGGCGAGAGCCTGTTTTTGTTGCTTGCCGCAACGGGCGCAGGTGTGGGCAACGGACTTCTGCTCGGCGCCGCCGATGGCCCGCGGCTGACCATGCTTGAACTGCCCTACACGATAGAGAAAGGCTAGCAATAACCGTGAGAGTAGGCAAATGCCGGGCGAATGGCAGTCGAAAATCCTGCCGAAAAGTCAGGTGGACTCAGGGGCGCCAGTCGATCGGTGCTTCTCCCCTGCCCTGTAAATAGCGATTGGCGGCGGCAAAATGACCACAGCCAAAAAAGCCCCGATGGGCGCTCAGCGGTGACGGGTGCGGCGCTTTCAACACACAGTGACGCTCGGCGTCGATGATTACACCTTTGCGCTGGGCATAGCTGCCCCAAAGAAGAAACACCACCCCTTCACGCTGCTGGCTGATGACCTCGATAACCCTGTCAGTGAATTTCTCCCAACCCTTACCCCGATGTGAAGCTGCGCAAGCGGACTCTACCGATAATACGCTGTTAAGCAGCAACACACCCTGGTCTGCCCATGCTGTGAGATGGCCGTGAGAGGGAATAGGCATGCCCAGCTCGGCGCGCAACTCCTTGAAAATATTTTTGAGAGACGGCGGAACAGCGACGCCAGGTTGCACAGAGAAACACAGGCCGTGCGCCTGGCCCTCACCGTGGTAAGGGTCCTGCCCCAGGATAACCACTTTAACTTTATCCAGTGGGGTACGGCTGAAGGCGTTGAAAAACTCATTGCCAGGCGGAAAGATGCGCTTGCCGGCGTGTTTTTCGCTCACCAGAAACCTATGCAACTCCTGCATATACGGCTGCTCAAATTCTGCCTCCAGAGGGACTCGCCAGGTGGCCTCCAGATCGATCGCCTTGCCGCCCGCTTTTGTGGCCATCTCGACAAACCGTTCCGTCAGTTGCAAGCAGCCATCAAGACAACGCTTTCGAACACTATGGCGTCGCGCGAGGGATGCTGCGCCCATGTGAGCGGCATCGACAGAGCGACGGGGACTATTTCCTCGGTCTGACTGAGACGCTTGCTGCGTTGTTTTTTTCCAGCTGATGCATTGTAGACCTCCGTCAGCGGTGCTGCAGCAAACGCCGCATCGCGCCGCTCCAATGCGGCATCAGCATAAAGGGTAGTGCGCATGCGCGGGCGACGCCCGGCAGCGCGAATCTGCTGCTCCATGAGCTCAGGAGCCCACTCCTGACCATGACCGGAGCCCGCTGCACGCGTAATACTCTCATTCATCAGTGAACCGCCGAGATCGTTAACCCCTGCATTGAGGCAGGCTGCGACACCTTCTCGGCCCATCTTTACCCAGGACGCCTGTATATTGTGGATCAGCCCGTGAAATGCCAAGCGCGCCACCGCGTGCATCAATACGGCCTCGCGAAAGCTCGGACCGCGTCGTGACTCACCCTTAAGATACATGGGGGCCTCCATGTGCACAAAAGGCAGTGGCACAAACTCGGTGAATCCACCGGTGCGCTGCTGCAAAGCTCTAATATGCAGCAGGTGGCTGGCCCAATGGCGCGGCTGGTCGATATGCCCATACATGATTGTGGCGGTAGTGCGCAGGCCTTCAGCATGCGCAGCCGCCATCACGTGTAACCATTGCGCAGTATTGAGCTTGTCGGGGCAAAGGCTTGCGCGCACTTCATCGTGCAGAATTTCAGCCGCAGTTCCCGGTAGTGTATTGAGGCCGGCATGACGCAGCTGACGTAGATAATCGGCCACACTGACACCTAGCGTGGCAGCACCCTGCCACACTTCGAGCGGGGAGAAAGCGTGGATATGCATCCTCGGCGTGGCACTGCGTACAGTATGTACAATATCCAAATAGGTCTGGCCGGTATAATCAGGGTGAATTCCACCTTGCATGCAGACTTCAGTGGCGCCGCGCTCCCAGGCCTCCAGGCAGCGTCCAGCTATGTCCTCTGCGCTGATATCGTAGGGTCTGCCGCGCAAGTTTTCGCTCTGCTTTCCTTTAGAGAACGCGCAAAACTGGCACTTGAAATAACAGACATTGGTGTAGTTGATATTGCGGTTGACGACATAGCTGACCGTATCGCCATTAACCTCTTGCCGCAGCCGATCAGCGGCAGCCACCACATAGGAAAAATCCAGTCCGCGAGTCTCAAACAACCGCGTAACGTCCGCCTCCGTCAGCTCACTCGTTGCGCGACAGCGCTTGACGATATCAAGCACATCCTTGGATACGGCTGAATCCTGCGGACGCGCGCGCAGCAACTGCGCCTCTGCAGCCGGCACCGGATGCTCTTCACCGGGCACCCAGCTATCGCGGCGGGCCAAGCCAGCAGCGTCCGAGAGCCGCATGACGGCCGTACGCACGGTGTCATCCAGCCAGCGCTTACCCTCGATAACATAAGCAGGATACACCGTGAGGCGCTGCTCCAGGAACTTGCCGGCGGACGCCGTTTCGGTTGCCAGTCGCTCAAGATGCGGCCATGGTGCTTCCGGATTTACATAATCGGGCGTTAGCGGTGACACACCACCCCAGTCGTTAATACCCGCCGCTATCAGCTGCGGTAACACGCCGGGACTGAGGTTGGGCGGTGCCTGAATATTCATTTGTGCGCCGAAAATAATCCGCGCGATTGCGATGGTCCACAGCAACTCATTCAGATCTGGCTCGGGTGCCGCTGCCATCAGCGTGCCCGGCTTGGCGCGAAAGTTCTGGATGATCACTTCCTGCAGATGGCCGAACCGATCGTGCACCTGACGCAGCGCAAGCAGAGACTCAATACGTTCACGGCGGGTCTCGCCGATACCTATTAATATGCCTGAAGTAAACGGTACGGCAGCTTCACCTGCTAATTCCATGGTCCTGAGGCGCCGCGCTGGTTCCTTGTCCGGGGACCCGTAATGCGGCATACCTTTCTGGCACAAGCGCTCTGCGGCGGACTCCAGCATAATGCCCATAGAGGCACTGACCTGGCGCAACCCGGCTATTTCATCAGCGTCCATACAACCGGCATTAATGTGGGGTAACAAGCCTGTCTCGGACAACACCCGGCGAGCGACTTCTTTCACGTAATCCAGTGTGCTACTAAAGCCCATGGAATCCAACGCCTGTCGTGCTGCGCTGTAGCGCAGTTCAGGCTTCTCGCCCAGCGTAAACAAGGCCTCCTGGCAGCCCATGCTCGCACCCTTGCGACACAACTCCAGCACGTCTTCAACGGGCATATAGGGCTGTTCTATTTTCTTTGGAGTGCGGGCAAATGTGCAGTAGTGGCATACATCACGGCACAGGTGTGTCAGAGGAATAAACACCTTACGCGAATAGGTAATTACATTGCGATGACCGCTGTCACGCAGCGCAGCGGCCCGCTCTACCAACGCCGCAGTGTCGTCGAAGTCTGCCAATGATAGCGCCTGCTCATCGCTCACAATGACGCCCTGCCGCAGTTGCTCGTAAAGCTTTTGCCAGTCCAACATCAGTTGAGCGATCCTCTATATACATCATCAGTAGCGGTTGTGTGATGCAACATCGTAGCCATCGCCAGCTCGATACGTGCACCCAGTGCTGTGTTATAGAGCAGAGCAGCGGTGTTGCTTGCCGGGTTAGCGTGCAAGCGTTCCATCACACATTGCAGATCGGCAGGTTCATCGACATCTACAGCGATTCCCTGTCTTATAAGTACCTGCGCGGGAAAGCCGCCACTGCGGGCACTGGCCAAGTGACGAGCACAACTATCATCACCAAAGCAAAACTCAGGCATGGTCGCGACGTCAAAGGCCAACAGATTGGTACCACTGCCCTGCCGATCACAACCAACAACAAGTCCTGTGCACTCGTCCTGCGCCTTGAGAACTGCGCTGATATCATCGGCAGTTAACAGCGGCAAGTCGCAGTGTACTACCAACAGTGGTTCCTTGCAATTGGCTAGCAGGCGCTCGCTTGCGCGCTGGATAAGCGGGTTGAGGCCGCGGCATCCCAGAGAACTTTCAGACCAGCAGTCAGAACCGTACTTACCGGCTAACAATTGCGCGCCGGGATCGTCGGATACGAGCGTAATTTGCCCAACACATGGATGGCCACCAAGCGCCGCAAGCACATCCTCTGCCATCGCCTGAGCCAGGGCTCGGCGCTCGGACGGGCGTAAAAGACCACTCAGGCGCGTCTTGGCCTGCACCAAATCCTTGAGCAGCAGAAGCGCTTGTGCCATGCGTCTATACCCCGACCACTTGCAGGGTGAAACGCGCAAGGCGCTGCTTGTCTTCCCTACTCTTCATCACAGTATTTGTCACAGTAACCTTTACACCCAACGCGGCAATATCGGGAGCCAGTGTAGCGTCACTCTCGTCGATCACGAAATAGTCCAGCAACCCTTTATAGCGCTTGCAATAATATTCAGCCACACCCAGTGCTGTGACGGGCGTACCCAGCTCCGCCATCATTTTGGCGGCGGGGCCTTTCAGTGCCATACCTGCCACGATGGGCGACACCAGCACCAGTTCCGCCGGACTATCACTCAGTGCGGCCCAGAGCCCGGGAATCTGCAGAATGGGATCAATACTGACGAAAGGGTTAGAAGGACACACTACAATCGCGGAGAAAGCGCCACTTCGCACCATTTGCAGAACGGTATCATTGGGCCGGGCGTCTAAGATACCCTCGAAGCTGAATCCGGTGATCGCAGGCGCGCATTGCTCCTTTACAAAGTAGTGCTGAAACGGCAGATCGCGCCCTTCACAATGTACCGCAGTGCGAACAGGCTCGTCGCACATGGGGTATATGTGGCTGCTGATGCCCAGCTGAGTTCTCAGTAAGTCCGTCACCTGACTTAAACTTGCGCCTTGCGCCAGGCGCCCGGTACGCCACAGATGCGTTGCCAGGTCCTTATCGCCCAGTCGAAACCAGGTGTCTCCATCAAGTCCCTGCAGAGCCTCCATGGCGTTCCATGTCTCGCCTTCCAATCCCCAACCCTGCGCTGCATTGGCCTTACCGGACAGCGTATAAAGTAGTGTGTCGATATCCGGGCTGATGTGCAGGCCCAAGTGTGAGAAGTCATCGGCGGTGTTGACCAACACATGCAACTGCCCGGGAGGCAGCACATCAGCCAGACCCAGCGCCAGCTTCGCACCACCGACACCACCAGACAGCGCCAACACATTGGGTTCAGGCGCTGTCATTAGCGAAACATGTCGATTGATCGATCGCGCAACAGGCCGCCAGATCCGACCTCGGCTGGCTTCAGGCATGCGCCTCGGGCCAGTACCACCGGGCACGCCTCGGCCGCCTGCCCCATGACCAGCGATGCTCCGGCCGCCAGTTCATCCGCTACCGCAGGTTCCGTCACCTCTAGAACATTGCCAAACATGTCAACCTCACCGATCTGGTTATTGAGTGGTTGCAGACCCGCCGTACCGATAGCAAGCCCCACGGTACCATTGCGCCACGCCCGCCCCATGCTGTCATTAATAATAATTTGCGGCGCTATCCCTGTCCGTTCCTCAAGCCCGTCGCGCAAAGCGCGAGCAGACGCGTCGGGATCAATCGGCAGCAACAATACGCGTGGATCATTGGCATCTATGGCAATGTTGGATTTGTCGATTCCGGCATTGGCATGCACATAACCATTGCGATGCTCAACGATAATGACACCCGGGCGCACCCGCAACACTTCCCTGCTCTCCTGCAAAATCAACTGCACCTGTCGCGGGTCTTTGTCAGCTTTAGCCGCCAGCGCGACCGCTTCGTCGCTGACGGTCACACCCGCCAGCCGCGCGTAGCGGTTCTCCGCTTTTGATACAATCTTTTGCGCGATAACCAGGACGTCTCCCGCTTCAAGAACGAGAGCATTATCGCGCAGGGCCGCAATAATCAACCCCACAAGATCATCACCCGGTTCTACTAGCGGGAATCCCTGAAGCGGAATCAGTTCCAATCGAGTTGTCATTCAATGCAATGCCTTACAGGCTGCGACGCGCAGGACAAATGGCTTTAGTCCAAGCCGCTGATCTTAATGCCCGCATGGCAGCCGTACTGCTTGTTAATCGTAATGAGCACTGACGTGAGGGCTTCAGCGGCAGCTGCGTTATTGATCATACCGGCGTGAAAGCCGCGCATACCAGCTGCCTCAACCAATTTAATCACCTCTTCACGCGCGGCCTTTTTATTCCCGCTCACCAATACATCGCATTCCACGCCCTGGCCTTCTTGCAAATGGGCAGCGGCAACATTCTGGAACGCAGAAACAACATCGACTTCTTCGCCCAGCAGTTCCTGAGCAATTTGTCCGGCGCTGCCTTGCGCTGGCAACTGCACACGCGCTACTTTTGGCGGCACCAGTGGCACCGTCACATCAATCAAAATCTTACCTTTCAGCGCGGGCTTTACCAACTCCAGGGTGCTCGCCTGATGGCTGAACGGCACCGTCAGCGTTACTATGGTAGCGGCTTCAGCGGCGGCAAGGTTCTCCATTGCGCTGACACTCACTTCCATGACACCTCGCTCGGCCATGACTTCGCGCAAATCCGCAACAGCGGCCTCTGCCTTATCGAGGGTACGTGACCCAATAATAACCTGATAGCCCGCCTGCGCCCAACGACGAGCCAAACCCGTTCCCAAATCCCCGGTTCCGCCCAGAATGGCAAGCACGGGTAAACTTTCAATCGTCATAGCATGTAGTCCTAATGATGTGCGGCTGTCAGTCAGTTCAGTATTTGCAACCGCTGGTGAATTGTCCTGCGCATTCGCGTGTCGGCGCCTTCAAAAATTTCCAGTCCATGGGAATTCAGTTAGGATACGCGCAGCCCGAGCATATTATGTAAATCACGGGCTGATCTCAAGCGCGGTGAAACCTATCTCCCGTCACACCGCAGGCTGTCACCAGGAGCAACAGTATGGAAAACGCGCTAGATTTTAGCGGAAAGGTCGTTATCGTCACCGGTGGCGGCAAGGGCGTGGGCCGAGGCATCACGGAACGCTTCCTGGCTGCCGGAGCTGATGTGCTCATCTGCGGCAGGTCTGAGCCGGAGACGCTACCCCAAAGCGAGGGCCGCGAGGCGCATTTCACCCCCTGCGATGTGCGGGACTACGAGCAGATCGAGGCTTGCGTGGCATTCGCCGTGCAACACTTTGGCCGGCTGGATGTGCTGGTTAATAATGCCGGCGGAGCACCTTACGCTGAGGCAGCGACCGTATCGCCGCGTTTTTCGGAATCCATTATCAGACTCAACCTGATCGCACCGCTGAACTTCAGCCAGGTCGCCAACCGGGTCATGCAGCAGCAGGATGAAGGCGGTTGCATCATCAATATAGCCAGCGTCAGCACGATTCGACCATCGCCTGGCACCGCTGCCTATGGCGCGGCCAAAGCTGGACTGGTGAACCTCGGCACATCACTGGCGGTGGAATGGGCACCCAAAGTACGCATAAATGCGCTGGTCGTCGGCCTCACAGAAACAGAGCAAGCGCACCTGCATTATGGCGACAAAGACGGCATTGCAGCTGTGAGTGCAACCATCCCTCTCGGTCGAATGGCAGTGCCTACAGACGTGGGTAACGCCTGCCTTTTCCTAGCCTCACCACTGGCGTCCTACGTCAGTGGCACCAACTTCGCCGTGCACGGTGGGGGTGAAAAACCGGCCTTCCTCAACGTGGCCAACGCCAAACCCTAGCGTGAAATCCCTACCCAAAAAGGGTCATTAGTAGACCGAAAATTATGACGGCCACCGCATTAGCCGAGTTATTGTGGCAGGGCTATATCAAGGTATACTTCCAGCAAGCTCGCGCTGAAGATAATAGCACCACACCACACGGGGTCTAATGTCCAACACCACAGTACGCATAGCAACATTGCCCGCTGCGCTTGTGCTCGACGATACAGTGCGCATATCCGGTGAACTGTCTTCACTGCTTGACGGGCGTCTGCTGCTGGATATTATCCCGCCGCTGGACGCCGCCGGCTCAGCCGCGCTTTTTAATCTTCCGATAGACGCTCTGTTAACACTTTCTATCTGGCAAAAAAATACACTGCGCGCGCCACCGCCTGACGCCAAAGTAAAAATCTCCAGACTTTACCACGATAGCATCACGCTGGAGTTTGCCCCATCCGATGCTGAACTGGCCGGCTACTATCGCCAGGCGATCGCCGCAGCACAGACTGAACAACCCGACCTCTCACCCGATGCCGGCGCAACTGACGCGGGCACACGCGGCGCTGATGCGCCGCCTACAAACCCGGGGCCAGCCAAGGCGCTAGCATCGGTTAACGTGGCCGTCACCAGTGAATACGCCAAGCTGCTCGACACACTGGAAAAACAGAGTCTGTCAGGAATAGAAACGGCGTTGACTCCTTTTTTAGTTGACCTGACGAGCTACCTGCATGAGTGCGCCTCACGCATCAGGCCCGCAGAAGGTCAGAAAAACTCACACTTTGAAGCCGCCAGTTTCATGCGGCGTAGGGCCGTTAATATTGCCGATCATGTTGCGCTGTATATCTCGAACTACTTTTGCGAGCTGATACCAGAACACACTGAAGAGCACCTCTGGCGTTACCGCATTGGCAGCGCTAACGCTGACGACCTGAACCTTATCAATCAGCAAGAGCATGAAGATTTCCTGGCGATTGACAGGATGGTCTTGCTCGGCTACGGCCTGCATAAATTGGCCCTGGAGGCGCTAACGTTACGACTGGCAGTGCTCATTGGTGCAGACCCTAACCGGGTGCGCCTGCCCATTCACGTCCGCCAGATATGTCGTGCCTTCCAGCGCGCCCTGCTGGATGAAAAAGTCCCGCACAACGTTCTTCCCCTCATCTACGATTTCTTTGCACAGAATTTTGTCACGCAGCTGGTTGGCTTCTACGAGCCACTCAATACGCTGCTGGGCGCAGCGGGCGTTCTGCCCGACATTGAAGCAGAGATTGAGCGCAAGGGTACATTGCTCAAAGTAGACTCAACGGAAACGAGGCCAGAATGGACAAAACGTGAAGCGAAGTCCGCTATGTCGCCGCAGCACACGGCTGCAGAGCCACCCTCAGAGAATACCCGACCGCCCGCGGCCACACTGGGGGCGCAGCAGCAGGCTATGGAACCCCTCACATCGGCGATCAATGCGCTGAGCCAAATCAAGCGGCAGTTAGGTGAAAAACCCGGCGGCGCATCGGGCAGTGTGAACCCTGCAGATTTATACCGCTCTGTAGTCGATGCCTTGAACTTCAAGCGGGAAGCCGATGGACTTGCCGAAGGGCGTGAGTTAATCAGTGGCACGCCGTTGAGTGGAACCTGGGAAGGAGGCACTGTTGCGAGCTCCGAGCTCGACCAAAGCAGGCTCGCGGATGCACAATCTATCGCCAAGGCCCTGAGCGCAATGCAGCGTAATTCCCAGGTGCGAGACGCGGTTCGAGAAAGCGACTCGCTGCGCGCCTATCTGGCCAGTAACCGGGAGAGTATCGGTGGCCTCCGGGATAGCAGCGGCCTAACCGCAGAAAGTCTTAATCAACTCGACATGGTAGATAACCTGTTTGGAACCATCAAGTCGAAGCTGGATGTCAGCACCGGACTAAAACCAGCACTGGGCAATCTGCAAATTCCGCTGGCCAAGCTGGCCTTATTGGACCCTCGGTTCTTCGTCGATCATACCAATACTGCGCGCAATGTAGTCGATAAACTCTCGCGCCTCGCCTCCTCAGCGAACTTTCCGAATAAGGCGCTGGAAGATCGCATTACCCATATCGTCGAGGACATCCTCACCGACTATGAGAACGACGATTCAGTGTTTGAAACCGCACTAGATAAAATCGACAAGCTCGTCGCACAGCAAGAACGAGCACTCTCGCGTAACGTCGAGAGAGTCGTGCGCACGCAGGAGGGTCGACAGAAGCTGGCGGAGGCAAGACATGCCGTCGACAAAGTCATCAACAATCGTATTCAGCCGCCGACGGCGCCAAAAGTATTGCAGGACCTTATTAACAGTGGCTGGCGTGATCTACTGGTGCTTACGCATGTCAGGGACGGGCTGGACAGCGCCGCCTGGAAGGAGCAAATCAAAACGCTGGACCTACTGTGTCTGTGGCTGGACGAGCAGAAGCAGAATGACCCCGGTGACGATGTGCCGGTACAAAGAAGCCTCGAAGCAGAGCCCTTTATTGACTTGATAAATCAACAGATTTCCAGCGCCTTGCCTACCAACATCGCACATGAAGAAGTGCTGGAACAGTTGCGCAACATCCTCGCCGGCAATGCTGCAATTGAAACTTCTCCGGTAAAGTCGCAGCAGCCGGACCCTAGCCCGGAACTCGCCGAAGTGCGGGCAAAGATCGAAGACCTGCCGCGCCTGCGTCGCTGGGTGAAGCGCGTTGAACAGCTCAACAACGGCAATTGGCTAACGTACCGTGACAAACACGATAGCAAAAAACGCATGCAGCTGGCCTGGATCAGTCCTGCTCGCGATCGTTTTATTTTCGTCAACGAACGAGGACAGAAAGTCGGTGATATGAATGCCATTCAACTGGCGATGCAACTGAGCCGGGGGGCACAGCCACCCGCTCCGACTGACCATTTGTCAGTGGTCGATCAAAGCATGTATCACGCGCTGGAGCACGTCCAGAAATCGCTTAGTTTTGCCAGAAATCACGACTCACTAACCAAACTGATCAATCGCAAAGCGTTTATTGAGCAGATGAAGCGCGCGTTGCGACATAGCCGGCTAAGGCACTCGCAGCACGCCATACTCTATCTCAATATCGACCAGTTCAAACTGGTCAATGAAGTGTATGACAGAATCAGTGGTGATCAGGTACTGCTGGAGTTTGCCAAGCTCCTGGCCCAGCTGCACGGCAAAAAATCGTCTTCGGCCAGAATGGAGGCCGATGAATTTGCCCTATTGTTGGTAGATCATGATCTTGACCAGGCAATGCAGATTGCCGAGAAAATTCGCAGCGACATCGAAGCCAGTGCCATGGATATCGAGGGAGAGAATGTTAGCTTCACAGTCTCCATAGGCGTTGCGGCTATTCTTGAGCATAGTCCAAGCGTGGATGAGCTTATCGATTCTGCGCGCTCGGCTATGCGTCACGCTAAGCAACAGGGACGTAATCGCGTCGTTCAGTTCCGGGAAGAACAGAGCAAGATCAACGACTATAAACTGCAGAAGACACAGACAAAGCAGAATCTCGAAAGCGCATTAGCCTCTGAGCGCTTTATTCTGCGCGCACAGCCGATAGTGCAGACAGCGATTGCAGACCGATCCAATTCCACCTTGCACTACGAATTATTATTGGGTCTGCTCAATAAGGATGGTTCTATCACATCTCCCGAGGAATTTATTCAATCTGCAGAGCGCTACGGTTTTATGACACTGGTGGACCGCTGGGTGGTGCGTGAGGCCTTCACCTGGATTAGCCGTCTGATGGACGAACAGAAGGTGGTGCCCAATCTGGCTATCAACCTGTCCGGCGCCAGTGTGACAGACGACAGTTTTATGGAGTACCTGCTCGAACAGATCTCCGAGTTCGGCGTCGGCACGAGCAGACTGTGCTTTGAGATTACGGAAACAGGTACTATTTCCAACCTCATCAAGGCATCAGATTTCGTACGCGCCTTCAGGAGCATCGGCTGCAAATTCTCTATTGACGATTTCGGTACCGGGCCCGCCAGCCACAACTACTTGCGCGAGTTGCCCGTGGACTATGTGAAGATCGACGGCAGTTTCATCACCGGCATTCACCTCAACCGCAACGATTACGCTATGGCGCGGTCAATCAATGACCTTGCACATTTCCTCGGCCAGGAAACCATTGCCGAATCGGTGGAAAACGATCAAATAATTGCCAAGCTGGAGACCCTCGGCGTTGACTATTTACAAGGCTGGGGTATTGGCAGACCCAAACCGCTGGTGGAAGTTACCTCTGACCTCTCCAACCTCGAGAAATAAGCTGACGCACCGGCGATGGGATCCAACCGGATTGACAGCGACTTCAGCCACCTCATCAAACTGATTTATCAGGGCACGCTGGAGCCCCAGCCTTGGCAAAGCGCGCTGCCAATACTGCGCGAGGCAATGGATGCTCAGGTGGTCTCTCTCGTCTTACGACCGCCAACGGCTGACGACCAGGGCGTAATACTCAACAGTGTGCGACCTGACAAGGCCCGCAAGCGGGCTGATTCAACGCTCGCGGATCCTAACGACTGGGAAGTCAGCGCCTATCGAGAACAATTTTTTTCTCTGGACCCCTTTATTAATCTCCCCCTGGACAACGTCATTACGCTGGAAGACATATTGCCCGATAAGGAGCTGGTCACATCTGACTATTACCTTCACTACCTGAAGCCCATCGGCCTGTTTCGCATCCTCGGGGTGGATACGGCGGAACCGGGCGGAATGCTTGCCAGGCTACGTTTTTCACGGCGCGCCAATGAGGCGCGCTTTAAAACAAAAGACAGGCAGTTACTCACATTGCTCACCCCGCACCTGCGTCAAGCGATTGAGATTTATGCCAAACTCAATCGCATGACATCGGAACGAGACGTCTACGCAGGCGCGGTCAATCAGCTTTCCGTAGCCACTATGATACTCGACGAGCAGGGCCGCTTACTGACCACTAATGCCGTAGGCAGAGCGCTGCTCGACCAGGGCGAAGGCCTCAGCCTGCGCGCGGGACGCCTGCATATCGAAGGCAGAGATATCGATAAAGAGTTGCAACAGGCGTTGGCCACCATCATCCGCGCACAGTTGCATGGCGAAACATCCGTGGTTCGCGCTCTGCGAGTACCGCGCTCTGCCGGACGTGCCGATCTCGGTCTGGTCATCAGGCCGGTACCCACATCCCAGTGGAGTGAGGGACAGTCCAGTCCGTCCGCTGCAGTCTTTGTCAGCGATCCTGACCTGCAGGAATCCACCTCCCGCCAGATTCTTGGCGAACTGTTTAAGCTCACTCCCGCTGAGGCCAATCTTGCCACCCTACTTGCTCGCGGTCTGAGCCTGGCACAAGTCTCGGGCGCGCAGAATATTTCACAACACACGGCGAGGGCTCAACTCAAATCCATTTTCGCCAAAACCGGTGTTTCTCGACAAGCTGAATTGGTGAGACTGGTTCTGAAGAGCGTGGCATCACTCGGATAGGGACCGCTACTAAGTAAATAAATTCAGCCAACCATTATCCGACCGGCAGCAGCACGGCCAGCTTACGCTATACAGTGCCACTCAAGTGACGTACCGTTCGGTTCATCCATCAGAGCTCTTCCCTGTACTGGAACATTACGACGCAGGCCCATATCTGTGAGCACAATACAACGCAATGAAATGACTGGGGGTCGCACCGACGATTCAAAGCGCAGTGGCACAGTGCGGGTGCTGAAGAGGCGGTGCTAGCGTCAGTTTCTCCCTGATTTTCCAAATTACCCGACGTGAACCCAAGGTGCGCGACTCATTCGCGGGGCTACCCCCTCCCCCATCCGAGTGATCAGATCGCACATCACTCGCAGATGTACCACTAGGGCGACGCCGCCTCCCATAGGTAGTCGAGGCTTTGTCCACAGCCTTGATAATTGATATTGCTCTGGACTGGAGAGCCCTGCGCTGATTGGCCCTGTGTGATGGTGACCTGCTCGGGGAAGCGCTCCCCGCTCATGGTGTCGACGCAGGTCTCTTCAATGATTTCCACGCGCAGCGTCTGGCTGCCACTGATGCTCTCGTACGCTCGCGTGTTACCTACAACCTGTGGTCCCGGGTCAGGAACCAGAAGTCGCTGCAGACCAAAATCAGACACAAATAGCAACTGGCGTCCGCTGCGTATTTCAAGATACCAACTTGGCTCATTGCCGGTGGCACGAAAATCCACACCGCGCCGACGGGCGTCTTCCCAGGGCACACGATGCGGCTGCAGCTGGCAATTTTGGTGAACATCCGCGCCTACTGTCAGCATCATATCCTCGCCCTTGCTCCAGAACGAGATATCGCCTTCCTCATAGAGGGTGCCGGATGCACTGCGCACTCGAGACAGTATGAGATACTGGCCGGGTAACCACAGAGCTATTTCACCCGGCCCAACGCGAGCAATAAAGTCAAAGCCATTGCAATCGTAAACCAGCGTTGTCGCCATCGGCCGCTCACCGGGTTGGAAATCTGCGATGCCGGCAGATTGTTCTCGCTGCCCCTGGCCGCTACTACACGCGGTTAGTAGTAGCATAAAGATCAGGTAATAACGGTATGGCATATTGTAGATTTCCGTAGATCAACTGTTGAGAGAGACGCTGCAGCCGCCGCCTTACCGAGCAGCTGGTTGGGTCAGGCCGCATTCCCACAATATACAGAGATTCCGCTTCGCGCAGAACGCCGTCCCGGTCGAGTAATCTTTACTGCAGCGTCAGCAACGGCATCGCGATCATGCGCAGCGCCAGTAGTGTCACCATCCAGCGAAACAGACGCTGGAAATTTAATTGCGGGACCAAATTCCGCAGACGCGTTCCCACCCAGGACCCGAGTACTCCCGCCGCAATCATTGCGCCAAGCAGCATCCACCACTCTGCAAAACTAAAGCCTATGGCAACGAATACAACAACTCGCGTGGCGTGATTGAGCGACATATAAACTGCGGTATTCACTACCAGCCAGTCTCGAGCGGTATTACGCCTAAGCAACACGGCGGCACCGACCGGCCCTGTCGCGCCCGCTATCATACCCATTCCTGTCTGGTAGAAACCCAACAACAGTAACGCCAGCTGCCCACTGCCCCTGACTGCGGGAGGCGGGGCCCATGTAAAAAGCAGGATAAGCAGCCCAATCAGCGCGGGCAACCAGTACATATCGAGCTGACGGTATACCTCGGAACCTAGCCAGGCGCCCGCAATTGCGCCAATCGCAATGGCGGGAATAATCGCGAAGTCGATATCGCGCCAACCAAAGCCGGCGCGGGACACATTGCTTGCAAGCTGCGTCGCTGCATGCAACGGCAGGATTGCGGCAGCGGGGACCAGTCCCGGCATAAGCGCGATCAACAGTATGCCGCCGCCCATGCCCATGACCGCAGCCAGGCAAGAGGTTAGAAAAACAATGGGTACCAGCAATAGTTCAGTCATGCGTACCTCACATGAAGCGCATTCAAAGACGCAATTTACCTGACTCGTCGGCAAGTCTACACTAGGGTCCAAGCGACAGTATGACTACCGAGGCAGCTCCCCAATGAGTAATCTAGAAAAATCTCTCGCAGGCAACGTGGTTCCCGGATGGTACGGCGCCGACCCTATCAGCACTGATCTGAAACCCAACCCCCATCCTCACTACAAACACTTGCGCGAGGTACAGCCGGTAAATCTCACGCCACTGGGCGACTGGCGACTGTCGAGCTACGCTGATATTCAAAAATTGCTAAAGCACAGTCACAGCGGTATGCGCGATACGGATGGCCTGATTCCGGATGAGACGCGCGAAGAGTCCGATGCGTCAAAGTTTATGCTGCGCATGGACCCGCCCGATCACGACCGCTTGCGCAACCTGGTGAGTAAGGCATTTACGCCGCGCTCGCTCAATACCATGCGACCGGCGATCGAGCCGCTGGTGGCAAATGAACTTGATCGCGTCGCCTCAATAGGAGAGATGGATTTGGTCGCTGATCTCGCACTGACGGTACCAGCTGCCTCGATGTGCGCAATGCTCGGCGTACCGTTTGAAGATCGCCACAAACTGACCAAGCTGGTGTCTCTGGTCACCTACCGGCTTGCCAGAAAAGCCTATCCGCACCTCCAGGGGCAATCTGAGGCTGCGATCATGGAGTTGGCGGTCTACATGATGCACCTCATTGAGGAGCGCCGCGCACGCCCTACGGATGACATACTGGGGCAGCTAGTGACCGTCGAGGAAGCCGGTGACCGCCTGAGTAATGATGAACTTTTGCAACAGAGTATCGGCCTGCTGGTGGCCGGCCTTGAAACCACCATCGGCCTGATCGCCAATGGCATGGTCTGCTTCGCCCGCCACCCCGAGCAGTTCGAAAAACTGGCGGCGAACCCGCAGCTGGCAAATTCGGCAGTGGAGGAATGCCTGCGCTTTGAACCCTCTGTCCCTATTACGCGCAGGACCCTGTGGGAGGACGCCGAGTTCAGCGGCGTCACCCTTCCGGCCAACGCCAACGTCTATGCCATGTTGATTGCAGCCAATCGTGACCCACACTATTTTACCGAGCCAGATCTGTTCGATATCACACGCAACGAAGCACGGCACTGCTCCTTCGGCGGCGGCATTCACTTTTGCGTTGGCTCGCATCTGGCGAGGATGAATGCCGAAATCGCCTTCAACCAAATGGCTAAACGTTTCACTGCAATTGAGATTGACGAAGCAAAAATCGAGTGGGCACCCTCGCTGTTCAGGATACCCGGCAGTATTCCAGCGCGCTTTAGACTGCGCGCCTAGCCCATTGGATACAGCAATTCACGCGATACCGCATCGATTTTTTCCAGCGTCTCAAGTGACAGTGTCACATCCGCGGCCGCCAGTAATTCTGGCACCTGCTCGGCAGTGGTAGCACCAACAATGGTCGATGCCACAAAGTCATGTTGCTTGCTCCAGGCGATGGCCATTGTTACCACGGACATTCCCAGCTCTGCTGCGATAACCTGATAGCGCGCCGTGGACTCCAGAGTCTTCTCATTGACAAAGCGATTCATCATCGCCTGCTGGCGTTTGGGTGCATCTTTATACTGGGAAAAACGCGCGCCCTCCGGAAAGGCTCCGCCGTTGTACTTGCCACTGAGGACACCGCCGCCCAGCGGCGAATAGGGCAGCAGGCTGACGCCCTCCTGACGGCAGGCCTGCGCCAGTTCATCCTCAAAACGCCGATTGTTCAAGCTGAAGTTGTTCTGGATCGTGTGGTGTCGCGCCAGCCCTTGCACATCCGACGCCCACAAACTTTTGGTCAGCCCCCAGGTCGTTTCGTTACTGCACCCCAGAATACGCACCTTGCCCGCTAGCACCAGTTCATCCAGCGCCATCATGGTCTCTTCCAGCGGGAAGTCCGCATCGGGCCAATGCGTCTGGTACAGATCTATATAATCGGTATCCAGACGACGCAAGCTACCCTCCACTGCGCGCACAATGTGATGGCGGTCAAGCCCGGTTTTGACGCCGCGCAGCGGCGCCGTGATCCACACGTGGCTGGGGCCGGCGACCTTGGAAGCGATGATCAGGGAATCCCGATCCTTAGTCTTCATCCAGCGCCCGACAATCTCTTCAGTCGCACCGACATACTTGATATCAGGAGGCACCGGATACATTTCAGCAGTGTCATAAAAATCGACACCGGCATCATACGCCATGTCCATAATTCGAAATGAGGTCTTTTCATCGGCCTGATTACCAAAGGTCATGGTACCCATGCAGATATCTGACACCACGATGGAGCTCTTACCGAGGCGATTCCTGTTCATGCAGTCTCCTTAAGCATCTATTCTTAATTAAGCTCTGACAGACTACAGGCCCCGACTCGTAAAAAGAACAGTTGCTCCTGCAAGCCGGTGAATTAAACTCTGCGCCATGATGCGCTCACGCTTCCTGCTCTTTGGCATTGCCACCGTCCTGCTGATTATTGCGAGCACAGGAGTCTATCTCTATCACAATTTACCAGGACTGCTGCGCCAGCAGGCCTTACGCGCGCTGCAGACGTATGGCATGGAGGATCTCGATTACACGGGATTGACGTTCACCGCCCGCGAGCTCGCTTTTGAGACGCTAACTTTGAGCGGGACCTATGAGAACCTTGTCTATACAGTCAAACTGACCTCCGGCACATTGCACTATGACTGGCGCACAGCGCTCAACAGCCGATTCGAGTCGCTCGCGCTGTCCGGTGTCGACCTGTCTATTCATTCGAGCGGCGCCGGTGCAAGCGACACCATTGCCCCGATCAGAGTCGACCAATTAGTGCCGCAGACGCTGATGGCACACCTGCCAACCACATCGCTGGTTATCAATCACTGGCAGCTTGATTATCAGCCCACCAGTACTACTGTGCTCTCTGCTAACGGCAGCCTAAAAATTGATGGCCAACTTGACCTGAACCTGAACCTGAACACAATACTGGCGGGTCGTGAAGTTGCAGCGGCAATACACGCTAGTGCCGCCAATGTCGGACTGGACGCAATCATTTCGCTACGCAATACCGACACTGCGCTCGCAGACGCGACGCTGGCATTGCGACCTGAAGAGGGTGCGCGCTGGAAGTGGCATCTTCAGGGAAGCGTCCACTACGCCCCGGTACTGCACTGGCTACAACAATTGAATAGACAACAGGAACCGGGTGCCGGCATCGCCTGGGCGGACGCGGCGGGACTGCAGGGCAGCAGCGTATTCGATGTGCAGGTTGGACATGGGAACGAGCTCACACTCGGCAGTGCAAAGCATCCCATAGAGCATGTGCTGCGACAAATGCGCGCAAGGATCCACCTGCGCAACAGTATCCAGCGGCTGGATATTCCCTCGCTCGCCAGAACACGGGAAGGGACATCGGCCGGGATACTGGACATTGACGCTACCTACGACGCGGGACAGCTTACGGCCAGCGTGCCCGCTTTTAGCATTCTGGGGGAACTGTGGACGGCGCGACTACCACTATCGGATGATACAAAGCGCGGGCTTGGCTGGGCAGAAACAATACCAGTATCACTTGAAATCGCTGATCCAATTACCGTCGCCTATAGCAAAGAAGGCGTATGGTCTATGCAATTACGGAGTGGCCTTTTGTCATTAGGGGAAAACGACACACGCATTCGATTGCAAAAGCTCAACCTTGATGCATCGGTAAACGTCGACGAACCGCAACAGGTCACAACACAGCTCACATCTCACGTCACATCACCGCTCACATTACAAATGACAGCGAGCCTGAATACGCGCCTCAGAAATCAACTACTCCCGCAGCTGGAGCTGGCATTGACACAGCGCGGCAGCATTGAAGAAAGTGTTTTTACCCTGCGCGTCGCCGATGCGGCGGAAAGTTTCGATACTGATCTAGACGGAAACCTGCATCTGCTGAGCGGCGCGGGAAACTTCAGTCTGAGTACGACGATCAAGGATCTGGCCTATTTCTCGGCGAGTACCTTGCCGCTGCTGCGCGCCTTCGATCTTCTGGGCACCGACATGGAAATTCGCTCGGGTACTGTGCAGCTAACAAGCACCATAGAGAGCAAGGACTTCGACCTGCTGAAATGGAAACAGCAGTCGCAGGCGAGCATCGCGAATGTATCGGGCAGCCTTCAGGGGTACCGTTTTGAGGGTTTGTCCGTGACGGCAGACTGGTCTGGCATAACACATTGGAAAACATCTGAACCAGTGCAGATTTCGCTGGCTAAACTGGTTCAGGGAGTTACCGTGAGCGACATCAACTTGCGCATGAGCTTGCCAGAAGCCACGCCGATCGAACGACCCAAACTGCGTATCGATGCCTTCTCCGCCGAGATGTTCAGCGGTGACATTGCTCTATCGGAACCACTGTTCTGGGATTTCGCCGCAACGAGTAACCACCTTACACTGCATGCGGACGACTGGCAGCTCGGTGCGTTGGTAGCATTACAACCCAACACCGACATACGGGCACAGGGCACGCTGCAGGGCGAACTACCGCTCACCTTTTCCGATGGACGAATCATCATCAACCGTGGCTATCTGCGAGCCATACCGCCCGGAGGCAGTATTCGTTATGTAGCAAACGAAAAAACGCAGGCACTGGCCAACAGTAATAGTGAACTGGCGCTGGCCATCGATCTTCTGAGCGATTTCCAGTACCAGGTATTAAGTACCGATGTGCAGTTGGACAAGGCTGGAAATCTGCTGCTGGGATTATCATTGGGTGGTAGCAATCCCGCTCAGCACGATGGACAGGCCGTTAATTTCAGTATCAATGTGGAGCAAAATCTCGATCCACTGTTACAAAGCCTGCGCCTTAGTGATAACGTGTCGAAGCGAATTGAAGGCAAGTTAAAATGAACTTTAACGCCATTCTCCGCTCAAAACCTGCCGTACACCCTCCGGTTCGATACGCGCCGGCTAGCAACGGGCCGACCTAAAACAGGCTGACTTGAAACAGGCTGACTTGAAACAGGCTGACTTGAAACAGGAAAGTGCCATGCGACTCTTGATATTTCTATGCCTGCTAGTGGCCGTTACCGCGTGCACGCCAACGGTACAAATCAATGCGCCCAAAGAGCCCATCACCATTAACATGAACATCAAAATTGAACACGAGATACGCGTCAAAGTGGACAAGGAACTGGACACCTTATTCGCCGAAGACAGCAAACTTTTCTAGGAGACATCGACATGCACTACACAACTCATTTCCGGCGGACAATCGCTACCCTGGCCCTCTCGCTAACACTGTCTCTGCCCGCCTTTGCAGTTGATCTGGAAGACGCCAAATCCTCAGGTCTGGTGGGAGAAACCAATATGGGCTACATCGCGGCGGTTAGGCCGTCAGCTGACGTCGACGCGCTGGTCGGTAGTATTAACAGCCAGCGTAAAGTGCAATATCAGAAGATTGCGACAAAGAACGGGATAAGCCTGCAGGCTGTAGAAGCGCGCGCGGGGCAAAAAGCGATAGAGAAAACAGCCGCCGGCGGCTACATCAACACCGGGGACGGCTGGCTTCAGAAGTAGTTAGAGTCAGGAGACAAAGCGCGCGACACTCTCAGCGCGCTTGCAAGCCCTGCTCTCTGGCCATGTCCAGCGCCAAATCTTCTATCATGTCCTCTTGGCCGCCGACCGTTTTGCGACGCCCCAGTTCGACAAGAATGTCGCGGCTGGACAAACCGTACTTCTTGGCACTGCGTTTGGCAAACAGTAAAAACGACGAATAGACACCCGCATAGCCGAGGGTCAGCGCGTCGCGATCTATGCGTATCAGGTCATCCATCATCGGCACGATCAAATCTTCCGCGACATCCATGGCCTTGAAAAGGTCCACACCCGTTTCCACTCCCATACGTTCGCAAACCGCCAGAAAAACCTCCAGCGGCGTGTTGCCGGCACCGGCACCGAGACCTGCCAGTGAGCCATCGATTCGATTAGCGCCGGCTTCTACAGCCGCCAGTGAATTGGCGACGCCCATGGCCAGATTGTGGTGACCGTGAAATCCCAGTTCCGTCTCAGGACGCAACTCGGCACGCGCCAGCGCTACCCGCTCGGTCACATGATCCGGCAACATATACCCGGCTGAATCGGTGATGTAAACGCAGTTGGCGCCAAAGTCTTCCATCATTTTCAGTTGAATAACCAACTCTTCTGGCGGGATCATATGCGCCATCATCAGAAAGCCGACGGTGTCCAACTCATCGTATTTGGCTGCCATTGTAAGGTGCTGTTCGGAGACATCGGCCTCGGTGCAATGAGTCGCGATGCGAATGGTCGATATGCCGCAGTCGACCGCCATCTTCAGGTGATCCACAGTACCTATTCCCGGCAACAACAACGCAGAGACTTTGGTCTTCTTCATCTCCTTGCAGACCGCAGTGAGGTATTCCTCGTCGCTGGCGGCGGGGAAGCCGTAGTTCACCGAAGCGCCACCAAGGCCGTCACCGTGGGTAACCTCGATCAACGGAATACCTGCGTCATCCATGCCTTTGGCAATAGTGACCATTTGTTCAATCGATATCTGGTGCTGCTTGGGGTGCATACCGTCGCGCAGGCACATATCGTGTACCGTAATTTTCTTGCCAGAAAGGTTCATTCGCTTAGTCTCTCATAGTCTTTATCAACAGTGTCTATCGCTGTAAATCAGGCCGCGCCAGGCACAAAATTGCCCGCCAGAATTTCCTGAGCGTACATCTCCGCCGTGCGCAGGCCCGCAGCTGTCATGATGTCCAGATTGCCCGCATATTTTGGCAGAAAATCGCCCAGCCCCTCGACTTCCATATAAATGGACACGCGCTTGCCATCGAATACCGGGCCATTCTTAAGCACATAGCCCGGCACATATTTCTGCACTTCGGCGATCATGTCATGAACTGATTGGGTGATGGCGGCCTGATCCGGCTCCTCCACGGTAAGGCAGTGGATTGTATCGCGCATCATCAGGGGCGGCTCTGCAGGGTTGATAATAATAATGGCTTTGCCACTTTTTGCACCGCCCACTGTCTCGATACCTCTGGCGGTCGTGCGCGTGAACTCATCGATATTCTTACGCGTTCCGGGGCCCGCCGATTTGCTACTGACAGTGGCGACGATCTCCCCGTAGGCGACTTCCTGCACGCGACTTACGGCCGCCACCATAGGTATGGTCGCCTGACCGCCGCACGTCACCATGTTAACGTTCATGGCTTTAGCGGCAACGGCCTGTGAGAGGTTCACGGGGGGCACGCAGAATGGCCCGATGGCCGCGGGGGTGAGGTCGATCATCACGGCACCCTGCTCATTAACCTTGCGGCTGTTTTCGGCATGCACATAGGCCGATGTTGCATCGAAGCAAATTTGCACGCCGTCGGCACGCATGGTGGGCAACATGCCGTCGACGCCCTCGGCGGTGGTTTTTAAACCCAATTCGGTGGCCCTGGCCAAGCCGGGTGAATCGGCAACTACGCCGACCATCCACACGGGTTCGATCCATTCGCTGCGCATGGCTTTCATTAACAGGTCTGTTCCGATGTTCCCGGGACCGATGATTGCTGCTTTTACTTTTTTGCTCATGTTGGTTCTCTGGTTGCTGGTCTTTGTCTTTAACTAACCTCACCGGGAATGTCTGTTAGTGTATCCGGCAGCGGCATTGAATGGCACTTTCTTACGCTCAAAAGTGGCACTTAGGCAGTGAATTGAATGTTATCGGGTTGGGACTGTGCGAGGCAGGACGCCGAGCCCAAGCCCCTATGGATGGATTCACGGCGGGTCCCAACCCGATAACATTCAGTTTACCGCCGGACTTGAAGCTAGAGTAAACTTTGTTCGTGTCGGCACCTAAACAAACTTACAGCTACACCCGCCAATACCATCGATCATCAGCGACATTTCATCCCCCGCCACCACCGGAATCAACGGCGCCAACGATCCGGACAAAATGACTTCACCCGCTTTAAAGGGAATGCCAAACTCACCCAGCGTATTTGCCAACCACGCTACTGCGGTCAGCGGATTACCCTGCACGGCGCTACCGAGGCCTTCAGCATTGAACTCGCCATTCTTGTAGATTGTCATCTTCAGGTTCGGCAGATCAAAATCGCGCGGGTCGACTTCATTCGTGCCCAGCACATAGACACCGCAGGAAGCGTTATCTGCGACGGTATCCTGAATCTTGATCTTCCAGTCATGGATTCTGGAATCGACGATTTCGAAACAGGGCATGATGGTTGCAGTCGCATCCAGCACGTCCTGCTCGGTCACACCAGGACCGACAAGATCGCTCTTCAGGCGAAAGGCGATTTCACCTTCAGCTCTGGGCTGAATCATGTTGCCAGCGATTGCGATGGCCGCCCCATCGGGATATTCCATGGTGTTGGTAAGAAAGCCAAAGTCCGGCTGAAAAACGCCGAGCATGTCCTGCACCGGCTTACTGGTAACACCAATTTTCTTGCCGACAATGCGTTCGCCGTCGCGCGTCAGCCGCTGGTTCACCATGCGCAATGCGATGTGATAAGCATCCTCGATAGTGATCGTGGGTTCGCGTTCTGTCAGCGGCGCGAGCGTCGACTGCTTACGCAGCGCTTCGTATAACTCATCGCCCAGCGTGTTGATCCGGGACTGTTCCATCATGCGTTATTCTTCCTTGGATTACCGGCACAGCAGACCGTGGGGTAATCAACCATGCTGCAGGAAATCAAGGCAGGCGCGATTAAACATATCTTCGTGCTCTACCATCACCCAGTGCCCACACTCGGTTACCAGGATCAACCGCAGGTGCTTGATATTTTGCGCCATCGCCATGATACCGTTCTCCGGCATCATTTTCTCGTCCATTCCCCAAAAGCCCAGCACAGGACACTCTAATTCGTGGAGTTTGTCTACCAGATTAGGCACCTGCATCGTTGCCATCACATGGCCATTCATTATCTGCATGATCTGCATCCGCTCCGCCACCAGTTCATCGGTCGCGTATTTAGGGTCGTGCATCAACCCGGTGGCAAACAGATCCTTCATCACAGCGGGAGTCACCGGCTCACCGGAGCCGAACACTTTGAACACCTTCTGCATGCCCGACATTTGCTGGTACTCGGGTAAGTCGCTGAGGCCACCGGGCGCCATCAGAATGAGTTTGTTCACGCGCTGCGGATACGCGAGCGCCAAACCCAATGCGATGGCGCCACCCAGCGAATTGCCGATAAGTGTACATTTCTCCACACCCGCAACATCCAACATCTGCACGACGCATTCGACGAAGAAAGACAGGGGATGATCGACATCATCGGGCTTGTCGGAAAAGCCGTAGCCTATATGGTCGGGAATTATGCAGCGGTAGCCGGCATCGACCAGTGGCGGATAGTTACCCTTGAAATTGCTGTAACCACTAGCGCCCGGGCCGGACCCGTGCAAAAACACCACGACCTCACCCTGCCCTTCATCCAGATAATGAATGCGGTAACCATTAGCGCAATCAGCATAGTTACCCTCTGGCAACAAACCTTGTATTTTCATACCATCTCCCGCCGCAGGCAGCGCAACTTAAAGTGCATAGTCAGCATTCTCCTCACCAAACAGAACGCCACCCATATTGGATGCAAACGGTATGGAGTTATTCGCGACATGCGCCTGGCTGGCCAGAATGTCCAGATGGAAATCCAACAGGTTGCTACCCACCCGTATACCGCCACTGCCAGAAGCCTTGAGCATTTTGGTGGACAGCTCTACACAGCGGTCAGCGACTACGGCAGAATCGTAGCGATAGCGAATCCTGTCCTCGATCGGAATAGGAACGCCAGCACGACAGCACTCCATCATCTCATCAAAGTTGCGAATCATGGTCAGCTTCATTTCTTCGAGGGCCGTTTTGACTTCGGCCGCCAGCACGCGCGCGAAGGGATCGTTCTTCATTTTATTGGGGCCAATCTGGCGCGTTTTAGCCACTTCGATAAAGGCATCCAATGCACCGAAGCAGGCGCCCAGCGTGGCAGTACAAACGGCCCGCACAAACACCTGCATAAACGGCATGTGGTACAGGGCTGCAGAATTCACCGCATTGCCGGGGTTGTCACAGAGGAACCCGTCCATCGATTTGTGCGTGCGGTGTTCCGGCACAAACACATCATCGACGACTATGTCGTGGCTGCCGGTGCCCTGCAGCCCCACCACGTTCCAGTTATGAACGATGTCATAATTATCGATAGGCAGAAGAAACGTGCGGTAATTAGACATGTCAAACGGCGCTTCAGGCGTCGGGACGACCGCGCCGAGGAACGCCCATTTGCAATGTTCGGAACCACTGGAAAAGCTCCAGCGACCACTGAGACGGAAACCACCCTCCACCACTTTCACCTTGCCCACCGGTGCGTAGGAAGAAGAGATCAAAACAGTCGGATCTTCAGCCCAGACATCCTGCGCGGCCTGATCATCAAACACTGCCAACTGCCAGTTGTGAACGGCGATAACACCCAGTATCCAGGCGCTGGAGGGACAGAATCGAGCGACCTCGATGCCCACTGAGTAGAAAACCTGCGGGTCCATGGCATAGCCACCCCATTGTTCTGGCTGCAATATCTTGAAAAATCCGGCTTTGGCGAATTCGGCCACGGTTTCATCGGGCACGCGCACGTCCGCTTTACAGCGGGTACGACGCTCTGTGAGCGCGGGACCCATGGCCCTGGCAGCATTGATCAGTTCCTGAGCCCTCGGGCTCTCTAATCCATAATTATTCATATTTGACTTGCCTCGTAGTTATCATCCCGAATTGGGTGCCGATCTGCGACGTAGTAACCCCAAACGCTGTATCACTGTAGGGCTCAAGAATGGGCTACGCATCCTCCATTTGGGGTATCGGCACTACGCTACAACCGCGTCACCGAAGGTGGTGGGATCGCCAAAAAACGCCCGATGCGATATCGGTGCATTGCCATTGGCATCCACCAGGCCATATTCCTGGCCAAGTTCTGCCCCAATCAGCACCTTGCCGCTCTTCTCCATACGCGCGGGATCGCAGGCCAGCGCGTCGATGATATGACCGGTGAACTCGGGTGTTTCGGCTGTCGCCACCAAATCGGCGTATTTCTCTGGCTCCGCATCAAATACACGTCGCGTGCGCTCTGTCAGGAGCAGGCCCATCCAGATGGATACCACGGCAATATTGTGTGGGCGAAAATCGACCGCCATATCATGAGACATTTTATCCACGGCCGCTTTACCCGCACCATAAGCAGGGCCGTGCATATAGATGCGCCCCCCAAAGGATGAAGTGTTGACGATAAGCCCCTCGCCATTGGCCAGTAATAGCGGGGCGGCGTACCATGCGGCAGTGTAATGCGAGCGCATGCCCACTTCCCATAGCTGCGTCAGCGCCAGCGGCTTCTCCCAGAATGGCCCGGTTTGTGTCAGTGCGTCATGCAGGCTGGTGGCGTTGTTGACGAGGATATCCAGTTGCCCCTGCTCATCGGAAACCCGCTCAAATAGCTGCCGCACCTGCGCCTCATCAGCATGGTCGCAATACACCGCAATACCATTCCCGCCTGCAGCGCTCACCGCATCAGCCGTGGCCTGCACGGTGCCGGGCAGCGGCGCATCCCCCTCCAGGCGCGTGCGCCCGGTGACATACACCGTCGCGCCGCTTGCACCCAGCGCAAGTGCGATGCCCTTGCCCGCGCCACGGCTGGCTCCGGTGACAACCACAACCCGATCTCGAAGCAGTCCCATACGCTATACCTTTACCTGAGTCATACACTTACCTAGTATCAATGCCTCATCCTAAATGCACCGGCGCACTGGGCCAAGCGGGTTTGCCCGCGTTGTGGCCACTTTGTTAGGCCAATGGAAGAAAAATGACCACACACCGCAGGGCTAAGGGCCGACTGATGCCACTGGCCTTGTCTGTCTATATGACGCTGGGCGGCATAATCACCGTCGACGCCCGTGACAGCCGTCAGGTTTTCTCCGGCGAAACACATACCTGGCTGCGCGCTATAGGAAAACTGCAAGTGCCCGGACAGCGCCCTATCGATGGCCGCACGGCTCACTATATTGAGGACTGCAGTGCCACGCTGGTCGCCCTACCCGATCGCAGCACTGCAAATACACTCATTACCGCCTGGCACTGCCTGGAGCGGTATGGCGACCTGAGCAGACCGATCCTGTTTTGGGTCACGTCAGTCTCTGGCGAAACTCTTCAGCGCGAAGCCTACCGCTTACAGGACGGCGGCGGCATGTATGCAGATTGGGCAATCCTGCGCCTGCGCGACCCCATACGCTCCGATCAAGTCGCTGCGCTGCCTATTCACCCACAAGCTGCGGACCCCGAACGGCCCATCGTCATGGCCGGGTTTTCCAAAGACAAAGGTCTGGGCGCGAGAGGACTCACACTCACGTACGACCCTCTTTGTGCCATCACCGCGCAGAACAGGGATATCGCAGACACCACCTGCACCGCGTTCAAAGGCGCCTCAGGCGGGGCGGTCGTGCAGTTATCAGAAGGCGGAAAGCCAAAGGTATGCGGGGTGATTTCACAGGGCAACGGTAAGGGCCGGAGTACTTTTATACCCGTCAGCGGATTCAGAAACGCGCTGGATATTTACCTGCAATAGACTACAGAATGCGCAGAGTTGAATGGTACTTACTTTAGCTTCAGGACCGGCGCTACATTGAAGGGTATCGGGCTGGGACCCGCCGTGAACGCCTCCATGGGGGCTTGGGCTCGGCTTCCTGCCTCGCACAGCCCCAAACCCGATACCCTCCTGCAATTCACCGCCTGAGTGCCACTTAGAGGCTTAAGTAAGTGCGATTCAACTCTTGCCCCATTTTAGCGCTTCTTGCTGGCGAGCCGGTGGCGGCGCACCGACGTGCGCTGCGCCGCGCTGCGCTGCGAGCTCGACCTGCTTCTGGCGCTCCCTGAAACGCAGTGCCTGGTCTTCCGTCAAACTGTCAAAACAGTATAGGCAACAGACGCCGAGCTCATACGTCAGCGCGTGTTTATCCTCGTCAGTAATGGGATGGCGACAGCCGTAGCACTGATCATACCGGCCTTTCTCCAACTGATGATCCACCGCCACGCGATTGTCAAAGACAAAACACTCGCCCTCCCAGACACTGTCTTCGGGTGGCACCTCTTCAAGGTATTTGAGTATTCCACCGCGCAGGTGGTAGACCTCGTCAAAACCTTCATTAAGCATGAAGGCCGAGGCTTTTTCGCAACGAATACCGCCCGTGCAAAACATGGCGATTTTCTTGTGCTTCGCAGGGTCGAGATTGGCGCGCACATAGTCCGGAAACTCGCGAAAATTGCCGGTACGTGGATCTACGGCTCCCCTGAAACTGCCGATGTCACATTCGTAGTCATTTCGGGTATCGATCAACAGTACTTCGGGGTCGTTGACCAGCTCGTTCCACTCAGTCGGCGTCACGTAGGTACCCACCCGCAAAGTAGGATCCACCCCGGCAACACCCATAGTGACTATCTCCTTTTTGAGCTTGACCTTCATGCGATGAAACGGCACATGGTCGTCGTGTGATTCCTTGTGCTCAAGATCTGTAAAACGCGGATCACGGCGCAGGAAGCCCAGCACCTCGTCCACCGCCACTCGCGTGCCGGCAATAGTGCCATTGATGCCCTCTGGCGCCAGCAGCAGTGTCCCGCGTGTACCCGCTGCCAGACAGGCATCCAGCAGCGATTCACGCAGCGCGTGGCCATCATCAATGGCGACAAATTTGTACAGCGCGGCAACAACAACTGAATTCATAGCGGATCCGAACGGAACTTAGCTATATCAAAAGTGGCACTCAACTCGCCGCCGATCCTGCACATAAAGTCGATGCCATCCATACCTGATCCTACTTACCGTCCGCTTTACTACCGCCAAGGCAATCTGGAGACGCCGGTGCAGCCTGCTCACGCTGCTGCCACTCAGCAGGTGAATACGTATGCAGTGCCAGGGCGTGCACAGGCCCTTCAAGCTGCGCCGCCAGAGCGGCATAGACCTGCTGATGGCGCGCCACGCGCGACCACCCGTCAAAATTTGCGCTGACCAGCACCACACGAAAATGCGTCTCCGAGTTGGGTGGCACGCTGTGCATATGACTTTCGTTGGCCAAGTCCAGCACCACAGGGGCAAATTGCGCCTGTAACTGCTGTTGAATTTCCTGCTGCACTGTCATAGGAGCACCTGCCGATAGTGAAAACCAAGGCATAATTATAACCAAGGTATTGACCCGGGGACAGCAAATCGGGGACACCGCGCCGTCAGTGTTAGCGCGCGCGTCGGCTCAAGCGAAACTGCCCCGGCGTCTGCAGCGTCCATTTTTTAAACGACCGGTGAAATGCACTGGGATCCGTGAATCCCATCTGCAGGGCAACCTCACTGATCGACAGCTCCGGCCTGTCCAGGCACAATTTGGCCGCTTCGCAGCGCGCTTCATCCTTGAGCTGCTGGAAAGTGGTGCCCTCTTTTTTCAGCCTGCGCCGCAGCGTTGGTGCTGACATATTGAGCGCGCTGCTGATCGTTTCGAAACCCGGAAATCCCTCGCTGAAATCGTGTCCTATCATCGCTTTTACCTGCGCTGAGAGATTCTTGCCCTCGGGATTACTCTCCATCAACAGCAACTGATAGGGCGCCGTACGCAAAAACTCGCGCAGCGAATGCTCAGTATGCACCAGCGGCCATGCCAGGCATGCACTGTCAAAATACAACAGATCGTTCACTTGATTAAAGTACAGTGGGCAACCGAATAGATCCTCATATTTCTCCAGACGTTGCGGCGTGTCACCGCTGAAGTCCACCCGTTTCAGTTCTATCGGCCTGCCGCACAGCCACCCGAAAAAGCGGTGCCACAAAGACAATCCATAAGCGTCTGCGGCCTCCACACGAGGCCGGCCCTCGCGCATCATGGTGCGATAGCCCACACGGGCAAACTGGTCACTAAAATTCGCGTACAGCTGACTGCGCTCGTCAAAAAATGTACGGTAAAACTCTGAAGCGCGTTGAATTGCCTCACCCAGATTGCGGCACGAAATAATGCAGTAACACATCATACGGAATGCCCCTGGGGCAACCAGTTCGCTACCGGTAGTGCCAAAGGTTTCATCCTGCAACAGGCTGAGCACGCTCTGGTAGATTCTTGAATACTGCATGGCGCTGATCTCGCTCCGGTAAGCAGGATCAGCTTGATCCAGCGGATCAAAATCGAGACCGGCACCACTGAGCACGGCGCTAAAATCATAGCCCTTGTCACCGACCATGCGCAGTAAAGTTCTAACAAATCGGGTTGGAACGCGGTCGCTCATAGCCAAAGGGAGTCACATTTAAGGGGCGCTCATGTTATCAGAAGCCGCAGCAGGAGGTCAGCCTGAGATGGCTGTTGTTTACCACCAAGGCAGAGACAACGGCAGGCCCGGCACGCGAGACCCGAGCGAATCGAAGCGCTATACTGGGTGCGAAACTGCGACAGAGGCCACCCAATGAAAGAGCGCTACGACGTATATTTCGCGGGACAGATAATCGATGGCCACGATCCGGCTGTGGTACGCGAGAAGCTGGGAAAAGTATTCAAGGCCAACGAATCCGTCCTCGACAAACTGTTCAGCGGCAAACCCCAGCCGGTCAAGCGCGACTGCGATAGCAGCACCGCAGTAAAGTACAAGCGAGCACTGGAAGGTGCTGGCGCTGTGCCGATTATCAAGCTTGCGGCCGAGGCAACGCAACATCCGACGGCAAAAACGCCTGCTAGCCGTCCAATGAGCGCGGCCGAAAAAATAGCGGCACTGGCGGCAGCGCCGGACAAGAACGCCTATCAGAAGGCCGAAGAAAGCCGCCCATCCGCAGCGGCACAACCCGCAACCCCCGCTGACACGGGCAGTATCGCACTGGCACCACCGGGTACCGAAGTACTGCGCATGGAGGAACGCGCCCAACCCGTCATCCGCCATGTGGACACCTCCAAACTGGCAGTAGACGCAACGGCACAGCGACTCTCACAAGAGTCACCACCACCACCGCCAGCCCCGGATACCCAGCACCTGAGCATGGGAGGCGTGGGAGAGACCATTCCCAATCTGGCGTCGTCACAGACACCACTTACGCCCGATATAGCAGGCATAGCGCTGGCAGAAGCAGGTGTGGACTTCAGCGATTGCGCCGCGCCCAAGCCGCAGGCTCCAGCCGTGGATCTTTCCCATCTGGCCGCATTGGCACCAGGTGATATGCCGGCGGAAGAACAGCAGCGCAGACCGATGCCGGTGGCTATGCCAAGCACCGACCATATTTCGCTGGAAAACTGACGACAGGTAAGGGAATGGCAGTTAATAAAGCCAAAAAGTGGCACATAGGCGATGAATTGAATGTTATTGGGTTGGGACTGTGCGAGGCAGGACGCCGGGGGCGGCCTTCCGTAGCCCAAGCCCCCATGGATGGGTTCACGGCGGGTCCCATCCCAATAACATTCAATTTATCGCCGATCTTGAAGCTAACGTATAAGCTGCAAGATTGGCGTCAAACCCAGTAGGGCTTTTCGGGACATACCACTTCTTTAAGGCAGCGTGACTCGCACCTGTAAGCCTGGATTATTGCTTCCCATGTCCACAGTGCCATGGTGGTATTGCGCAATCGCCTGCACCAGGCTCAAGCCAAGTCCATGGCCTGGCTGCTCCGTACGACTGGATTCCACGCGGTAGAAACGCCGAAATACATTTTTTCGCTCCACGAAAGGAATGCCCGGCCCTGAATCGGCGATGGTAACGGTGTGCCCTGCGCCATTAAGACCCGGCCGCAGTCGCACGCTGATTTGCCCCCGATCGGGCGTATACTTGATCGCATTGTCGAGTACATTGGCGAACATCTGGAACAGCAGGTCAGCTTCGCCCTTGCAGGTCTGCGGCGGCAACGCGTCCAGTTGCAGCGCAATACCCTGCTCCTGTGCCAGCGGCTCATACAATTCCACCACGTCGTGCAACAATGCGCCCAGCTCCACGTCAGCGCCGCCGGTGAGGCGACTGCCTGATTCGAGCGCAGAAATGCGCAACAACGCACTAAAAGACGACAACAGTTCGTCGCATTCACCAATAATTCGATCCAACTGCGCGCTGGCAACAGGCGTCTTGCGGTCACGCAGCTGGCTGAGGTCATTGCGCATGCGCGTTAACGGTGTGCGCAAGTCGTGCGCGATATTGTCTGAGACGCGTCGCACTCCCTGCATCAGGGTTTCCATTTGCTCAAGCATCTGGTTCATGACCATCGCAAGCGCGCGGAAGTACCCCGACTCTCCCTCTACCTTGATGCGCTGGCCCGGACCCGCGCGCACAATTCGAGAAATTTCCCGATTTAGCAACTCTACCTGATCGAGGGCGCGGGCCGCACTGAAGAATCCACCGATGATCCCCAGGATCAAAGTGGCTACCATCACCCTCAGCAGCGTTTGAAACACCCACTCGGCGCGCTCCACAATATCAGCGTAATCACGCGCCACCATTGCCTGGTAGCCATCTCCCAGATCTGAGGGGCGCGCCAGGAATTCCACATCGATGGATTCGCCCCAGTTTTGTACGCCCATCTCAAAACCCAGCCAGCCGTCATTGAACTCCTGGTAGCGTGGCGCAGCGGACAGATCTCCGGCCACTTTTACCCCGGACTTATCCGTGACCAGATAATAAAAACGATTGACCGAGGGCGACGCCATCCGATCCGTCACATATTGGTCGATACCCACAAGTCCCTGCCCACGATAGACCACCTCCAGTGTCTCCAGCTCCTCGACCACACTGGCACCGAGGTCTCGAAATGACGTATAGCTAAAGTAGAGGTAAAAAAGGCCTTGCAGGAGAAATACCGTGGCGCTCAGCACGGTGACATATTTTACGATGTAGCGAAACGTAAGACTGTTGACGACTTCTCGAATTTGCACGACGGCGCTCAGTCACCCAGCTCGGGGCCAAGCCGATAGCCGGCACCGCGCACAGTCGAGAGCAGAGGATGCTCGAAATCCCTGTCAATTTTCTGCCTCAGACGAGAGACATGCACATCGATGACATTGGTTTGCGGATCGAAATGGTAGCCCCAGACATGCTCCAGCAACATCGTGCGGGTAACCACTTGCCCCGCATGGCGCATAAGATATTCGAGCAGCTTGTACTCGCGAGGCTGCACGTGGATCACGGTCTCACCGCGCTGGACATGCTGTCGCAACAAGTCCATCGACAAGTCTCCTACCGCCAGCCTGGTCTGCGCCTCCGCGCCCGGCAAGGTGACGCGCCGGTGCAGCACTTCCAATCTTGCCATCAACTCGGCCATGGCAAACGGCTTTACAAGGTAATCATCAGCGCCACTGTGCAGGCCCTGCACCCTGTCATCCACATCGCCGAGCGCACTCAATACCAGTGCCGGGGTGTTGTCCCCGGCCTGCCGCAGGGTCTTAATAAGAGTCAATCCGTCCATTCGCGGCATCATGCGATCGATGACCATCACATCATAAGCAGCAGCGGTCGCTGCCTGCAGCCCCGCCTCGCCGTCACTGGCATGGGCGCAGGTATGGCCGGCAGATCGCAGCTCGGTGACGATGAATTCACCGACCTGTTTATCATCCTCCACGACTAATATGTTCATGCACAGGCCCCTTAAAATCGGCCATCAATGTAGCATGCGCCTCGAAATGGCCTCAATTTACTTTTCGTTAATCCTGACGGGGGGAAAGGCGCTGTCTTGAGCTGCTGGATCGGCGTCCATTAAGCGTAAAGCAATGTCATTCCTTGCGAGGGATAATGCTAGACTCTCGCGCATGACAGACACCCCCCCTACGTCCTTCCCTTCTCCGTCACTGCTGCGCCGACTGGCGGCGATGCTGTACGACGGGCTTTTAGTAGTAGCGCTGGTCGCCGTGGTGAACACCGTCGGGCTGCTGGTCATGGTGCAGGTGACATCGGGAGAGCAAGAGGTATTGCCGCCCTATCTGGTACAACTACTCACAGTATCCAGTATTTTCAGCTTTTTTTGTTTGTTCTGGTTAAAAAGTGGTCAGACATTGGGAATGCAGGCGTGGCGCATAAAACTGGTCGATTTTCAGGGCGGGTCGCCTACATTTGGCAAATCGCTGCTGCGCTGCGGCGGCGCAGTCCTGTCAACGGCGTGTCTGGGTCTCGGTTACTTATGGTGCCTTTTTGACCGCAAAAAACGCTATTGGCATGACTATATATCTCGCACCGAACTCATCCTTCTACCGCAATCATCGCGTGGGAAAGACGTCTGACATTTATCCTTGCTGTGCGCACTAATTGCTCACCATTTACTATTTTCGGTTCAGTTTGAAGGCTGCTCGTCATAGACTAGTATGCTTTCATTTCACAGAGGAATTTCTATGTCTGCCATGACATTTAGCGCGCGCGACGTTAAAGACGCCGCTTCCGCCACTACCGAATGCGCGATTTTGCCGATGTTTCAGGATGCCAAACTGTCAGGCGCCGCGCTAACACTGGACCAGGCCTCCTCCGGCGCCATCAAGAGCGCACTAGCGCTGGGCGACTTCACAGCTAAATCTGGCGAGTCGCTGATGCTACCCGGCGTTGGCAAAATAAAGCGCATACTGTTACTTGGCTGCGGCGAGGCGAAGAAATTTGATCGCGCGGCAGCCAGAAAATTCAGCCAACAGTTATACCGTGCCCTTGAAACCAGGCAAGCTGGCGATGCGCTGCTGCATCTGGCGCCACTGGCGTTGAATGACACGGAGGCCAAGTGGGCGCTGGCCTACCTCGCGCGCCACCTTGTCGTCGGCAGCTACCGCTACACTGCGACAATTACCAAACCCAAAACAGCTTTCAAGCTGACGAAACTGGTAGTCAATACTTCTGATGCCCTGCCCGCGCGCGCCGCTAGCAGCGCTTTGCAAGAGGGCCGGGCAATTGGCCTGGGTGTGAATGAGGCGCGCAACCTGGCGAATCTACCCGGCAATATCTGCACACCTGGCTACTTGGCGCGTGAGGCCCGAAAACTGGCACGCAACCACTCGAGCCTCAAGGTCACGGTACTTGAAGAGAAAAAAATGCGTGAACTGGGCATGGGCTCCCTGTTGTCTGTTTCTGCGGGTAGCGACCAGCCCGCCAAGCTCATTGTCATACACTACAAAGGCGGCAAGGCTTCCGACAAGCCTTACGTGCTGGTGGGCAAAGGGATTACGTTTGACACCGGCGGCATCTCGCTGAAACCCGGCTCCAAAATGGATGAGATGAAATTCGATATGGGCGGCGCGGCTAGCGTGTTTGGTACCTTCCGCGCGATTGTTGAACTCGAGCCATCGATCAATGTTGTGGGTATCGTTGCTGCCGCCGAAAACATGCCCAGCGGTGGCGCGACCAAACCCGGTGATGTCGTCACCAGCATGGCGGGTAAAACAATCGAGGTACTGAATACTGATGCTGAAGGGCGACTGGTGCTGTGTGACGCACTCACTTACGCAGCGCGCTTTAAGCCCGAGACAGTCATTGATATTGCAACGCTTACCGGTGCCTGCGTGGTGGCACTGGGGTCGCACGCGAGTGGACTGTTCGCCAATGACGATGCGCTGGCAGAGGATTTACTGGCTGCAGGCGCCGAAACACATGACCGCGCCTGGCGTATGCCGTTATGGGATGACTATCAAGAGCAAATCAAAAGCAACTTTGCCGACCTTGCCAATATCGGCGGGCCCGGCGGAGGCAGTATTACTGCAGCCTGTTTTCTGTCGCATTTCGCGGGTGACTATCGCTGGGCACACCTCGATATTGCCGGTTCAGCATGGGACAGTTCACCCAAGGGCGCCACCGGTCGCCCGGTTGCGCTGCTGACGCGTTATTTACTGGACCGCGCGGGCTAGTAACAATGACGCTGGTGGGGTTTTACGTGGTGCAATCTGCCGCGCCGGGGCAACGCCTGCATGTGGCCGCGCGCCTGGTAGACAAAGCGTTTCAGCACGGACATCGCATTTTCATTAATGCCGTCGATGAAGCGCAGGCGAGCGAGCTTGACGAACTCCTGTGGTCCTTTCGCCCCGCCAGTTTTCTGCCGCACGGGCTGCTAGGGCAAGAGCACTCCGAGGCCATTGCTATCGGCTGGGGCCAGGAGCCGGAAAATCACAACGACCTGCTGATTAACCTGCGGTTGGAGATTCCACCCTTTTTCAGCCGCTTCCAACGCGTTGCGGAGGTGGTCACGCAGGAACCGGACAGTCTCGCCGCACTGCGCAATTCATGGCGATTCTATAAAGAGCGCGGCTACCAGTTGGAAAAGCACGACCTGTAGTGTCTGTTGTGTTCAGTCAGATTCGCCCGTCGCGCGGACACTTGCAGCGGCGCCAGAGCATCTGCGTTCCGATGACTGCCGGTCTGCCGTATAATTCACAGCCTTTCCGCCTGATGCCCTGCGACTGGCGTCACACTCAACAATACCCGGATTCACCCCTTTATGGATAAAACATTTAAGCCCGCTGAACTCGAGACCCTCTGGTACGACGAGTGGGAAGCCAAAGGTTATTTTGCGCCGCAGGGTGGAACCGAGGCTTACAGCATTATGATTCCGCCACCCAACGTCACCGGTAGCCTGCACATGGGCCATGGCTTTCAGGAGGCCATTATGGATGCCCTGATCCGTTATCACCGAATGCGCGGATACAACACGCTATGGCAGGTGGGTACCGATCACGCGGGCATAGCGACGCAAATGGTGGTCGAGAGGCAACTCGCCGCACAGGGCATCAGCCGTCACGACCTCGGGCGCGAGAAATTTATAGAGAAAGTGTGGGAGTGGAAAGAAGAGTCGGGCGGCACTATTACCCGGCAATTGCGCAGATTGGGCTCCTCGCTGGATTGGTCGCGCGAACGCTTCACTATGGACGAGGGACTTAGCGCTGCCGTGCAGGAGGTATTCATTCGCTTGTATCGAGAGGGCCTTATCTACCGCGGGCAGCGGCTGGTCAACTGGGATCCGGCGCTGCATACCGCGATTTCAGATCTGGAAGTCATTTCAGAAGAGGAGCAAGGCCATCTATGGCACTTCAATTACCCGCTCGTCGGCGGCGAGGGCCACCTCACGGTTGCAACGACACGCCCTGAAACCATGCTCGGTGATGCGGCTGTCGCGGTCCACCCTGACGATGAACGTTACGCCCACCTGATCGGCCGTTTCGTGCAGTTACCCTTGTGCAACCGGGAGATTCCGGTCATCGCCGACGACTATGTCGACCCTGAGTTCGGCACCGGCTGCGTGAAGATCACACCGGCACATGATTTCAACGACTATGAGGTTGGCCGCCGCCACGGCCTGCCAATGATCAATATTTTCACCGATGATGCGGCCATCAACGACGCTGCGCCCGCTGCTTATCAAGGGCTCGACCGCATGGAGGCGCGACAGAAAGTAGTTGCCGACCTAGACGCGCTCGGCTTGCTCGACAAGGTTGAAGACCACCGCTTGAAAGTGCCGCGCGGCGATCGCTCAAACGTTGTTATAGAGCCCTATCTCACCGACCAGTGGTATGTGGACGCCAAGGAACTGGCCAAGCCCGCGATCAAGGCCGTTGAGGACGGGGATATTAAGTTCGTACCGAAACAGTGGGAAAACACATACTTTGCATGGATGCGCGACATACAAGACTGGTGCATCAGCCGTCAGCTGTGGTGGGGCCATCGCATACCAGCCTGGTACGACGACGATGGGAAATTCTACGTCGGCGAGAACGAGGCCACGGTGCGCCGCGACAACGCGCTGGCAGACAACATTACACTGCGCCAGGATGAAGACGTACTCGACACCTGGTTTTCATCGGCGCTGTGGACATTTTCCACGCTCGGCTGGCCAGAAGAAACCGATGAACTGGCAATGTTTCACCCAAGCTCTGTGCTGGTCACCGGGTTCGATATTATTTTCTTCTGGGTCGCACGGATGATTATGATGACCCTGCATTTTCGCAAGGAAGTGCCATTTCACACCGTGTATGTTCACGGTCTTGTGCGCGATGCTGAAGGGCAGAAAATGTCCAAGTCGAAGGGAAATGTCATCGACCCTATCGATCTGATCGATGGCATCACATTGGATGCACTGCTAGAAAAGCGCACAGTCGGCTTAATGCAACCGCAACTGGCATCCAAAATCCAGACAGCGACACGCCGCCAATTTCCGGATGGCATCGCCGCCTACGGCACCGATGCTCTGCGTTTCACCTACTTCTCATTAGCGTCAACTGGCAGGGACATAAAGTTCGACATTGGCCGTATTGAGGGCTACCGCAATTTCTGCAACAAAATCTGGAACGCAGCGCGCTACGTGCTAATGAACTGCGAACATGAGGACTGCGGCATCGAGGAGTCCGCCGACGTAGAACTGAGCCTCGCCGACCGTTGGATTATTGGCAAAGTGCAGGACACCGCGGCAAAAGTGGAACTTGCTATTAGCAACTACCGCCTGGACATGGCGAGTTCCGCTCTGTATGAATTTATCTGGAACGAGTACTGCGATTGGTATCTGGAACTGTCCAAGCCGATTCTCTGGGACGAAGACGCTGCTGAAAACGCCAAGCGCGGCACCCGACAAACGCTAATCAGCGTAATGGAAACGTGGTTGCGCCTGCTGCATCCGATGATGCCGTTTATTACCGAGGAGATATGGCAAACAGTGGGTCCGCTGGCGGGAAAATCCGGCCCGACCATCATGCTACAGCCCTACCCCCAGTCCGACAGCAACGCGATCGACGCCAGCGATAACGAAGATATTGAGTGGCTGAAGAAAGTCATCATAGGTATACGCAATATACGCGGAGAGATGAATATCGCACCCGGTAAAGAGCTTTCTGTGCTGCTGCGTAAAGGTAACGCGGAAGACCGACGCAGGCTGTCGCAAAATTCGCAATACCTGCGAAAGCTGGCGAAACTCGCAGACATCAGCTGGCTGGAAGAAAACACAGAGGCACCCATGGCAGCGACGGCGCTAGCGGGTGAGCTGGAAATCCTCGTGCCAATGGCCGGGCTCATTGATAAGGACGCTGAAATTGTCCGGCTGGGTCGAGAAATTAGCAAACTGGAAACCGACTTGTCTCGCCTGCGTGGAAAACTGGAAAACGCAGCGTTTGTGGATAAAGCGCCCGCCGCCGTGGTCAGCAAAGAACAGGAGAAGTTAAAAGCGCAGCAACAGGCGCTGGAGACTCTGCAGGATCAGCTACAACGTATACAAAATATCTGAGTCTGCAAATTATCGCGAGTGCAACGGTACTTACTTTCCCTGGATAGAAGTACCCAGGCGTGAAAGCAAGTAGAAAGTGAAGGGACCGTCTGAGGCTGTGGATAGGCGGGGCGGCCATCCGCGGGGCGGCCATCCGTGAAGCGAGCCTACAGGGATGTATTCACGGCGTGTCCCGAAAAACTCTACCCGGTTTGGCGCCAATCTAGCAGCCCAAGTAACAGCCATCTTTTCTCAAGTGCAAAGTGGAACTTGAGCACAATAAAAGTAACAGGTCAGTTAGAGGAGTGATGAATAAGGTCGGTCACTCGCTATTTCGCTCTGGCGTCCCTGCTTTCACGCGCCGCTAAATTTATCGAGAAGCATACCTGCCGCCATTAATGGTGCTAAAATGCCCGCCGCACACTCCGTGCAATTCTGCTACGCCTAATCATTGGGAGGAAACCGATGAGTCTGATCGCCAAGCTCATATTAAGTCTCGTTATCGCCATCATAGCTTCAACACTGACCACCCTACTATTACAGGGTGAAATGTTTAATCCGCAGCTGCTGCTGGCTTTTTTCGTCGCCACCGCTGCCACCGCACTGATTGCAGGCGCGAGTAGCGCATCGACGTCCTCCTCTCCTGCCACCAGGCAAGCGCCAAATAACCAAGCGACCAAGAAATCGTCTGCCAGCGATCCCAACCGCGAGCGTGGCACTGTTAAGTGGTTCAATATCTCCAAGGGTTTTGGCTTCATCGTCAAAGATGACGGCGAAGAGCTATTCGTGCATTTTCGCTCGATCCGAGGCGAGGGCCGACGCGGTTTACGCGATGGTCAGAGCGTGACTTTTCTTGTCACTGATAGCGACAAGGGCCCGCAGGCAGAAGATGTAATCGGCGAAGACTAGGTTGCGCACTTAGTGCGCGCGCAGAAAGTCCTGCCAGTACAACTGCATCATGCGTGATCCTTCACGCAACAGTGTTTCGGTGTCGAGCGAATCGTCTTCCAGTGCCATTTCCACAATGGCATAACCGGTATCGATGGTCAGCCGCATCTGCGTCCTTAGCAGGTCGTCGACCGGCCTGGCAAAAAGCCCCCCTGCCAGGGTCGCAAATTGGCTGGCCACCAATCTGTGTGACGCCAGGCGCACTTCCCTGAGGGGCGCTACTGCCCGCAGCGCCTGCACCACCTCAAGACCGCCGATTTGTTCGAGTGTAACGTCGTGTGTTTTTTTCAAAAGTTCGTAGACGTTATCCAACATCAACTGAGGGTCAGCCAGGCCGAGGTAATGATTAAACCATTCCTCAAATACAGCATTCTGCTTGTCCATCAGCACCGAACCTAATGCATTCAGCACTGCATATTTATTCGGAAAGTAACGATACAGAGCGGGAACTGTAATGCCCGCCTTTTCGGCAACAAGATTGGTGGAGATCCGCTCAACGCCAACCTCAACCAGCAACTGCGCTGCCGCAGCGAGGATCGCTTCATAGGTGCGTTTTGCTCTGGCCTGCTGCGGTTTATTCTTCTCCAATAATTCAACGTAGGGTCTTACCACTGCCATTGACGACCTCTCGATTAGTCTTTGCGCTAATGCCTGAACGCTTATTGCGCAATCGTAGCGCAGCGGACCCACCTGTACCAGTACCGCAAAAATGCTATAGCCAGGCCGCCGTGAAGGTGGCGAGGTGCACAGTACGGTGACACAATAACCGGCTATACAGATTCAACTGATTGATACTCTGATAAAGGAGATGCGCGTGAATGGACTTCTCCCATCTGGATTAACCCCTTAGCACTGAATGAGGCAACACATTGAAATCAAGCAAGCCGCGCACTGGACATCGCTTTCGCGGTGTCACGATGCCCACCAGTTCTCACCCGCTCATCCGTCAGGTCAAACGGCAGGGTGTCTACCCCTCTATCCATGGCAACAAGTTGTGGAAGTCTAGTCTGCTGCTGATCGATTACCTGAAAAAACATCAGCCTGACCACACCCACAAGGTCCTTGATGTCGGCTGTGGATGGGGGATTTCGGGAATCTGGTGCGCAAAGAAACTAGGCTCACAGGTCACGTCAATGGATGCTGACCCGGATGTGTTTCCCTTTCTTGAGGCCACCGCGAAGCTCAATGGCGTATCGACCACGCCATTGGTGTCGACCTTCGAAAAGCTCAGCACCCGGCAACTCGCCGAATTCGACATGTTGATCGCTGCCGACATCTGCTTCTGGGACGACCTCGTGGACCCCGTGTTCAATATGGTGAATCGTGCCGTCAAGGCGGGCGTAAAACACATAATAATTGCGGACCCTGAGCGCTCGACTTTTTTTGATATGGCAAGGCGCTGCGAATCCAGGCACTGCGCAGAGATCATTGAGTGGAAGACCCGCAAACCGATCAAAGCCAGTGGTGCGTTGATGGTTTTGGAAAATGCCTGACACGATGCGCAGGGCAGGATGCAGTGGCTCTGCTGCGCGCGAATTAACACCCAATAGGTGGCTTGCTGACCAAATTTAGACCCGCTGTTATGGCGAGCAGGTTCCAACAATGCTATAAACTCGACCTATTGGGCGGGCTTGAATACTCAGCTACTCCGACCCGCTTGAACGACCCTTCAGGGATGCACACATAAACGCCTTAAACGGGCCTTGAGACACTATGAAACAGCTAGGCATACTCGACTCTGCTTTCGTGAATCTGGAGCAAACCAATACCCCACAACATATCGGTGGTTTGGGTATTTACGACCCGTCTACGGCCGCTGGAGGATTCGTTCGCTTCAAAGACGTCATTGCCAGCTTCGAGCGTCGTCTGGGTGACTTACCGCTGTTTCGCACACGCCTCGTGGAGGTGCCAGGCGGACTGGACAGACCCTACTGGGTAAAAGACGCCAATTTCGACGTGGAATTTCACTTGCGTCATATTGCTCTACCCGAGCCCGGTGACTGGCGGCAGTTGTGCATTCAGACTGCTCGCCTGCACTCGCGGCCATTGGATATGTCCCGTCCACTCTGGGAGGCCTATATTATTGAAGGTCTGGACAACATACCCAACCTTCCCAAGGGCTGCTTTGCCGTCTACACCAAGATGCATCACTCGATGGTAGATGGTGCCGGCGGTGCTTCGTTCATGTCTGCCCTGCATGACCTGACACCGAATCCAGAAAAAACAGGCACCGCGGGCGCTGAACCCAGGCTAGTGGATACCACGCCCTCAGTGGGAGAATTGCTCACCAAGGCCACTATTAATAGCGTGAAGAACGCGGTGCAGCTTGTTTTCGGCACCGTCAAGAACGTTCGCGATATTAGTAAGTATGCGATCGATATCGCGCGGAAAGACATTCCCCCGCCCGACATCAATGCGCCAAAGACCATACTCAACAAGCCGGTTGGACCTCACCGTGTTTTTGATGCAGCGGAGTTTCCGCTGGAAGGCTTCAAGGACATCAAAAACGCTGCTGGCGTAACCGTCAACGATGTCGCGCTAGGCGTCATCGGTGGCGCGCTGCAACGTTATCTTACGGCCAAAGGCCTGGCACCCACCGAAGGCTCGCTGGCGGCTGCGATGCCACTCAATATGCGAACGCGCCGCAGCATGACCGAAGAAAATAACCAGGTGGGCTCGGTATTCGCCTCACTGCATACTGATATTGCTAATCCACTGGAGCGCGTCGTCGCCATCAAGCAGTCGACCGAAAATGCCAAACTGAGTGGCGAGGCAAGCCCCTTGGTAGATGCTCTGAAATTGGCAGGGGTGTTCTCCCCTGTCATTTCAAAGTCGATTGCAGGATTCTGGGCGCGCAATGAATTGTCCCGACATATTCCGGTGAATGTCTCAACCTGTATTTCCAATGTGACAGGCCCGGATTTTCCGCTCTACTGCGCGGGCGCCACAATGGTTGACTACTACGGGCTGGGCGTACTGACACCCGGCATGGGGATTTTCCATCTGGTATTCAGCTATTCTGGAAAACTCACCCTCTCTGTTCTGGCTGATCGTGACATTATGCCCGATCCCGAGCTTTATCATGACTGCCTGGTTGCAGCCTACGAAGAGCTCTATGCGGCGGCAAGCAAACTGGGACCCACTCAACCCAAGACTGCGGCAGTCGCCGCGAAAGCAAAAATTCAATCGCCCAAACGCGCGCGAATTATCAATGACTCTGTACCCAAACTTCGTGGCAAGCCACCCGCCCGCGCTGCCAAACGTCCCAAGACCGACACCGTAAAAAAACAGTCGTCTGCGGGAGCAAAGGCAAAATCTATAAAGCCCTCAAAGGTCAAGGCAACCGCCAAAACCGCAGCCCGCCCAAAGGCTGAAAAATCGGCAGCCGGCACACCCAAATCTCGCACAACAACGCCCCGGCCCAAACTGGGTCGACGCGGGACCGGCGCAGCAAAACCGAAACTCAAATAGCCAGGCCGCGTCTGTGCGGATAAGCGCGGCGAGCCCACACGGACGACTTGTCTAGCCCTGTTCAATCTTCAGGCAGAAACGACAGCCAAAAAAAACCCGCCATAGGCGGGTTAAAAACTTTTCTGGACCGGATGAACTAATATTGCTGGCTCTACTGTGGCGCTGCTGCAACTTGCTAGTGGCACGGCAGCTCTTAACTTGAATAAACTATACAACTCGCTATGATATGTATCTAATGCATTATATTGATACAGAACATGAATTTAATTCATATCAAGGCTTATGGATACTCGCGAATTTAACAAAGTCGATCTTAACCTGTTGATTGCATTGCAGGTTTTAATGGAAGAGAGGAACGTATCGCGCGCTGCTGAACGCTTGTTCATCACTCAGCCCGCGATGAGCAAAACACTGTCGCGACTGCGCGTCCTGTTCGATGACGCCCTGTTTACTCGCAGCAGTCGCGGCATGCAGGCTACCCCCCGGGCAATGCAGATTGCCGACGAACTGAGCGGCATCATTAGGAACATCTCCCAGTTACTGACGGGCCCGGGCTTCGATCCACGGGCTGCCACTGGGGAGATCAACATCGCGCTGTCTGAACACGTCGGCCTGACACTGCTGCCTAGCCTTCTTGCGCATTTGAGCGAGGCGTCTCCCCGACTCAAAGTTCGCGTCATCACCCGTATAGAAAACCAACTGGAACAGCTGACCCAGGGAAATCTCGATTTTGTCATCCATACCAAGCAAGCGCACTATAGCGTCGATTTCAAAGTGCACAGCCTGGGCGCCAGCCCCCTTGCGATTCTAGTGCGCGACGGCCATGCGCTGGTTAAAGAAGAAGTTACCTGGGAGCGATTGATGCAGTTTCCTATGATCAAATTGTATGCATCCTCGCAGGAACAACTGGAGGTGCAGCAGGCGGCAGGTACCACCATGCCCGCCATTGACCATCCATTGGCGACCCTGGAGATCTCTCACTTGCTAACAGCCCTGCAGTTGCTCAGGCAAAGCGACTATTTCATGCCTGCCCCGTCCTACGTGCTGCAGCAGGAAGGCGCCACGGCGGGTATCACCGGTTTACCTATGCCGCATGAGTCGGACCTCAACATTCCGTATGCTCTCGTCAGCCATAAACGCACTATCAATTCCCCCCTCCATAACTGGCTGTGGGCGCAGATCACGAGTACCATTCGCGATGTGCACACGCCGCTGCAGCGCAAATTACGCCAGCGCATCACTGCAGTCAGCGTCGACTCGGACAGCTAGGACAGCTAGGACAGCTAGGACAGCTAGGACAGCTAGGACATTATGAACAGTAACTAGAACACTATGAGCAATAACCAGAACACTATGAAAAATGGAAAGCGGCGCGAGATTCCGCGCTTTGAAACGCCAATCATTGAAACCCACTGCCATCTCGATTATCTCGATCAGGCGGAGCTAGACGCTACGTTACAGAAATCACTTGAGGTAGGTATAGAACGTATCATCACTATTGCGGTGTCCGTCCAAAACCTTAACCGCGTGCTGGAACTTGCACAATGGTCACCGCATATCTGGGGCACACAGGGTATTCATCCACATGAGGCAGCGGAATATACGCCTGAGGTCGACGCCCTCATTCGAACGAATGCGGCGCACACCCGCATTGTAGCGATTGGAGAAATCGGGCTCGATTACTATTACGACCATGCGGACCGAGCTGTGCAGCGCAATGCCTTTGAGCAACAGTTACAAACGGCGATTGAACTTGATCTTCCCGTTGTTATCCACACGCGAGAAGCAGACGATGACACACGCGACATCTTGAAAAACCACAGCAGCAAGCTACTGCGCAAAGGCGTGATACACAGCTTCACGTCCAGTATGGAATTGGCGGAGTTCTGCCTCGGTGAAGGCTTTATGCTCGGATTTAATGGCATTACCACCTTCAATCGCGCAGACAATGTGCGGCAGGTGGTAGCGGCCACCCCTCTGACACAATTGCTACTGGAAACCGATGCTCCGTACCTGACCCCTGTGCCCTATCGCGGCAAACCCAACGCGCCTTACTACCTACCCTTTATAGCTGAGACAATAGCGGCCATCAAAGAAATACCGGTCGAAGATTTGATTGCACACGCGAGTAGTAACAGCAGATCTCTTTTCTTCGAAAGCGCTCGAAAATAGAATTCACATGACAATGGCACTTACGCGGTAAATTGAATGGCATTCGAGACACAATGTCACATCATTAGAGCATTTGCCGTGATCTATGCCCAAGCTTCTTGCCCCTTTCAGTGGTAAACTATCGTCGCTTTTTATTGCACCTCGTTGGAATCTCACAGGCTACTTTCACTAATGGATTATATTATCGGTCAGCGCTGGGTTAGCCACGCTGACGCCCAACTGGGGCTGGGTATCGTCGTTGATATTGAGGGGCGTCGAGTCACACTAGTCTTCCCTGCCGTAGGCGAGGAACGCACATACGCCATTGAAAGTGCACCACTGACGCGACTGCGCTTCAAGGCGGGAGATCACATTTCCACCGTCAACAATATCGAAGTGCTGGTGACTGAAGTAAAAGAGCAGCAGGGCCTGCTAATTTACCTGGGAACAGATCACCACGACACAGAAATGGCGGTCTCGGAACTCGAACTAGATGCCTTCGTGCAGCTCACCACCCCACAGCAACGCCTGCTCAACGGACATTTCGACAAAGACAGTGAATTTGCACTGCGCGTTTCGACACTGATCCATGCTGACAGCCTGCAGCGCTCTGCGGTGAGGGGGTTGCGAGGGTCGCGAACCAGTCTCCTGCCGCACCAGGTGTACATTGCGAACGAAGTGGGTCGGCGCTACGCGCCCCGCGTGCTGTTGGCCGATGAAGTGGGCCTCGGCAAGACCATCGAAGCCGGCATGATTATTCAGCAACAACTCCTTACCGGTCGCGCATCCAGAATACTGATACTTGTGCCACCAAGCCTGCTGCATCAGTGGCTTGTTGAGATGCTGCGTCGCTTTAATCTGCATTTTTCCCTGTTCGATCATGAGCGTATTCTGGAGAGCACTACAGACAATCCGTTTGAATCCGAACAGCTTGTGCTCAGCTGCCTTGATGTTTTTATGATGCATCCGGAGACACAACCCCAGGTACTGGCGGCAGAATGGGATCTGGTTATCGTTGACGAAGCGCATCATTTGCACTGGTCAAAAGACACTGCGAGTGAGGATTATCGTTTTGTCGAAGCACTGGCTCGGCATAGCGCAGGACTACTATTGCTGACGGCGACTCCGGAACAGATTGGGCAAGAGAGCCACTTCGCACGGTTGCGCCTGCTGGACCCGTCGCGTTTCCACGATTTGCAAGCGTTTCAGAAAGAAGAACAACAGTATCGAAAGTGGAGTGAATTGGCAGACGCTCTGGAAAAGGGGGAACAGTTGAGTGAACTCCCCAAAGGGATCGATCCATCCGCACCGCCAGCCAAAATTATCGAGCAGATTCTGGACAGGCATGGCACAGGTCGCGTCCTGTTTCGCAACACAAGGGCTGCCGTACCTGGTTTCCCTGAGCGCAAACTACACCCTTACCCTCTGCCTGCTCCGCAGGAGTATGCGCTGGCACAACTTGATCTGAAAGAGAGGCTGTATCCAGAAATCGCCTATTTCGACGACAGCTGGCTGTCTTTCGATCCGCGCGTGGCTTGGCTGGAGCAGACTCTGAAGCAACTGCGCCCTGCCAAGGTACTCGTCATTTGTGCGCATGCAGTCACCGCCGTTGCGCTGGAACACCATTTACACTTGCGCGCTGGTATCCGTTCGAGTGCATTCTACGAAGACCTGTCGATTATTGAGCGCGATCGGGCAGCCGCCTATTTTGCCGATGAAGTAAACGGTGCACAGACCCTGGTGTGCTCAGAAATCGGTAGCGAAGGACGTAATTTTCAGTTCGCTCATCACCTCATATTGTTCGACCTTCCCATGAATCCGGACTTACTGGAACAAAGAATCGGGCGCCTTGATCGGATCGGACAAGAAAGTACCGTCGACATTCATGTCCCCTATATAGAACGCACCGCCCAGCAACAGCTTTTTGAGTGGTACGACAGCGGCCTTAATCTTTTTCGCGACAGCTGCTCCGCGGGCACTATGATTCTTGAGACGTTTCAGGACCGACTGTTGCAGCAGTTGGATAAACGCACCGACAAATTTGAAACGTTGCTGGCCGACAGCGCAGCGTTCACCTCAAAAACTCGACAGGAGCTGCGTGAGGGCCGTGACAAATTGTTGGAAAGAAACTCCTGCAAACCTGAAATAGCCGCGGCACTGATTGATGAAATTGTCGCTGCCGAATCCGAAGACGCACTGACACATTACCTGGCCGCACTGTGCGAAACTTTTGGAGTAGACCAGGAACATCACTCTGAGCATACGGTGATACTGCGCCCGTCAGAACACCTATTAACGGGTTACTTTCCAGGCATTCGCGAAGACGGCACCACCGTGACGTTCAGCCGCGACAAAGCACTGGCTCGCGAAGACATGGAATTCCTCACCTGGGAACACCCCATGGTGCAGGAATCTATGGACATGGTACTGTCAACAGAACTGGGGAATGCGGCGCTTGGCACCCTGAAACTGAAAGGGATCGCCCCTGGCACGATGTTGCTAGAGGTGATTTACACCGTAAGCTGCGTCGCGCCGAGGGCTCTGCAACTGGAGCGCTTCCTGCCTCTTAGCCCCATGCGCTTTTTGGTAGACGCACGCGGCAAGGACCTGGCAGACCTTCTGCCACATGCTCGCCTCAATAAGCTAATCGAAAAAGTGAAGAAATCGACGGCGCTTGCCATCATCAAACAGGTCGGCACAGACGTTGAGAGCAAAATGTCCCTCGCCCTGACACTGGCCGAGGCCAGGCTACCGACTATTCTGCAGGACGCAGAGCAGACAATGCGCAATGAGCTGGGTGCGGAACTGGAACGCCTGACAGCGCTAAGAGAAGTAAACGCGTCTATTCGCCAGGAGGAGCTAGACCATCTCAGCTATCGCATAGAGGAGTCTGCACTTCATATCCAGCATGCCAATCTGCAGCTGCAGGCGCTTCGGCTGATTATTACCACCTGAGCTGGCGCTGCGCCCTTTTTTTTGACGGATTCCATGATTGTGCAAAGCAAGTGCGCGGTCGATTATGTCGACGAACATTGACGCCAGGTCTGGCCGCATACTATAGCGGGTATATCGAGGGGTTATACGCGCTGTAATCCCTGCTGCAGTAATATTTTAGTCGCCCGTTTCACATCGTCGCTGGCACCCGGCTTCTGGCAGCTCGCCAGGGACACCTCTGGAAAAAGATCGGCTCCCACATCATCGCGCATAAAGAACACGTTGAACCCCATACTGTTGCAACCGATCAACCGGTAACCCTTACTTTTTGCCAACTGGTTGAATGCAGCCAATGAGGCGCCACCGTACATGGTCCAGTTCTGCAACTGTCGGCCCTGCGAACTCGCGCTGCCGGGCACCGAGGGCAGTTCTATCCATTGCGCCATGAACTTGTCACTGTAAGGCACCGTAAGAGGTTCAGAACCCATGTGCAGGTTGACCTCGACCACTACAACCCGCGGTGAGATCTCGGTAATCGCATCCCATATCCAGTAATCCGTACCATCCATGTCCAGACTGAACAGATCCACCTCACCAGTGAAGCCGGTATCGCGCAATAAACCATTAACGTTGTCGCGTTTGAGCCAACTGAGCAGAAATACTGGCACTATGAACTGCGTCCTTGGGTGGACGCTATAAAATCGCCGGCCTTCCTCAACATTTTTTCTGCTGCCGTCCAATAGCAGAGCATGCCAGTCGTGATTGAGAATCAGGTTAGTAGAATTACACTCGATGCCGTTGCCCGCACACATTTCTACTGCGCGCCGGTTCGTTGTGCCCACGAGAGAGAACAGGTAATGGAGAATGCCATCTTCACCGAACTGGGAGTAGTTGCGAAACTCGACGGCGTCGAAGGGCAGCACCTCGCCCTGTCTGGCCAGCTCCTTGTAGCGTAACGCCAGTATCATCTGTGCACCCTTGTCGGTGCTCTCCCGGGGGTACTGCGATGCTGCCAGCTGCTGTTCAAGTGTTGCCAGGCGCGCGGTGAGTTCGGCCTGCTGGCAGAGACTGCTATCCATTTTTGCCGCCAGTGCATCCATGCCGAGGAAACGGGCGATTTTGCTCCACTTTGGGTTGGAGGCGGTCAGGTCCCGCATATCCACTTGGTGCTTGAGCATATTAGCGTTCTGTGATTGATGGGCAGGGGTATGGGGCCTGCTGGCAAGCCATTCAGAGATACGAAGTTGCACATGATCCCACGTACTAAAGCCGCGCTTCTCGTAGTATAGCGCTCCCTCGTGCGGACGCTCGGCAATGCGCTCAAGACTCACCGCTTGCAATTGCGCCGTACCCCTGAAAAAGTAATGAAGAACAAAAAATGGAAAGATTCCAAGCCATCCCTTAATTTGCGACGGGTACAGAAAGGAAAAACTAAGGAATCTGAAACGTAGCGGCCAGGGAATCCTGGTACGCTCCACAGGTCCATTGACGGGCAGCGGGTACAGCGCGCGGAAAAATTGCCCCGGCCGCTGATAGCTGTTGTACAGCGAGTACTGCCGCAGTTTGTCCAGTAACCCCAACTCATGACAAACCTGTGCGCTGATCGCATGCAGGGTATCGTGGTCTGAATGGCCGCCTTCCCAGGCCGTCGTATAAATCACTTCCACCGGGCCGAGTGAGCCTAGCCACTCGTGCAGCCACTCCGCCGCCGCTGGCATATTGTCGATCAGCGCCTGGTCATCGATGCCCAACAAACTGCCGGCAAAAACAATATCACTCGCATCAACCCCTAGCCTGCCCAGCACATCTATGCTCTCCGTGTTCCTGGGCGTTTCATCGCGATCGCCCATAACACCGCGGGTGAAGCATGCACACACCACACGGCGTCCCTGCTGGCGGTGCCTGAGTATCTGAAAATAAGTGCCGCACTCATCGTCCTGATGACAGATGAGCAACACCGCCAAAGGTACCGGAGACTGCTGTGCCTCAGTAGGCATCGAAATCCAGAAATGTGTAATGAATGCTTTCAGGGTCGATATTGATCGAAGAGTCGTGAAAGGACTGGAACAGAAAATTAAGCGGCGACGGTTTGAGTCTCTCCGGTATGCTGAAATAGCCTTTTGGTTTGCCCGCGCTGCCTGGCACCAGACCTATATAAAGCCTCATTGCCGACAGCGGCGCCCGGCCCACCATCTCATCATGCATGGGCACACCGCTAATAGTGGCATTGCCCAGTTCGCCATAAGCAGGCACAAACTTACTGAAAGACCTGGCATGGAAACTCCAGCCATCCTTTGTCGCGCTGGCACGCACCGGGTTATTCGGATTCTGCATGCGCCAGCGCAGCGCATCACCTGACCAGACCTGTTCATACTCGGCATCACGACTGGCTGCCTCGAGGTCGACGCCCAGCCCTCCAAAACCGACCAGCGCATCAACCTGCCTGATCTCCCTGAAACCCAGCTTCTTGATGTAAAGCGGCGTGCTTTGAGCATTCGCCGCGCCCTGCACATGATCAAAACCCAGCTCTGCAGCCTTTTCATAGGTCTTCTTCGCGAGCTTGGGGAACAAACCCTGACCTTGGTAGTCTGGATGGGTCGACGTGTTAAGTGACAGCAGGCCCTTGACGATCTTCCCGTGTACCCTCGATCGCGTCGGGATGCAGGCATAATGCGCGGCCAGCCTGTCGCCGTCGTAGGCGTCGCATCCAACGGCTTCTCCATCGGGGTTCTGGGCGTACAACCAGTGCAACGCCGACGGCGAAAACTTCGGGTGCGCTGGAAACACCGCGCTGAAGAGCTGCTGGTAACGAATGAGAGATTCTTGCGATGTATCCAGAGGTCGTAGTTCCATTATTTGTATACCCAGTATTTTCCGCAGAGAAATCCGTTTACCGCAACTATCGGCAACGAAACCACTTTACCCATTAAAACACTATCCAGAAAATGTTCCGATAGCGCGACACAGGACAACGTAATCAGATAATTGAGCAGCACCACCAGTATAAAGCCCAGCACATTCTCTAGGGTTTCCCGTTTTTGAAAGGTAATTCTCGTGTGTCCGACATAGTTGACGCAAAAGCCCATGAGAAAACCAATCGTGACTGCAACGGTATAGTGGAAGCCTGACCACACAAACGCCTGCAATACGAGGATATCGATAAGTGCCGAAGCCACGCCGATACTGACAAAAACTGGAAATTGCCAGCGCGCTGTTACTTTCACTGTCACACCCGGCGCCGCCAGCGCAGTCTTGGATGCAGCGGTCTTTTCGGCACCGAAGAAACATCATACGCAATAAACGCCAACACAAACTGCAAGCCCATCAGAATTGGCAGAACAGCCAACATCACCGTCCCGGCTGGCGTCACTCTTACTGCCTCCATGGACGATAGCCAGCTATAAGCGCCGAATATACTCCCGAACAGCATCATGCTGACACCAAGCGGCAGTTCTATGGATGCCAATGACATGTCCCTTAAATAGTAGCTGTAGAAAATGCGCTTGAAAAAATTTCTGATATGTTTAAAGAAAAACTCCCCGATTACCTTGGAGATTTTCAGGTTGCTCACCTCATCTGCGTATTTGGCATCCATCGGCACATCAACGACCACTGCCCGCAGAACATTCAACCGAAACAACATATCTGTCTCGAAAAAAAAACGTCGACTTATCTTCTGGAACGGAAGGCTTCTGGCAACGTCCCTGTGAATCGCGGTGAAGCCATTCGTCGGATCAAAAACATCCCAGTAACCCGTCGAAAACTTGGCCATGAACGACAAGATGGCGTTGCCAAAAATTCTGAGCTTAGGCATATCCTTTACCTGCTCCAGATCGAAAAAACGATTACCCTTTGTGTAGTCGGCGTCACCTGCAATGATCGGCGCTACAAACTCCATAATAAGATGCGGATCCATCTGACCGTCACCGTCGACCTTCACCAGCACAGTGACGCCATCGGCAATCGCCGCCTGGTAGCCAGTCATGACAGCGCCGCCAACACCTAGGTTCCTGTCATTTCTCAGCACCCGTACACGCGTATCTGAGCAGACCTCCTCTACGAGGTCGCCGCTACCATCCGGACAGCAATCGTCTACGACGTAAATGTTTGCACACTCAGGGCCAATAGCCGCTATCACATCAAGGATTTTGTCCCTGACCTTGAAGCACGGAATTATTACGCCGATAGTGTGTTCAGGTATTTCCTTTTTCACAAGCAACTCCCCGACCGTTTATCCCACCGCTTAAAAAGCCGCACTAAGCAGCGCGCCTGTTCCGGAATTTTTCGCCACTAAGTGCAAAGTAGCCTCGCCAGAGCATGAAAAGGCACAGCGTTAACCATCCAATTCCAGACACAATCGCCCCGATATAAAAGCTCTTTGGCCGATATTCAAACTCTACCACACTGCTGCCTTGCGGCACTTTCACTGCCTTGCCCAGCACCTGAGCCGGATACAGTTCTGCTGCGACTCCGTCGACCGCTGCTGACCAGCCGGGATAGTAGGCGTCCCCAAGGTAGAGCCAGCCCGGACAGGGGCTGTCGACCTCAATCTTATAGTACTGTGATGAGAATTCACGCCGCTCAATGCGCGCCGCAGCACCATTGGACTCACAGCGATCAATCTCTTCAGCCACAGGCGGCACGTCGGACTCCAGAACGATGGTGGCTGGGCTTAACTTGAGCACCCTTTCCATCGCCTCATCGGGACTTTGCACCCACTCTGCTGCAAAGTAGCTGCGCAGTTTAGGCATCGCGTAATCGTTGCGGTAAATCAGCAGAGTGCGGTCGGGGTTGTTAAACATCAAGGTGAAGCCAGGTATATCGACCTCATGTCTGAAAGAAAAGTAACGAACACCCAACACGTCAATTAGCCTGCTGCCCGGCGGCGTATTCGAGTTGCCCTGCGACTCCGCGTCAAGTACATAATCCAGTATTGCGCGTCTATGCAGCTCCAGTGCAAGGGCACCGTTAATAGAAGGTAAGCCCCATTGCAGCGCCGGAAACGGCGCAAGACTGCTTAGGAATCGCCGGTAAAAGTTGTCTAGCCCGGGGCGGTTAGGCTCCAGAAACGCATACCCCATCCTGCTGTTCAGGTGATACCCATGGTAATCCTGGTAGTCCTTGTCCTGCTGAATTGCCGCTACACTTTCAGGGCGATCCAACACGCTGGCATCGTAGAAATTATAGATCCCGTCTCGCAACACCAGGATTTCAGTTATCAACATTAGCGCCATCACAGGCCCAATCCATTGTCGCTTGCCGGTATAGATCAGAAGCAGTATGGCGCCCAGACCCGTTACACCGAAAGCGTAGTTCCACCAGCTCATCGAGGGCATGAAAAAATAGTAGCTGCCGACCAGGCACAGTAGAAAGAACGTGGCCAGCACCGGTATTTCCGGGAGCCGATTGCCGCCCAGCGCGCGAACAAATACCAATCGGGATTTCGAAGACAGTGTGGATATTGCGAAGGCAGAGAGCACGGCCAGACCTATCACTGCTATTAGCAGAAAAGGCTGCATGATACGGAACCCCCGCAGACCGGGTATCAGACCATGCTCGTATACGAATCTGAATAGCGGCGAGGCATTGCCAATGCCGAGATTGTAAAGTACGAAGGTCGCCAAAAGATAACCGGTGATTGTGTAATGAACTTTCAGTAATAGACACAGAGCAACAAGGGTTGCCCCCGAGAGAAAGCCAAATAAACCGATGGGGGCACCGCTGCGATCGAACCAAGAGAAAAATAACGTGCCGGAGAAATAAGACTTCGCATTCACCATGCCACCAAATGCCTGGCCGACGCCCTCACTGCGGTGTGAATTCTCAACCAATTCGATCAGCGGTAAAAGCTGCACCGCTGACAGACACAGAGTCAGTAAAATGGCTATCGCGCTTCCCACCACCAAAGCGCGAATATTCGCAGCCAGATAGGCTCTGCCCTCACTCCGCGCCAACCAGGCGATCGCCATGCTAAAAAAATAGACGGCCAAGCCATGCGCCAGGTGCGGATACCCTGAATACACAAGAAAGGTGGCAGGCACTGCCATTAGCATCGCTCTGGACAAGGAAGGCGAATTCAGCCAGTACTGCACTGCGGCCATAGTCCATGCAACCCACACTACAGCACCGTGCACAGTAAGGTTATTCTGCGCCATCAACCAAATTGTTCCATGAGTGACGGCGCAAGCTGCGAACAGGGCCGGCCAGCAACCTATACTCAGCAGTCTGCACAGTACATAGACTCCAAGCCCACTCGCCAGCATATTCAACCAGTGAGCGATGCCAATTGCATCGGTTGGTTGGAAAAAGTAGGCCGAGATTATATTAGTCGGATTGAGAAAACCGCCCTGGCTCTCTGCAAACAGCGGATGGCCACCGTAGATGCCGGTTGACCACAGCAGACTATCAAGCTCCTGATGCAACCATTGGTGCAGCATGGTGAGCAGTGACAAACCGTGATGCGCAGAGTCGGCATGTACGATCACTTTTCCCGCAGCCAGCGCTGGCCACCAAAAGTAGCTCACGAGGGCAATGAACAGGCCGATCGACAAGCACTCCTGCCAGACGGCAGCGCCACCGCTGCCAGGGTAAAAACCCGCACGCGAGGTCCCAAGCTGATTGTCATGCCGTTTTTGTAATTTATTATTGGTCATCATCCAACCGGACTCAATAGCGGGTCGCTCTGCGACCCATAACCCTCGTCGGCACACACTATCGCACAATCGCTGCTGACATTTCGCACACCCGGTGTGCTAATCGTGATCCATGTCACACCTCTGTTCGGGCTTGCCAATCTTGTATCCCCGGTCTGTGATCTGTTTCACCGCCTCAATTTTGAACACATCGTTAACACCGCTTCCTTGTGAGATGATGGCAATAAGTTTCGCTATCGTCTTTGTTCAGGGCCGCATTCAGCACTCATGTTATCAAATCGCCTATCTGCTGCCCTGCTTGCAATACTCGTTGCATTGGTAACATACTTTTTCTGGCCGGCGCTGGGTTCGCAGCTATTTTTCGGTTATGCCGATAACGCTGTTCACGGCCTGCCACTGGCGAATCTGCACCACCGCATTCTCGCAGGGCAAGAGTCTGCCCTGTGGTCACCGCTGATCTTCGGCGGCCACCCTATATTTGCTGAATCGCAGGGCGCCTTCGCTAATCCAGTCAATATTGTGCTGAGTTACCTGCTGCCCCCCATCACTGTATCCACACTGCTGCACTGGCTGGGAATGTGCGTTGGCGCCTCTGGAATGTTCGCACTGGGCCGCGTGATCGGGCTAAGTCCTTGGGCCAGCGCATTTGCAGCACTTGCAGCGGTATTTTCGCCGTTCTGGCTTGGTGTCAATAGCAGCATGTCCGTTATTGCGGCCATCGGCTGGGTGCCTTGGGCACTGTTTGCCTTTGAGCTATGGCTAAAACGTCAAGATATGGCCAGCGCACTGTTGTTTGCCACAATGACCACCATGCTGGTTCTAACGGGCTACCCACACCTGTTGTATGCCTGCGTGCTGTATATGTTCCTTTCAATCGTACCTTCTCTCCTAGTTCCCTTACGCCGACTCAATCTAATGGCGCACTGGCGCCCGATGCTATCGAGTGGCACGCTGGCAATTATCATCACCATTGGACTGTGTGCCGTACAGATTTTGCCGTTATTGGAACTTATACCTGAATCGCATCGCGGCAACGATGTCGGACTGCTCTTTTTGGCCTTTCCAGAAATGCTCTATCGCGGCTTCTTCTTTGCGTTAGACGCAAGCACGGAAGCACCAGGGCTCATCGCACCCTCTATTGCCAGCGTGCTGGTTGTCATGCTGACCGCAGCCGCACTATTGTGGCGACCCACCATGCGTCTGGCCGGAATATTTCTCGCGGCCTATGTGCTCGGCAATCTTGCGCTCGGCCATGCGTCCGGCCTTTTTACTTTCGTCTATGAGCATAATCTGATTCCAGGCATCCGTAAATTTCGCATTACACATCCGTTTTTTGTGCCGGCGATGATTGGCGCAACATTGCTGGCCGGTGCCGCACTTGACGGTATCAGCGAACGACTGCAGCAATGCCACAAGGGTGTGAACAGTTGGCAGAAAACGCTGCTCATTTTGGCACCAGGTATCGGGGCTACTTTCATAATTATTGGATTTGCTTATTCGCTTTATGAAAAACCGATTTCGCCTCTATATCTGGCAACCGCATTTTCAGCGCTGGCGATTATCGCCATTGCATTTGTGAGCAAACAAGCGCGGTGGCTAACACCCGCTATATTTACTCTATTGATGATTGAAATCGTTGCGCTCAAGCTCGACCGACCAAACTTCATTTCCACCCAATGGCTGCAGGAGCCTGATCGTATACAAACGATCCCACGATCGGAGCGGCGCGATTACAAGTTTCTCAATCTAACCAACAGTGCCGCCTTTGGCATGAATCAATCATCAGCGTCACCGGACGCCACGCCTGGTATTAAGAAAATTCTCGCCGCAGTCACACCATCCACAAACATGCTATGGGATGTACCGTCAGTTGGGGGCACTTTCGCGCTCGGTCTTTCAAGGCATAAATTGGGCGAAGCGCATCTGCGTAGCGAAGCAGCGGGCGAGATCCAGCAAAAATCCGGTTTACGCATAATCGACATATTAGGCATCCGTCACATTACGGCAGCATCACCGTTACAGACGGAAGGTTTACGATTGTTGCAGCAAGATGCTGCAAACGGGCTTTACTACTACGCTAACGATTTGGCGCAGCCGCGATTTCAGGTCTACAGCAACGTACAACCGGCAGCCAGCAAAGAAGCCGCTTTCGAGGCCCTGATAAATCTTCAGCAACGTACACTGATTATCGAGGCTGATGCAGAAACGCTAGACAATCTGATGGGCAGCTCTGGACCGCTAACTGTTAAAACACCAGAACGAATACCGTCAATGGCATTTACCGTAACTAAAGCTGAGTCGGATGAATATGTGTTCGAGGTAGATGCCGCGCACGGCGGCTGGTTGTTTATTACGGACAATATGTACCCTGGCTGGATAGCAATGCTGGACGGCCAACCCACCCCCTTGTTCGCAGCTCAGGTCATGGGAAAAGCCGTTTGGGTGCCCGCAGGAAAACACCTTGTCGAGGTGCGTTTTGAGTCGCGTAGCTTCCGCTTCGGGCTAGCTATTACAATCGTTACTCTTGGCGTAGTGTTTTACTTACTCTTCGTCATAAGACGTCGCCGCACTCGTGAAGGCATCCATCCCGAATCGTAACAACCAGAACGACTTTAGAGCGGTTTGCGCGCCAGGATCACTTGGCTCTTAGGCAATAGAACGTCGAGCTCTCGCTTGAGGGCAACACCCTCGGGCGTTGTAATCAATCTACGCCACAGTGTAGCCCACGATTGTAGGCTTGAGTCAAAAGGCGGCATAATCGACGCGTAGACTGCAAAAGGCTGGCTTTCGAAATCCTGCCCTTTCGCGGCTTGTATCGCCCAGTGCATGCACATCCCAAAGAACCAGTAGAACCCGTACGGCGTGTAGCTCACTAACTCCAAACCAGAACGTTCAACTAGCGATGTAAAATCGTCTTTGCTGAAAATACGAATATGATTGGGGTGCTCAAAATACATTGGTGGCGCAAACTGTTGTTGCACTTTTTCACCCTGCTCTCCCGGCACCGTGAGTAGATAGAGCGCGCCAGGTTGTCCAGCGCGCACCAACTCTGCCAGCACGCGATCCGGGTCGCTGACGTGCTCAAGCACTTCTTGACAGACCACTCTGGTTGCTTCGCCGTCTGGTACCAGCAATGGGTCGCTGTCGCTGACGATACCCTTAAAGCCCCGTGCGGTCCCCAAATCCCTGACCTTGGTCTCCAGCTCTGCTATGGATTCAGCCACCACATCGGCAAATGTGACATGGGCTCCTCTAGTAGCGCAGAATATCGTTGCGTGACCCGGCCCGCAGCCCACATCAAGCACAGAGTCATCGGCCGTGATATGAAATCCCCGAAATAGCTCATCGGTTTTATTCAAATACCAACCGCTTTGTTCAGCATCGACTAAGCCGACCCAGCGTGGATCATTTACCTCCGGTAGATCGGGACCAAGAACAGTCACATTTTTTCCTCTGGCAGATTGCATCGTTTGCACGATAGTACAATATAAACTGAAATATTCAGAACTTATGCCTCCCACCCTGATGTATGCTCGCCTTTGTGACTGACCGCGCATAACAGGCGATTACGCCAAGGAAAACAGCTGACTGAGGCTGCTTTATGCCGGTATACTAAAATCGTTTGGGCGCCAGGTCTAGGAGCAAGAACTCGTGAATAATGTATTAGCAGAATCAAGTGACAGCGCCCTTCAGGCGCCAACTGAAAGTGAATTGGCTTTATTTAAAAGTCAGGGGTTTTTCATCAGGGATAGTGTTTTTGATCCGGCAGAACTAGACGTCTTGCGCAACGCGGTTGAAGATATCCACGCTTCCATTAACAAAAGTGCCGCTTCAGATAATCCTCCGCCGATGCAAATGGTTGATGACAAGCGTTATCAGGATTTGCAGGATTCCGTGGTCAAGTGGGAGTGGAGTGAAAGCAGTACTGATATTCGCTCAATGGAACCCTTCCTGCACTTACATCCCGATCTTGAGAATTTGATAGACGATCCTCGACTATGGATGCCCGCAAAATCTATTCTAGGCAAGGAAGGATTATCACTCTTCACTGACAAACTTAATTTCAAGAGACCTGATGGTGCTCCATTTCCGTTCCATCAGGACAGCCCTTACTTTGCCCTTGAATGCAGGCATGTAGAACAGTTAGTGAGTCTGCAGATCTATATGGATGCCGCGACCAAAGAAAATGGTTGCCTCTGGATCATTCCCGGCAGTCACACGCAGGGTATTCTTCCTTGTGTGCAGGGAAAGGGAGTGCTCGACCGGCTCTATACCGACATGGAGAAGTTTCAAGGTCAAGAGCCGGTGGCGATCGAAGTTCCGGCAGGAAGTGTGATCTTCTTTCATGTCCACGTGATTCATGGGTCGCAAACTAATCACACTGATAAAAGCCGAAGAGCTCTCGTATTAACCTATCAGCCTCCTGGTCACCACTGCTGGAAAGCAAATAAAGAGCGCGCCATAAGGATGTAGTGCCCGCAACATCCGGGCAAGCTCAGGTCTCGATCTGGTCAAGCGTCACCCGCTGTGGAACTTCGAGGCGGCGCGCGCGAAGCCAGGAAATCGGCCTGGCGCAAGGCCAGAGCAACAATCGTAAAGGTCGGGTTTTGCCAACCGCTCGTTGGAAACAGCGAGCTCCCACCGATAAACAGATTTTCCAGCGAATGGACCCGCCCATTTACATCTGTCACCCCGCTCTCAGGATCATTCGACATCCGCGTAGTGCCCGTCTGATGCCCTCCTCCCATCGTAAGTGGTACTCCTGGAGCGTTTATGATTTCAAGGCGGCGGAGACGACCATGGCCCGACCGGGCAACCGCTAAACACAGTAACTCCGAATTTTTTTCCGCACTGGAGATATCCGCAGCAGTGACGTCCCAATGGAGATTCGGCTTTCGAATTCCAAGCGCGTCGAGCTGCTTCGACAGTGTTACTCGACTGAGCGGGTTTGGCGACTGTTCCCAGTTCACTGCTACATTCAGGTATCGCGGTTGCTCCTCTGGAGTCGACTCGGCAGGCGCACGCACAAGATCACGGATCCCAAGCGCATGAGTGAGCGGCTTCTGCTCGCCGCCCATTTTCGGCCACTGGATCGCCATGAATCCCTGAAGTTCAAACTCTGTGCGAGCTGCCGGTGTGGTCGCCCAGCCAGTAAGCCCTTTATCTGCCAGCAGTTCTTCCTGAAAAAAGCCCGCGGCGGGATCAGTCAGTACCAGCGGACCCATCATGGCGGACCCATGCTCCATGAAGTACCGCCCAACAAGACCATGTTCATTTCCCAAACCGCCCGCTACCACCGTATCTGAGAGCAGTAAAAGACGTGGATTTTCGACGGCACCTGTACATAACACGAAGTCGCGGGCGCGAAAATGGAGGGTATTTCCTTCGAAGGTGCGGCCCTCCACAGACGCTATGCGTGCTCGCGACTCATCAGGATGTATTTCTGCGATTGTCGTATTTAGCACACAGTGAACTAAAGTGCTTTCCCTGGTTTCCTTGCGTCTGGCTCGTCCTAGTCGGATGTATTCAGCAGAGACAGTCCGCCATTGCTGCGCCTCGATCATCGTTTCGGTTTCGCTGACGAGACGAGGGCGATCACCAAACCCGAGCGCAGCTGCGTCGAAGGGGCGATCCACCTCGGGAAGCCCCAACTGCTCTGCTGCCAAAACGTAATAAGGGTCCAGGTCTGAACGGGTAATCGGCCAGCCGCTATTGGGCACCCAGGGATGGGGCTCGAATTCGAAAGCACCCAATGTGCGAACCTCACCTCCCCAGTGATTAGTGGTGCCACCAAAAAAACGCTCGCGCGTATATTGCACAAGGCTTTTAGAGCTGCGGCCACTCAACACGATATCGAGTAATTCATGTGATCTTTCATCGCGCTCCAGGCCGCCACTTTCGACAAGAAGCACCTCCACTCCCTGCTGCGCGAGCGCTAGCGCCAGCGTAAGACCTGCCGCTCCGGCGCCGACCACACAGATATCGGCCTCGAAAGTCGTTCCATCCTTAACAGTGCTGCCATCGGTGATCACGCCGCGGGCCCCGCTTGCGATTGAACTCTGGCTGCGGAAAAGAGCAGTGCTGCGCTCGCCTCCGACCGCGCGAGCAACCATCCATCCACAAAAACGATATCTGCCCGGGCTAACTCAGCCGCTACGCGGGTATCTTTAGTCAATTGATTTAACGCTCGTCGTGCCGTAGACCAATCAACAGATTGCATGGCGGTCAACCGCGTTACCTTGCGGGCCTCAGCCTCCAATTTGGATGCGGTCTCGGGTTCGGCTTCTCGAAGCCAATCACCCAGAGTGGCCATTTCCAGTTCTGCGGCGCTTGGGCTAGCATCACTTTGGGCTACCAAGGGCGTGAATACAGTGAACGCTGCAGCTGTCGCGATTAGGCTCATGGTGCGCAACATAAATCTGCGGCGCGAGTAATGCGAGGTTGATATTACGACCTGACTCATCGTTGAGCTTTTCATAACATTCTACGTCCTATCCGATACTGCCTATTCAACATCGCGAGACCGCTATTCTATTGTTTTCCCAATAGGTTGCAACGAACAGATTAACGATGGCTGATCAAACTAGTCAATAAAATACAGGGCAATGAGTGAACTCATACGCAATTATTGGACGGACTTTTTTTGGCTACAAAAGCTATAATCTATGACGATTGACATTACGCAGGCCGTTATGAAGGTATCTTCCAAGATCACGTTTAGAGCGGCTTTGAACAGTGTAGTGGTTCTGCTTACCTGCTTCACACTCGCAAGCTTTGCCTCCATTCCCACCCGTTACGTCAGCCTGCAATTCGCCGACAGCGAGACCGGACGAGGCATACCTCTGGTCGAAATAGAGACTACAAACCGTATTCGCTATGTCAGTGACAGTGCCGGAAGAGTCGCTATCGAGCCTGGCGCACTGGGGAGCGATTCGATATTTTTCCACGTTCGTAGCCATGGCTATGAAATGCGAGGGAGTGAACAAACAGCTCAGGGGGTATTTGTGGCACTAGAGCCCGGGAATGCACAAATCTTCACGCTGAACCGGGTAAACATCGCGGAAAGACTCTACCGGGTGACTGGCGAGGGTATCTATTACGATTCACAGCGCATGGGGGCGAACACACCAATGCCTTACGAACCCCGACCCAGAGGAGGCGTTTTTGGGCAGGATTCCGTTGGGAATGCAATCTATAATAAGCAGTTGTACTGGTTTTGGGGAGACACCAGGCGGGGAGACAGATCGCTGGGAAACTTCAAAGTCTCAGGCGCCGTGTCGCCTCTGCCAGAAGACACCCGCTACGACCCGGCAGACGCTATTGATCTTACGTACTTCGTCGGTCAGGACGGTTTTGTCCGGCAGATGTTGCCGCTTAAGGGTGATGGGGCAGTATGGATAGACGGCATTCTAACTGTTGGCGACAACCATCGCGAAACGATGCTTTGCGGCTACTCGCATATGGGTTCCACACTTGAAGAACAAGAGATCGGCATCGCCAGGTGGAACGATGACAAAGAAAGATTTGAGAAACTGGTTGAGTTCCCGCTGGACACGCCTCTCACGCCGCGTGGCCTGCCATTAAAAGTTGTCGCAGACGGTGAAGAATGGTTCTACTTTGGCCGCTCTATCCCCAACATTCGAGTACCTGCGAATCTCAGCGCATTGTTAAATCACAAGATGTATCAGGGATACACCTGCCTGCAACCCGGGAGCCGATGGAATGATGATGCGCCGCCATTGGACCGCGCTGACAATGGCAACCTTATTTGTGCCTGGAAATCTGATACAGATGTGATTACGCCCGAGCGCTGGGCCACGCTCAAGGAAAAGGGTCTGGTCCGGGACGGTGACGGTGACGGTGAATACTTGTTCATTGATAGCGTAACCGGTGCCAGTGTAATACCACACTCCGGGAGCCTGAGTTGGAATGAGTATCGCAAGCGCTGGATATTCATTTTTGGAGAAATCTGGGGCACCACCAGTGTGCTAGGGGAAGTGTGGTATGCCGAAGCGCTGCATCCGGAAGGGCCATGGTCTGAGGCTCGCAAAATTGTCACACATGATCGCTACAGCTTTTACAACGTCAAACAGCACCCCTATTTCGCCAAGGGCAAATATGTGTACTTCGAAGGAACTTACACACAGAGTTTTTCAGGGAATGACCAGGCCACACCGCGATACGATTACAACCAGATCATGTACCGCCTGACTCTGGATGACGCCCGACTACCGCACAAGGGTGTCCCCTGAGTACATCCATTCGAGGGTATCCCTGATCGGTATCCGCTTTAGAGAGGGGCAAAGTTCGAGTAACTTCTTATTGCTGCCGACCAATTTTTTGACTTCGTTTTTGCGGACAAAATCGGGGTTTACCGATACGCTAATCTTATAACCGGCGAGCTCGTTCATTGCGTCAATTATCTGTTGCAGAGAATGCCCCTCCCCAGAACAGATGTTATAGGCTTCACCCGGTTCAGCTTTCTCAACCAGTTCCCTATAGGCACTTGCTACGAAACGAACGTCGGAGAAATCCCTGACGACATCGGTGTTGCCAAGTTCAATGCCTGTTTTCTGCTGCTTAAAGTGCGAAACGATTTTAGGAATGAGAAATTTATCTGTTTGACCAACCCCTGTGTAGTTAAACGGCCGTACCACAGAAATAGGAAGCCGACTGGCCCAGGTTCGCGCCATGTATTCCATGGCAACTTTGCTGACGGCATAATCGTTTTCAGGCGAGAATTCGGTGCTCTCGCCCAACGATGCAGCTTCTGCATTTCCGTAAACATTGGCACTGCTGGCGAGCAGTACTTTTTCCGGGGCTATAGCCTGCCGGGTAAGAGCATCAAGCAGGCAACGCGTACCGACAACATTAGTCTGGTACATCTCAGCCACATCGCCATGCGGCACATACGTCACTGCTGCCAGATGAATAACGACATGGGGACGAGCTTGCTTGATCATGTCGTCCAGACTGTCGGGCTCAAGAATATTGCCGACCAGTACTTCTGCGTTTTCGATCTCCAGCGCGTGTTGGCTAAGTCCGAAGACCTCAAATCCACTCAGAGCGAGTTCCCGAGCAATATATGGGCCGGTAAAGCTGCCTATTCCTGTGATCAGTGCGCGTCTCATTAATAGGATACGCCCTGTTTATTGCGCCTGATGTCGGCTTCCACCATCATGTCACACAGTTGCTCCAGTGTGGTTTCAGCTTCCCAACCGAGCACTCTTTTTGCCTTGGACGCGTCGCCAATCAGTAACTCGACTTCTGCAGGGCGATAGAACTGCGGGTTGATCTTAACCAATGTCTTGCCGGATTTACTGCACTTGCCCAGCTCAGCTTCTTCTTTACCACTCCATTCAAGGGAGATATCGACAGCCGCAAACGCCAGCTCTACAAAATTGCGGACCGTTTCAGTGCGATTGGTTGCCAGAACAAACGTATCAGGAACATCCGCTTGCATCATTCGCCACATACCCTCTACGTAATCCTTCGCAAATCCCCAGTCCCGCTTCGCATCCAGATTACCCAGTTCCAACACGTCAGCCTGCCCAAGATGTATCTTCGCCACAGTGTCCGTTATTTTTCGGGTCACAAATTCTTTACCACGCAGCGGTGACTCATGGTTAAAGAGAATCCCGCTGCAGCCAAACATGTCGTAAGACTCGCGGTAATTAATTGTCATCCAATGCGCAAACAGCTTGGCAACGCCGTAGGGGCTGCGAGGATAAAAGGGTGTTTCCTCACTTTGGGGAACAGCCTGCACCTTGCCGAACATTTCCGAGGTCGAGGCCTGATAGAAGCGTATCTTACGATCAACAGCCCTTATTGCTTCCAGCAAATTCAATGCGCCTAATCCGGTTATTTGTGACGTTGCCATGGGCTGTTTAAACGATACGCCGACAAAACTCTGAGCCGCCAGGTTATACACTTCCTCCGCCTCAGTTTCTTCCAACAACCGCACAGCATCCATGGAATCGGTGAGGTCGTAATCGACCAGCACCAGATTAGGATGATCCAGTATGCCCACCTCCTGCATACGCCAATAGTTAACGGAGCTGGTGCGTCGACATGCGCCGTACACCTTATAGCCCTTGTCTAACAATAATGCAGCCAGATATGCCCCATCCTGGCCCGTCACTCCCGTTACCACTGCTTTTTTCATTTTATTTTATTTTCCAAAGATAAAGTTTTCCAATTGATTGTAGTCCAGCTCGAATACCATTTCTGATGTTTTGCCTGACGCGTTCAGAAAGACTCAAAGAAGGCTTGAGGCTCAAAAAACGATGCGTTCCGACTCGA
>Ga0208768_1000025_pt1 | contig 122545 bp, 123 predicted proteins | sample AntAceMetag02UK1_FD_184760 | JGI IMG/M metagenome (GOLD analysis project Ga0208768, IMG submission 184760) | Saline lake microbial communities from Ace Lake, Antarctica - Antarctic Ace Lake Metagenome 02UK1 (SPAdes) (version 2) | ecosystem: Environmental > Aquatic > Non-marine Saline and...
GCGGGTCGGAATTATGCGAACACGGAAAACAAAAAGCACGGTGTAGAGAATGTGGCGGGTCGGCATTCTGCGAACACGGAAAACGAAAAGAACGGTGTAGAGAATGTGGCGGGTCGGCATTCTGCGAACACGGAAAACAAAAAGCACGGTGTAGAGAATGTGGCGGGTCGGCATTCTGCGAACACGGAAAACGAAAAGAACGGTGTAAAGAATGTGGTGGAAATGAGTTGTGTAAAAATGAATGGTGTGAAACAAAGGGAAATATCAAATATGAAGGTTATTGTATGCCGTGTTTTGTAAATAATCCAGAAAATAAAGATAAACCGGCAATGCGTAATTACAAAACCAAAGAAAAAGATGTAGTTGACCGGATCACACAAACATTTACCAGTTTTACTTGGGTTGCAGATAAAAAAGTCCAAGATGGTTGTTCTCGCCGTCGCCCTGATTTATTATTAGATATGGGGTCGCATATTATTATTGTTGAAGTTGACGAAAATAAACATAGGTATTATGATTGTAGTTGTCAGCATAAACGATTAATGGAATTATCACAAGACCTACAACATCGTCCAATTGTATTTATTCGTTTTAATCCAGATGATTATACTAATCAATACGGTATATTAGTAAAATCTTGTTGGAAATTAAACAAGTTAGGAGTGATACAAATTACAAAAACCAAACAAAAAGAATGGGAAGAACGCATAAAAACTTTGAAACAACAAATCCAATATTGGATAGACAATCCAACCGAAAAAACAATAGAGATAATTGAATTGTTTTATTAGGAAATTGTGTGCTTTGCTTCCATATGTAAGTAATTATATTTTTGGATTTTTTAATTCCGTTAAAAATCGGTGTTTTAAATGTCCAAAGGTGTAAAAAACGATTTGGGCTTAGATGCGGAGGAGGAAGGCGATTTGGACTTAGTACCTTTTTTGAGAGTCTTATTTTTAGGAGACATTATATAATAGATTTACATATTTTTTTGCTTGAAGTTCATGAATATACATATCCGAAGAATGTATATAAAAATGTAAATAGGAATACATAAAATGACTGTGAAGAAAAAACAGATAAAGAAAGCAAAAAGGACTTTTTCTTGTTCTTTTTGTTATAATGAAGGACATACGATAAATAAGTGCAATGATGAAAGAATATATATGTTAGAAAATGACATTAAAGAAAACGCGGCGATTGATATGAAAATAAACCTGAATGCGGAATATTTACACTATTATCTAGAAACATATACTAAAGAAGATTTGCTTGTAATTGGATATAAACTCGATTTGAATATTAAGTCGGGACAAACATTAGAAACAATTAAAAACAAAGTGATTGACTATTATATTCTAAATAAAGAGGATTATTCTGAATTAATAAAAAATATGAATGCGGTTGAACTAGATTATTTTGCTAATAAAGTATACCAGATGATGGTTAACACGAATAATACATTGTTAAACGAACAAGAAATAAAAGATATCATGTATAAAGGTCATCCAATAAATACCAGTCTAGAAATTGCCGTAAAACAAAATGAAGACCCTTTTTTTCATGATGAGGAATGTAATATTTGTCAGAATGTGATAGAATTCGATGATCATATTATCACGAATTGCGATCATATTTTTTGCTATAAATGCCTCGATAATTATTTATTAAGATTTAAAAACAATAATATGACTCTGATTTCGTGTCCGTGTTGCGTTTCGAATCTGGATGCGATTGTTGTAAGTAGTGTTAAAAATAAACGAAATTTATTGTCAATGTACGGTGACACGGAATCTCCATTCAAAATAGACGAAACTGTATATAATTATTGTTCTTTTTTATTACTCGCAAACGAAGAAGGACTGCAAATAATAGATATGATGAACATGCTGATAAAAAATGGAAATACCATATGTTATCTTGTATTATGCATATTCATATACAAAGTATTTTCTTCCAATTAAGTTTTCCAATTTTTACCACAATCAAGACACGTGACAAATATAGTTGCTGGTTCATCTGCGCTTCTTGTCTGTAGTTCATAATACGTACATTTCTTCGACTTACACTTTTTACACGTAAACATATCAGTAGATGCCTTGATATTATTTGTAAACTTTGCTGCATCGCGTTTTGCTTTCATATCTAATTGTTCTTTCCAGTGCGTCGGGTTCATTTCTTGATGTGTCATAAACGCAAGTGTTTGTGGTTGAATTTCATCATTTTTTATTTGTTGTACGATGTTAGGATTTTTTAGATTGATATAGATTGTTCTTAGATGGTCTAAATAAACTTGAACGAAAGATGGGTTGTCCCATTTTTTGATTAATTTTTTATTATTGGCTTCTTTAATCGCATAATTAAATACACCTTTTTCTAGGTTTACCGATTTATTTTCATCTTCTATAATTTCATTAATTTTATTACGTATATTAATACGGAATACATCAGGTTTACTAATCGTTTTCATTATGTAATAAGAGTTAATACACTCTATATTATAATCCGGTCTTATTCAATTTTTCAAGTAACTAAAAATTGAACTTAGAAATATAAATGTAATAGAAATATATACTCAATGACAAATCCTATTATATATAACAAAACAATAGATGATATTGAAACTATTATTACTCGGTCTTTATCCGTTAATCAAGAAAATAAAGTATCCGCGGGTGAGGTGTTTACTCCACTATGGTTAGTCAGTGAAATGTTAGATAGTTTACCCAAACGACTTTGGAATAATCCTTCATTAAAATGGTTAGACCCGGGAAGTGGTATAGGTAATTTTTCGATGGTAGTATTTCATAAATTAGATAATGGTTTGAAATCTTGGGAAAAGAATGATGCCAAAAGACGAAAACATATTATTCAAAATATGATGTATATGATTGAATTGTCAAGTGTAAATGTAAAAATCGCAAAAAATATTTTCGGCAAAGAAGCAAATATAATAGAAAATGACTATTTAGATGATATACAAAAGTGGCACTCCAAATTTGGTGTAGACAAGTTTGATATTATATTCGGAAACCCTCCATACAATAAGAATGGTATGCGTGGTAAGGGAAGGAGTAATCCGGGTCTCACTAATATATGGAATAAGTTTGTCGAATTATCCATATCTATTATGAAACCAAACGGATTTTGTTTATTCTTTACACCGAATAGTTGGACTGAATTAAAATCGTCGGTTTCAAAAAAGATTATTGAAAAACAGTTGGTTCTTTTAAAGAACTTTGATGTTCCAACCGCATATAAAATATTTGATAAAAAGGCTGGTTCGCTACCATTATGTTATTATTTGATAGAAAACAAAAAACCATATCAAGAAACTATGATATACGATGATCTAACCAGTCAGTTCATATCATTTGACGTTTATAAATATCATTTTATACCTAATAAAAATATACAACTTGTAAAACGTGTATTACAAAAATCAACAAAAAATTTAAAAACCTTCTTTAAATTTACACCTCCCAAAGTAAAGAAAGATACAGAAATGTATTTTGACACTTATTCCAAATCGCATCCGTATCCTTTACTCAATTATGTTCATAAAAAAATATATGTATCATTTTCAGCTGAACCTTCCAAATTACAAGATGGGCGACCAAAATTAATATTACCGAATTATTCAATGGGATATCCTATATTAGATGAAAAGGGAATACTTGATGTAGGTGGCAGAACTTCATATGTTATTTATGTAGATGACAATAAAATCGATAATTTACGAAAAATACAGTCATTCTTCTTGACAGACTTGGCGCTCACATTGATAAATTCATTAAAAACAGCGCAAAAATTTCTAAGCACGAGAACATTTACATTATTTCCGGATGTAACCGATTGGGAACTATCTAACATTAATGATAAATATCTGGAAAAGTATTTCAAATTAAATGATAGTGATAAACAATTAATACAAGAACAATTATTACACGGAGAAGGTAATTTGACAGATGGGCGTAGAACAGAAATATTACAGTTTGATTTGACAAACTACATCTCGTCTACAAATATAAGCGAAATTGTCAAGTTCGTTTCGCAAAAGTAAATATTATTCATAACTTGTTTCTACACAAAATATGAATTCAAATAATTACAGATATTCCTCTTCACTTAGTTCGTCAATGCTAATATAATTGTCCGCGTATTTGGGTGTGGTTTGATTTTTAACCTGTCTTGTGGGTTGCTTTCTTTTTTTTGTTGTTACTACGGAAATATCAATAGAACTATTATCATCGTCATCATCTTCGTTAAAACTTTTTTCTTCGGTATCATCGTCAACATCGTCAACATCGTCTATTTCATCATCATCTACGACAAATTCATCCTTTACATATCCACTTTTAGTACGTTCTACATTCGGGTCAATCTCATCCGCAGATTCAGCATCACTGTCATCGTTGCCAATATCTTCAAATCCGCCGTGCAATTTTTCGTATATTTTGTTCCACTCTGAACTTTTCAACCCGACTGGTTCATCGTTTTCTATTTTAACAACTAGACATTTTCCAAAAAAGAGTGTATTATCAATCGGTGGTGGGAAATCGTATTTATTCTCACTGTTAGCACGACCACTTGTTCTTCCATACACTTTTACTTTCACCGTATCTGTAATTTTCCAGATCACGTGTGATTTAAACCCGGCATCTGTCTTAAATCCAGCCTTTTTATATAAAGAATCTTCGTCAAACACTTTAACTTTGGTTTCTTTGATATCTCCATTTTGTTCAATAATCAGTATAGAAGTCATGATATATACATTATATTGATGAGTTTTCTATATTATTTGTGTAATATACATTTGTTATTCGTGTTCAAATTACATAAAAAAGAATGTATATAACCTATATACATACCCATCATATATGATACAATTTGTTATAAAAATCATATTTTGTTTTATTATCATATATTCTTGTCACAATATGTGGGATTTATTAAAAATGAATTATAGCAAGAAAGTTACCAAAAATTTAGTGAATACACAGATAAGTAAATACAAACAAATTGTTACTGATATTTCTGAAAATAATATACACATCTCGAATGAAACGAACTCCGTTGATGAGGATTCTATAAAATTTCATAATATGAATGCGGAACTTATGTCACATATGAACGACCAAGCAGAAAATATATTGCAAAATAAGAATTGAAACAGGTATAAAGATAAATAGATATAATATCTTATAGAATGGAAATACCCCCTGTAGATTTGGATGTTATTACATCTCGTATTCCAGAATTTGAACTTTCATATGAAACAGTGTCACATATGAAAGTTGTTGATAATTATGATATGGTATTAGCATTGCCAACTGGACGAAAAGGGTATTTATGGTTTACAACTGATAATAATTATAAAAATGTATGTTACTTATTTGAAACAAACCGCGATAAACAAATAGTAAAAGGCCTAATTACACCATTCGTGATTAGTGATTGTAACGTATCATTAGGAACCCTTATTTATGGAACCATTATTATTTGTCAAGAAACTGATGATGTATCATTCGTATTCGAAGATATGTTGTCATATCACGGGCAAACCGCTCGTTTTATGAATAATATTACAAAGTTTCATTACACGACTAAGTTACTTCATACTTTCCAATATCATACCGACAATTATCACGTGTTTATGCCGATTACTTGGACGACTACCCCTGAAGATGAATTCACATTTATACTTCCCGATCATATTTCAAATAAAATTACATATAACGTTCATCATTTACAATATCGTTCTTCCATCACACAACTTCCGTATGTGAATGTATTTACCCATCGAAAAATAAATCCTGTCATATTACCCGCACAACCCAACAAATCTACCATGTTTCAATTTGATACGGTCCCATTAAAAATGAATTTCAAAAAACCACAATATAAATACAAAACTATCTTTCAGGTTGTAGCCGATATTCAATATGATATTTATCACTTATTTGCGTATGGTAAGAACAATTCTCGGGTATATTATAATCTTGCTTATGTTCCAACATATAATTCAAGTGTATCATTAAATAATATTTTCCGAAAAATACGTGAAAATGAAAGTTTGGATTATATAGAAGAAAGTGATGATGAGGAAGATTTTGAAAATATGAACGAAGATAAATACGTTGACTTGAATAAGGTTGTTTCGATGGAATGTACGTTTCATTACAAGTTTAAGAAATGGGTTCCTGAGAGAATTGTTTATGATAATACAAAAATCGTTCATATTTCTCAATTATGAACCGAACCGGCTAACGCGCTTCTTCTATAACCCCTCTCTTTCGCAATCAATTGTTTCCATTTATCTTCTGTTATTGGTCCAGTTGTAATTATAGGAACGATTAGTGTATTTTTAGCACATTCGTATCTCGTTTGTAATTTAGATGCGTTTATTTCAAATACTTTCTCTTGTTTGTTGGATGTAATCATAAAATAATATATACTGTATGTATATATTATGTCAATCGCTCCTAATAATTTTGAAGGTGGTAGTACATTGATGACCCCATACACACGTGAGTTAGGTGGCGGTGCTAACATTGCCGATATGCAAGGTGGTGCTAAAAATAAAAGACGTTCTCGTAAATCTACAAAAAAAATGAGAAAATCCTATAAACAAAAAGGACGCAAGACTGGATACAAAGCTCCTAAAAATAAAACAAAGAAGAACAAAACAATGAAGAATTATGTTAAGAAAACGAAAAATGTTCTCACCGATATCTTCAAACAAATGAAAAAAACCGTTCACATGAAGTAAGTGATTACAAATTATCAAACGCAGTAGTATTTATCATACATTGACCTTGTTGTAAACCCTTGATAGGTTTTACAACTGGATTCTCACCGTCATCATCGTCATCATCATCATCGTCGACTTCCATATTCACATCATTTTTGGTTTCGTTATTCGTTTTTGGTTCAAATACCCATTTCCAAGATTTATCGGCATTCCAATCCATTACCATACCATTATACGCATTGCTGTCGATTTGTCGAATGCGATAGTTACATTTCTTATAAAAACGTCTTCTCTTAACCCATTGTTTCTGGAATAAATCGTGACTGTCTGTAATATCTACTACCACTGGATTCGAGTGTTTCTCACGCAAAATTCGTCCAACCGATTGGGTTATATCTGTTTTTGGTGTAACCATCACAAGGGTTGATAATGTCTTTATATCAAGAGCTTCAGACGCCATTGCATAAGTTGCTAATACGATTTGTTTTGTTTCAGTTTCTTGTAAATCTTTCTGTTTCATTCCACCTACATAATAACCGATTGTTCCTATATTGCGGTGGGTTATTCCCTCGTATAAATACTTTAACAGCGACCGATTGTGTCCTAATATCATTATTTGTTTTGTTACATCTTCTTTTAATAAATCATCTATCACCTGTATTATGAAATCACTGCGGGGACCATGCGCACATAGTTTTGTTATCATTGTGCTATATTTGGGATTTCCACGATAATCGTATTCTACTTGGTTGAATTCACTATCTTTACTTATATAATTTATCGAACGAACACTTACTAAGGAGTCATCTTTTCGATTCGCAGCATATATCTTATTGCCAATAAACATATACAATACCTTTGTCAACTTATCTTTTCGGTCAACGGTCGCAGATATACCTAACATATATGGTGTTGTTATTTTACATAACGTTTTTGAAAATTGTTCGCTACCTATTCGGTGCACTTCGTCGATAATCGTCAATCCAAAACTGGAAAACGCATTTGCACCGAAATCTTTGTCATACAACGACTGTAACATACCTATTACTATGTCTTTTTCTTCTATATCAAATGTTTTTCCTTGTATTTTTCCAATACGTGCTCCGGGCAAGAATTCTTCTATGCGTTCTATCCATTGATTCATTAAGAATTCTTTATGAACTATAATCAATGTCTTTTTTTTTAAAAGCGAGATTACATTTAACCCCATAACCGTCTTGCCAGATCCACAATAAACCTCCAGTATCCCCCCACCACCGTTGATTTTATTACCAACGCAAATAGGAGTATCGACATGGTCTGTATAAACCTTGACTATTTTTTCTTGGTAGTCACGTAGTTGTCTCGGAAAGACTACATCTATATCATCTCCTTCACCAATTTCATTCTTGTCAGGTAATCCATAGCGGTCTATACCATAGAAACGCGGTAAATAAAACTTCTTTGTGCTTTCACGATATACATAAAACGAATTTGCTTCGTCGTTACCAATGCCGCCAAATACATTCGGTTTTACATACAATTCGTTTTTCAAATATTCAGTATCTTCCTCTGATAAAATGGATTTAGGTATAGTATACCCTTTTTGCCCGAGATAGGACGCCTCGCGAACCGTATTTTTATATTCAGTCGTTAATACCAAATTGCCTTTTTTTTCATTTTTCTTTACGTTCACAAAATGTCGCTTCATATTTCGTTATTACTTTCTACTTTACTTATCAATTTAGGAGGAATTCAATTTTGTATCTTTGCCAACAACTAAAAATATAGTATTATTCTATATTACTTTACAATGAAACTTTTAAATATGTTTAATTCATTATCTAATTTAGAAACTGCACTACTCGTTGTTTTTGTTTTCTATCTGACGATGCCCATCGATACCCCCGCGTTTTTAGCAAATTCTGTTGACTCTTCTATGGGTATGCTTGTTATGTTCACATTAACTGTATATCTGTTTTTTTATACTAACCCCCTTATTGCGATTTTGTATGTATTTGTTGCGTATGAACTGTTACGTCGCAGTAGCGAAGAAACCGGGCGCGTGTCTATGGTGAAATTCACACCGACCCAAGCGAAAAAGGATTCTAAAATGGCTTCTATGAACCCTACCAAGAGCTCTTCATTAGAGGAAGATATGGTGAATAAAATGGCACCCATCGGACACAGTGATGTAAGTGTTTATACCAATTCTACATTCAAACCTGTCTCAGAAGATGTCGGAACCGCATCTCAGTATTAAATTGTTGTGTATTTTAGTTTGAATTACACAACAATAAATAATGTTTACACTTTCACGTTCTTCTTTGCAATTTCAGTACGTAATTCTTTTATTACGAAAGAATGAAAAATTAAACGTATAATCGCGGAACAACTGAATGTCAATAAAACAACGATTGATGGTTGTAACGTCCAACCGAACCCTAACCCTAATAGAAGAGGCAACCCAAACCAGAATAATGATTTCCACCCAGCCTCACTTAATATAATATACATTAATGTGTCCTTCCACGAATGTGTCGTATCATCCCGGTCCGTCCAATCATATGAGGCATCATAATCGATTTCTGGTGCGGCTGCTGTTTCTCCTTCTGTAGGTTTGGGCAGGTTTGTTGTCATAAAACCTTTATCATTTGTCTTCATATAAATAAGTGAAAACGAAAATATAAATACTATAATATAAAATACACCTACTGTTAAACCAGTTTTATCTGAAGAAATAGCAGTCATAAATATAGCAAACATCACAAGAAGATTAAAAAAAATCAACAATAGATTCCACTCGTGTAAATAAACACCTTTTTGTTTGGAGTTAATTTTCTCGGCAAAATTATCATTTACACCTGGTATTGTTGCCTTTAGTGTTTTCGCATAAGACGCATAATTAATAAAATCAATCACAAATAATTTATACAATGGTGGTATAACAAATGACAGTATTGTCATCGTAAACGCAAAAAAATAAAACAACGTTGTCGACTGTAATGTAGAATAGTCAGCGATATCGCTTTTCGAAAAACCATACAATAACTCGTTTGCCTCGCCATCCACAACTACCGGTGTGCATTCTACTTCTATCTTATCTGGTGCGTTTACTACTAGTATCTCCTGACCGGTCGTCGTGGGGGTTATGTAGAACGGGTCACTCGACGACACGTTTTTCAAACCGTTAAGTGCGGTATTAATTTTTATATCAACATCGGCAAATACAAACAACGATTTTTTAGTAGATGTAGTATCTGTATATACGTTACACGTTCCCGACACCGGACGTTCTATAATTTCATTTAAATCAAGTTCCATTGTTGATGGTGATGTTAATTTTAATAACGTATCGATTTTGTCTGTTCCATTAGGTGAGTCAACCGTTAATTTAAAAGCAGTATAATATTTTTCACTGGTATTATTGTATTGTTCTATAATTAATACTTGGTCCATATTAGCAAAACCAGGTATAATGTCGGTAGTAATCTTGCGCAAATATATTTTTGTTGCTGGTTCAACGGTTGAATTATTATCAACTGTATAAACGAATGTATCTTCGTTTATTATAGGCATACTAATATAATCAAAAGTGTTTGAATCGGTTGAATCCTTGGTTATATCCGAAGCATTTAAACTAATATTTGGATAATTATAAAATATTTCGTGGAAACTCATCTTGTTTAAACTATATAATAGAATGATATAGTTTAATTTTTATGTAATCACTATTTCTAAATTTGACTGGGTAGATACCGAAACAAATTGTTTTCATAAATGGTTGCGCTGAATGTATCATTGTATCCTTCCGCATACACTACATCACCATTGTAAATCACATCACAACCGTATTCGCCGGTGCAACTTTTTCCATTGACACTTACAGGTAATTTTGTGCTTATATTACCGGTATTGGATAAAGTATAATATTGCCAATTGTCTCTTCCAGTCATTAACCGACGTCCCATCAATGGAAGAATCATATCATTGTTTCCAGACCGTGTTAGAATACCAACTTGTTGATAATCCATACCGGTTCCTCTTGTTTCAATATTGACAGGAATACCACCGCGTATATCACCTGAATTGGATGTATGAAAATAACCATTGTCTTTTAATGGTGGTTTGTATGGATCACCTAAAATATCATTTGACATATTGGGCGGTGAAATAATTACAGTGGAAGTCTCTTTATTCGTGGGTTGTGATATTCTCAATGTATGTGTATATAAAATATATCCCATTAAACACAGTATTAATATAAGCAAAACGATAGTCATATTTTCAATACATAAAACGCCAGGAGGACATTTTTTTGCCATCTTTATACAATAATCGTATATTTTATGTCATCGCAAACGCAATCTGCATGAAACCATTTACCATTTTCATAAGACCCCCGGTTGTCATAGGAAGTATAGGGTCAATCAAATCATTTGCGAGTTCGGTTGTTTTCTTGATAAATGCTCCCGTTTTCAATCGTTTACAATTATAACACTTTTCGCGGATGGACTTTGAATAATGAATAATATGAAAGCCAATATAATCGATTGACAAGCGGTCTAAATATTCTAATTTGTTCCATATCGTTCTTTCCATTTTATATCCACCCATTCCAAGTTTCTCTAAAATATAAAACATAATTGCAGGAATTAAGTAAAATAATTTACCAACCACATCTAGAATGTAAAAAATGATACACGATGTAAAATTTTTCATCAATTTCAATCCACAAAAGAAATTGGTTACACTAAACAACATGATTGCTTGGACTAATACCGCAAGATCTATACCTAAATACATTAGTCCCATCGGCATCTCAACCACCTCTTGAAGCACACCTTCTACTATGAGTAATAGACCTGCGCCCACTTTATCGAATCGTAGTACTAATTTCACTATCATTACAGGCAACATCATCAATTGCCCGATTGCTTTGAATATTTTGCCAAACACCATTTTTTAAATAGTAATATATTGTCTTCTATAATACTATTTGATTTTTTTATGCTTTCTTTTTGTTATATTTGTCAAATTTTGTCACAAATGCTTCTGCCTTTGCCAACATTGGTTCCATTTGTTGTAAATTTTTTAGAAATTGTTTCTGTTCGTCCATATTTGACATTAAATTTTTGTACGTCTCTTCAAATTCCGGCAATTCCTTTTTAATAGCCAGCATTTCTTCGCTCATTTCATCTTTCGTTTCATCGGTGGTTTCATTCGAATTTTTATCATCTGTGCTTGGTATATCATCTTTGGTTTGTTCTCCTTCGAAATTTTCGGGTGTGCTATTTTTTATTCCAACACGCAGTAATGATGTTATACATAATGCGATTACCATAACAACAATCATATTTTTACTGAAAAACGTGGTTAGGAAACCAATTAATATAAATATGACTAAAGATAACATATCGGAATTGTTTACAAACATACTTAATTGTATAATAGACAACAAAACCAAGAAGTATAATACAACCTGGTTTTGAAGTAGGGGTTTTAATGTATAATTCATTTTTAAAAATTTAGGTAAAGAGAATGTAGAACGCATTATATACTATATTATGAAAAAAAAATAACAATTATTTCTATCTTTTTGTTCTATTTTCAAATTAGTTGTCACATTGTAAATGTGGAGTGTATTATTCTATGTTCGTTTCCATTCATCGTCTACTAATCCATATAGTTTACATTTTTCAAAATCCCACCACAAATCGTGTTTCAATATTTCACTAAGTTGTTTTTTGGGAATAGACGCATTATTTTTGTATATTTCTTTATTTTGTCCATGCAAATTTTATTGTTTTCAAATTCATCTTCTAACTCTGCCATTTTCCCACAAGCCCCTCCAGCAGACAATTGATGAATCAGCATATATGCGTTCGGTCGCATATACCGTTTTACACCAACAACACTCATTAATGTACCCGCGGATGCGGTTGAACCTTCAATAACGGTATGAACTGGGACTTTACACGATTGTATCGCATCTATCGCAGTCATCGCATCAAATAATGACCCTCCAAATGAATTTATATGCAAATAAATTGGAATTTCATCCACACATAGTTTATGTGCATTAATAATATTTTCTAATTCACACTTACGTAAATGTTCGATCATCTCAAATATGCTTCCCCTATCGACTTCCGCGTGAAAGTAGATATGATTATTTTCTCGTGTAATTTTGCGGGTTGAATTATCCATATCTTCATCTTCGTCTTCGCATTCGTCATTTTTAATTCTAATATTTGACAACTTGGATTGCTGACGGGTTGATATATTTGTTGGAGCGTATTTGAACATGTTTCAAACTATAGTTTACATAATATAATAATAACCACATTTATCAATTTTTATGTAGTCGATGAGTGTTCCGATTACATATAAGAATAAACCACGTCAGTTTTGTAATTTACAATTGTATTTACAAAATATACAATTGTAAAAACAAATTAAAATCTGTTGTCTATATTATTTAGAGACAAAATGACTGAACCCACCCAATTCATAGAACCACTGCTTAAACCCGACGAGAATAGATATGTAATGTTTCCTATACAGCACAGTGACATATGGGATATGTATAAAAGGTCAATTGATTCTTTTTGGCATACCGGCGAAATTTCATTAGCACAAGATTTAAATGATTGGAATGGACTAACTGATGATGAGCGAAACTTTATAAAAATGATATTGGCATTCTTTTCAAGTAGTGATGCGCTTGTTATGGATAACCTAGGAACGCGGTTTATGAATGAGGTTCAACCATCTGAGGCGCGTGCATTTTATGCGTTTCAAATCGCAATCGAAACAATCCATTCTGAAATGTATAGTTTGTTGATTGATACGTACATTAAAGATAATAATGAAAAAAATAAGCTATTTCAAGCCACTCAAAATTACCCTTGTATTCAGAAAAAATTCAATTGGGCGGAAAAGTGGTTGGATGATAAACGCAGCAGTTTTGCAACACGTCTTATTGCGTTCGCTGTAGTTGAAGGAATTTTCTTTTCATCTTCATTTGCGGCTATTTATTGGATTAAAAAACGCGGTCTTATGCCCGGTCTTACATTCTCGAATGAACTTATTTCGCGCGACGAAGCCCTCCATACTGAATTCGCAATCCTACTATATTCTAAAATAGAAAAGAAGGTTTCTAAAAAGAGAGTATATGACATTATAAAGGACGCCGTCGAAATTGAAAAAGAATTTATAACAGTGGCTATCCCTTGTCGTATGATTGGTATGAATTCAAAATTGATGATTCAATATATCGAGTTTGTTGCTGATAGACTGTGTTTACAGTTAGGATATGATAAAATTTACAATTCACATAACCCCTTTGATTTTATGGAACTTATTAGTGTTGAAACGAAGGTGAATTTCTTTGAGCGCACTAATTCAGAATACGCACTTGCAAATAAAACCGTGGATAAAGATGTATTTGAAATGAGTTTGGATTTTTAGAATTCGATTACATAATACATATTCGTTGAATAAATTTGTAAAAATATTTCCTTTACAAATTTATGAAAAACTACTCTTCATCTACAAGTTTCGCGTTGTAGATGGGTAGTGTTCTAGCACTCGAATCATTCGCATCAATATACTTGGGCATCCAGAAATAAGGTACTATTTCACCATAGCCACTGTAGTGTTTTTCAAATAATTGACGATAGTATAATTGCTCGGTAGTTGTTGGTAGCAAGTGTCCTCTCAATTTAGTCATTCCCGGATACATTTGTAAGACATCACTTGGTATTGTGTCATTCTCATCTTCAATATCATCAAATGAATTTTTTTCCAATAACGGGTTTATCATCTTTTTAGTATGTTCTTGTATAATTTCATACAGAGACCGAGTTTGTTTTGATACACCATCACTAAACGCTTCTTTGCGTCTATATAATACCCCTTCTGGTAATATTTGTTTTCCATCTTCCGTTTTATAATGTCGTTCTGAAAATGCGGTTCTAACCAAATATTTCTCCATCTTATCTGTTCCTCCATGAAAACGAATATCGTGCGGGAGAGACAAATAGAAATCGACCCACGCTCTATCCAAAAAAGGTGTGCGTGGTTCCAATCCGTGCGATGAGATTGATTTGTCCGAACGTAATACGTCGAAAGTATGAATATCCTTTAATAAACGTCGGCACTCTCTGTCGAATTCAATACTACAAGGCGCATATTTTGCGTATAAGTATCCACCCATTAGTTCATCTGCGCCGTCACCGTTGAATATTACTTTTGCTTCACTGTGTTCTGAAATATATTTTCCAATTAACCAATTGCCAATACTCGCACGAACGGTGGTTGTATCATAACTTTCTATACTTTCAATAACATCGGGTATCGCATCAAGAAAAGCTTGTTCTGTCAATACTATTTCAGTGTGATTTGTTCCCAGATACTCAGCAACAATCTTTGCGTTTTTTAGATCTTCCGAACCGTCCAGTCCAATACTGTATGTTTCTAATTTTGGAAGATTATGTTTTGTATGGTACTCATTCACAAGTGCGGTTATTAAACTACTATCCAGCCCACCAGACAACAAACACGCAATTGGACGTTCTGTACTTACACACCGTTTTTCAACAGCACTTTTCAAATAAGACTGTATTTGGGGAATAATATAACCCACATTTGAATTATTGTTATATAAACAACTTCGGAATCCAGGCAAATGGTATCGTGTTTTTTGTGTCAACGTCCAATTTGATGGTTTATCACACGGAACCGAAAATATATTGTATGTTCCCGGAACGAATTGTTCTATAGTAAAATGCGGATGTTTCCTAGTAGAAGACGGATGTTCAAATATCCAGATATCATTTTTAATTCTATTTTCAACATTTAATCGCTCATTAATATTGCAAAGAACCTTTAATTCACTCGCAAATCCGTATATATTATCCACGTTTTTTTTGGTTGACTCAAACAGTGGTTTCATTATATACAATGGACGCACACCATACGGGTCACGTGCAACATATAATTTTGCGTCATTACCAGGGTTTGTATTATCCAATAAACAAAACGCAAATACTCCGTCCAGCATTTGTAATGTTTGGTCTATTCCATATTTTAGATATAAATGAATAATTACTTCACAATCAGAATCAGTATGTGGAAACACATCTTCCATCATTTCATATAATTTTTTATAATTATATATTTCTCCATTACAAATCAACGTAATATTATTATATTGTATTGGTTGGTGTGAAATATCATTTAGTCCATTAATTGCAAGACGATGAAATCCAAAGTCAAGACCCACCATTACCCGTGACAATTTAGAAAATTCTGGTCCTCTCTTTTTACCGGTCATAAATTCTTCTTCAATATAACTCGGCGAAAGACGGATTCCATCATTATTTAATAATGCAAAAATGCCACACATATCTAATCTAATATAATAGTATTGACTACCCTTTATGTTTTCTAAAATATACAATTTTATTCGTTCAGCAAAAAAGTAAAAAAACCTCTACATAATATATACATTCGAAATGAATATTATTGATAATATCCCTACAAAACGGGTATATACTGAAATTAATTTGATGGTCGATGATCTTGGTACATACAACAAAACGGAAGGTGTAGGTTCTCAATATACCGAAACGATATCTCCTATTGATAGTGTTATTATTAAAAAAGACGATGTCAAACCTCACTATATAAGTGTTTCAAATAACAGTGACGATGTCGATCTCGATGTATCCGATGCTACTAGCGAAACCGAAGTATGGTTTGATTCAAATAGTTCTTTAACTGCACGTATATATATTAGTTCTGTAGCGGTTATTGGTCTGTTTGTTTTTTATCGGGTTCTCTATAAGTTCAAATAAATTTGTTTTGATTGAATAATACAGTTAGTTATTCAATCAAATATATTGTTTATCGTTACATCTTAACACGTTTGTATAATTCAAGGGCTACTAAACCGCCGAATATTTGTGCTAAACAGTATGGAACTATCTCAGCAGTTGGCAATTTGCCAGCAGATGCCATTACAATAGATACAGCGGGGTTTATATGCCCACCCGATATATTACCAGTTATCAGGATTACTAGGGCGAGAGACGCACCAATTGCGATTGGATTTCCTGTTGCAAGAATAACATATACGAAAAATGTCGCTCCTAAAAACTCAGCTAAATAGTTTGTATACATTCTATACATATAAGTGACATTTTTTTGTTTTTGTGTTCTCTTAAAATGGCGTTAATGGGTTTATTTTACTTGCGTTTTTTTTCGCAGGTGCTACAGCTCCACCAGACCTCACACGCCGTATCGCGTCATTCGTTGTATTTACATCTTTGTATGTAGTAAAAGACAGGGGTGTCCCGTTTTCAGTATTTGTTCCTTTTCCAACCGCAATGGTTCTCTTTCTTCTTGAAACATCAGATGCGTCCCTAGACCCACCCATCCATTTCTTTCCTTGGACGATTGGTTCAGTTTCTACATATGTCTTACGACTCATTTGAAACTGACTTTCATTGGAACTTGTACTATCTTTTTGTGGCATAGCACCTGCGACACTTAACGCACCATTATTTATATTTTGAATACTAAACATTTTCTTAAACATCTGTACCTATTGGGTATACATTATTTACAGATTTATTTTACCGATAGGTTATGCATTATTTAACGTCGAACACGCATTAAGTCAACATACGAGGCATTTGACTCGTCTCCACCATTTGCTACATCATTGTAGTTACGAACGGTCGATTGTTGTTTTTTGAAACGGATATAATCTGAAGAATCGGAAACAAATTTAGGATTACACGATGCGGCATCAACACCTGTACCATCGCAACTTGATATGATAGACCCAATACGCCCCTTCATTCCAGGTTTACTCGCATTCACTTGGTTCGGCCCCCCACATACATAGTTTTGACGAGAAAGATAATCACCTAAATTATTCACCGCTCTAAATGGTGTTATAACGCGTGCGTGTCCGTTTATACTATCTTGCGCGTTTTCATTGTTCCAACCTTTACGTAATACACTTCTTGATGTTGCTTCTTCGCCTGATTTATAACTTGTAATTGTTTGCTTTGCAGAATATCCATTATAAGGACCACCTAATACTGAACTACTCATTTTATTAATCTATATCATATAACAATATTTTTATACTATCTCTAAATCATAATATCATATTAGATTGTCATTTCGTTTATTCGTTGATAATATTTTATAACCATATAATAGTTTATTATCATGGTCGAAGAGAACCTTATAGAAAAAGATAACGAGAATAACAAAGCGAATTTTAATATTCACAACAACAATGAAACAGTCGATACTGAAACCGGTGCAAAAAACGAAACAACCGATGCAGAATCGACCACACAAATCGAATCAAACGATACTGAATCCGGCGCCAAAAACGAATATCTTAATAAATTAACACTCGAACTGTTTATGAATAAAAATACGTATCAAAAGTATATTTCGCAAACGAATCCAGAACTAAATAACAAATTAAGAGAACATTACGATTCCATTACCAAATATAAAACACGTATTTTAAAATTAACGAATGAACTTCTTGATGATACGTCCTTGCAAATAACTACCGATGTCAATGAAACGTTTAATGATTATGTTAAATGTTTGGTATCCCATTTCAAAATGAAGGAGTTCGATAACAGTGATTCATATGAAACAGACACAGACACATTATTTGGAACCATAGAAGATAACGATAATATACAAGAAAACAATAGTAGCAAGACAGAACAAGATATAGAAGAAGATATACCCTCCTCATTTAGCGTAGCACAACATAATTTATGGGGTGGAAAACGAGTTGTGAGAAAAAATGTATAAGAAATATATAATGGCGAAACACACACAAAAAAGAAAACAAAAACAAAAACAAATAAAACGAAATGTAACAAATAAAACGTTCAAACTGCCTACCATTGAAATAAATGAGAATTCGAAATGTGCTCCATTGGTAGATGGAAAAACACCAGTAAAAGGAAGTTGCTTAACAATGGATTCACTACTATTATTAAAAGAGTCTTACAATAAACAATACCAAAATAGTAAGATTCTATCAGTCGAACCAGTCCAGATTTGGAATGATATGAAACTACGAATGAAAAACTGTACGAAAGAAGATTGTTGGCTAAACGTGTTAACTGATAGCAAGTTGCAAACCAAATTAAATAAATATTTATTTCGACCAAAAAAATCGGAACGCATGTCATCGCGAAAACGCGGGTGGTTGTCTTCACGAGATATACGTGATGTTCTCCAACAATACGAACACACGTATCCTACTTTCAAATTACTTGGTCCCACCGCGATAGATTTTGATTTCAAACCATCCGCATATGGAGGTTCTTGTGTTGACGATGAACTATGTTTGTTTCAAATTAGTAAACATATTGAAGAGGGTAAAACAAAATTTGGTATGGTATTTAATTTAGACAAACATACCGGTCCCGGAACTCATTGGACTTCCTTGTTTTTAGATATACAAGATAAATTTATTTTTTATTTTGACAGCAATGCGGATGATACTCCAAACGAAATAAAAACATTGATCCAGCGTATAAAACAACAGTGCATGAAATTGTCACAACCTATAAAACTAAAAACGTATTTCAATGGACTAGAACATCAATTGGTTGATGGCGAATGTGGTATATATGCGTTGTTTTTTAATATTACCATGCTTACTAATAAAGTTGGAACCGAATACTTCTCTAATCCGTTAGAAAAAATAAATTTGTTTTTGAAACAACGTATATCCGACGATTATATGTCGTCGTTCCGGAACATTTATTTTAATGATATATCGTAACTTTTATTTTATCATCTTATTACAACGATAAAATAAATATATAAAATGTCTGATTCTGAAGAAAAAAAAGAGCTTCTATTTGGAAAAGTTTTAATGGGAACAGGAGGTCCAATCTTTAAATTACCAAAACAGTCTATACAAAAACCAGTAATTGCGTTTTTGAAGGAATTGAAAAAAACTATTTCACAATACATTAATAACGAATATATATCAAAAAATGATTTTTTTGAAATGAAAAGAAAACAATCTAACGAAAATAATCAAGAAAAAAAAATTGGCGATGTATCAGAATATAAAACGTACTTAAAAAAAAATGATAAATATAATGAAATGTTGGAAGAATATAGAGATTACAATACAAAAGTAAAAGACGCAAAAAAAAATTGGCGATGTATCAGAATATAAAACGTACTTAAAAAAAAATGATAAATATAATGAAATGTTGGAAGAATATAGAGATTACAATACAAAAGTAAAAGACGCAAAAAAAAATCGACCATTTAAAAAAGAATCATTTAACCTAATTTTACAAAAAGAAGGAGGTAGTAAAAAAAATAACCGTAAAACAAAACAGAATAACCGTAAAACAAAACAGAATAACCGTAAAACAAAACAGAATAACCGTAAAACAAAAAAAAACAAAAAATGATATAAACATTTCGTTTGAATAATTATATCATTCATATATGTCATTATTCGTACATCCTGAAAATCAACAACTACTATGGAATATTGTGAATTCAAATGTATATGTAAACCAATTTTTTGTTACAAATCCCACTGTAAAAAAAGAGGAATGGTTTAAACAAATGATAGAATATTTCTATAAGAAACTCGACCAAAAGGAGATAACCTACGACGAACTGAATGTATTGAATAAGGACGCTCTTACATATATGGTTCAAAATATACACACTTCATCGCCGGAATTTAGTCCATCTGTACGTAATATAGAACCACAATTTCAGGCACCTACCGCATATCCTAATAATAATATTGAAACGCCACCTATTGTTGCTAATACACGAGAACAACAATACACAAACGATTTCAAATCACGAGAACAAGAATACGCATCAATGGTTGAAAAGAAAGTACCGACCGACATTGATTTCAGTGAGAAAATAGATGAAGAACCAATACAGAATATAGACGAATTGTTACAACAACAAATGAAAGAACGAGACTCCTATTTACAGCAATATAATGGTCCGCCAATAAATCCAACGAATGACGTGTCACCTATAAAAATCGATAATACGACGAATGTTATATTGGAAACTGATACTCTGCAACCATCTAATGATAAAAAGGTGTCGTGGCAAGAAGATAAAGTGTCAAATGTAATCGACCATACATTGGATGTATTGCAAACGAATGACATGTCTACATCATCACAACAGTCGGTTCACGTTAATAAAGTGTCAAATGTAATCAACCATACTATGGAAGCATTACAAACTGATGCCCGCATTGATTCCCCGCAACAGACAATTCACGCCGAGTTAACCATTTTACAAAACCAAATGAATACTTTGATAGAACAAGTAAATGAGCTGCGTTCTATCATTGTTCTACATAATCAACAAACGGTTCCTTTAAAAAATAAAGTGGATATCGTCAAAGAAAAAATTGCAGAGGTTGGTAATCGTAGCAATCCCACGTTGACACCGATAGTTGAGAATGAAGTATTGTTAGAAACAGTTGAAAGTGATTCAGAATAACAAATGGAAGTATACTATCAAATAATGAATCAATTGGAACGGTGCAACATCTGGAAAATGTAAAAATGATATGTAACAAAAATGAAATAAACGCAACTACTTGTTTTTACACAATATGGAATTGTTTAAAAATACATTATACATCAATCTACACGAAAGGACTGACCGAAAAGAGCATGTGGAAAAGGAACTTGAAAAAATGAATATTCAAGGAGAACGCGTGGAAGCAATACGAAATGATGTCGGTGCGATTGGATGTTCTCTAAGTCATATTAAATGTTTAGAAATAGCGAAAGAACGTGACTATGACCACGTATTCATATGTGAAGACGATATATCTTTTCAAGATCCCGAATTATTTAAAGGAAATCTAAACAAGTTTTATAAAAACAATCAAATTAATTGGGACGTCTTAGTAGTGGGTGGAAATACAGTTCCACCATATCATCAATCGTATGATTATTGTATCCGCATATTAAATTCACAAACAACAACTGGATACGTATTGAAAAGAAACATGTATGATATCTTTATTAGAAACTTCAAAGAAAGTGTTGAAAAGTTAATTCGAGAACCCACCAAAACGAAATTATATAGTTTGGATATTTATTGGAAAAAGATGCAGCCACAGTATTTTTGGTATATGATTATACCACCTACAGTATTCCAATATGAAAGTTATAGCGATATTGAGAAACGGGTTGTTAATTACAAACCACTTATGTTGGATATGGAGAAAAAATGGTTGCGTCGATAATTATCCGTTGGTCAGATGTAAAAAACTGGATAACACGGTTTGGTTTTTTTCTTGATTTTTCATCGTTTGTAAGTTTGATTCATATTCTTTATGCATAATGCGTTGTTTGTGTTGTTCTTCATTATTAGATAAATATTGTTCCGCTTTATGTTTCTCAATTGGTGTTACATTTTGAGAACCACGATCACGCATAAACTGGTCGACTGATGAATATTGTTTTACTTTGTTTATATCTTTCTCACTAACAGAAAAAATGGTTTGGTCTTTATGCACTTTACGCAAATCATCATATTTTAATTTTTCAAATGGATCACAATATACATACTCGTTATCATTATCGTCGTAAATATTCGTGCCACTTCTATTATTCACAATAAGGTTCTCGACACCTCTGTAACGAACTAAACCTTGTTGTTTATCTTTCATAGTATCAAATACTTGCGACATATTACTTTGATTCACATTCTGTTCCGTTGTCAATGTCGAATCATCATTTTTAAACCAATCGTTTTTAGTTTCATCTATTTTATTTACCATGTTATCATTAAATAATTTATTGAATTTTGTATTGAATTCTTTTTTAGACATATCATTGATGGTTGACTTTATTTGATTCGTTGTAGTATCATTATTTTCGTTGTTTGAAGGAGTATATACACTGTTCTCCGCATCTACTTTTTGATTTTGTTTATTCTGATTATTATAAAATGTAATTAAAATATCAAACGCTTTTTTATAAAATAAGAAATATTCTGATGGCAATTTTGATTTATCGGGATGTGTCTGTATAAGTTGTTTTTTCGCTCGTTTTATGTCGTCTATCGAAATATTATATGTGAGATTGAACAACTCTAAAATGTCTTTCAACGAATACATATGAATATCTAAATTATGTGATTTGGTTGTCATAAACAATATATTGTATTGAAAAGAATATGTTTTATATATTTTTATCGTAAAAGGGATAAATATATATTATCATTCTATTCTACTACCATGCCTCGTGATATTATCACCGAAATTCGCGACCGTAAACACTTTACTGACTTGCTATTAGAGAACCCGGGACTATTAATTATAAAATTTGGTGCCGAATGGTGTAGTCCGTGTAAATTAATTGAAGATGATGTAAAAAAAGCATTTGATACCATGCCAGATAACGTCCAATGTGCTATTATCGATATTGATAATAACTTTGACGTCTATGCTTACTTGAAAACAAAAAAAATGATTTCGGGTATTCCGGCTATACTATGTTATTCCGATGATAATACTGACTTTTGTCCGAATGAATTTCATTCCGGAAGTGATAAAACCAAATTGAAAGAATTTTTTAATCGTTGTATGAAGTTACTTTAGTTTATGAACGTTTTTTTTCGTCTGTTTTTTTCGTCTGTGCGTTTTACCACCGAAAATCTTATTATCTGTTTTTTCTATACTACTTTCAATCGGTTTCTCGTCAGCAGAACCAGTCAAGTTTGAGAGAAATGATGGTTCTTCTTTTGGTTTCTCGTCTGTAGAACCAGTCAAGTTTGAGAGAAATGATGGTTCTTCTTTTGGTTTCTCGTCTGTAGAACCAGTCAAGTTTGAGAGAAATGATGGTTCTTCTTTTGGTTTCTCGTCTGTAGAACCAGTCAAGTTTGAAAGAAGTGATGGTTCTTCTTTTTCTTCTTCGTTTACATCAGATTCTTGATTATATGTAGAATATGCAAGCACTGATGACAATATTGTAATTAATACATAATCTATAGGAGGTATTTGGTTTTCATACATAATATAAATGTTACTTTATATATTATGTATATTATTTTCCCTAAACTTTCATCTGTTTTTGTGTAAATTCATACTTTTCATTCCAAATCTGCTTTGTTTCATCATTCAGAACACTATTATTATGTCGCTCATATTGTTCGGGACTTTCATAAAAGAAAATTAATGGCGTATTTATTTTATCAAACCGACAACTTGTATCGATTACCTTAAAATATAAATTTTCGTGCATACTACCTACAGAAACATCCTCATAATACCCAGTTATCGCATTTCTAATTTTAGTACCAGGCATCATACCAGTAGAATAAAATTCTTGCTTTACCTTCTTCTTTTTACTACGAAACGATATCTTATGATATCCAGGGTCACTATTTTTATAGTTATTTCGTTTGGAATAAATATTGGGATTTGCTACTTTGTTGCTCATTTCACTTGACGAATCACTTTCATATGATTCATCCGCAAGAGAATAGGTTTCGTATGCCTCGCCATCGTAGTTATTAACCATTTTAATAGTTTACTATTTAAAATACAATCGTCTGGTTGTAGTATATCATATAATACCCACCACTCTCTATATTATTTACAATGTGTTATTTCAACAAATAATATTTGTGTATAATGTATAGAGTAATATGTCGTCAGAAAAAGAATACCGCTATTTGACTGAAAACCAGTTAACAAAAAACTTTTATACAAATCGTTCCATCGAAGACGAATATACAATTCATATATGTTTAGTTACTTTAATTGATGACACCGTAAATCCATTCTTGAAATTTCTATTTCAAAATAACAATTCACAATATATGTTACCTTCATTTAAACTCAAAAATAATGTATTAGTTACCGAACCAAGTATGATTGGAGGCAATGATACAGATGAGGATGAGGAGAATAATACTATACAACCAATCGATGAAGAAGATGAAGAAGAAGAAGAAGATGTGTTTTTTAACACGTGTAGAGAACATATACACGCCATCACCGGAATAGACAAAGACAAAGCCGATAATTTATATAGAGGATTTGTTGAAAATGAAAATCATATACTAGTTCTATTTGACTTGACAGTTGAAAATCTAAATATACACATAGATAACAAATATGATTGGGGCATTGTAAATGAAATTATAACAAATTCTATAAAAAACGTTCCTCTTTCAGAAACTATATATACACTTTTTACTAAAAATCAACACATATTACATATATACGATGATAATGATGACCATATCGAAACACCCATTATTGGATATATATGTCAAGGTGAATATGAAAATTTATCTAATATTTATTCAAATGAAACCGATGATACACAAGACAATAGTTTCATTCTTATGGTAGAAAATGTTACACATCCATTATTAGGTGAAGTATACTTGTTCTCTATGAACCCAATAAATAATGTATTTGATAATATCAAAAGATATGTCGTATTTAATAAAAACGCGGTATATGTATTGCAACCTGAATTGCAAGAAGAATATATGTCTTTCATTGTAAACGAACCAGTAGTATTTTTTAACCGTAACACCCAAACTTATTGTAGTTCTCTAAACCCGAATTTTATATGTGAAATATAATTACACTTCTTCAATAGCAGTATATTCTGCTATAAATCTCATTAGATGGACGTTATCTATCTGGTCATATAAATTGTCAAATAGTTCATCGTGAGTTGGTTTTCTATTATATGTATCGATGTATCGATCTATGTATATCGTTATTTCTTCTACTGACTTGGTATATTTTATTTCGTTTTCTTTATTGATTCGAATTTGTCTTTCGACCTCACTATTTTTGGCATCGATAATTATTTTTCGTGCACTGGTTTGTCTTACAATCTCTTCGCGTTTTTCAGTTAATTCCATTTGTTGTTGGAGAATAAAGTTATCTTTCTCGCGCATCGCAGCGTCTTGAGCACTATCAACCACATCTAATATTTCATCATACCATTTATTTCGCGACTCATCCAAACTGACTATTGTATCACATATATCTGGTTTTCTTAATTTATCAAAACGTGAACGTTTGTCAGTTCCAGGTTTTCCACTAAATTTACCATTAAATTCGCTTATAACCTTATCACTAATAGGTGGACTGGTTTCCATCAATCTATCATATTCTTGTCTACATATTTTTATAAAATTTCCGGCATCTTCTCTTTCGATTGGTTTCTTTGTCAGTTCGATTTTTATATTTCTTGCGAATTTATCCCACGATATTGCTGAAACACGATGAGCCTCATTCAATTCAGATATTTTCAAATACTGTTGCACTGTTCCTAAAATACCTACCACCAGATTTATTGAACCGATCACAGCTGGGGCAAGAGGCTTTACTGTATCAGGTAAAGTAGCCTGGGCAAACGATGCTGTTCCACTTATAGTAGAAAGAATAATCGCCGGTATTGTAAACCACGCATGCCAAGTAGAATATTTCCCGTGTGAACGTAAATTCAACCATTTATAACATTGGGCTACATCACACCACTCTACCAGTATTTGTTCGTTATCGATAGACCACTCGATTTTGATTTCATCCTTTTTTATCAACTTATCATCGGGTTTATCGGGTTTATCGGGTTTATCGGGGATTATTTTGTCTATATTTGTATTGACAGTTTGTGCTAAATTCTCATTTTTTTCGTCATTCATATGGATAGGATATATATATTATCTATTGAAATAAAATTGTAATCACAAAATCACAATTGTATTATTTTTTTCATTATATTTTACTCGTTACTCTGGTTACGTATTGTATTCAAAAATCATTATTATTGTCGCTAAATGTTTCATTCGTTTTGTTCGAATCACCGTTATCTGACTCATCATCATTTTTAATCGTCACATCCGGTTTTGTAATCGTCACATCCGGGTTTTTAATCGTCACATCCGGTTTTGTAATCGCCACATCCGGTTTTTTAATCGTCACATCCGGTTTTGCAATCGCCACATCATCCTTCTCTATTGTTTCATGTGTATCGCTGGTTTCGTCCATGGAATAAAATTCATTCATTGGTTCAGAATCATCAATGTCATCAATCGAGGACATGAAATTTACATTAATATTTTCTTCAACCTCTGCATCAAACTCTTGCAGTTTTGTTAAAAGGCGCGTGAATTGTTTCTTTTGTGAAACATGAAAAAAAGATATATAATTCACATACAATGTTATTTGTTGTTTTAAAATCATGTTCTCAAAGTCCAATGTATTTAAAAAATTAGATACAGAGAACCCGCCACGATTTTTATCATTATAGTTTGTTATCTTCTCACACGTATTCTCGTACTTCATTTCTAAATGGTTCACGAATTGTAAAGTCATATTATGTATACTTGATATGTCTTCGTTTGAATACTCATGACTTGTATCCAAATCCTTATAAATAGGGAAACTTTTATATTCTAGTTCGTCTCCATTCAAGTCTGCAGAATTATCTTTAATGTATGTAGATACCAAATTATAAAGTTTGTAATAGTCGCAATACATACGGTTAGATAACAGCGTTCGGAATTTATCCAGATTATCCATTTCAACTGAAAATGCTCTATATTGAAAGAAAAAAGAATCCAAACAAAAGACAAATATTTTCTTATTGTTTTTTTTCGATAACTCGCTATATACTGTTTTCAAATGGGATAATTTGGTCTGTATTGTATTTTTCATACGTAAAATTTCTTTGTTTAAATTGGTTATCGTATGAAAATTCTTTTTGAATTTATCTAAATTAAATGATTTGTTCATTCTATTTTGTATACATTTCCACCTCATAAAAAAACTCACGGAAAAGCTTTTTTATTTGTTTTTGTTTTTGTTTTTGTTTTTGTTTTTGTTTTTGTTTTTGTTTTTGTTTTTGTTTTTGTTTTTGTTTTTGTTTTTGTTTTGTTTTGTTTGTTTTTTATCTGCAAATCTATAGAGAAATCGTATTTTTCGACCAGAGGTCATATTTGTTCTCCCATAGATTATAATAATAATCCCTTGTATTTTCATTATAAATCTGGGTCATAATTGTATCATAATCATCATTGCAACTGGTTTCATCCACCATCTTTTTATCAATTGCGTTTGTTTCTACGTCTACTACTATTTCTTTCTTCTCGTCTTTCTTCTCGTCTTTCTTCTCGTCTTTCTTCTCGTCTTTCGCTTCTAGATAAAACACGGGTATATTCGCAAGATTTACTACCATTTTTGGTCTTAAATCTTTATTTACGTGTTTCTTCACCTCCCAATATTGCCCCGCTTCTTCGTCATATACCAACTTAATGATATACTGTTTGTTTAATTCCACCACAAACTTCTTTGATTGAGATGTATTATATAATTCTACATTAAAGAATACATACGAATAGGAATATTTGTTCTCATTGATTTTTTTATGAAGATCGCAATATGTGATTTTGCCGATATTCATATCATGAAATGTGTTCTTTAAATCTTGCACAGTCACATATCCCAACATTCGGGGAATATATAACTTCAATGTATTTGTCTTGGACATGTTCGTTTAATTTTACTATTGTAATTTGTTAGTTGATTATTCATTCTTTTGTAACTAAAAAAGTATTCAATTTTTCGTTGAAAAATCGAATTTTTTATCACATATTATGTAATAATATTACACCGACTGGAAAGAAAAATGAGACAAGATTATCCTAAAAAATAAAATTATCAGTCATTTTTCCTTCTTTATTTGATAAATCAAATCGGTGGTGTAAAAGCACCTTTTTTCATAGGCATTAGACTACATTTGACGACCTCGTCCTTTTTTACTTTGTTATAAGGTTTCGGTGGTTGGTCTATTATTATCCATTAGGCTTTCCACGTGTTCTGTGTCTCCATTTTTAATTGCCCTAATGAGGGGATTTTTTTTGTCCCTCTTCTCTGTCTTGTCTGTCTTGTCTGTCTTTTTGTCGGTTTTCCAACAGCGTTTGGATGAGTCTTCATTAATATATATTTACACCTTTGAATATTTAAGTTCGCACAAACAATGCGAAAAAAAGAGGTTCAAAGTTAGGTCTTTTCATACCTGCGTAAAGTTTGATTATAGGCACTCGTTGAAGTGCTTTGATTACTTTTTTCTCTACATAAATAACTTGGTCTGTCTATGTTATTTATTGCGTTCTTTGCTATTTTGTAGATATTAGACGAACCATTGCGGTCCCTATTCCACGACCCACAACCATTCTTACAATGTAGTAGTCCGTGAATTAATCGCAATTCGTCCTTATTTTTCTTTTTGTTTGGGTGTTCTCGCACCATAAACTTCTCACATATCCCTCCATCGCATTTGGAACATTTACAGGAACTTCTAAACTCATCTACTAAAAACACATTATAGTTATTTTTTCTAAACAAAGTTCTTATTCCCTTTCCTAATGTAGGTTCTTTATATTTCATTTGTTTTCGCTGTTCCCAATCACCTATACAAATAACCACATTTTCAGGATTACCATATGTTTTTTTGAAATCGCTAATCATTTTTTGTTCGTTTCGTTTGATATTGATATATTTACCAAACTTCAACTTACGGAATAATTCCTTACGATAAAATCTAAATAATATATGATTTATTCTATTTTTTTCTTGTAGATATTCTTTAAACTTGGTAATTTGTAGTGATTTACGATTGAAGTGTGATAGTTCTGTTTCATATTCTATGATGGTTTTTCCTTCTATCTTATTGGTTTTCATACCCAAAATAATATTATTATATTTTTTCATCTTGGTTTCTTTTCTCCGTTGGTCTTGTGAATACCGAAATACATTCGCATCTTTGGAAGCATCATCTACGCAATAAATCAAGTCGGATTTTCCAGGGTCAATTCCTATAACTTTCTTATCTTGCAATATAGAATAATTATCTAATTCATCAATATACAATTCTTTTGATATTCCCTTCTTCATCATAGGTAGTTTCTTACCAACTAAATCATCTCGTAAAAATAAAATACTCAATCCAATTCCATCTGTGGAAACCATATGATGAAATGAAAATCCTGTTTTATGAAACATTTTTCGCTCCGTTCTAAAAAAGAACTTCCATAACTTATCTTCATTCTTTTTCAGTTCCCCTTTTGTTTTGAAAAATCCTTTTGTTCCGTGTTCTTTTCTCAATAATAGATTAACTAATGTAGTTGTATCTAATCGTATATACTTTGGCGTGATTTCACTTCGTAATGGAAACACATTATTAACACTTTCATCGTCATTTTCAACTTGTTTCATCATATAAATCATACACGGCAAATAATCCATCGTTTTACATTTCAAATCATACATAACACTATTTTTTTCATACTTGGTTTTAGGTGGTAAAATATGTTGCTTTTGTTGTGTAATCCATTTATGATAATGATGATTTGATTGGTATGGTTTATCATCTACATTCAATAAATCATTCTTTATTTTTCGTAAATCAGCACAGAGGGTTCTTATTCGTGCATCACGCTCCATTTTAGTTTTTCCCAATTCTCTTATTTTATTCACAATCAGTTTCTTTTTCCAAACAACATTTACATATCGTTCAACATATTCTACATAGTGTAATTGTATGTTATTCTCATACATTGTGATAACATCTTCCTTCAAATAATCTAATGTAGTATTTAGTCCAGCATAGTCAATTGGGTCATTTTGTGTAAGAGGTAAATAGTGCTGATTGTAGAAAGTGATAAGTTTGTCTTTCATTTCAATCGTTTCTTTATTTGGAGGTTTTCCTCTTTTTTCAGTTTTCTCACCACAAACAACTTTCATAGAATTATTAATGAGTTCTTTGCTTACTATTGGTAATGTTTGATTATTGTTTTCATAGTAATCTAATAAATATAATTTCAAAAATTGTAAAGTATGAATAACAATCTTGTTAGATTTCACAACAGCATCATTGATTATTTTTGTATTAAGTTCAGGATGTTTTAATACACTTTTGAGTGAGGTTTTAATGGATTTGAAAAACTCAGGTGGTTTCTCTTTTGCTTTTTCCATTCTATATACTATGTAAATATATTATTTTAAGTATTTTTCCCTAAATAATATATTTTAAGTAAAAACCCCTAAACTTCCGTAAAAATATACAATGGACTTTTTATCCATTTTTCATTAATTTTGAATTGCCCTTCTTTATTTTCAATTGAATATTTTGGTTGAACTAATTTCTTAATAATAGACAACCAAGGTCGTTTAATTCGTTCAGGTTCTCCTACTGCTTTCATATTATTAAATGCAAACCATTTTCGTATTTCAGGTATAAGTTCCATAATTTGTTTTTGTATATCTTCATTATGGTCTAATTCATATAGTGTATATCTATTCTTATTTTCCAAATCTAATATGCTAATAATTTTATCAGTAATATCATCTTGTTCTTTTTTATACAATTCACTTTTTAATCTCATAGTTGCTATATAATTTACATAAATAATTTTTAAGTAAATTACGATTTATAATTTTTCATACAAAATATAATTATGCTCTACATAACGGACATAATAGAAGATGCTTGTTGTTTTCCTTTTCTTCATTCTTTTTATCATCCCATTCGTTATAATTTATATTGTATGTTTCAATTAGCGGATATTCGTTTTTCCATTTAATGTTTTCTGTGTCTTCATAATATTCGTCTTCTATATCAGGGTATGGGAATACTGGTTCTCCACTATCATCGCCATACATACATCGTTTGAAACATTCAATACACGCCGTGTGATTACAACACGGATATGATATACCCCTTTTAGTTTCCAAACATATAGGACATTCAACATTATCACTTATTTCTAATACGCCGTTGTCTTTACCAGGCGGTCTTATTATATTCGTATTAAAAAACATATCACAATTAGTGCATAAATATCGACCTTTACATTCAAACCACCATTTAGGCAAAACCGCCTCACATAGTTCATAATTTTTACATTTTATTCCACCTCCATCCTCTTCTGTGTATTGATAATCAAAACCAATATTATTATTTTCATAATCTAAATCTTGTTGCATACTTATAATTATTAATATTATTTTATATTTATACTATTTCAAATTATGATTAACTCGTTTTATAATTTTTCAATTTACACCTACGAGTAGATGGTTTCCGCTTATAAGTAATATCATCTTTTACACCATAAGCATATTGAAAATAATTCTTATAATTTTCTGGTTTCACTCTATCTATTGATTTATCAATATTTTCCTCTAATCCTGCAAATGTATATACATCTCTGTTCTTTTTAATGTATGTTTTTATTTGGTTAAAATACATTTCTATTGCATTTGTGATTGGACTATATGGAATGGTAAATAGATATTGATTACCACTTTTTATTATTGCTTCTCTTACCATATCGTTATTATGACTTCTTGCATTGTCTAATATAATAAGATGGTTCTTGTATTTAGGTGCTATTTGTGTTTCTATAAACTCTACCATTCTTTCTTTGGTTGTTCCACCCTTTTCATAAAATGATTTACCTACGCATTTTGAATTATTGATTGCAACTAACAAAGTAAAACTACGGAATACAAAGTTGTTATTTGTTTTGATTATACATCGCTTACCAATATAACATCTACTATATGAAGGTTTCAAATGAGAACCTATACTGGTTTCATCTAAACAAATAATCTTATCAATTGGATATTTACGCACTTCATTATAGAATGCTTCCATTTCTTTATTTTTGTCTGTGAGTTGTTTTCTGCGTTCTTTTGGATAATGTTGGTGTCGTGTCCGTTTCCTTGTCCTATTGTTTGCTCTAATAACTCTACCTAAATGTTGTGGGGTTATATCAAAATCGTTATATTTTTGTTTCATAGAAGATAAAAGTTCATCCATTGTAAGTTGTTCGTTCTTATCTATCATATTTACAGCAGTTTTTACTTGGTCTTTATTTATCTTGTATGAGATAGGAGTTCTATTCTTTCTTGAAATATTTTTAGTAGTTTTGTATCTATCAATCCATCCTTTTAGTGTGCTTTTCTTGCAATCAAATATACCACATACTTTATCCATACTATCATTGTGATTCAAATAGTATTTAACCGCACTCAATTTATAATCATCACTTTTGTATTTATTCATATAGTAAAAGAAGAAAAACACTTATATTTTGTGCGAACTTAAATATTCAAAGGTGTATATAATAATTATATATTACTCACATAAATTATATATTACTTACCAATTACATTGTGCGATTTGATTACAATACATGTATGAATACTGGATACTTATGACAATCGCCGCGAGTTTCTATCCATTAGGACATATACTAAATAATACCAGCTCTTGGTTAGGGACGTTTAGTCAATCTATGATTCATGTTGGTGGAAATATTGCAAATGTTATATTATATTCGGGTTATGTACCCAATTGATAATACAATCTTTTGATTTGAATTCATTGAGAAGTAGTCGGTATTTCAAACTATCGCCAACGCATAATATAGACATCATGAAAAATTGAAGAAGGTCTTCGATGCGATAACAATGTAATACACCTGAAAACAAAGACAATATGACAACTATCGATGATGCTGAGTTAGAGCGACTACGCTATATGGAAGAAAAGTATAAAAAGGTTAAAATGTGGAGAAATAAAGCTACTCAAAACTGGCGTGAAAAAAATCGCGATAAATACAATGCCTCTATGCGAGATAAATACAAGGAAAAGAAGGATGATGTATCATTCAAACAGAAAAATCGTGAAAACGCAAAAAAACATTACTACAAACAAAATGAAGAATCAAAAAACATTCCTTCCTAATTTATAGTAAAATTGATTCTTTTTTTGATAAAATATACCTCTGTAAAAATTACAATGAGTAGTGAATATTCAAATATGTTACATCTTGATTACAACGACATTCTTATCAAATATGGTATGGATATTCATAATATCAAGGTGGGTGAAAGTTATATCAAAATACAAAGAGACAAAACGATTACTGACTTAGGTAAGTGTCTTCATAATGAAACAATCGAGTATCCTAATTACAACAATGAATTTTGTGGCGTGGTTGAACTTTTATTTGAAAAAGCGTCTGAGAAAATATATTATACATATCCTACAAAGGAAAATACGGATATTCTCCCCAAATAAATCGAGATGTCGGGTGACAAAAAAACATAAAATTGAAATACTTTACATATCAACTGTTTTACTATCATAATATCATAATAGTATAATCAAATACATTCAAAAAATGACTTCCTTAGATATAGATGTAAACCTGTATTTGAAGTCGAACATAAAACCAGAATATATTGGACGTAAACATAGACTACCGCACAATATAGACAACTTGTCTGACTTATCATTATACTCTCCTGAAAAAATAAACCTTCCGGAATTATCTAATTCTATACAAAAATGCAATGTTCTCTTGAATGATTTGACAAATATGTCTAGTGATGAAAACATAGATACATGCCCTGTTTGCTTTTCTGAACTTGGAGACACGAATGTCGTAATATCCGCGTGTAATCATAAAACGTGTGTATCTTGTTTCGCAACCAATCTGTTACATAACAAGAACAGTGGCGACTGTTGTGTTTTATGTAGAGCGAACGTTTGTAGATGAAAAAACACGATGTATCAACAAAATTGAATTATTAATATATTATTAGTAACCAGATAACAATACTATCAATAATCATAATCTATAACAATATGGGCCCCGTCAAATCATCCCGGTCCACCGCCCATAAATCTGCGAAGAAGAACACTCAGGTGGGTCGTCGTACAACGGCCGAATTATCATATGAATCAAAGGTACAAGACACGGTAGGCGCATACGAATTATCGCTACTCAGTCCTAGATTTGACCCAAAATGGATATTGGAAATGTCAGATAAACTACAAATCAATAATTATGAATATACGCGTGACGAGAAACGAGGCATTACTAACGTATATCGCGGATGGATCATAAAAAATGGGTTAGAAAAACCACGCAAAAAGATAAAAATACGTAAGATACAACCAAAAAAAAGGATACAACCAAAGAACCCGATACAAAAAACGTTATTTGATTTCAATTATACGCGTGTTCGTCAGAACAAGATCATTCGATACTTCTTCGCGTTGAAAAAGTAAATTACCTACTCGGGTTTCATCATAAAAAATATGTACATATTGTATTTTTTTTATGAAAATAGGTCTAAACGAGTTTACTTCTTTACAATCCTCTTTACTACCTTCTTCTTGGTAGTAGTAGATTGCTTAGTGTTACCGCTACCCTGTTGTATTTTTTCACGCTTTGTCTTATATTTGGTATATTCTTTGTCAAGGTTATTCAGTTCAGTAATCCACATATTTTCAAGAGAGGTCTTCTTCAATATTTCTAATTCTGTCTCGGTTGTTGCCTTTTCCTTCATAATCGTATCTACATTTTCTTCCGTTACAGAATCCATCGGCATCTTCACCAAATACTTATAATCTCCGTCAATGAGATTATATCCCTTTCCGTTTAGTAATTCAGTGACTTCTTGTGTCTTTTTTCGCCTCAAGTCAATTGACCCGGTGAGAGTTTCCTGAATATATTTCGCACGATTTGATAATCGCACAAGCTTCTTTTCCATATCTCGTACAAGATAATCCTTACGTTTCTGGTAGAGTCCCAAACGGATTTTATAAAAGTCCTCTATAATTTCCACGGGATTGTTATACTTACGTAGTTTGCAGTCAGAATCAAACATATTCATATTGGTGGTGCTAACAGTAGTAAATAGTTTCAATAACTTTTCTACACCATTGCATTCGTTCACATCTATTGACCCTTCCAACTCGCTCAGTTTTCCACGCGGAAATACAATTGTAAAATCGACCGACACTTCTGTTGAGACCGATGTAAAATCGCGGATTGAGGGAGCGGTCTTTTTTCCAGTCTTATCATTGGTCGCACCATCTACTAAGGATTCCAAGAAAGAGGTATACGGCATGGTCCACGTTCCAACCGGTAATTCTGTAATACGTATCTTGTCTTCACCGACCGTTTCATAGATTCCCTTAATCAAATACTTCTGTTCTGCGATGTTAGTAACTGTACCTTTAAACCCCTCATAATAAGGGACAAAATCTAAACTATCTACTGTCTTGTTTGTCAACTTTGCTTTCAAGTAATCAATAACCGCCTTTGGGTCGTATGACGCAACGCTACACGAAAAACCCGTGCCTATACCAGAAATACCATTCATTAACGCAAATGGAATAATAGGAACATAATACTCGGGCTCTACAAGTGTCCCATCATCATCCAAATACGTCAATACCGGATCATCCGCTTCTGGGAATATATGACGTGTTAATTGGTTCAATGCTGTAAAGATGTATCTTTCCGACGCACTATCATCGCCACCGTGCAATCGTGTTCCAAACTGTCCGTTTGGTTCCAATAAATTCACATTGTTTGAACCCACATAGTTCTGTGCCATATTTACAATGGCACCGTTCAAACTGGCTTCACCGTGATGATACGCACTATGCTCTGATACATATCCAGAGAACTGTGCGACCTTTATTTCACTGGTTAATCTTCGTTTGAATGCGGAGAATAAGATTTTACGTAACGATGTCTTCAACCCGTCCACCATATTCGGTATAGATCGTGCACAGTCATATGTGCTAAAATGTATCATTTCATTATCAATGAATTCTTCATAATTAACAGACGGACGACTTGTATCCAGATAAGAGGTCTTGTTGTAATTCTCTAACCACGTCTTACGGTCATTCGCACGTTTCTTATTAAATACCTTGTCAATAGAATCGTCGCTTATTGTCCCCGAATAAACGAAATCAACAATCTTTTTATGTGCGAAGTATTCCTTAAACTCCGCAGAGGTGGATGTTCCAAGACCCTTAAAATATTTAATCGTCCACCCGGACGGGTTACTATCTGCGAAGGTAGCCTTCCATTGGTTATATTCACCATCATTGTAAAACAACTTTGTCTGAGCCCCTTTCTTCGCTCGAAGAATAGGAGTATTCATAAACGAGATAAACCCAGGTATCTTCACTAATGACGACCATTCACTGTGGAACAGATTAATACACAAACCTTTGATATGCGACCCATCCAAATCCTGATCGGTCATATACATAATCTTCCCATATCGCAAGTGTTTGTGGACATCATCCATCGATTTATATTCTTTTCCAGTTTCTAATCCTAGAATTTTCTTGATTTCACTAATTTCCTTATTTTCGGAAATTTTCTTTATTTGCTCTCCGCGAACGTTCAATAACTTACCCTTCAATGGATAAATTCCCATTGTATTTCTGTCGTCACTGGATAACCCAGATACAATACCAGACAAAGCACTCAATCCCTCACATAATATTAAGATACACTCCTTTGACTTGGTCGTTCCACTATAATTAGCATCAATCAAGTTCGCAACGCCACGAACTGACTTTGTCTTGGAACCGTCCGTTTTTTTTGCCAACTTATTCTCCTTCGCTTCTGTCAAAGAACACGCCGTATCCATCACCCCCAGTTTTGCAACCTTCTCAATAAAGGAGTCTGACACAGAACACGTCGATCCAAACTTAGCATAGGGGGTGTTCATACAATCCTTGGTTTGACTGTCGAATGACGGGTTCTCGATATCACATCGCAAAAACACTAGCAATTGTTCTTTAATTGCGGAAGGGTTCACTCGAATTTTCTTCTTCTTTTCAATATAATCACATAACTTACGAACAATCTGTCCGGTAATATAGTCTACATGCTTACCGCCCTTTGAAGTCGAAATACCATTCACAAATGATACATGATGGAATTCGTGAGTAGGCGATATCGAAACCGCATATTCCCATCGTTCATCAGGATTTTCATATACACGCTTCACAACGTCCTTTCCGCCAATATACATATCTATATACTGCTGAAAGTTCTTTACCGGGACTAATGTATCATTATAGCTTACCTTGATTTTCTTTGCGGAATGATCGGTAACAGCACCAATATCATATACACGCTTCTTTAGAAGGGCTAACATATCAGGTGTCAGTCCATTCACACCCAACCTTGCAAAATCGGGACGAAATGATACCTTGGTATAAGGTTTTGTGGTCTTTGGTACCTTTGTAATGATAGGTGGAGTGATATTATCCAAATTGTTATGAAATTCTTGAACGTATTTTAGACCTCGGATATGATCGATTGTTTCTACGCGTCCATATACCGACCAAATTAGAACTAATTTAAATCCAAACCCATTCTTTCCACCAACTATTTTTTTTTCGTCTTTGTTATAATTTGTAGATGTTCGCAAGTGACCGAATACCATTTCGGGGATCCATAAGTCATACTCAGGATGCTTCGCGATATCGATTCCATTTCCATCATTTGACATTGTGATTGTACCATCATCTTCGATGTTTGTATTAATATACGTTACAAATTTTTTTTCCAAGTTAGGCGAATGTATCATACGAATCACGTGGTCGCGACAATTTACAATACCTTCATCAAATAGTTTATATAGTCCAGGAATATATTCGATATCCCGCAAGACCAGTTTGTTTTGTTCATCATCAAATACCCACATATTTGCGTCCACATTTTCAACGGAACCGATATACGTATCTGGGTTATCCAGAATATGTTGTTTATCGGTTTTACGTTGATATTGTTTAGCAAGTGCAGATGTTTCAGACGACATAGTAATATACTTTGTTATTTACTCTTTATTTTCATTCATATGATATATTCAATTTTTCCAAAACAAAATATCGTAATTCTCTATATATATAATATTATGCCTACATCTATGTTTGATATCAAAAAATTTTGCGAAAATGGGACTACGCGGACGAATGGAGTTATCAATACTTCCTCTTGTAATAATAATAATATTGATTACCTGAAAGTTACTACTAGCACAAACAATCCGCAAATTTCGTGTAGAATGCGATACGCGCAAATTGCACGGGGTTTTATTCGGTAATTTGGTTCATTTAGTCAAATACAATTTATTTTCTCACAGATGTATATATATTATGAAACGTCCTACGCGTCAATCTGATGGTACTTACCACGTTAATGGAAAAAAATATGAAGAATTATTTGGAAGTCGCACACAAGTCATGAATGGTACTGCGTATAAAACAACCGGTGGTCTTGTTACGAATAGTTTACTAAAAAACAAATGGGGGCGTATTGTTTCGGCAAAGAAACATAAATCCGCAAAGAAAGAACAGCGTCTTAAGAAACACGGTTATACCGCCAAAAAGGGTAAATTCGGTCCAGTTAAGATGAAGATTAAGACGAACAAAACCAAGAAAAGTCGCAAGTAGATTTTTAGGTCATTTCTAATATGAGATATACCTTCTATTGTATATCTCATACACACGTCTAATCGAATTAGATCAAATACCAATCCATTGAAATGTATTTTTCATCCACAATATAATCCATCATGTTTTCCAACACGTATTTTTCAAAATAATTCTTACTTACAATCAATTTATCGTTCTTGTCCTGACGATTATTTGAATACATCTTACAATAATAGATATAGGTGTCATATATAGAAATATCATAGATCGAACTAGGTGAACTCGCGCGATTTGTAGTCGTATGTTTTTCGCGTAATATCTCTTTCAAACTATTTAACGCAGTCTGAATGTCCGTATGTTTATCCCATAAAGAACAACGAATACCTGCAATGTATTTGTCACGGTCTATTTCAATGGATGGAAAATAATAAGAAATCAAGTCTATGATTTGTTTATCACTTAAATTTGGGAACGTGTCATTATTTAAAACACACCACTTACGAAATAAGGTCACTACTTCATCTATCTCCATATCACTTTCAGTTTCATCAATGGTTACCGTTTCCTCCCAAAATGATAGGAATTTTTCGATCGATGGCATATATTTACAACATATTCCTTTGAATAAATCTTGGTCTTCAATATAATATGTTTTTAATTTATCAGTTACAATTGTCTTGAATGTTTGTAAAAACATTATCGGTGGTAATTCTTTTCTATTCAGATAGTGTCGCCATAAATACTGCATATTATTCCAACTAATATAGGGCGTTCTCATTGTTGAACGGTTATTATCTGTTGTGTCAATCAATTGATTTTCTTGTGAAATATCGATGTAATCTGTTATAAAATTCGATACTAACGATGTAGGTGAAGTGTTTTTCAAGTATAATACACTATTATTTAGTGACAAATTACTTGAATTCAAAATATATTCATCAGATGAACCATACCTCGCAGAATAATGACACGCTACTCCCATAATATCCAATGCCATATTATTAATCAAATAATTTCTCACGTGTTCTTGTTGTATATTATCATTTATATTCAATAAACGACAGTCGCTATAATTATGATCGTAGTATTTATTCTTAAAAGTCTGCGATAATTGAACTCCCATTAAAAACTGACATATATTATTTAAATCGCGTAAAAATGTATTTGCTACCGGATGTATATAATGTATTAAATTTGTATTTTTACGAAGTATATTATCTCCTAATATGGTTAAAAAATACTTTGTTTCGTTTTTGGTTGAAAATAGAGCAGGATACAATGATTCGATTACACTTTGAATTGTCTCCGTCTCAGGAATAGTTTTTATTAAACTGTTTTCGCGTATACGCTTCATTATATTCATTCGGGTTTTTTGTTTCCAAGACATTAAATTTCGACCTTTACTTATCGTACTTAATATATGATGTAATATATCGTCTTCGCTAATTACCTGGTATTGCAGATTGTTATATACAAAATAATTATCAGTGGCAGAGATGTAATAATATAGATTTTCATTCATAAACTTCTGTATAAATACATCTTGTTCGGCGGTTAGTTCTTCCATACGTTCCACGCGCTGTTCATGATTTTGTTTTAAATGTTCCAACACATTCGGTAACTGATTACATATATATGATTGCAATTTCGATTTCATATAAGAATCATTTTGGTATTCACCAATCAAATCATCTATCGAATTATAAATCGAATCTTTATATTCATCAACCTCATTGTTATCATTCATAATGTGGTATGTTTTTACATAAGTCGCAGTTTTATCTCTATACCTTTTTACACATTTGAATATTGTTATGTGTATAGAAAACAACATAAAAATTATTGTATATCACTATACATCCAGATGTCGTCATCTTCTACCATTGAAACGCTCTATTCATTAAGAGACAATATTGTTGCTACTAAGTTATCTTGTCCAACACCGAAAATACACAATCATAATGAAGATTCCAATACAATTAAATATATGTTAGATTCATTTATTCAACAAATCGATACAAAAATTATGTCTGAATGTAAACATAGCTATTATGAAACACTCGTTCCGTCAAGCATTGACGACAATAAACATATTCACATCACCAAATGTCACAATTGTTCTACTGTATTCCCATACAGTCGTTCCAAATTATAATATGAAAAATATTGTTTATGTTTTCATATTATACACCTTTGAAGAATTACAGGGTCGCTACGCTTCGCATTTTCTTCTTTGGTTTATACTCATCCATACTCTCAGATATAGCGAGTGTTATATACTTTGATATACAAATATTCGCATTTAATACTTCTTCTGACGATAATACCGAAAACCATTGGTATTTGGGACGGCGCAATAATTCATCGCTAGGAATATAGATACCATATGCTTCTGGGTGCAATTTCAAATACCCTTCTTCCATTAAATCCTCTAATAATATTGGTTTATCTTTGTTGTTTTTTACTCCTACCGCAGACGCACTTATTAAATTCATTTTATTGTTCTCTATATTATCACATAGAATTTGGTTGATCGTTCCTTTAAAATCAGGTTCACTGCTAAAATGACCTTTCGAATGCATTTTAGTTACTTTCTCTATTAATTCAGCAATTACCTCATCATCTTTGTCCGCACCTATAAAATACGTATCGGGAATAAATCGACTTGTTATGGGTTGCTTTAATAAATTCCGGGTTTTATTTATATTTTCACACACAAATGGCATATTTCCATCCGTACCATCCTCATATAATCCTTTTAAATTGCGTAAACACACAAATGAATTGGGAACAGTCATTCCACCATAACTATGTATTAATTTCAATATACCCAATTCACGATAATAGTGTTTCATCGGTTCCGCTATATTATTTATTTCAATATCCCACGAAGGTAATAAACTACTAAATGACTTATCATCTATTAGACAAATGTGGAAATCATCACCACAATGTTCGATAATCGATTTTATAGTCAAATGTAGATAGGGTTGATTTAAATCGGTTGTATTACGCGAAGAAAAATCTTTCCAGATCCGCGAGTTTACTTCGTATTTGGTATGTATCCAAATCTTTTTTCGCCCATGTCCATATAACGGTAAATCATTTAACAAGTATTTACGTATCGCTTCATCATCATTGTTACTCGTAAAACTATTTTTATATTGCGATGCTACATAACTGGTTATTATTATTATACCAATGGTTAACACATAATGTGTCGTATTTTTTGAACTAAACAGCATTATAATTATTGTATTCCTTGTATACAATACTTATATATTTTTTGAAAATTAAAAATAAATCATATAATGTATATTATACGACGATTCATTATAGCGTATTTTTTTCACATGCATTATCGCGTGGTATTTACAAATCTGTCGCAATATTGATGTAAACGCATTATACGTTACATCTCTTTCTACATAGAATTTTTTTCCCACATGATAGTGCGGTTTAATCAATTCGTAAAAAGATTCATTATATTTATTAAATACCATCTTACGATACGCATTCGCATCAAACAAATAATATTTGTCCGTCTTCAAGCACACCTTATCCAACAAATCAAATAATATTTGTTTGTTGACAGGTGATTTGAAGATTTGCGATGACATGGTAACCCGAATATATATTACATAGATTTTTATTTGCAAAGAGATTTTCTTGTTTTTGCTATATCTCTTTCTTTCAAAATACATTTTTACACTTCTGTCAATATTGGCAATAGTTTATTTGTGAATAATGCTAATTCTATACAATCTTCATGAACATTATGGAAAATTGTTATATATTTACATAACACAGGAATTATTTTGTATTTCTCATCTTCATTCAGGATTTTTGTTTGTTTTACAAAAGTAAAAAAATAATCCAATATATCTATTACTGAATATCCATAGTCATAAATATCGTATAGGATTTTTATACCACCAACCAAGTCTTTCTTTTTTAAACACGTTATATATTCTTCGTATTTATAATTCGAAATGTTAGAACAGACCAATTTACATAATTCGACGTCTACCACTTGGTTTAATATGTGTAATTTCTCCAAATAAGTTATTATCAAACGGATAGATGAACCACATACTGATAATAAATACTTTTTTGAATCGGTGTCGATTTTTATATTTTCAGTTGTTATTATTTTTTCCATTATTAAGTTTATCTCTTCATCCTTGCACATTGGTAGTTTAAATAAATGGGTTCGCGACTGTATACTTTCTATTACCTTTTGGATATTCGTACACACCGAAATCAAGTGAATGTTATTCTTATATTTATCAATGTAATTGCGAAACACTTGTTGACTTTGTTCATTAATTATATCAATATCATCTATTATTACTAATTTCTTTTTACCATGTATCGCACTTCGCGATTGACAAAATGTTTTCATTTCCGTTCGGAAATATTGGATTCCTTGTTCTTTCAGGTTGTTTATAACTAATATATTGTTCTCAGGAAACCGCTCACACTTTTTCAAATTATAATAGTCACGAATTAGAGCATTTAATAATGTTGTTTTACCCGTACTTGGACCACCTATAAATAATATGTTCAAATCATCTAACTCAATCATTGTTTTTATCGCATCTCGCAACGATTCGTCAAAACGGAACTCGTCCACATGATATGGTTTATATTTCGCTATAAATGTTTCGTCTATTTTCATTGTCTATATTACAATAGAATCAAATTATTATATTCTTTTTGATAAATATAAACATTTTATCTCTTAGTCATATACTATGACTTCGAAAACGTATTATGATATTCTCGGCGTCTGTAAAGACAGCGACGCTAAAGATATTAAAAAGGCGTATCGGACTTTATCATTGAAGTATCACCCGGATAGGAATTCAGACCCCGACGCAACTGAAACATATAAACAAATTAACGAAGCATATGAAATACTTGGCGACTCGGACAAAAAACAAGAATATGACAATGGGAATAATAGAAACAATGGGAATATTAACCATTTTAACCAGAACTTTACAGATGTTAATGATATTTTTAATATGATGTTTAGCGGTCAAGGGTTTCAAAACATGCAAGGACATCCAAATATACGGATGTTTTCTACCTCACACGGTCCAGGTAGACAATTTCAACGATTTCATCGTATAGAACGACCACACGATATTGATATTCCGATTATCATTGATATGAAACAGAGTTTTTCGGGATGCATTATTCCAAAAGAAATCGAACGCTTCGTTGTTACAAATAATGTAAAAATCACAGAAAATGAAACGATTTATATTAATATACCAGAAGGAATCGACCATAATGAAACTTTTATTATTAAGGATAAGGGTAATGTTATTGATAATGTGAAAAGTGACCTGAAAGTTATCATTTCTCTCACCGATAATGTGAAATTTAAACGAGTTGGACTTGACCTCATATATAAACAAAATATATCACTTAAGGAATCGTTGTGTGGGTTTCGAATTGAGTTCGAACATATCTCGGGGAAAAAACTTAATTTGAATAATATACAACCGGTTTATACCATTATTAAACCTGGATACAAAAAAATTATACCTGGTTACGGCATGAAACGAGATAATGTCATTGGTAACCTCATTTTTGATTTTGATATTGTGTTTCCTGATTCATTCACCAGCGAACAAGTAGACGCAATCGAATTACTACTACCATAATTGTGTAATTTGTAGAATTACTACAATTCTAAATTCATTATTAGAATTATACACCTTTGAAGATTTGATACAGGTAAAATCTGTATTTTTGTTTGCTTCCTTACGAAGTGATACGTCATTTCTAACAACCTTCTCCTTTGGTTTTATTATGGCGTGTTCCTCATTTTTCTTCTTCACCATTATATACTTACTAAACATTTTATTTTTAAGTTGTTTATTAATAAACAAATAACTTACTTATTCCTAAACATTATATACTTTATTATAAAATTGATTTGATTAGTATATAATGTTAGTATGTAATATATACAATATGTCTGTCGGTTCTATTTACAAAATACAGTTTCCTAATGGAAAACATTATATTGGTCTAACGAGTCGTTCGTTGGAAGACCGGATAAAAGAACATAAAAGATGTGCGAAAAATGGCGATACAAGATGTCTATATAATGCGTTAAGATGCCATGGTATGGTAGACACATTTGAACTTGTAGAAATAGATACTGCAGATACATTAGAAGAATTGTGTAAAAAAGAAATAGGATATATTCAAGAGTATAAATCTTATTATATGGATGGAAGTGGATATAACATGACGCTTGGTGGTGACGGATTTAATGGTTATATTCGTACGGAAGAAGATAAGCAACGACAAAGTGAAAGACAGAAAAAATATTTTGAAGAAAATCCAGAAGAAAAAGAAAAAATGAAAAAAATAAGTCAAGAATTTTGGAATAAACCCGAGTCAACAGAAAAAATGTCTACAATAAGATTAATTAGTCAAGCCACACCTCAAGCAAAACAAAATATGAGTGAAGGTCAAAAGAAACGATATGAAGAACATCCTGAAGCAAGAGAAAAAATGAGCGAAACAAAGAAAAACTATTATGAAGATAATCCAGAAGCAAGAGAACAAATTAGTGATAGCTTAAAAGAATATTATAAAAATACTCCTGGTGCAATACAAAAAAATAGTGAATCACAAATACAATATCACAAAGAACATCCTGAAGCAGGGAAAGAACATAGCGACCGACTAAAAACATATTACATAAATAATCCAGAAGAAAAAGAAAAAATGAGGGAAAGAATGAAACAACGTTATATAGATAATCCCAACAGAAGGAAAGAACACGGTGAAAAAATGAAACAACATTATATAGATCGTCCAGCAGAAAGAGACAAATGCAGTGAGCGAGGAAAAGCAGTTTGGAAAAGACCAGAACATAAAACAAACATATTAGACGCAAGGGGTAAAAACAAACCATTTGATGTATCTAAAATCGATGGAACATTTATAAAAACATTTACTTACCAATTTGATGCGACCGAATATTTACAAAAAGAACACAATATTACATCACTCATCAAAGTAGGTTGTGTATTATCGGGAAACCGAAAGAGTTCCGCAGGATTTGTATTCAAATATCAGGAATAATCTTATATATTCTATACTTTGATGTTGATATAGATTTTCCGTTTTCAAATCCAATCAATATTGGTGATGATTCAAACGTGTATCCTTGCTTTCTTAATATACCACGTAGGATATTTATATACGGTCGCTTACACGTTGCGTTTGGTTTGAAAGGTGATAAACAACTAACCGCAAAATACTTTTGTATTTCATCTTTCATATCCAATATTTTTGTTTGCTTATCAGTATCATTTTCCAACGCATTCAATAAAATGGAATGGTTTTCATCTAATTCTAAAATGCTAATCAATCTATTACATATGTCTTCACGTTCTGTATGGTATTTCGTTTCTAATTTTTCTCGCATTAATTCAGTTATAATATAATACGATTTTGTTTTTATATTATTATACCTTCTTATATTTCTTCAGCGTTCTCATACGAGTTGAATGTTTTTGATGTCTTCTGTTTTATGTTTCATTCGTTGTTATACATTTTGTTCCGTTTTAAATTACCAAGGGTGTAAAGTTTTGACTTGTATTTTCTTTCAACAACTTATTTGTTAGTAATGATTTAATATAACCTTCTTTGTTTATTAAGTATCTATTTTCATATAATGGTATTTCTTTCCATTCGCCAATAATATTACAAACTTCTATTATATTTCGGTTTCTTGCTAATACTATTAGGTTATTTATATTATTATTTTTAGTATCATTATCTATATGTGAAATGTAGTGCGTTTTTGGTAATTTTGACTTGAATAATGTATAAATCAAAGTATGAACAACAAATTTTTTATTTTTACCATAAACAACTAATGAAATATACAAACAATTTCTAATTTTAGAATAAATTGGTGTTAAAAATTTATCTCTTCTTATAGAAAATACATCACCATTTTCATATATTTTGTATTTATTTTCATCGTTAAAATACTTAAATATTGTCATTTGTCTGGGTCTATTCATATATAATATTATGTCTTTAAGTAGTTTTTATTAAATTCCAAAGATGCAAATGTATTTCGGTATTCACAAAATCAACGAAGGAAAGAAACCAAGATGAAAAAATACAACAATATCATATTGGGTATGAAAACCAATAAAATACAAGGAAAAAGTGTGGTTGAATACGAAACAGAGTTGTCTTTGTATAATCGTAAAACACTTTGTATGGATAAGTTCAAGTCATACATAACCGAAAAGAATAGAATAAACCATATGTTATTTGATTTTTATGAAAAATATTTGTTTCGTAAGTTGAAGTTTGGAAGACATATCAATATCAAACGAAACGAACAAAAGATGATAAGTAATTTTAGGAAGATGTATGGTAATCCCGAAGATGTTGTTATTTGTATTGGAGATTGGGAACAGCGAAAACAAATGAAATACAAAGAACCAACATTAGGAAAAGGAATGAGAAGTTTGCTCCGTAAAAACAACTACAATGTATATTTAGTTGATGAGTTTAGAAGCAGTTGTAAATGCTCCAAATGTGATGGAGGAGTATGCGAGAAGTTTATGGTAAGGAAAAATCCAAGACCAAATAAAGATGATATGCGGTTGGTTCACGGGCTACTACATTGTAAGAATGGTTGTGGCGAGTGGAACAGAGACCGTAATGGTTCATCTAACATCTATAAGATAGCATACCAAGCAATATATGGTTTGGAAAGACCAGGGTATCTATGTAGAACAAGTAATCAAGTAGTTTTAACGAATTGCTATAAACAAAATATACACAAGGTATGAAAAGACCTAAACTTTGAATGTATTTTTTTGGTGCTAACCGTGCCATTTTAAATCTTCAAAGGTGTATAACCTATAAAAAACAACGTAAATTGAAAAAGCAAATGGAGTTTCAGTAATGGACATTTATAAATGTCCAGATTTGAAAATCGGTCCCGACTTTTTACAAATAGGTGTTTTTATGGCTTCACTGCAAAATGCTTTAAATCGGTATTTTAGGTATTTTTATTTCACTGCATCATTTTTTTGTAAATAAGTCATTTTCGTGGCAAATGATTTAGAGCAACTTTTATATAAGGATTATATATATATAAAATGACTGACGAAATAGTTGCCAACGATAATAATAATATTGAATATAGTATTTGTGACTATAATAGAGATAAATATAAACCGTCTATCCCATATTTATTGACACGGGACGAAATTGTCCTTACTGGAACTGACGATTTTATTGCTAAAAGTTGCTCGAATCAGTTCAGTTACGTTAATTCGCACTATACCGCAGAGAAAAGTAGCAGTTGTATTAAACAAACGTCTACTCATAATCACCCAATACTTACAGAAACTGCTATTTTAGTTGCTGATAGTTGCTCTAATAGATTTGAATGTATTACGTGTGCCTATAATACGAATAAACATAGCAGTTATGTAAAACATTTGGCTACTCGCAAGCACGAAAAACTTACAAATGCTACTGACATATCAGTTTCTAATATATACCGATGTGATTGTGGTAAAGAATACAAACATAGACAAACGTTATTCAATCACAAAAAGAAATGTTCTTTACTAAAATGCGATGACAATGCACCTGAATCAGCACCCGAATCAGCACCAGACAAAGAATTAGTTACAATTTTATTGAAACAAAATAATATGTTTCAAGACCTAATATTGAAAAACGAAGAAGAAAAAAAAGAATTACTTATGAAAAATGAAGAACAACAACGTAAAACCGAAGTGCAACAACGTAAAACTGAGGAACAGCAGACCCAGATGATGGATTTACAGAAACAATTCTTAGAGGCAATCAAGAATGGTTCTCTCGGTAATACAACGAATAGTAACAATAATACCCAGAACAATCAGTTCAATTTACAGTTTTATTTGAATGAAACGTGCAAGGATGCAATCAATCTGGACGAATTCTTGCAATCCATTCAACTAACCTCACAGGATTATGTGAATACGGGTGAAGTTGGGTTCATTACGGGACTCACTGATATCTTCCGAAAGGAACTTCATAAATTGGAACCGCACAATAGACCACTTCAATGTACGGATGTAAAACGCGAAGTAATCTATGTAAAAGAAAATGACAAATGGGCGAAGGATATTGAGAACAAGAAAACCAAGAATATTGTAAGGAGGATTGACATTTCCTATCAAAGGATGATGTATCAATGGATGAAAGAGAACCCGGAACATGTCGAGGAGGAGGGACCACTGGTTGAGGAAGGAATCAAATATAGCGCGGTTTGTTTGGGGAATAATCGACTGAATGGAAACGAACCTATATTCCGAAATAAGATATTTACAAACATACTGGATGACATAGCAATCAAGAAGGGTAACAAGGTTATTACGGTGGAATCATAATAATTATATTATAACTACAATTGTAAATTAATAATTATAATTGTATAACCTATAAAAAACAACGTAAATTGAAAAAGCAAATGGAGTTTCAGTAATGGACATTTATAAATGTCCAGATTTGAAAATCGGTCCCGACTTTTTACAAATAGGTGTTTTTTTCACTTCACTGCAAAATGCTTTAAATCGGTATTTTAGGTATTTTTATTTCACTGCATCATTTTTTGTAAATATTCGTTCATTTTAATTCGTATATATTTAGGGAATTCTTTTGTTGTATTATATATATGGATAATACAACAAATACAACCAAAAAATCCCAAAAAATCCCAAAAATATTCATTTGTAATTCTTGTTCTTATAACAGTGTATCAAAAAAAGATTATAATAAACATATACAGACCAATAAACATATAAAACGAAATACAACCGAAATACAACGAAATACAACCGAAATACAACCGGCATCTTATAGATGTGTATGTGGAAAAACATACGAACACAGAGCATCTCTGTATAATCACAAAAAGAAAATGTGTAATGGGACAATCATTGACAATAGCCATATCGAAACAAATGACCCCCCGCCAGAGAACAAACTAATCGCTATATTACTGCAACAAAATACTATGTTTCAAGACCTCATATTGAAATCAGAAGAAGAAAAGAAAGAATTGATATTGAAAACAGATGAACAACGACGTAAAACAGATGAAGAAAAATCTGATTTGCAAAATCAAATGATGGAAATGCAGAAACACTTTATTGATGCTATCAAAGACGGAACACTCGCAAACAAGACTACTAACAATACCCAGAACAATCAGTTTAATTTACAATTTTATTTGAATGAAACATGCAAGGATGCAATCAATCTGGACGAATTCTTACAATCCATCCAACTAACCTCCCAGGATTATGTGAATACGGGTGAAGTTGGGTTCATTACGGGACTCACTGATATCTTCCGAAAGGAACTTCATAAATTGGAACCGCACAACCGACCACTTCAATGTACGGATGTGAAACGCGAAGTAATCTATGTAAAAGAAAATGACAAATGGGCGAAGGATATTGAGAACAAGAAAACCAAGAATATTGTAAGGAGGATTGATATTTCCTATCAAAGGATGATGTATCAATGGATGAAAGAGAACCCGGAACATGTCGAGGAGGAGGGACCACTTGTTGAGGAAGGAATCAAATATAGCACGGTTTGTTTGGGGAATAATCGACTGAATGGAAACGAACCTATATTCCGCAATAAGATATTTACAAACATACTGGATGACATAGCAATAAAGAAGGGAAACAAGATTATTACTGTGGAATAGTTGAAAAAAATCGAATAGTTGAAAATCGAATAGTTGAAAAATTGAATCATACAGAATGAAATAGATGAATGATATAGATACAAATAACCATAGACTTATATATAAGATTAATCAATCATGTCGGTTTCAGCCGACCCCAAAAAACGCTACGCGAATTTATTTGAATTTTTACAAAAACATAAGGTGACCAAGGGTTCAGATACTAGCACTATAACAAATACCCGGATCGGAGACGGGACGTCTATTTATCCAGGGTCATATTCGATCCCAGACGACGAATATGAGACATTTCTGGACATATATGGAAACGAAATGTTCGTTAAAAATACGAACAAAAAGGAATACCTTACAGAAAAGCAACGAGTTAATACCGGGGTGCTCGTAGTTGATATCGATTTTCGTTATTCGTATGAGGTAGATGAAAGACAATTTACAAGCGAACACGTGGACGATGTAATCGATTTATATTTAGAACTACTAAAAAAGATATACAATTTCGACGAAAATGCTGAGTTCCAGATATTTGTAATGACTAAGGAGACCGTGAACCGTGTGAAGGAAAAGAACTGTACGAAAGATGGCATTCATTTGTTATTTACATTTCAAGTAGAGCGTGATATTCAAATGTATATTCGAGAACAGATATTGAAAGAAATCTCTAATATTTGGACGGATATGCCAATAATCAATACATTTGAGGATGTGTTTGACAAAGGTATCACCGCTGGGACGGTGAACTGGCAGTTATATGGTTCACGAAAACCAGGTTATGATAGATATAAAATATCTAGAATTTTAGATGTAACGTTTGACCCAAATGATAATGAATTTAGTTACGATGAAGCATCTGTATCAAAATTCGATTTAAAGCGCGATTTGATGAAGTTGTCTGTTCGAAATACGAATATCGGGTCTGCTTTATTAAAAAACAGTTTTATTCCTGTATACGATGACTATAAACGAAAGTCGAATTTGTCATCTGTAACGCGTAGAGTTAATGTAACCGCACAGATTGATACGTCATTTGATATAAATACATTATCTCAAATACAAACCAAAGACGAATTAGACATGGTCAAAACCAGCTTCTTAGATTCATTGACCCAGGACGATCATGAAATCCTTGAAGCTCACGAATTGGCGATGGCGTTACCAGTTTCGTATTATGGTAACGGGTCATACGACAAATGGCAACGTGTCGGTTGGTGTTTACGTAATATAAGCGACAGATTACTAATAACGTGGCTATGCTTCTCAGCAAAATCGGAAATATTTGACTATCGTTCAATACCAGATTTATGTGATAAGTGGAGGCGCACATCTAATCGCAATACCAGCGGTGGTATTACAAAAAAATCACTTCTAAATTGGGTTCGCGAAGACAATCGAACCGAATATGATAGAATTGCGGAGAATTCGGTTGATTGCTTAGTAGACCAAGCTCTTTCACAAGGAGGCAAACCCGGTTCGCGCGGTTCGGACAGTGGATGTAGTGACTTCGACCTCGCTAACGTATTATATACAATGCATAAGCATAAGTTTGTATGCGTTTCTGTAAGAGCGGACGAATGGTTATATTATGAAGGACATCGCTGGAAATCGAATGAAAAAGGAATGAAGTTGAGACAACAAATATCAAAATCGTTTCGAAACTTATTTCGACAGAAAGCTAGTTCGTTAGCATCGATACGTGTGGACCGATTTGAAAACGACAACAAGCCCGACAACAAGCCCGACAACAACGAAGAAAATACCCAAGATAATGCTTCTACGCGCGAAAACCTGATGATCTCACGTTGTAATATGTTAATTACGAGACTTGGTAGTACAAGTGAAAAACAAAAAATTATGACCGAATGCAGAGAATTGTGCTATGACAGCGACTTTCTAGACAACTTAGACGCGAACCCATACCTACTGTGTTGTAATAATGGTGTATATGATTTTAAATTAAAATTGTTTCGGTCAGGTTTACCCGAAGACTATTTAAGTATGTCAACTAATATAGATTACGTTCAATTAAAACCCGAACACGATGTTATTGTGTGCGAAATCAACACTTTTATGAAACAGTTGTTTCCCGAAGACGAATTGTGTCAATATATGTGGGACCATCTGTCATCCGCATTGTTAGGAACATCAACGAATCAGACATTCAATATGTATATTGGCGGTGGTTCAAATGGTAAATCGGTTCTAATTGATTTAATGTCTAAAGTGTTAGGTGATTATAAGTGCGATGTTCCTCTCTCCTTAATTACAGACAAACGAGGAAAAGTCGGTGGGGTCAGTCCAGAAATAGTAGGCTTAAAAGGAAAGCGATATGCGGTCATGCAAGAGCCTCAAGAGGATGATGTGATAAATGAAGGCATTATGAAGCAATTGACTTCGGGAAAGGACCCCGTTCAAGGCCGAGCTCCTTATATGCCTCAAGTAGTAAGTTTCATGCCCCAATTTAAGCTTGTAGTAGCATCAAATCACTTCATGAAGGTGAAAGCAACAGACCATGGTACCTGGCGCAGAATTCGGTCTGTGCCATTTAAAGCATTATTTACAAATAATCCGGTTGATACTGATCCCGAAAAGCCTTATCAATTCAAGACGGATGTTTCGATAGATGAAAAATTTGAATCTTGGAAAGAGGTATTCCTATCGATGCTTATAGAACACGCGTGTAAGACTGATGGAATAGTAAAGGACTGTGATATAGTGTTGGAACAGAGTAATGATTATCGCAAATCTATGGACATCCTCTCAGCGTATATGGATGAACAAATTGTACGAGACCCTACCAAAACGGTTGGTAAAACTGAAATCAACCAGGATTTCCTGAGATGGCACGAGACGAATTATGGAAATCGCGGACCTTCGCCCAAAAAATTACACGAGATAATGACAAAAACGTTTGGAAAATGTATTAATCTGAGGTGGAAGGGGTGTTCATTCAAATCGTATGAAAAAGAAACTGATGAAAGTGCGGAAGAAGAATTACAGAGAATGACCGATGGTAGTGATAGCAACTAATACACTGTGGTAACCAAAGTGGTATATAACAATAAAAATAAAAAAACATCAAAAAATAAAAATTTTTTTGATGTATCAGGCAATGTATGGTTCCGCCCGTATTATGGAACGGAGAAACGAGTATTGTTTATACATAAGATTTTGAATGTTTGTAATATAGAAAGGATATGCGATAATAATTACAAGAATGCCGACTTTAATGTATTTATGTAAATCGCTATTCAATAAAAATGAATAAGTGAAAACAAAAAAAGCAACCGCATATATAATTAATAACCAAAAGTTGGCATTTTGGACGAATGGGTATTGTTTTGAATAATATTCAAAATAGGTATCATTCGTAGTGAGAAATTCGTTAAAATTATTGTATATGGTTTCTAGTTTGCTGTTTTGAGTTTTAATATGGTTGTATTCGTCTGTGCTCATGATATACAATAATGTGATAAAAGAATCCAAATTTACTCGGTGTAATAGATTATTCCATCATATATTTGAAAAAAAAATGGAACGATGGAACACGCTAAAACTATAAGTATTTTTTTATATAATTTCATGTCTAATTGGACGTATACAAATAAATAAATAAGAATCAGTAAAATAAAAATATATATGACTGTTAGTAAATTTTTCCATGTTTGTAGTGCGTAATATTGTTGCAAGTCATATTGCGTATTAGTAATAGTAATATTTTTATTATTCTCCTTGTCAATCAACAATTTTTCTAAAACCACAGTTCGCTTTTCTAGATTATTGTATATTTCAGAGCTCATTTTATTCGAATTGTCAATATACAATAGTATGATACAATAGTAGGATGAATATAACAAAAAATTGAAAAACTTTTCTATTGTAAATAAGATGTAACCCCCAAATAAAAGAACAATAATAAATTTAAATAGTATTACGTATAAGATGGAAAGCACAATGAATATGAATACAATATATGAAATGATGCCCATAGAGCTTCAACGAGAGATGACATCATACCAGTATAGCAGAGATTATGTAAATTACTCGCATATAAGCACAATCGATTGGACCGATTTAGAGAACCATTGTCATAACATTATTAGTAATGGTGGTGGAATTCAATTAATATGTGATGTGTATGATAATATTTCAAAAATAGATAACGTGGAAAATGAGGTCGATGATGGAAGTATTGACACCGAAAAATTGGCATTCTTCAATAATTTACGTCCATTTTCCCTATTATATGATTATGATGATTTTTACCCTAGATATAGAGCATATACAGAGACTATATTTCATAGAGAAGACGAATTTGTGATTTATCCTGATTATATCGAAGCATTGATGGCGTATTTATTATCCTTAGACATTCTAATTAACGAAGAGGCGAATGAACCAACAACTACGCATAGATATATGACAAAACTTAACTACATCAACAATATTTATTATTATATTGTGAATATGAGCGATAAGTTTACAATGAGTTTCAACCAAATGAGAATGTCGAGTGAAGATAAATAAACAAAACAACAAAACAAACAACAAAACAAAACAAACAACAAAACAAAACAAACAACAAACAACAACAACAAACAACAAAACAAAAATGTAGCAAAACAGTTACATTTTTTGTTGGAAATGTGAATGACAAAAAATTGAAAAACTTTTACGATATAAATAATATGCAACCCCAATATAACAACAATAATAATAAATTCGAATAGTATTACGTAAAAGATGGAAAGCACAATGAAAATGGATATGGTTTATAGCATCATACCTGAAGAACTTCAACGAGAGGTGACCTCATACCAATATGGAAAGGAATATATAAATTATTCTAAACTGTATTATACAATTAAATGGTCTACATTGGATGAACATTGTATGAATATAATTGAACATAATGACGGAAGTGATTTGGTCTGTCATGTATGGGACCGGATATTAGAAATAGAGAATATAGATATCGAGGAAGAAGACAAACCTATCAATGTTGACAAACTAGCATTCTTTAATAATCTACGACCATCCGAGTTGTTATACAGCGATTTTGTTTATGCACATAATAGTAGACACAAAATATGGTATAAAGAAGATGATGATGTGGATTACGATAGTTATATTAATGCGTTGTTTTCCTACTTGTGCGAATTAGATGATAAGATACATGAAGAATTAAATTACTCAATAACAGAACGCGTCTATATTAATAAATTGCAATCTATAAATGACATTTACTACTATATTGTGAATAAAAGTGAAAAAATAACTATTGAAAAAAAAAAAAGACGAATGGCGCGTGAAGATTACTAGAAACGAAAAAAAAAAATAAAAAAAAAAATGTAACAAAATAGTTACATTTTTTTGATACGAGAAGGATTAATATTTCGAGTATTTGTCCGAATTACTTATGGGGGGTATAACAGATGTAGTGGTTGGTCCATTTTGGATATCCGAATTACTATATCTGGATTGTATTGTAGTAAATCCCTCTTCGGGTAGACACTTTTGTTCGATTTCGTTCCACTTAGTATATGTTTCCCAATTACCAGAAATGCCTTGCTCCCCGTCTGGTTTGGGATTACAGCATGCTGGTCCCGAGCATACTTTTCCTGAAGCACCAAGTAAGTCACCTTGTAACATAGCTCTTCGTTGTTGTTCGCTTGCTTCGCTCGTACTAGGATAAGTCGTATTATCTATGTCCAACTCATTAAAATTCGTTTTATCACGCTGCAATACCATTGTATAAATCGTAAAACACCATATAATAGCGGATGTGATGGTAATAATAATGAATATGGTAATAATAACAGATGGTATAACCGGAACATATTTGCCGAGTAAATGAAATAATACACATAATAGTAATGCGAATGAGAATATGATTTTCATTTTAGTATATTGTTGTTGTCGTAAACGATAGCTCTCATTTAATTGTATATTTCTGTTTTCACCCGAAACAACATCATCGACAATCTGTTTTACCTCGTTCAACCGTTCATTTTCGGTAGTTACGATTTCACTGACTTTGGCTTGTTTAGTGAGAATATCATTCGACGTTATATCTGCGCTAACATAAGAAGATTTAAGCTCATTTAAACCAGCATCGACTTGTGATAATTTACTTATGAGTTCCTCGTCGTCGGTACTTACATTTTTTATATAATTGGATTGGACGTTTAAAATACTACCTAAATCAAACACAGGAGTTGACATAATCTATAATATACAATGTCAAAAAAATGTAGATAAAATGGGTGTTATTCACGCGCCAGCAATATTGCGAAAACAACTAGACTACTTGAAACAATTGTAGCAAGTAAAAATGTATTTTGCGATTGTTCTGTTTGTAGTTTAATATCATTTATACGCGTTTGTTCGACACTGGGTGCGATTTCATTATTTAATTTCTTGCGGATGTCTTCCGATGAAAACTGATATTTATTGATATTAGTAGGGTCCGAAACGGTAGATAAAGTAGAGTTATATTGCGAAACTGAATTATCTAAATCATTGTAGTTATTATTAATAGATTGCATAGTATTGGCATATTGTGTAGAAGTTTCTTGTAACGGAGTGATTTGTTGTGTTATAATATCCTTAATATTATTAGTGGTTTGAAAAGCAGTAATACCCCCGAACTCAGGACTGTTAACAAAACTGTTTATTATTTGTGATATACTGGTCGCACCGGATAAACTAGATACATAATTGGAGAACCCACCTTGGTCTGGTTCTCTATTTAGATATATTTTATAAGCAAGAATAATTTTTTTCTCGTTTTCTGTAAGAGATGTTCCAGAACAGGTAATGCCAGTAGGACAACTAGTAATCGATTTTATACTGGGCATAACATCCCCCGAAGGAATGCTATTGATTAAAGTGTCTGTAATTTTTATAATATCACTTCCATTAAATTCAAATGCGTTAAACGTTTCCATATCTGGAATATGTCGTTTCTGATTTCTTATTAATAAATATACTTCGGGTTGAGTATTGGATTGTATCAGAACAGGTGCGGTCATCTCTATACTAAATGTATAGAAAATGTATTTTTATTTGGTAAAAATAAAAATACATTTGAAAAATTATCGTTTGGTTATCCTAGATAAAAATAATACAACTGATAGCACCAGAATGCCAGTCAATCCACAATAGGTTACAATATCGTGTTTTTTATTCGTATTAGTACAAGTTTTGCATGTAGAACTATTTTCTAAAGAAATATTATCGCCGTTTACGAAACTTTCCAAAGCGTGTTTTATAGTATTTTGTCTTCCGATAAGAGAAAAAGTCTCTTTGTTTACATTGGGATTTTCTACCAACTGTCTTGTTCCAGAGAGAGTGATATTATTTATTTTGATTACATTCATATTTTTGCCCGAACGATTGAATATAAAACGATAATAAGAATATTGTTTCTTAGAATTAATATGATATGTTTTTTTCACAATTGGCATTGGAGGAAGTCCATCTTTAAAATCATTATGTTCTTTTATCATATCCCATTGTTGTCCATCATTTGAACCAACTAATGTAAATTTTGTAGGAAAAGTATTGTTTTTACCGAATTGCGGTGTACGTATCGAATAATCAAATAAATAAGATTTATACGGTAATATAATTTGCATCCATTCTCCTAAAACATCAACCATCTTATCTACACCAACCTGTGTGGTAGCGATAGTTTCCACTGTTCCACCGGATTGATATATAGAAACCTCATTATACGGATTTTGTGAATACGCGGGATAATTGCGATTTAATTTATCATATGTATCGTTATTTTTAAAATCACATTCCCAAAATGTATTGCTATCGTTATCAAATGCCTTGTATGCTTCTGTATTATCGGACGACCATGACGAAGATGAAAACTTGTATGTTCCGTTCGGTTGAAACTTAGATATTCCCAAATCATCCAAACCTTTGAAAATCATTTCATTTGAAATAATTTTTTGGTCGTTTTGAGTCGGAACCATTTGTATAACTTCAAAGTCGTATTCAGTATTCATATTGTATGTTTCTTCTACAATAGGAGTATATTTTTATGATATTTCATTTACATATTTTTGAAAACAAAATACAGTGCGGATGTTCCTACAACACTCCATAATGCGTTTGAAAGAATGGTATTGTCAAAATGTGTCTTTTTTTCTTTGCTAAAACTATTGTCGTGATCCGAAAGTTCCATCATTTTGCTGTCTATTTCTTGTCTTAATAGTTCATTTTCTTCGTGAGTGGTAACTACATTATTATGTGAGGCATCAAACTGTGCTGGAGTGGTATTGGTCGTGGTAGTCGTAATGCTATTCGTTGTTGATGTAATAGACGTGTTCAAATCAGTTAATTGTGCAAGGAGAGTAACTTTATCGATAGCACAAGAATTGTTCTCTGTGCAGTCGATATACGTTGCGTAATCTTTATTAAATTGTATAATTTTGGTAAGAACATCATTCTGGTTCTCCATAGTAGAAAGTCCTTCTATTTGTGGCATGATATTAGAGAATGTTTCACAATTTCCGTTAAGAGTTTGACATGGTTTTCCGTAAATTTGAATGCCGGCTATATTAACAACATTACAACTTGGATGATTGTTTTGTTCTTCAAATACAATGCGGAAAAAGTAATATGATTTGGACGATACACTGGGTATATTAAACGAAATGTGTTTACGTGTATCATATTTTTCGTGTGCTTTGTCTATATCCTGTGTATTAATAACATCCCAACTACTACCATCACGGGAACCTAAAAATGAAAAACGTTTAGGGAACCGTTCAGGACAACAATGTTGCGCATTAAGTATTGAGAAACTGGTAGGAGACAGCGTATATGGCAATTGTATTTGTATCCAATCGCCATTTTTAATGGTTCCTGCGGTGGTAGTCGTTTTGAAATATGTATCGCTTGTACCGCCACCAATATATTTACCGGAAGTATAAGGACCCTGTGTATATCCTCCGTGTGGAGTCCAAGGAACATGCCAAAAGGTAGCGTCGTTATTATCAAAACAAGATATAGCGGTCCAAGTGCTACCAACATCACCAAGTGTGCTGGATGACGACGCAACATAGTCGCCATTCATATAAGATATATCTGACGAAGATACAGTTAATTTATTATTAGTTATGTCTAATGCAAAATTAGATGGAATTGCGTTTTGTATAGATTGAGTTTGAGACATGATATAACAATAGTTATATTATGTCTACAAAAAATTTACGTACTTCGATATCTATATGCTAAATACGCAAGTCCGAATATACCAACCGTCAAATTTCCCATTTGTAAAAGACCACGATTGTATTGGTCTTTTGTATTCTGGTGTTTTTCACTTGCACCATTGTCTGCTTTTTGCAATTGTTCTAGTAGCAATTTATTTTTGCATTTTTCTTGCGTGATACATTGTTGTTGATTTGAATCATCAATCGTTCCACAATTGACCGAGTTTACATTGCTGCATTCAGTAACTGTTGGCATGTCATTTGCGCCTACATAAAAAAAATCATTCGGACTGTAATTATTTAAGAAATCTATAGACATATTTATATTACAATATCACTATATTTTGTTACACACACACACGGTAATAGTTATAATTCATTGCCGTAGCACTATTTCGTTGGAATTCGCAAATTTCGCCCGGTCGAAGATAGATTGCTAAAGCTTGAGGGTCGAATCGCGAAATTTCGGGTAATTGTTTTTTGTTATGAATACTGTATTTTTGTTTTAAATCGTTAACCTCTGCCTCGTTCAAAATTCTGGCTTTGGGAACCAAAGAATGGTTTAAAATATTGAATTGTAAGCGATTAATATTATGCAAGACAATGAATTTTTCACTATGGTCATAAAAGTAACGAATCGTGGTTTGCATAATAGCATTAGGTTCGTCGTCCGTAATAATAACAAATGTGTCATCGTTCGTTAATGTGTTTTGAATATCATATAAATCACTAACAAATTCGTTAATGTCCTTCTTTAAATATTGACTATTTTTTAAATAGTATTTGACGTATAATTTACGACCGCTTTGTTTATGTGTTACAAGTATATCCAATTGGTTGTTTTGTTCCATTGCTTCGATTTCATTTATGCTAAAATCATCGAAATTCGTAATATCATACTTTAACACTTCGAGTTGTTCTACGATAGTAATACGCGAACGATATAATTTTAATATACGATTGTTAGATGTACTCATTATGTATATTACTAGAAATAATAATACTATACATCATTCATATAATTGAATTCAATTTTTGTTAGATTTTTTTAATAACAAAGTTATTAAAATCAATCGGACCTTCTGTTGGTGTGTCAATAATAGATGTAGGTAATTCTGTAACTTGATTATGATGTTGTATAACGTCATTATTCATTTTGATCATATCATCAAGTTGGTTCGGTTCTACGTTATTTGATAAAAGACCATCTGTAGACATTTCAGTGCTGCCATTAGTAACTTTGATAACCGGTGCGAAATGAATAGTGGCGGGTTGTGTATATTTCGTAGCATTACCGCCACTCATAGAAGAAATGTTACTATCCATAGATTCCAAATCATCGCGAATCAAAGGCGGGGGCGGTGTATTTGTAGGAGTGGATAGATTGCTCAAATTCTTTACATCCTCTGTTCTATATATATCATTCGCGGTAACCACTTGTATTACATCGGTATTATCATTACTGGGAATATCAGTTTCTATTTTTAAAAAACGGTCACCAACATTGGATACAGTCCATAATCGGTTCATTGTTGTGTCTCCCCTATAATATACATTATCACCAACGTCGTACGTTTTTGCTAATTCAGCCAGTTTATCCTCGTCCGATAATGGTGGTGGTTCCAATGGTGAATTTGGATATTGTCCTGGTGGTGGTTCCAATGGTGAAGTGTTTGGTGTATCTTCAAGTGCCCGATATTTTGGTATCGATGTGTCGGTAGAACTTTCAAATGATTTGTTATTCATAATATCTCCAGGCGAATTTGTTTGATATTCAGGGGAAGGTGGATATTCAGGGGAAGGTGGATATTCAGGGGAAGGTGGATATTCAGGGGAAGGTGGATATTCAGGGGAAGGTGGATATTCAGGGGATTGAACGATAGGACTAAAAGAATCAATTGTATCAGATGTATTCACACGTGTGTTTTTTCTGGATTCTTCTAACAATTGTTGATTATCCTTGATGATTTTTTCAATATCTGCATCTTTGGTATACATCAGTTTATCAATATTTTTTGAATAAGTCATATTTTCGATCTGGTTAATATTATCTTCTGTAATAAACCTCATTTGTACGTTTATCGTACCGAGTTCTTGCATTAAGAGTTTGAATGAGTAAGGAACATTGACAACACTAAATGTTCTGCCGTGTTTTGTAATATTTTCGACATTTAGTTCAGTGTTATTTACATTGCCTATAAATTTAATAGGACCGTCTGCCATAGGACTCATAAAAATATTCTTGGCGGGATTATATATGGCGAGTAATCCGGATGTATTACATATTGCTATTTTGTATTTATCGCCACGTTCCATCATTGACTCGCGTAAAAATTCGGATGCACCAATCGAAATGACAACATCGCGTTCCATTTCACCTATTCGTAATCCACCATCATTTGCTCTTCCCGAAACCGCTTGTCTCGTCAATGCGGTTCTAGGACCTAATGCACGATGATTAATTTTATCCTTCACCATATGTTTCAATCGCATATAATAGTTCGGTCCCACGAAAATCTCACTCTCGATTTGTTCTCCCGTCATACCATTATACAAAATATCATTTCCACTGGAATGATAACCTACTTTCGTCAACATTTCACCGAATTTATTGATTTTTGTGCCTTTATTTACAAAGGCAGTACAGTCACCAAATCCGCCATACATAGCCGCACTTTTACCTATAATACATTCTACAAGGTGTCCGATAGTCATACGAGATGGGATTGCGTGAGGATTGATAATAATATCCGGACGCACACCATCTTTTGTAAAAGGCATATCTGATTCAGGAACAACTAATCCAATTGTGCCTTTCTGTCCCGCCCTTGATGCCATTTTATCACCCAGATTCGGTATTCTAACCTCACGAACTCTTACTTTTGCGATGCGCGTTCCTTCTTCGCCTTCTGTAATAAACGTTTTGTCTACAATACCAAGTTGTCCTTTCTTAGGTGTTTTTGATGAATCCACCTTTTTATCAGAACCGTCGGATGTGGTCATGCCAATGAGAACCGTTTTTTCATTGATAACTGTATTTTCGCGTATTAGACCATATTTGTCAAGTTTACTATAATCATACCCAGGCTTGCTCCCAACAACGGTGGTATCGTTTTCGATATTTCCGAATCGAGTTTCACTAACATCATCACCCGATTTATCCGTTTCTTCGTGTGTTTCATATGTGCTATAATAGGTTGTTCTGAATAACCCACGTTTTAGTGCGCCTTCATTTATTAAAATTGCATCTTCCACATTATATCCAGTATAACACATAATTGCGACAATTGTATTTTCGCCATATACATTCTCTTCATTATTAATATGTTCCATATATCGTGTTTTGACAAGAGGGATTTGTCCGTAATTCAAAACAACAGCAGTTTTATCCATACGAAGTTGATGATTTGTATGATACATAGATGAGGCTTGTTTTGATTGACCACAAGAGAAAGAGTTACGTGTAGCGGGATTGTTTTCGGGAAAGATAATTAAATTGGACATAACGCCAAAAATGAGTGACTCATGCAGTTCCATATGTGTATATTTACTTTGTGTATCTGCTTCATATTGTTCTTTATTTAACGCGATAAGTGTATTTTCGGTTTCACTTGAGTCGATATAATCAATAATGGCTTTTTCGTCATTAAATCGTTGTAATTTTGCGGGATTGGATTCGCTATTTATATTATCATACAACTCGTGTAGTTCATACATATTGTAATTATTTGTATTGAAGTTCTCTAATTTCTTATTATTAAAACCGGATATAAGTTGTTGCCAGGTATATTTTTTGTCTTCAATATATTTTTGTATCTTGGGATTTTCAAATGACATTTTCTGTGTATCAGTATCACGATAAAAAATAGGACGACATATTCGTCCACCATCGTTGTAAATAAATATCACATTTTGTTGAACATCAAATGTAACACTTGTATATATCGGTAATAGTGCGTTACGACGAAACAGTCTTATTTTTTCAACACACTCTCGTGGATTATCAATAACGCCGCACCAAAATCCATTTACAAATATTTTTGTCATTCTTGAAATATTAATAGGGATACAATCTTCCAAAAGTTTCATTTCTACTTTTTCACGCAGCCATTGAATCAAGGGTTCTCTTGAAACGCTTTGTGTAATATAAGATGATATCGATAGATGTTTATGAAGACCGATATTACCACCGTCTGGCGTGTCGATTGGGTCAAAAAACCCCCATTGTGTTCCGTGTAAAACACGAGGACCTACTACTTTCACACTAGGGTCTAATGGTAGATTCGTTTTACGCAAGTGACTTAACGCAGAACAAAACGAGAGTCTATTTAAATCCTGAATTACACCAACTCGTTTTGTATGCGATGTTGCGCCCCAATCTCCCTTAAATCCGCGACGAACACCTGATTCTAATATGCGTGCATTGAATATTTCCTTTGTATTCTGTTCGATGAGTCCACGTAGGTTATTTTCATAAATTGCTTTATTTAAATTATATTTTCTTTCATATCCTAGACGAATGGCATTATGTTGCAAAGAATAAAATTCACCGAACAGACCATTTAAAAGTGTTCCCACAAGTTCAATACGCTTATATTTGAAATTGTCCCTGTCAGTAGGTTCATCTATGCCTACGTATACTTTCAATAAACGAAATGTAATATAACCCAAGAAATATGCTTTTTGTAAAAAGTTGGTTTCGCCAATATGGGGAAGGAAATAATCAGCAAGAATATATAAAACTTGAGTTGTATTTTTTTCCTTTGTAAATGATGCGATATATTTTAATGCGAGTTCTTGTGTCATAACGCCTCCAGCGTCATGAACGGATGGTATAAAAAGGTCAATCATATTTTCGTATTTATCCATATCAAGTAAGCACATATTGATAATCTGTTTGTCTGTTGTAAATCCTAAAGCGCGAAATAGAATAAACAACGGAATCGGGTTTCTTACATTTGGAATACTGACAACTATATTTTTGAATGTAAACTTCTCATTTGGTGCTACGATTTTTACAGACAATTGACGAATTGGTTTGGATACATTTTCAGATACAGACTTGATTTCAGCCGAATATAAGTAATTTTCATCACCGGATTCCTTTATATAAAGCAGATTATCCCCAAACTTCTCTTGGGAAACAATGGTCTTCTCCTTTCCATCAATAATAAAATAACCACCTACATCATTTCTACATTCACCCATTGAGAACCTTGTTTCTCGTGGTAACCCAGATAACACACAATAATCGGATTGAACCATAATAGGAAATTTACCTAATAACAGTTTATTTAATGAAAACTCTTCTACTTGTGTGCTATCATCTTTCATTGATTGTTCTGTCATTTCACGAATAAAAGCTTGTTGTGCTACAGTAGCATCCGATGTAATTTTTTTTGTTTTTTTTTTTATAGCACCACCTTCCATATTTTCATTCTCGATTAACTCAGTCAAATCCGCAGTACTCTTTTTAATATTTACATATTCAGGATTCACTTCATTCTCGTCTACTAATAAATCATTTGGTCCAATTAAATTCGCCAGTTCTCCAGGTTGACGGATAGTAATGATTTCGACATCAATATCATAATGAATTGTCATACCATAAGTCATATTTCGCAATCTGGCTTCATTTGGGAACATAAAATGACTGTTATTCTCGTCATAAATGACCGGTTTTCCAAAATATATTTTTGAACCATCCTTTCCACCAAGATGTAAAATAGCTTGACCTCTATAATCTTTTATTGTTTCGTCATAATTTGTTTGTATCATAATAGGTTTTTTTTCCTTAAACATACGAAAAATTCCGTTTTTGAAAAAATCATTATATGATTCGGTATGATGTCTTACTAAACTTTGTGGGTTATCCGAAAAGTACGTATCTATCATGTTCCATACATTTGTATCTTCCATTTATCCGATGATAGTATATAAATTATATTATGATATTATATTCAAAACTATCTAACTGATTTTTTACAAATAGATTGTTACATACAACAAAAATGTAACATGGTAAACCTAATAAAAGTATATCTATATATTATCAAAACACATAATCGAATATCGTAAAATGAAATCAGAAATGGATCGCAATAAACTAGACCACAATGATTTGTTTTATACTTCCCTTTGCTACCCAGTAGCACTGAACACATATAAGGCAGCCAGTGTGGGCGTCACCGAAGCATATGATAATCTCGATATAGCCTGTCGCACTTCACTGAAGAATAATTTAGACTATCTCATAGTGAAAGGGGCAATCAAAAAAGACCCCGCATCTCAAGAAATTAAAGAAGCTTTGGAAAAAACTCAAAAGAAGGCAGTTGAGGTAGCGCGCCGCGCTTCAGTAAAGAAGACATTAGCATATCGTTTACTCCAACAGGAGACTAACGAAAAAAAAGAACACCCCGCATTATACAAAGCAGCATGCGCGGCTAAACAATACGTGAAGACATCTTACAATGAGGTAGTCAACAAGACCTCGGTAGCCAACCAGAAGATAATAGACTATCGTCGCACAGTGAAGAGAGGAACCAATCGTGCCGATTCAGTCTATCAGGTAGAACAGTCAGTAGTTGATAAGAAGATAGAAGTCAACGAGGCTAACGCATTATATCAGATAGCAATCAACACAGTCGATGTGAATGATGTTACCTCACAAGAAGTACACGCGTGTGATGAAGCAAAGAAGTCCGTTGTCTTGGCAGTTAAATCATACGATGAAGCAATCGAAAAAGAAATCGAAAAATTCAAAGCACACATCACAGAAGAAGCCGCATCAGTAAATAATTTATTATACAAAGAAGAAGCATATCGATAAGCCAACAAGGCGACCACTGAAGCAATAGAAGCAACTGATGAATTCAAATTAGCCATAACAGATGCAATTACATTGGCAGGTAAGACACACTACAAAGAAGCGTTCGAAGCATCAGTCGAAACATATCAAACCGCCTCGATAGATGTAGATGAAGAAGTAGACGAATACAGGTCATTCCATAAAGAACAATGTAGTGCGGTCAATAATGCTGAAATATCCGAACTCTATCTGGTATCAATGAGGATTGCGGAACAAGTAACCGAAGTAACCGAAGAAGTAACCGAAGAAGTAACCGAAGAATTTAAAGCCACCTTTGAAGAAGACGACAAATTATACCACGAATTATCACACGATTCCAAGGTGGAAATAAATTCACTATACAAAGAAGCATCACAAGAAGTATATGAGATAGCCAGGAAGTCAGTTATCGAAGCAACCAATGAAGCAATCGAAGAATTCAAATTATTCATCGAATAAGTTTCCATATCATCAGACAACACACCTACCAAGACGCAACCGACGCATCATCCGAATACAAACATCGCATATTTTTATTCGGATGATAAGTGATGTATATATCTTGACAAGTATCAAGATTTTAGTATAGTGTATTTGTAAGATAGATATTTAGTTAGAGGTAGACCATAAATAAATATATATATGTATAATATATATTCTAGATAAAGAATGGACGGTTTAGAACAAAATGTATTTGGTCCTTTGGGACAACAATATTGCCTGTATTTTTATGCCTTATCAGTTATGGCATTTGTAATTATGTGTATACTCGGTATCTCGGTCATCGCGTTTGGAATAAAAAAACAGAAGGGTCTTGATTATTACACAAGTGCCTTGTTTGGTTTATTAGCATATGGTATTTTCTATTTCCAGAACCGTCTTTTATACACAATGTGTCAATCTGCTATTTCTGCTTAATCATCCATTCGTTTAAGTAAAAAAATCATTATATTTTGTAATATCAAATGGATATTTTATATTACAGTAATTATTGCACGCATAGTCAAAAAACAGTAAATACTTTAGTAAAAGGAAATCTGAAAGATAAAATTAGTTTTATATGTATTGATAAACGAACGCAAGACCCTACTACAAAAAGAACACATATCACATTAGAGAATGGAAAGAAAGTATTATTGCCCCCAAACGTCCATAGTGTCCCTACATTATTATTGGTGAATGAGAATTATCGTTCGATTATGGGTGACGATATTGTAAAACATTTTCATAATGATATGAAGAAAAAGAGCGTGACATTTTCAAAAACAGCATCTGAACCAAGTGGATTTGAACTAGGTGGTTCTGTAGGTGGTGTGAATATTATGTCTGAAAAATATACAATGTATAATTTAACGAGTGACGAATTAAGTGCGAAAGGGAACGGTGGTAATCGCTCTATGCATAATTATGTAACAACTGAAAATGATATGTTATTTATTGAAACCCCCGAAGACAACTATGTTGCTGATAAAATATCAAATGACGTGACACTTGATAATATACAACAAACGCGCATGGATGAAATTAATCAAGTAGTTCCACCAACACAACCATTAGGACAACACGTAAAATAATGTGTACATAAAAACAATATAAATGGTATTTTATAGAAAATGTATAATAGAATATGCCTGACAAGACAACATATTTGCGAGGATTTAACACACATTTTTTTGACTTTCTTAATGATATCCAAACTATTTATCCTGAAAGCGATGAGATTAAATACGCAATTACCGCATTTGAAACAATTAAGCGTGCGAATCCAACTGTTTTGATAAAATCCTGGCATAGTAAGGTATATAGTGTGTATAAAACCGAAATAGACAATGGGGATATCACGTTTTTCTTTGAAAAAGATTATAGTAATGACTTTTCCGATGTAGACAAATCGAATAGTATTCTAAAAATGATTGACAATATCCGTGACCCCATTAAGCAAATGAACGCAGAAAACAAAGAACATTCTACAAAATATATTCAAAATTTGAGTAAATTATCTACTTTGTATTCTTCATATTAGTTTTCATTGCCTATCATAATTGACAATACTTCTTTTGGGTGCAATGAGTTCAAATAATTAACAACTTCTTTGCGGGTAACACACTGTTTCTTTTGTTTAGCGAAAGAAGATATATAGACATCTTGATGTATTTTGCGAATAAACGTAAAATACTTCTCACATAATCGAAGATTGTTTTTTCGTACATATGTTTCCATATATGCGTTGTATAACATATTAATTAGTTCTTCATATACATCACGAATGCGATAAAAATTATTTTTATCTTTGGTAGATTGTGATAAATATTTATGGACGCCATTTATCCTACGCAAACATAAATACCGGAATATAACAATCGAATTTATATTATGTAGTTTTGTTTTAGTTGAATAATAAAAAGATAATAATTTGCATGTATCGCCAGTAGCACTATCCGTTAACATTACACCAGATGTTTCGCTTGTGAATGATAATAATAAACGTTCAGTGTCTTCGTAGTTATTCATATCATAGCGTATAGGAAAACAGATTATTCCATTATATTCCTTCAATGTATCCCAGTTCTCATAAGTAGAGGATGGTATGAATTCAACATACTGATTACACATCCGATATACCGATACGAGATAGGATGTAGATATATTAGTGGCGTCATTATGTTTTATTACAAATAAAAAACAGCAATTTTTGTAAAGTTCATTTATACACATCATATCGTTTATATGAGCGATATCTACATACCCCAATGAACTGATAAATCGTGTTACAATCGTGTCATTATTACTATTTTCATTGTGTGAATTTATAGTTGTTAATTTCCACTTGCAGATACGATAGTCATAAAATAAACATATATTGTCCCCCTCTATATATTCGTTTACAATCAAATTATTGAAGTTAGGATTGGATTGTTTAAATTTAGAATATGATGATGTTTGGGGAGATGCAAAACTGATAACGTTGTTCTCTGGATAAGTGAATGTAACATGTCTATAGTCTCGTAATCGTGTGTTGTTATAGGACAATAATTCTTTATCGTAATGAAATACTCTATATTGTATATTATCATTGGTAATAATGCGCTGGTTTAAGTTTAGGTTTATCAATGAAGTTACATCGGTTGAGTATAGTTTCATTATGTATGGGTATCATATTACAAATACATATCTTTATCCTTTTTCATTTTGAAAAATATACTTTTCACTGAAATACATTTAGACATGAAATTTTAATTTTATCATATTATACTATAATGGAAACATCTTTGGAAAGTGATCCAATCGAAACTATCAACGAAACTATGAATGATCCAAAGAATGCAAATAAAATTTCATTAGAATTGGGTGATATAATTGAAATTATTTCTCCTACCAACCCGGTGTTACATCAAAGCACATATCTAATAAATTACATAGATAACAATGTGTTGAAAATAATTCATGTTTCTACAGGTGAATTTATCCAACTGAATATAACTTCTACCGGGCATATAACAGATGAATCTATTACACATATCAACTTATTAGATCGCGCTGAAGAAAATGGATATGCCCGTCAAAATAATCTTTTACCAAAACAATGGATAGATATTCATTTTGGTGGTGAAATTCCAAGCATTATAACCGGTGAAATTACAAATTTAGAAGAGGATATGATAGAAATAACAACATACCCTGAATTACATACGCTATATATTAATTTCAAATATCAAGGTATTCCTTCTCATATACCTATAGAAAAAATCAAACATCGTAACAAACCCGAATCATTGAGTGGTATTACGTCTCTTGCGAATGTAAAGGAAACTTTAGATAACAACGAAGACATAGAATTGTCTGAATTGTCTGAATTCAAAGAAGATGAATACGCAAGAATGGAATATACAGATGAAAATGAATCTATTATAACTATTCCTGAAAACGGTGCTGCAGATGAAAATATAAAAGATACTCTGCGTGATTTATATTTGGATATAAATGATATTAGTTATGGAAAAAAACTGGAAGGTGCAAAATATCTGGTAGAAATCCCTGAAAATGAAAGACAGTATGGAATCGATGAACAAATAACTGATATGACAGACGAGTTATTATCAACGATACCAAATAACAAGCGAACAAAACAGGTGTTAGACAATATACACTTATTAGCTGAACGATACAAACAACTGAGACATATGTTTTCGAATTTCGATGACAACCAAAATGTATACAGCGCGCTAATCAAAGGAGCAAATTATAAACCGTTGATTGAAAATATCTGTAAAATGAATACCAAACTACGTTGGTTAATACCCGTTGTTACTAACAATAAGTTATTATATACGAGCGAAGGTCCTCCAATTGATGATATATCGCAAACTGAAACCGCATATAAAGAAAATCAATCAACTTATTTAAACCATACACAAACCATATTAGAAGAACTATCGTCGTTCAATAATAGTGATAATAAGGAATTATATTTAGATACAGTGAGTGTAAAAACGAATCTGGATGCCGTTGTAGAGAACCTGGATAATTTTTATTCGGCAGTGACATATAATGATAGTGAAAAACGCAAAAAGTACTTAATTCAGAGGTATAATATGGGCGAAACCACCTTAGATAAAATAAATATGAAATCAGGAAAAACTGTTTATTTGCGGAAAAATATCACATCTGATGACGAAATGACAATCAAGTCGTTTTTAATTATGCCCGAACCAGTTATACGATATTCGTTGATTGACTTACCGGGAACAAATATTTTGAAGCGCGCGAATTTGCATCATGAGAATATGTCATTGTTTCGTATTTTACGAGAACAAATGGTAACAAATCCACATATAATTGATGATTTATCAAAAGAAATCGACTACGGAAATATGAACGACGAGAATAAAGGTATATTTTTGAATGGAATCCATCAATTCTTGTTGAATAAAGAGTTGAATGAAGAACAAATTGGTGACGATACTTTACGTAAATTTTTAGAAGTGATTATACCGAAAACGCGGTTCTTTGTGAAATTGATTCGTAAATATGTAAAAGAACAATTCTCATTCGTGGATATTGTGAAACAATTAGAACCATTTTTGATTTATTCGACCGATGTTACATATAAACAATATGATGAAATTCGTTACTTTATAAAACAAAGAATAACAGAAATAAAACAAGATTATAGTAAAAACGAACAATCTTACTCCAGATTACGAAACGCAAAATATGATACTAATTTGAAGGAAAGTTCGCTTATTCATATACTGACAAATAATAGTGATATGAATGACATGTTTACACAAAATTACAATCTCGAACGTGGTGAAAAAAATAGACCTATTCATAGTTCTCAAGAAGTGCTGAATAATCTATATACTGTCGACAGTGCTTGTTTATATACAAATATGATAAAAACGATGATGATTTCGCTTGTAACACCAGAGAACCTTGACCGAGCATTGGAACCCCCAAATATAGACGAACTTACTGATAATGAAAAAATGAAACCAGGAGATGATTGTGTTAGACGGTTCTTAACAAAGAAGTATTCTTCAATGAAGGAACTTCAAAAAGATAATAGCGGGGATGAATTGTATTATGATACTGAATTCGACGATACACCATATGATATGTTAAATAAATACGATACACAGCGCAAAGAGATGACGCCTGATTTGTTTTTGGAATTCTTAACAGAGAACCTTACAATGAAACATAATATCGAAAAAGAACAATCCAATGAATTGGCACAAACATTAATCGAAGGGAAAAAACGCGTTCGCATCGGTGAATACGCAATTCTTGAAATAAAACCAACTCTAGGTGACGATATAGACAGTAATAATCTATCCGATATAGAAACACGGAAGGTAGAAGCCGAATCAAACGAACGTAAACGTATTAAATACTATCGACGTGTAAAAACGAACTGGATAGAAGATAAAGAGATTGACCCAGAAGCGTTTTTTGATACAAATACATTATTTTGTAATATCAGCGAAACTTGTTATAAAAATATGAAAACAAATATATGTGAAACCGTTGATACGCGTAGACAATCACTTTCAAATAATAAATTAATGAATGAGTTTGATATGAGGTATGAAATATCTGCGACAGAATTGGAAGAGAAACTAAATACGAATCTTCAATATTATAGAAAACAGTTGCAAAAATCTAAAATCTTACGTGAAATTAATTTGTATCGCGCAAATAATCTTGCATATGCGCTCGGAGGAACGTCAAATGCTGAAGAATTGATTACATCACCAAATCTAAAATTACGCGAATTAATAATGGGTCAATCCGATTTTGTCAAAAAACAAAATGATATAGTAATATTTGTCGACAAGTTCTGCCGAGCACCTATGATAGAAGAGTTAAAAGAAAGTGCGCATTGGTTTTATTGTAAGGAAACAAATACCCCACTTTTTCCCAAATCTATCTATGAACTTGCAAATGCGTTTACACTAGGACACAACTATTTGGATAAATTAGAACAATTATGTCAGGATGTAGGAATTATCAGTGATAATGGAGACGCCACGGTTGACCGTCATACAGGATATACTCTTCGTAAAATAGAATTCGATACAGATGAAGGGTTTGACAATTTGGGTTATCATGTTAGCACTCGCGATGTGATGGAAAAGGAATTGGGTAATGTTATTCTTGAGAACATTGGTAGAAAAGAAAAGAGAATATTCGAAAATGAAACATCTGAAATGATATATAATGTGTTTTCTGCCATTGCGACGTATACTGATATTAATGTTGATGGTGGTGAAGAATTTATTATAAGAACTACAACAGAACACATTGATAAAGATATTATGAATGAATCCAAATATAATAAACGTTCAAATAAACAACAAAAAGACGGAAAAAAACCGTTACAACCTTATAAAGACTATCGTAATGAAACAATTATATTTATTGTTGCGTCGGTTCTCCACGTCTATATACAAACAGTTGTTCCGTCAATAAAAACAACCAAAGGTTTTCCCGGATGCGTTCGTTCATTCAGTGGGTTTCCAATGGAGGGAATCGAAGATATTACTGGAATAGAATATATTGCTTGTATTATTAACAAGATTAAGAGTTCTATTACCCCTTGGAATTCTTTGAAAAAATATAAAGTAGAAACAATTAAATCTCGTATCAAAGATATTATCAGTAACAATATTTTACCCCGCAATGATGTCACTGATATGTATACAAAAAAACGAGATTATATATTATTAAATCCTGATACGGTAACCCCAGAAGAACATAATATAACAAAATGGAAGCGATTTTTACCACCAGTGGTTCCTTATTCTGTTGCGAAAAATCTTAGGACAGTCAGTAACGATTTTAAAAATGAATTGTCGCATATGATGAAAGAAGGTAATATAAAACAATACAATATGATACACGCGTTGACGAATAAGATATCGCTATATGGTTATTCTATCATAGAACATATTAATAATATCGTCAAAGAAAAGGATACATTGTTAAAAACATCTGGAGGTGTGCCGTTTGTAGAAAACGCGTGCTGCAATGATAATAATATAGTGCGACCAATAGAGTATTTTAATAATGAAAACGAAGAGATTGGTATGAATATCCGTATTACAAGGCAGTTAGGTAGCATTGCGAAACATATTAATTCTCTATCGAAAGCGCCTATGTTATACGACCCGGAAATTACCGGGATGTCTTATCCTGTTATGAATTCTGGTAATATGGAAGAAGTCATATATAGCACAATCTTTTATTATTGTAATTTTGATACTAACTTGCCCGTTCCTGAAAAATACCAATCTATATGTAGTGAAAGACCAACCGAATATAACCCCGAATGGACGACGCAAGATAAAATCGAATTTATGAAAAAGAACGGCAAAATATATAATGAAACTCACCTTCAACAACTGATGGACTTGGTACAAAAACGCAATATTATTGAAATAACCGAGAACCCTAATTTCAAACAAGTCGGTGTATTGAAAGAGATATTAAATAAAATGGAACAAACTAATGATAATGTTTTTTCTGAACCATTCAGACGGCATTTATTAAATTTATTGAATACATATAATCCAAAACGTATGACACACGAAATATCGCCGGAATTACAAACAATGAAACGTTACTTAACAAATGTTAATAAAAAAATGAAAGATAGCGTCATCAACTTTTTGAATCAACACGGAAATATATCTAATAATGAAATTTCAAAGATGGTTGTTTTTCTCAATACATTAACGACTATTCCTTCTATAAATGGTAATGCGGATAGCGTTGATATGTATAGTCAGTTCCAAACATTAAGGACATATATACATAATATGAGTTCTCTATATCCGTCTGCGTTATCCAGTAGTGGTCCTACGTTTCATAATATGATTTTACAATCTTGGGGGTTATCAAAGCAACATTATGCTGATATTGACACTATATTGGAGACATATTATATGTCAATCGGTCATTTTCAAAATGATAAAGTGATAATAAAATTATTGAAAGAATTAAGCAATCGTTTAAAAGATATGGATGCATTTATACAACATATACCAGTTCATAGTGAAATTGTAAAAAAAATCAACGATACAGATGAATCATTTCATAGTATACTAGATACACAAACCACCTGTTCTATATTTGAATATTGTTATCTATCTGTGTTAAACGAGTATATTGATTTATCAATGGATGATGGTTTATTACACGCTGACATTCAAGAACGAAAAATGAAACGTAGAGAACAAATTGCCACAGAGAATGATGATTCATTACAATCGATGAGACAAGACGAAGATGTAGCAGAAATTCAGATAGATTTGGGACACCAGGAAGAATTACAACAACGAATAGCCAAATTATTGAAAACTTATTTAAATATGGGAATGACTCATAGTAATACGACAAACTTGTCATATGATGATATTATGAAGAATATTAACCGTTCCAAAGAAAAAGAGAAACAGCGCATGATGAAATATTTAGGTGACATGAACATTCAAGACCGAAACATAGAAGACTCGTTGAAATATCATAAAATAGGACGTTGGAATGTGGGTTTACAAAAAAGTATGTATATGTACGATAAATCGGCATACGATAGAGAACGCAGTGAAATGATACAAAACGGAACTATATATGAAACCGATTTATTAGGAGAACAACTTCCACAACAACCCGCAAATAAAGATGTATTTGAGGATGAAGATAACGAAATGAATCCTGGTGAAGACACTGGAACGAATCGCGATACGTATGATTTTACTGAATTAGAAAATGGATACGATGATGGTGATTTTTACCCAGAAGATAGAGATGATGATGATTTTGAAATGGATTAAGATTGTTAAATAATTTGTCGTTATACAATAGATATGAAGGGATTTGTTATAAAAAATAAATTAACAGTTTCTATTTTACTATTTTTAATCATCTTTTTAACAATACATATGCATAGACCTGCTTTATTCTATAATGAAGAAGGTTCTTTTCGACCATTTGGAGTAGGATATCGCCATAAAACGGTTATACCGATATGGTTGTTTTCAATATTCATTGCAATACTATCATATATGAGTGTTCTATACTATTTGGCGTATTTGTAATCAGATTTTTGGAAGTGAGTGGGTGGGTGGGGGATATTCCGATATGGTTGTTTTTTATATCAATCGCAATATTATCATATATGCGTGTTTCTACTATTTAGCGTAGATGTAACCATATTTTCATACAAATAACTTATATAGATATTTGTATGGAAAACGCAAACTTAATAGACGGCAACGCAAAAAATTACTTATTCAATACACTCAAACAATGTCACGTAAACAGAGTCTCCACGTATTATTATGTATTAAATTTAGGAATATTTGTATTGTTTCTGGTAATCGTTGGTCTGGTTCTCTATAATTGTAATAAAAATAAAATAACAGATGAGGAAAAACGCGATATGATGGAGCGAGACCAAGATATGATATTATCTAAAATTCGATATCATCAAGACGAACGAAAGAAAATGAGAGAAACGCAAATGAGTAGTCTATCCGATTTACCGTTTACAAGTTGAGAAATTATTTAGAGATACAATGTATAGGTATTATTATGAATAATAGTAAACAAGAGCGAGAAGATATTATAAATGAAAATAATACGGCACAACAACAATTGACTGATATTTTAACAACTTACAATAAACAAACAGATATTTTAAATGTAAACGAACTGTTATATGGTGATATTGACCTCACTATTTTACGTGAACAAGGGTTCCAGTTAGTAAAGAAGGTATTCTTTCATCCTGGTAAAATAACAAACATACGCAACGTCCCCAAAGGCATTACTGTGTTAGAATGTGATAATAATAGTTTACTTTCTATACAAAATTTACCAGGTTCTCTCGAACGATTATCAATTTCTAATAATATACTTGAAACAGTCACTATCGACAATTTATCAAAGTTAACATATATTAATATCAGTCACAATAATTTATCGCAAATAGAGAACCTGCCTAGTAATATTGAAGAATTAATTTGCGAATATAACCGCATAGGTTCTCTTGATTTAACAAATCTTAATAAATTGAAGATACTAAACGTATCAAATAACATAATGACAGTAATAGAAGGTATGACGGAAAATGTAGTTGATTTCAAGATGGAACATAACCCAAGTATATCATTTCGAAATACGAATACAACCAAGATAGCAGATAAAATAGTAGGTTATTCTGATAACCAAACTGACAATACTGAATATAATGATGCCCTTAAAAAATATTTTTTATTAAAACAAAATTATGAAACGAAAGAGCTAGAAATGAAACGCAAAGTATTTAAAGAAGATGAAAATAAGCGTATATCCAAACAAAAAATTGCGAAAATAAAGACAAAATGTATAAAGTGCAAACGACCGGTTGGAACATTATTTGGAAAGAAAGATAAAGTATACTCGGCTATATGCGGCGACAGTTCTAGTCCGTGTGAATTAGATATCCAACTATTTTCAGGTCAGCTTCATCAATTCATCGATCTATATAAAATGGTAAATGATGAATTCAACGAATCCAAAGATAATATTATTATCGAAAAACTAAATACTCTCTTTAATTATTCAAATGAAGAAGATTCAGTCAAACGATTCGCAGAACAATTGAAATTATTTAATGATTTTTCACAGCAACAAAAAGACTTTATCGATAAATACAAAGATATATATGAAAATGACGAACGTATGCTAACAATAAATAAAAACAACGATAAATTGTTTAAAATATTGGAACAGAAGAACAAATTATTGGATGAATATAAACAGACAAACAATAAAGAATTTTTAAAATCCGCTATAGATTTGCATATTAATAGTATTAGGCCGATTGTGGGTTCTCTTCGTCTGAATAAACATCATATAATGGAAATGTTGATTGAGGAAAAATATGATGAGGATGGTATGATAATGAAAGTAGAGAATTCTGTAAAAATAAAATCATTGTTTCAGTCTCCCGTTTCATTAAGTGAGATTAGTTTCCCGTCGGGAGAACAACCACGTGTAATAAAGTTTGTTGTATAAGTAAAAATATGATGTTATATCACGCCATATTTTTATAGACCACATTTATTGTAATTACTCACACCATCCCAAACAATACTATTTGTATTTGCCCAGTTTTTTAAATCACATATAATACTATCTTCACCGTAAGGTATCACTTCGGTAACTTCATTCGTACCAGAAACGGTAGGAGACCTCCCTTCATTTTTACCATTCGAGTTCCAATGTCTATCCGCCCAAGAAGCAACTTCTTGAACCGAACAATCACTACTTCCGTGTGCGGTTTCAACCGCGTTTTTCAAATCTGGATATCTATTAATATAGCTCTGACAATCATAACTGGCTGTGCCCCGATTCGGTTTTCCATCATCAGGCACTTTACATTTTGTTTCACCTGTTGTAGCATCAGTGTCTAACGTCCAATAATCCGGACAGGTATTTGCGATGGATGGATATGCCAGATCCGACTTGGAGTAATATTTCATTAAAATACCAATATAGGTTAAAAATAATATCAAAGAAATAGTCGCAACTGTTAAAACTATGAAATAGAAACGGTCCATATTATAATATTACCGGATATATTTTCGTGTGAGTATTTAGTGTTTGTTGTGTTTGTTGTGTTTGTTTTGAAACTATTTTCTAATAAGAGAATATACCATTATTCTAAAATATGTCTTACAGTGATTTTAACCAAAGTCAGCCAAAACCCATAATTCAAAATGTAGAAAGATATAATGGTCGTGTTAATATAGTAGACCCGTCACCGAATGTTGTCTTTAAGATGCAAGAAAAAATGGAACTACGTGAGAAAACAACGAATTATCGCGAAGCACTTACAGGAACGATGGAAAATACTGTGTTATCAAACGCATATTTTTCAAAAGAAAATATACAAATGATACACAATGGATTACGCGCAGGAGTATATACAGCATCAGATAATCAGTATATTGTTCCACCTCAAAACATAGATATAATCAAAAGTGTAATGAGAACCATTTTTTTACAATACGCAGAACATAAACCAGACAAAATTAGAGAACAAATAGAAGCACTCAATAAATTAGTATTGGACCATTTAGTTCCCGCATTGTATAACGAAACGATAGGTTATGTCAAATATTGTCGCGACCAGAGTACTTTGGCTATGCCTTTGGAACATCCTAAACAAACCGACCGCGATTATAAAGAATTGGCGTTCAATCAATTTATGTAATTCAACGCATATGATAACTGGTATCTATCATATGTTTTGTATCTATCAAACACGAATTTAGTACGGTTACATATTTGTTATAGATTTTTTTATATTCAGAATAGACATTATATAATGAAACACTGTCGCCTACATTTTTTTTTTTATTATGTAGTCTTCCTAAGATAATTTGGTATAACAATACAACATTATCATGTTCTTTGTTTTTGTTGGTTTCTTTCTTCCAATAATAAGTATGATTTTTTATTTCAACACATCGCATAGTATTATTCAAAAATATTATGAGTTCATCTTCTGGGAAATATCGCTGATAGATATATATTACGTTCATTGGGGTTTGTTCGAATCCATTTATTTCATTAAGATAACCGTGTGATATGCTTACAAGAAATAGGTTTATTTTTTTTTCAATATTAATATTAGAAATAATCCCACGTGTCAAACTCGGTGATTTTACTGGTTGCTGTTGAACGTCCATTCGAATTCAATATAGTGTGTGTGTTTTGTAGGTTTTAGTTTGATAAATATCATTACGCAATAAAGTATTCAATTTTACTTTTCGGTCAGTGCAATCGTAGAAATTTATTTGTAAATATTATTACGTATTTTTCACTTATAATATTCAATTACTTTTCACACACCTGAACTTATTTACTATTCCTTCTTGTTTTTTGATTCTTCTTCCTAGTTTTTTTACGCTTAGTTGAAATTTTTTTATTACGGCGTCTAATATGTCTCTTAGTCTGTTTATATTTCATTATTTTCTTATGTTTTTTAGATTTTTTACGACGATTTCCACCTAAAATATTAAATACGCCTTGACTATCGTTAGGAATTCTATCATATTTTGATTTTTTATCTTCGCCGATATAATTTAAATAGTCAGAGTTCATGTAGAACATACCATAACGTGTCAGCACATTATCTATAGCATATTTTAGTAACTCATCAAATTTATCTTCTTTATTCATATGTTCGCATACAACAACTTCCTTCTTATTCATATCAGTAATTAATTGTTTTATATCACCATAATTAGAATATTTCGATATACTTGATTTATCATTTATATCAATGACAGATATATAATCATCTTTTAATACGTAATCCTTTATCTGTTGCAACTGAAAATACATATAATCATTTTCATTATATAATACTTGTTCCAAATCTGTTAATAAAAATGGAAGTTTATTTTCAGTTTTAAACGTAGTTACCAAGTAATTAAATAACAAATATAATGATTTATGTGTGGGTACTAGTACATGACGATTATCGTCTTTAACCGTCCATTCGTCATAAGCTATTGCGGTTTCTTCGTCATCAATACATACATGAATTACATAATTATTAAACATCCACAAATAAGCAAATAATGTAAATTTATTACTCAATTCTACATTTATCTCCTGACCTGGTTTTTCTGGTGTTTTTACATAGTTAAACGCTACTGCGTAATAATTATTGTACTTGGTTAATAAAGGATATTTACTTAGAACTGTTTTATTACCATCTGATGTTTTTATGTCATCATATTCTGGACCTAACGGACCAGTTAATTGACTACTACTTGATAATCCACCGGATTGTTCTGATATATTTAAATCACTCATAATATCTTCTATGATTTCTACTGTTTGTTGCTTATAAATTTCTGATGATAATACATTAGTTGAAAAAATGGTTTCAATACGTGACTTTCCAAATGCGTCATAAGTTTCAGTACGAGCTACCGTCCTTCCATTGGATTCTATGTATAAGACTCTACCATTGTCTTCATGCGTACCCATGTAATTATTATATTTATATATTAATCTGGCATTGCCAGATTGTAAGTCTATTATATGTATATTATTATGATCGAGTCCAATTAAACGATTCATAACCGTGTATGAGTCTCTATTGTTTATACTATTTCTTAGAAAATTAGTCCTTTCAGGGTTACCAATTCCATTTACTGTATTACTACATGTAATGTATTGTTGAGCTACTATTGCCTCAAATAATTCTTTAATCTTACCACTAGCTCGTGAATGGATAAATGGCGTCAAAGCTAAAATGTAATTAGGAGTATTTAATATATATTCACTTTCATCATCATCGAAAATCGTACTATAGGTGAGATTAAATGGTGATCCACCCGTTTGTAGTGTATGTTGAATAAGAGAATTATTTGATACATTGTTCGGTTCTATGATACTTTTTAAAGATGGTTTATTTGTTATTTTTTGGTTAGAATTAATACTAGCTCCACCACCCAACGACGAACCGGTGTGTGGAGGCTTAGGTATATAAAATCTCATTGACTCCTGTTTATGATGTTCGAATATTACAGGAATATTTAACATCAATGCAACAGCATATAACATTCTGTCAATTGTTACTAATACTAGTCTGTTTATAGTCACAGTGGATTCATTATTGTTAGTAACTTGAATTTCGACGGTATCATTATTTACTAATTTACATATACTTGCTTGATTACCATCACCAGTTCGCTTTTGCGTAAATTTATTATTATTACCGTTAAAATTTGGACAACCTGCTGCAGGAGTAGAAGTATTCTTATCTGAAGTAACGTAACCAGAATATGGATATGTTTCTACCTGCGGCAACTTATACATAGTTGTTCCGATTTGTTCACATTGATTTTGTTGATTTCCATTAATTTCTCTGCTTAATACATTAATACTATTTATATGCTTTGCAGCAGCATTACCTATTACTTGAAATGCGTCCCCATTATTAATTTTTACATCTATTTTATATTTTTTATTAGCGGACAATTCAGCTTGATCAATCGGACCAAGTGAAACCGGTATATTACCTACAAATACACCTCCTTGTTGTATCGTATTACTATAATTATAAAATCCATTAGAATCACTATTATTACGACCGGTTTCATAATATACATTCTTATCAGTGTCATGTGTTTTTAATTTTGGAGCAGCATCATATACAGATTCTCTTAATATCGGTACCATAAATTGATCCTTGAAAGTACCGTGTTTATAAATTTTTTTTTGGGTATCTACGAGTAAGGGAACGAGCACATTATCATTACCAATAATATTACTATAAATATCTGACAATTTGTCATGAACTGCGTCATAATAGTCGGTATCAGTTATAAAACCACCCCCATTAACATCAGTTCTACGTATAATTGATCCAGATGCATTATCTTTTATATAATTCTCAGCATATAACATAAACGAATTCTCTAAGTCTTTTGCTTGTAAAGCACTACTATAAGATTGAGCAGGTGTTTTTAAACTACCATATTTCTTAGATAAGGCATCGCTACCTATATCGAATACTAACTTAGACAAGGCTGAAAACGCCATTCTTTGATTTTTATATAGGGTTGCTTCTGTATTACTTCTACTAGAAGAAGATAATGTATCATAACAAATATGGTATTTTCCAAAATCGTGAGAAGTATCAAACAATGCCATTACTTTAAGTATCTGTTCAGGATCGTATCTATCACGATTCTCAGGATATACAATATTCAATATATTATCTATTTTTTCTATTGTAGCCATTTAAGATATATATATATATATATATATATAACTAAATAACAAATAAGCTGTAATGAATAAAAAGATATATTGATGCGAAACAAAAGCTATCATTTTTAATTCGCAAATATAAAATTCTCCTTTTCTATAACAGTTATTAAGTTACTTTTATTGATTGGACCATTTACAATTTTGATTTTTTTCATACTGCTTGTACTCTATCATATTATCTAAAGCAAATAACGGATCAATCGTATATAGGTCAATAAGGACGGATGTATATGTCGTATTCTTATCTAACCAGTCATAAAATCCATCCGTTCCACCTTTTTAAATCTTCAAAGGTGTATCAAGTTATTATAGTGTGTTTTGTATGTTTTAGTTTGGTAAATATCATTACGAAATAAAGTATTCTATTTTACTTTTCGGTCAGTGCAATCGTAGAACTTTATTTATACTTTATCATAAAAACATAATAAACACGTTAATGATATATTATAATATAAAATGGAGGATAAAAAGGAAATTCCCAATAATTTTTTTACAGTAATTGCTGATTTTGCTTCAGATTTATCTCAAACATATCCCGAACATTGTAATTTATGGAGTAACTTGGAAAAAGACGCAGATGAAACCGTAGTAAGAACCGTGTTCGAACATTGTGTGAAAGTATATCCCGAGCGTTTTTTTGATATTCTCTATCAAAATGAAGATATTTTCAAAGAAGATAGTGAGATAAATGTAGAATTTTTGCCAAATACCGATTTCAAACTATTATACACAACCAGTGATGTAAGTGAAAATACCCAAAAAACGATTTGGAAGTATCTGCAACTTATTCTATTCACAGTTGTAGGTGATATTAAAGATAAAACTACATTTGGTGAATGTATGAATATATTTGAAGGAATAGACGAAACGGAGTTACAATCAAAATTAACGGAAACAATGAGTGGTATAACTGATTTTTTTAAAAATATAGATACAAATAATAATAGTGACGACGAAAACCCTCGCGAAGAATTTAAAAATATGGAAAATATGCCGAATATGGAAAATATGCATGAGCATTTACAGGGGTTATTTCACGGAAAAATCGGTTCTCTAGCACAGGAAATGGCAGAGGAAATATCTGGAGATTTTGGAGATATGTTCCAAGGAGATATGGACGAAAACGCAAATCCACAAGATATAATTAAGAAGTTAATGAGCAATCCAAAGCGTATAATGGATTTAATGAAGAAGGTAAGTGGAAAACTAGATAAAAAAATGAAAGATGGTGATATTTCACGTGACGAAATTATGAAGGAAGCAGGTGAGTTGATGGGTAAAATGAAAGATATGGGCGGGGGGGGTCTGGATGAAATGATGAAAAATATGGCAGGTGGTGCGGCTGGCGCTGGAGGTCTTGATGAAATGATGAAAAATATGGCAGGTGGTGGCGGATTGGATGAAATAATGAAAAACCTGGGTGGTGGAAACATGGGCGGCATGATGAAGAAACTAGCACGTTCTATGGCAGCGGGTGGTGGCGGTGGTGGTATGGATGAAATGATGCAAAATTTAGGAGGTGAAGGAATGGGTGATATGTTGAAACAAATGGCAGGATCGTTGGGGAAAAATATGAAGTTGGATACAAATTCGATTGATCGCATGACGAAACAATCCGAATTGAAAGAACAAGTGAAACAACGCGGACAACTGAAAAAAGAACAAGTGTTACAGCAACAATTGGTAGAGGAAAGGGCTATTCGAGCGCGTTTAGAAAAACAACAACAGTATATGCACGCAATTGAAGAAACCGGTGGAAAATGCGTATTTCGTATGCCTGAATTAGGTAAACAAGAACAGTCTACTTTTATTCATCCCGATTTATTAAAAGAAATGGAGGAAGAAGACAAACACAAATTAGAAAAAAAGAAAAGCGATGGAAAAAAGAAGAAAAAGAAGAAGAATAAAAAGTAAATCAATCGAGTTCATTATCTGTCTATAATTTATAAATGAATTTTTTTAAATACATTGACTTAAAAGTTTTTCTTATTAGTTTAGCATTTGGCATATTTGCAGTATATATTACCATGCCTGATACCAAAAAAATATATGTATATCCAACACCTGAAAATGTAGATTTATTACAATACCGTGATAATGCGGATAACTGTTTCTCGTATAACCAAGTAGAAGTCGAATGTCCTAGTGATGAAAGTGAAATAACGACAATAAAACCACAGACAAAGTAGAAATATTTTGATATTTTTAGTATCAGTTTAATGTATATTATATGAATTTACAAAGATTATTACATACGAAAACCGGTCAATCTCTTATTTCTATTCTTTTAGGAATCGGATTAGCCTCTTTATTTAGAAAAGTATGTTCTGGCAAAAAATGTATCGATTTTGGTGGGCCTGTAATAAGTGAAATCGAAAATAAAATATTCAAACATAATAATAAATGTTACAAGTATGAAACAAAGTCAGAAAAATGTGATAATAATAAGAAAATATTAGACATGTCCGAACAAGAAAAAATTATTTTATAAATTATGCGTCAAACTATACACTATACTATATAATAGTAGTGTATAGTTTATGGAAAATACCACCACCAGCATTGCGAATTTACCAATACAACCGAGTAATGATGTGGCATTTTCACAAAATACTCGCGGAGATAGTGGAGGTGCGAATAACAATAAACAAAATGTAGAGCAAGCTACTAATTATACCCCCATGAATACACATCCAAATCCTTATGGTAATAATCAACAGGAACCGCCCATCAGTTTACCAACATCTGTCACACAACACGGATTGAATGAAGACCAACGAAATGAATTAAATAATATTCCGTTACAGAGGTTACCTTCGAGGGATATTGCACAAGATACAACTGTTTATTCGCAAGATGAACGAATACAACCCAATCACATACCAAAACAAAATGTAAACGATTATGTCCGTGAATATGAAGATATGAATGAACGAAATGTGCGTGAATATGAAGATAAGAAACGACAACAACGAGGGGTGGATCTTATATTTTCAAATATGCAGACACCAGTATTAATTGCATTTTTATTTTTTATTTTCCAAATGCCCCTGGTGAATACACTTATTTTTAAACGGTTCTCTTTTTTAACGATATACAATGATGATGGAAACTTTAACTTTTATGGTTTATTACTAAAAAGTATAATCTTTGGTTCGATATATTATAGTTTGATGTCATTTACAAATTTTGTAAGCGAACTTTAGTCTGAACCGCGCAATTTATTGAATAATTTTGCAATCGGGTTTTTCTTTTTAGTAGAACGTTTTGATTTACTCATATCACTTTCCTTTGCGGTTTTCGATTTGATTCGTGATACACGTTTTTTTTCCTTTTCCTTTTCTTTTATAAGGAGTTTATTTTGTTGTTTTTCAAAAATAGATTGTGGGACATAACGCAAAAACCACATTTCATATTCTTTTGAGTCGCGATTATTTTTTAATTCTTTAAACTTATCACTTTTTTCAGACCGCATATCTTCTAAGGTTGTCTGTTTTCCATAACAATTCATAGAAAATCGTTTTAATAAACCGCGTTGATTTAATCTGGTTTTTTGTTCCAAATCAAATAAATATTTTGCCATACATAATACACGTTCTTTATGAAAGATACTATCTAAATAAATGAAACTAAGATAAAAACTTAATATCGTATCTATGGTTGCTACATTTACTTTATTATTACCGATTTGAAGAATATTATAGTTATGGCACGCAATGGGTGAATATAACATTGCGATCGTTTCTTCGCCAACAAGCACTTCTATACTTTCGGGTATAATTTCACCAATCGCTTTATTCGCAACTGTTTTCACGTTTTTAAAACCTTCGCGTGTCAATTGTTCTTTTAGAATAATCGCAGTTCTATTTATATCTTCTGTAATAACATCAAAATCAGGTATTTTTTTCAGTTCTTGTTTTTCGAGCTTTGATGTGTATTTTGAATATAAACTAGAAGCATACCCACCAAAGAAAACAACACCTTGCGCTATTAAGGTATCGCGCGCGATTGTATATAACTGTTCTGATTGTTCTTTGTTAGAATCCAAATCGCGTTGTAAATCGATTTGATGACAGTTACCACTATTCATAGGATAATGGGTATTCAATAAAGTTAATCGTTTAAATACTTTCTCCCATCTTGAAATATCGCCATTAGGTCGCGATAATTCTAAATACATACCCATTCGTAGATAATCCGGCGGCGCATATCGTATTCCGGCTATCATAATAGAATCTTTGTAAATAGATTTATATAATGGGTCGACCAGTTGCGTAATATCGGCAATGGGTATAAAATTCACAAAAACTTTAAATGTTCCCATATGAACTCCCGCTTTTGCTTCTACATCAGTGTATCCTTCCTTATAATAAATATCTGCAAGTTCTTTCGCATTTTCTAGTGCGTTTGGTGAAAAAAAATCATAATCCGGAAGGTCTACTGATTTATCATAAAATTGTGCGTTTTTAGGTAAGATATTATTAATTGCGGTTCCACCATAACAAACTAATTTTTTGGTTACAATAAATGTTTCCACGATTTCTAATATTTTTTTGACATCATCATTTTGAACTATACGACGACCCTGTTCTTCTTCTATTGTATCGACCGATTGACGCAATACTGCTAATTCGCATTCTTGAAATGTCATTCTGTTATCACACAACGAATTATTATATTTATTGTTCCGTTTTTTTGTCCTCTGTCTTTTCTCTTTCATAATATATATTACATTGATACATTTTATGTAATATATTCTCGATAATTTACTCAAATTGTTGTTTATATAAATAATCAATTGCAAGCGACAATGGTATTATACCACATTTATTTTTGTTAAAGAATTCTTCATAATTAGTTAATCCTGCGTCATTGATATAATATCGTTGTGTTATAATTTGACACCCATAATTATTTACCAATTCATACATATCAGGGTTTTCAGTGTTGTCATTAATTAAATCTGGAATCACCATCTGTATTTTTTCGATATCCGTACATAAGTTGCAATCGTCTTTAACTCGTATAGTTTTCTTAGGGCGGTTCATTACATTTGTATATGTGTTTAAGTGACAAATATCCGACCCGGATTCTAAATTCACCATTTTTGTTAAATCTTTACAATCTTGGTCTGTCTTATTTTTACAAACGCTATCTTCCGCGTAATTGCGATTGATTGTTTTATCTACTACTAAAACTACTTTACCCATTACTTCCGATAATGTAGTATCTTTTGTTATTTTACCATTAAATAAACGTGATTTCAATGTTCTACTTATATCAATCGCAATACGATTATATATCGATGCATCATTTGATTTAATGCGTAGGTTTACAAAAATAGGGTCTTCATAATTCGGTGAAGGTTTAGCAAAGGATTTGGTAATCACCACATTCAATATATCATACAACGTTTCTGTATTGTTTGTATTAAATAATTCTAGGTTTGGGTCAGTCGTATAAGTAACAATCGGTATCCCTTCTTCCATCAATACTTCGAAATCTAAAAAACGGCATCCTCGTTCTAATAAGTTGCTTACCATATCTTTGTTTACATATTCACCAGTAATCGCACTATTGTATGAACTTTTAATAACATATTCTTTTAGTGGTTGTTTTATATAATCTTTACCAACTGAAACTATATTTATTCCCTCGTTTTGTTTATATTTTTCATACTCGCTCTCTTTTGTATTACCAAACGTTTCAATGTTTGTGCATTCTTCACATTCCGTTTTATTTTGTTCAACATTCATATTTTTTATTAAATTGTTTAAATATGATTTACGATAACGAAATCTCATAAACAGATAAATAAATATAATTATAATTAGAGCAACAAGTGCTATATGATATTTTTTCATGTTCTTCTATAACTTTTCATTATATTATATTTATCAATAACAAATATAGTAATTAATATATATACTATTTAAATATGGCAGGTGGACTACTAAATATTATCGCAATAGGAAATAATAATATATTTTTAACCGGAAACCCAACTAAAACATTCTTTAAAGTAACTTATAGTAAATATAGTAATTTTGGTCTTCAGAAGTTTCGAATTGATTATGATGGGTCGCGTGATTTACGGTTAACTGAACCATCCAAATTTTCTTTCAAAATTCCTCGATATGCCGAACTATTAATGGACACGTATGTAGTAGTTACTATACCTGATATATGGAGTCCAATACATCATCCTACCGATAATACAATTGAAGGAACTAATAATCGTTGGGCGCCATATGATTTTAAATGGATAGAAAATATAGGCGCGAATATGATAAAAGAAATAGAAATCACCTGTGGTTCGGTAACGTTACAAAAATATACGGGTGAATATATTTCTATGATGGTTGAACGCGACTTTACAAGTGAAAAAAAGGATTTGTTTAATCAAATGTCTGGAAATACAGAAGAATTATATGACCCTGCAAATACACACGGACGATTAAATATGTATCCATCCGCATTATATCACGAAAACGGTGCCGAACCTTCTATTCGTGGTCGCAATATTTACATACCCATTAATTCGTGGTTTACATTAAATAGCGGTTGCGCGTTTCCATTGGTTGCATTACAATATAACGAGCTCGTTATTAATGTTACATTCCGTCCAATTCAAGAGTTATTCCAAGTCAGAGATGTATTTGATAGTGAAAATAATCGTCCTTATATTCAACCAGATTTTAACGAATCGCGTTTTCAAATGTATCGGTTCTTACAAACACCACCCAATTTCATCATTTCTGCTGAAAATTACGAAACCAAAATATCTACTTGGAATGCCGATATACATTTAATATCAACCTACTGTTTTTTATCAAAAGACGAAGCCAGTGTATTCGCAGCACAAGACCACGTATATTTAATAAAAGACGTCATAAAATACGATTTTGAGAACATAACTGGTTCAAAGAGATTGGAGATAAAATCTACCGGTATGGTTTCAAATTGGATGTGGAGATTACAGCGAAATGATGTGAATTTAAGAAATGAATGGTCTAATTATACAAACTGGCCTTATAAGTTTCTTCCTGTAAGAGGTAGTATTTATACAAATACCGATAATAATGGCACTTTTCCAAATATTGACCCAAATGACCTACGTAATACTGGTATTTCGTTTAGTCAAGCGTTTACAGTTGATAATCGCAAAGAAATAATGGAAACAATGGGTATTGTATTGGATGGTGAATATAGAGAAAATACATTAACACGTGGAGTATATGATTATATTGAAAAATATACGCGAACACCTGGAAACGCAAAGGATGGAATATATTGTTATAATTTTTGTTTAAATACCAGTCCATTTGAATATCAACCTTCTGGCGCAATTAATTTAAACAAATTTCGTTCCATCGAACTTGAAATTAGCACATATGTACCACCGATTGATTTGACGAATTCAAATATAGATACAGTTTGTGATGACAATGGAAATATTGTAGGTGTTCGTAAATTGAACTGGCGTTTATTTGAATATAATTTTAATTTGACGCTATATGAAGAACGATATAATGTATTGTCTTTTATAAATGGAAATTGTGGTCTAATGTATGCAAAATAATGTGTGTAAATTTGTCACTTTTTATCGCAATGTATAATATACCTCATTTATATTATATACTCATGAAACAAAATGATACTACACCCACATTTAGTAATTCAAAAAATATAAATTTTCAAAAAGAAAACATGATACATAAGATTAAAAATATAAAGAAAAGGAAAGGTGGAATCAAACAATATCACGATATAGAACCATTGGATAATATACATCATACGAATAATGACGTGAACGACCACATTGATAACACGAAAACTACCAAGAAGACAATTGTCGAGGGACTAACATTGAATCCTATATATATTCCAGAGGAAGACGACTGGACGGGACAAGATGATATATATGAAGGGAATAGAAAAAAATATTCAAAAGAGAGAAGCACTTCTGAATGGATACAATTTATTTATGACGAATTAAATAAATATACACAGACTGTGATATCTATGGTATTATCTATGATTGCTGGAAAAGAGATTGATAAAGATGATTCAGATGTAATGATCGTAAAAGATATACTTACACGATTATTAGCAATTAGTATTGCGAGTTTATCAGTCATCAATTGGATGTTTGTATTATTCTATAAAAATGAAAATGATGAACGATTATATAAGGATTCGAAATACCAAGGTACATTCAAAGATGTTTCGCATGAACGCGTTACCGAATTATCAAAAGATAGTAAGTTTTATCGTATTCTTTTGTGGATGTTTGGTAAATCAACAAATGTGATTGATCGTTTTCAAACAAATGTAATTATTGAACTACCAGATAAACCTTTTGTAAAAAATAATACTACTCTTCCGGCAATGTTTATTGTTTTATTCGTCATTTTAAATGCGTGTTGTTATAATTTTGTTGGTTTTTTGAAAGATACCCTTATTAATTTCGCAACCTTTAATGTCACGGCGGATTATCTGTATCTTGGTATTCTAGTTAGTGTAATGGGTCTTTTGGTACTATCTGCTATGGACGAAGAAAACTTTGAATTGATTAAGTTTTTTCTAACGCAAGCGCACCCAGTTTATATTTACATACCGTTATTTTTGATTGGTCTGATTTTATATATTGTTTATATGTTTGTATTTATTGGACCGGTTATGTATTTGGGTATAGTTGGTTATATTATGCTTCATACAATGGTTGCGAAGTATTTATACGCTGCCCCATTAACAAATGACGAATATAAGGAAGAAATATATGAATTTATTGAAAAAAATAAACCCAAATTAAGCGACGACTCGAATTGTCATCCGTTTGGACTTATGGATTATATTAATATGATTATTGAATTCATATATCGTCATTTGTATTCTATTACGTTTATAATAACCATGGTAACCGCTATAATCAATGTCAATATGAATATTAAAGTCGAATCTGTGAAACTTACATTATTTGTTTTATTTGGTATGAGTATAATAATTACGTCTTTATTGAATGTGAATAAACTGGGGTTGTTTATGGATTATATAATGAAACCGAATGGTTATAAGTTTGAAACAAAAGATAGCACATTGGATTCTATTAGTAATGGACTAATGAAGCTTGTCATCGTATTATTTATTATTTTTATTGGATTACATTTTACTGGATTTGACAAGAAATTTCTTTCTATACCCGCTCCCCCCAGTAAAGATGTTGTGAATTAAACAAATTCCACACTATACTATAATTGCAAGTATACGTAAAAATAGGAATAATAATATGTATATAAAAACTATATTATTGTAGATACTAATGGGAAAGAAAACAAAGAAGGTTTATCCACTTGTTAGTGTATGCACCCCTACGTTTAACAGGCGTCCGTTTATAGAAAATATGTTTAATTGCTTTCGTAATCAGGATTATCCAAAAGATAGAATAGAATGGATTATCGTTGATGATGGGACAGATAAGATAAAAGATTTAGTAGAAGCTTCGAATATTCAACAGATACGTTATTTTGATATAGATGAAAAGATGACTCTTGGTGCCAAACGCAATTTTGTTCATGACCAGGCACGAGGTTCTATTTTTGTTTATATGGACGACGACGACTATTACCCACCCGAACGAATTTCACACGCAGTAGATGTATTACAATCCAACCCCGACGCACTATGTGCTGGCTCAAGTGAGATTTATATATTTTTTAAAGGAATGGATAAAATGATACAATGTGGACCATATGGACCGAATCACGCTACGGCGGGAACTTTTGCTTTCAAAAAAGAGTTATTATCACAAACCAGATACGAAGAACACGCCGCGTTAGCAGAAGAACGCGCTTTTTTGAAGGATTATACCATTCCTTTCGTTCAACTTGACCCATTAAAAACAATACTTGTTTTCTCACACGAACATAATACTTTTGACAAGCGTAAAATGTTTGAACAAAACCAAGACCCACGTGTATTCAAAGAATCAGGCAAGGTGGTGAATTCATTCATTCGTAGAAAAGCAGAAAAAAATATTAAGAAATTCTTTTTAGATGATATTGATAATTTATTGATGCATTATGAACCAGGAAGACCAAATATGAAACCCGATGCGCTAAAACAAATCAAGGAAATCGAAGAAAAACGAGAAGTTATGATAAAAAACGCACAAGAACAACAAAAACAAAACGCACCTATTGTATTAAATCGTCCGGGACAAGAACCGATCACTTTAAATAGTCAACAAATCATCGAAGTTATACAGAATCAACGAAAACGAATCGAAGAATTAAACGAACAAGTTTCAAAACTAGAACGATTTAATCAATTATTACAAACAAAAATTATTGAATCGCGAAAAGAACAACCAGTTCAAACCACTATTGCGACAAATGAAGATAATGTAAAAATATATCAAACAGAAATAAAATCTCGCCCAGAACTCATTGTAAATATACACGAATAAATCGGTAATATCTATACAAATTATATTGTAGTTTCATACAATATAATCAATCACAAGTCATTTTTATTCTGTATCACTTTCAAACTCATTTAAGATGATAGTTTCTTTTTTTACATTCTTATCCAAATATCTATAAATTCGTTTGATATCTAACTTTGTTAGTAGCGTATCATTAAATATGTTTGTGAATTCTAATAACTTCTCTATTGGGCGGTCTTTGTAATATATTCTTAATTCTTGAAAACATTGCATCAGGTCCTTTTTATCTAATTCTAATTCTTGACATAAATTTGTAATAAACATCAGATTATTATATTCAGTTGAATATTTTGTCAATATTTTAGTAAAACGGACCTCTTCTGGCTGAAACTTATTTTGATTTTCTGGAAATTCATTATGATATATTTTATTATTATAAAATGTTTTTATTAATGATGTCATCTCATTAAACTGCCATATTTGATTTTGAAACGTAATTCTATCAGTATAGTCCGCAAAACAGATATTATTTAAAATTTTTATATACAATGGGATTACTTTTTTTGATGGGAACTTTGAAAACATATCTATAATATTTTCGTGCCATAATAACGCAACGATAGTTCTTTCGGTTTCATTCATAATTGTATTGTGTTCTTCTAATGGATAATAGTTATTTATTATGTTTTTTGTAATATTTTTGGTGTCATCATTGTACGTTTTCTTTTGTAAAATAGTTTTGAACTTCCCATTTGTTATAAAGTGTTTATCCTTTGTATATAGATTGTGGATAAATTCCAGTTTCCGCATATCATTCTGTATATAGTCTATCACTATATCATCACGTGTATGAAATTCTAATGAATTGTCTGGAATAATACGCGATAATATTGTTTTTATTTGTATATTTGTTGGACGATGTAATTCAAATGTATAACACACTTTCATTAGTTCTCTTATTTTCTTGTCCATGTGGTAATTACCAATACATATTATCGGATTGATAGTAGTATTTTCCTGTAACTGTTTCTTTGTTTTTTTTTGACGTATTAGTTTAATTAATGCGGTTATGCCACCTCGGTCTCCATTATTCATGCCATCGATTTCATCCATAATTATTGCAAGTCGCCTTTCCTTTCGTTTTATCATATTCAGCACATTGCGATTTGAAACACTATTACTGTTCATTGTTTCAATCAAATTTTTGTTTCTTACATCTCCAGCATCGTATTTTATGATATCATAGTCTAATTTTTCGAGTAAATCCACTACAAATTTAGATTTTCCACAACCGGGAGGACCATATATATAAATTCCCTTTTTGTCTTTGATATTGTTGTTATTGTTCTTCAAATAATCCAATATATCTTTTATTTCATTAAATGTCCCTTCACGACCAAGTATGTCGTTCAAATCTATTTCTTTTAATAATTTATTCATTACTATTTTCGTTGTGATACAATAATGAATACATACAATTTTATATACTTTTACACCTGTATTTACTTATTACGAAAATGAACTAAAATCGGTTGTGATTGGCATATAATTGCTGGCACGATTGGATGGCAATTTGCCAAAATAGGAGTAATTATCTGTTTTTACTTGTCCGGATACATGATTTGTTCCTAAGTAAGGTGCGGTTGTTCTTTGCGTTGTTGGTTGCTGATAATTAGATTGTTGTGTTTGTTGATTATTGGTTTGTTGATTATTTGGTTGTTGGGTTTGTTGAACTTGGGTAGGATTATAATTAAATAATGGAGATAAACCACCCGCGATATCTGATACAATATCTATTGTCCCCCCAGCAGCATCTCTTACCAGTCCACCAGCACCCCCTGCGGCATCTCTTACCAGTCCACCAGCACCCCCTGCGGCATCTCTTACTAGTCCACCCGTTTCACCTGCCACGTCACGAACTAATCCACCTGTTTCACCAACCAGTTCTTTTGCTACTCCTCCAGTTTCTGAAATCAGATTGCTGGCTACATCACCCGTTCCTTTAACCAATCCTGTCGCCACATCACCTGTCCCTTGAACCAATCCTGACGCAATTGTTTGCCCGGTTCCGTTTGTAGTAGAACCAGTAGTGGTTGAAGAATCATTCTCACCGCAGTTAGAGCATTTTACAGTGGTTGGGTATTCGGGAAATGCAGGACATACCGGTGGCACGATTTGTGTTTTTAATATGTAATCTTCTGATGTGTTATTTTCCGTTTCGGGTGTTGACGCTGCAGTTGTGGTTGTTGGTGTTTCAACAACCGTTGTAGAAGGAAGTACTTTTACCGCTTCGGTTGTATTGTAACGAACGACATTTAATAACTTGAACTTGACTTCACTTGAACTATATCCAAATATACAAACAATCGTATTCACTCCATTAGGCATATATACAACATAATTAGCACTGGTATCACCAGAATTGGATTGTGTTAGATACCAAGGGTTAAATGTAATATTATTTACTGTCATCGCATCAGTAATATCACTTGCGTTTTTAGAAATCTTGTTACGGTCATATATATTAACTGTTGTATCTGTTGTATTCAAAACTAAATTTGATGTTTTAATATCATATTTGATTTTATCATTTAATTGATATACAGAGCGATTGTTGTAATCGGTTTCAGATACGATTTGGTTCAAGTTACTTGTATCGACATTTTGTATAATAGATTTAGTTATATCTAATGGATGTATCCCATTAGAACCCATTACTTTCGTATCGTCTGAACCAAAATAAAAGGTATTATGAATATTCCACGTTACGGGAGATTCGGATGTTCTCTCAAGAACGATTATATATGTATTTGTATTCCAAGGAATGTACATGACAACTTTTTTTGTCGTATTTTCACACTGGCTTGTGTAGACCCACGAATTCATACTTGGTAATATAGATGATATTAAACTCTCTTCTGTATCAATAGAATCACCTGCTACCAGACCACTTGTGTCGTATGTAACCGTAGAGTTTGATACAGTAGGATTATTTACACGTTTTGAAATGATTATACCCGTAATTGAAGTTCCATTTGAATCCATACCTACAAACGTATCGGATACAGTGACATCAGTCGGGGGCTCGGCAACGGGCTCGGCAACAGGCTCGGCAACGGGCTCGGCAACAGGCTCGGCAACAGGCTCGGCAACAGGCTCGGCAACAGGCTCGGCAACAGGGACAGTAGCAGTCTCTTCATATGCTTCTCCATTCACTTCAATCAAATTGCCATTCTTGTTATCAAAATATAAGTTATCGTATAATTTGTATACATTCTTCGTTTTGGAATATTGGGGTATAAAAACACTATTTAATACAGGTTCTTCCTTTTGGAAAGCAACAAAAGACTCTTTGTTACAAAAACTACCCATCATTATGAATATTACTAAAACAAATAAGATTAGTACAAATACACTGAAACGAGTTAATTTTATATTTGGTAACTTAATATTGGGTAATTTCATGTGAATAATTCGTTATATCATATACTACGAAAAAAAACTATCTTTATATTATCAAAAATTGATAATATAACAATGAAATGAATAAGACATAATAATATATAATTATGCCCACAATTAAGAACAAAACTGAAAAACCTTTATTGGAAAGATTTTATGACAATGAGAACAACAATAAATATGAATTATGTATTGATGAGGCGGGACGAGGTTGTTTGTTTGGTCGGGTTTATATAGCATGTGTAGTATTACCTAAAAATGAAGAGGATTTTTCGGGTGTGGATATCAAAGATAGTAAAAAATTCTCGTCAAAGACAAAACTAAATGAAAAGGCAGATTATATTAAAAAACACGCAATTGCTTGGCACATAACGTATATTGAATCAGACGTTATTGATAATATTAACATACTAAAATCAGTAATGAATGGTATGCACGACTGTATACAAGAAACTATGCTAAAACATCAAATAAATATACAAAATAAAACAAAAATGAGTGATTATATGGCAGTTATAGATGGAAATTATTTTACACCGTATACCCGGTTTGATACAGAAAAAGAAATGATTTGTCAATTAGAACACGCTACTGTTGAAAAGGGTGATGGTAAATATATGGGTATCGCAGCGGCAAGCATTTTGGCAAAATCTGCGAGAGACAACTATGTATTGGAATTGTGTGAGAAATATCCGGATTTGATTACTATGTATGGTCTTGATACAAATATGGGTTATGGAACAAAAAAACATCGCGAAGGAATAGACGAATTTGGTATTACAAACTATCATCGTCGTAGCTTTGGATGTTGTAAACAAGCAAAAATTGAAACCAGTATAGAGAACATATAACATTCATAAATTATACTATAATATGTCTGTTTCTACCAAATTTACTGTCTCGCACGTGTATTCTCTCTTTCGCTCAGTGTTATTTACAAACCCGAATAAAATACAACTTGGTAGATGGACTATTCAAAACAAACAAAATGAAGTTGACTTGAAAGTAATGTATTCAAATGAAGACCATTGTGGTATATGCAAGGGATATATGACAACAAAAAATATCGATTCGATTGTGAATGACCCAAAAAAAGAAGAACAACTAAACGAAGAACTAATCTTATTGATTTCATGCACACCAGACAAATAAAATTACATCATAAATAATTCTTCAATGTCGTTTTTTTTTACATTTATATATTTGGTTGTTCTGTCATTTGTGCTATATCCAACCAACAAATTATCATTTAAGAGAACAAATCCCAATGTATATTCTATTGGTTCTCTTTCGAATGTAAATAACTGAGAATAATTTTTTAATTTATATGTTTCGCGATCTAATACGACAAACATGTGGTAATAAAAACTTCTATTTTCGTAACTAACAATATGACAAATAAACCAGATTTCATTACCGATTACCACACCATTCGTAGAACCGCGGACATTTTTAAAAAAACTGGGTGTAGAAATATTGTGTGTATCTTCAAATTGTGTTTTATCATTGTCAGATACATAAGAACCAATCGTAATAGGAAACCAGTTGTATATTACTTTGAGTTCATTTTTATTATCAGTAAAGAGAACCCAATTTTTCTCAACCGGATTGATATTCGTTTTTTGTACTATATTACTGTAACCAACCGCGGTTTCTGATATATTTATTTTCCCGGTTTCAATACGAATTGTTTGGTCTGGTAATACACGATTCGCATTATATACAAGTTCATTGTTATGATATAGCAATCGTATATCTTCCATTCCAATATAATAATTGTCTAGGTTCTCATTATACCCTAATTCAAACTCTTCTTCCTTTATTAAACCGCAATCTTCTATACGAAAAACAGATGTTACATTTTTAGTAATTATATTTTCACAATTTGTATATCTACCATCAGGGTTGATAAAATAATTCACATATCGCGTGTTAACAAATAACTTTGTATTTGAATTGTTCGAGCATATAGACGGGGTAGATGAATAAAAATTATTCAAATCAATATCTACTTCACAAATATTTTTATTGAGTAAGAGAACCTGATTATTATTTTGTTTCATACTTGACAATTGTTTGGCATAATACTTGTAATTTTGCAATACATTATTCTTTATATTGTCACTTGAATATGAAGTGAGTACTTTATTACAAGAATCATATATATTATTTTTCATATTGTTAGAATAAAAACCAATGATAGAGAACTCATAATCTAATTTAAAATCATAAATATCTTTATGATAAAACAAATGGTCGGTTGATGTGTGTTTTGTTCGCTGATAGTCTGCCAACTGGTAATAATGATATGCTAAGGAATGTTGACCCTTTTTACGATAATAACAGATTATTTGATATAGGTTCTCTATTCGTTCGGGCAGTATACTATACGCCTCTAACCAATAAAACAACGCATTGGGATAATCGTTCAATCCACAATAACAAAGACCCATATTATAATATGAATACCATACTTCTTGTTTCCACCCATCCAGTGCTACACGTTTTTTATAGGTTTCTATTGCCAGTGCGTATTGGTTCGTATCCTTGTAACTATTTGCGAGATAAAATGTATATCTATCGTTATTCGGGTTCTCTATTAATCCATTCTTTAACAAACGGATATCGCGAGTAAATTTATCTTGTTTCGCACCACCGTCACCAACATCATTGATAAATAAGTGTTGTTTAGAAATCGTATTTGTAGTGTGGTTCTCTGGTAACGATAGATATTCGTGAGTTACTCCCCAATAATACATATCCTCGATATTTTTTACCAGTCGCACATTTTTATAGTACATTTGGTCTGAACCTTGTAACACATAATACACGTCTTGTTGTAATTCATTTTTAAAATCATCAATAGAGAACCCAGAACCGAATTCTAGTATCATGTCGGCGTCCAATAACAATAAATAATCGGCATTTTCTAGTCCAAAACACGCATTTAATGAATAAGTACGATTATATCCGAAATCCTTGAATGGTTCTCTTATTATATTTCCGGGTAAGTTATTTTCTTTACCAAACTGTTCTATTAACTCTATTGTATTATCAGTACTACCGGTGTCACATATACAATAACTATCAATAATCGGTAACACAGATGTTAATAGACGAATAATCACTTTACTTTCATTTTTTAATATCATATTCAAGCATATTTTAGGCATCATCAAGCATAGTTCATATAATATGATTGTTTTTAAGTTTTTATTGAAGTATAAATTTTATCCCGATATAATATAACAATACACATATCAAAATGGCATTTACGAGATTTCACGACGACCCATACCGTATAAAAAAACAGGTAGAAGAAAGCAGTTTCGCAGGTAGATATATGTTAAACACACCAGGACAAGGCATTGACATGCCATTTATGGAAGACCCACAGGTACGTCTTCAAAAATGGGGGGCGAATTTACATACAAATAGCATTAACTTGGAGAGTGATATGATGGGATTAACTCGACAAAATAATCGGGATTTACCTGAAAAAAACAATTACAAAATAAATAGTGTCCAGACCGGACGAAATTATTATAAGAATGAAACGCCATTCGTACAGGAATCGCGGGCAAGTCACCCGGCGTGGATGTATAAAGATTGCGAACAGAACCGTTGGGAGTCGCCATTATTAAACCCATTGAATGGTTTAGAAAAAACATTCCACGAGAACATACAAACACGAATTTTAGAGAAGGACCATTTCAAACAACGTGTTCCAGTTGTTGAGGGAACCCAGAATACAGATTATTATCTTGCCGGAAAATCAGTTTGTATAGGTGGAACCGAAGAAGATTGTCCCGGAACATTATACACGAAAAAAATACAATAATATAAATACCTTATAAATATTATAAAGTCTATATAATATATATCTGTAATATAAATCATGGAAGTAATTGTGCCCCTATTTGCGTTATCAAGTTTTTATGTAATCAATAATCAGAATAAAAAGAAGAATAAAGATAAAGAAAGTTTCGCAAATTTACCGAATACAAATATTCCGAATCAAAATTATCCAACAGAATACCCGATTGTTTCTACTGAAACCGACCAAACAACTGAATTGTCAAATAATAATAAGTTTGGTGGTAATGGGGTATATACTGACAAATATTTCAATCAACAAACACCTGTGAGCGAAGGAAGTCCCGAGTTTTATTCAATGAGTGGTGAAAAAGTAGGCACCGGATATTTTCAACATAACAATATGGTCCCTTTTTTCGGTAGTAATTTAAGAGGCAGTATGAAATCTGAAAATGAAACAGAAGGACTTTTAGATTCTTATACCGGTTCTGGATCTCAAACTGTTACAAAATCAGAACAATCGCCTTTATTCGCACCTGACGAAAACACACAATGGGCTCACGGTGTTCCAAACCAAAGCGACTTTATACAATCAAGAGTTAATCCTAGTATGAAAATGTCTAATGTAAATCCGTTTAAAGAGGAATCTGTCGCACCTGGTTTAGGACTGGGATTTACAAGTGAAGGTTCAGGTGGATTCAATTCTGGTATGGCCGAGAGAGAACAATGGCAACCTAAGACAGTAGACAACTTACGCGTAGAAAACAATCCCAAATCTGGTGGAAATCTATTATACGGACACGAAGGTCCTGCCTTACACGCTATCAAAAATAACGCAACACCAGAACAAATGGGTGTTGTGGAAAAAAATAGACCCGATACATCGTTTGAAATGTCAAGTGATAGATGGTTTACTACTGGTGGTCTTGAAAAAGGACAAACTTCCCGTGCCGTGAATATATTAAAAAATGTAACTAGACCTGAAACAACTACAGATTATACTGGTGGTGCTGGTGCCCATAACAATGCGTCTTACAACAAGGGCGAATATATGCCTTCACACAATCAAGATTTGGGTGCGCGACCATTTGGTGTTGCTAGTGCACCGGGTCATAATAAAGCCAATGTAAATGACCATGGTATAAACGCAAAAATGGCTTATCCTAATAATCGTAGTGCGAATAAACAAGATAGTTATTTTGGAATGGTAAGTGGAGGAATGGGATCTGTAATCGCCCCATTACTTGACGTATTGAGACCATCGCGAAAAGAAAACGCAATAGGTTCTCTTCGTCCTTATCAAAACGCTGGAACTGCAGTTTCAAACTCTTATATGTATAACCCAAAAGACACTCTACCAACTACTATTCGCGAAACCACCGAAAATTCCAAATTCCATATGAATGTAAATTCAAATCAGAACGGAGGTGCTTACAAAGTTACTCAACAACAGGCGACTCATACTACTCGTCAAGAAACGGGAGATTTTTATTATGCAGGTGGTTCGAGTGCTGCGGCAGGAACAAAGAAAACTACCTCATATGAAGCAGGTTATAATCAACGCAATAACGATATTAAGTCTAGCACAATCGAAGGACGATTGGTGAAGGGTAACATGTCACTTTTAAATTCAGATGTAAATATGCGCGTGGCGAATAAAGACGAATACTTAAAGAATTCTCGTCCCGTTTCTGGTAATATGCCATACAAATCACCCGATGCATCTACGATGGGGAGATTAGCAGGAAATGACCGTTCTTTAAAATCAGATATTCAAACTGAACGCACTAATACTGACATATTATCTTCTTTAAATTCCAATCCATATGTGATCGACCATACAAAAGGACTATAAATAGTTTTTGTCTATATGATTATGAATATATTGTATCATAATCATCAAATCTCAGATGCTTTTGCCAAATGGACTATGATGCCAGTTGCGTTATCGGCATTATTACAATTAATAGTGAACACATTTTGACTATAGCCCAAATCACCAACCGGAACAGTTATTGTGATAACATTACCAGGGTCATTGGGATTACCCAATGGTATATTTTTTCTATCATATATTGTCCCAACAGTCATAGCATTGATTGCGTTTTTACCAATATTTAATCCTCCAACACTTAATCCATCAATTAATTTACCAGAAGGGTCCTTGGTTGAAAAAATGCCGGTATTATAATTAAATGTACCATAATTATCGGGACCTATCATATTATTTATAGGTATTTTCTCTACTGGTCCACTCCCCCAAGGAGTAAATAAAATTTTATTTCTTCCGATATTATTGGTTAATTTAAGAATAAATTTCGTTGGAAATTTATTACCACCCTGGGGGGTAATCACAATCGCACCTGTAAATGTAGATATTTCAGTGGGTATATTGATTGTTTTTTTTTCATTTACTTTGAAACTATCTTTATTTGGTGTTTGTGTAGGTTTTTTTTCCGATACGGCAGTAATATCAAATATGGTATTACTTTTTACAGCGTCCAGATTATCATTTACTTCTGTCATAATAACATCCCACGATGTGTTTTGTATTTCTGAGGTCGGCACTTTTGATTTTAATAATCCTTTTGCACCCCTTGCACCTCTTCGTTTTGCTTCTCTCGCAGAAAGACCTTCTGTAGTTACAAAATAATTTGCTAAAATTATATACAAAAATACGATTATTAATAGAACAAGTACTATCGTTTTTGGGTTCTTGTGAAACATACTGAATTATAATATCGTTAGATTTTGTTTACAACAAACCTTTTTGTTGTAAAAAAGTATTTCAATTTATACTACATAAATAAAAACGCTCCCTGTTGGGGTTGAACCAACGACCTCAAGATTAACAGTCTCGCGCTCTACCAACTGAGCTAAAGGAGCTTAGTGTATTCTATACACATTATAATAGAATACTTTGTTTTTATATCATTTTTTTTATAATTATATTTTTTATATATTAGGTCCTATCGGGATTCGAACCCGAGTTTTCAGATTCAAAGACTGAAGTGATAACCACTACACTATAGGACCTTATAAATTTTCCGACGGTGCCATTCCCAATTACGAGAAATGAGTGGTTTATAGGGTCTTCACTCATAGACCACACCCGATGAGGGACTTGAACCCTCGACCACTAGCTTAAAAGGCTAGCGCTCTACCAACTGAGCTAACCAGGTTGAAATATTTGCACAAAGTGGGGTTCGAACCCACGCAGCTTACGCTACCAGGTCTTAAGTCTGGCTCCTTAGACCACTCGGACATTTGTGCGATAGAAAAACTTATTAGGGTCGTTTTCATAACCACATGCTCAAGGGCGGAATCGAACCACCGTTAACGGCTCATAAGACCGCCGTTCTACCATTAAACTACAAGAGCAGAAGCTCCCTGCGTGAATTGAACACGCGACCTTTACATTACAAGTGTAATGCTCTACCACTAAGCTAAAGGAGCTGTGTTATTTACAATATATACATTTATACACTCACCCCTCCACATGATATAATAGGAATGTATCTTTATATTCATTTTTATATATTATATATTATTTGAAATTTATTTTCTCAATAGAGTGTATAATACTATGGAACGTGGACTTGTTATGTTACTACATTCAGTAATAATTGGTATTTTACTATACGCGATTATGGTTTTTCTACTAGGAGCTGTGTTATTTACAATATATACATTTATACACTCACCCCTCCACATGATATAATAGGAATGTATCTTTATATTCATTTTTATATATTATATATTATTTGAAATTTATTTTCTCAATAGAGTGTATAATACTATGGAACGTGGACTTGTTATGTTACTACATTCAGTAATAATTGGTATTTTACTATACGCGATTATGGTTTTTCTACTAGGTCAATCCCCGGCGGTTGCCGAGAATAGAAGTTTATTATTGGGTGCGGTCATGCTTATTTACATGATCTTATTTGGTCATGGGTTACCTACTCGCATAAATAAATCTGTACTATAGACACAATACACCATAAAAAATATATTTTTTATTTTTTATGATTTCATATAGACATTTAGATGGGAGTATTCAATAATTTACACATATTGACCGCTTCGAGGTTATATTCAGGCGTTTCTAATAATCGTTTTATCATATCATCATCTCTAAACCGAATAGTGTAATCTTGTTGAACGTTATTTCTTCCAATACGACCCATTGCTTGTAGCGTTTTTTGTTGGGTCATTTTAGTTAAATCTTTACCAATCATACCATGACAGAATTGATAATTGGTTCCGTATATATAATCTGTATCTGCTATAATAATAAACAACCTTTGTTCGTCCGCCAATCGTTTCATTATTTCCATATATTTTACGTTTAGATTATCAACAAATAGACCGATTCCCAACATCAATAACACTTTCAATTTATTATCTATATCCAAAGACATTATATCTTTCGCAGTATCCGTATCTATATTAGAGACGAATACGTTTTCGTTCTTTGTATTAGAAGACCATAAATCTAAATGAGTCTTTGTATTAGGAACATATTTACTATCTAATGTAGTCAATTGAATTTTTTTTCGTAATTTATTAATTTCAGTCAACAGTTTAGTGGTTTCATTAGACATCTTACCTGTATCACGCTTTGTATCATTATCTGTTGTATTTGATTTTTCTTCCAATGCGGTTATAGTGTTCTCGATTACATCGATTTTCTTCGCGACTTCATCATTTTTTGTAATATTTTCCAAAATCCGTTGAAATTCGTGGTCTGGTATCTTTGACTGTTGAATATAGAAGGTTCCAATCTTATATGCGTTTTCAGTCAAGAATATAGTTGGACCATCAGTAACCGTATATGCGTCACTTGTCGTTAATAATAACCCATTTGTTGCAGAAGTAGCATTATTTGTCTTAAACTTCATTTTCTTCGATTCTTGACTGAATGTATATAAACTACTCCAAGAATCAGGTTTAATATGCAACAATAATTCCAAATAATACGTTTTTAATCGGTTCATTGTAATTTCATTAATACTTCCTTCAAAATAATTGTTGATGTAATACGTTTCGTCAATCATTTTGTTTTCATTCACGTATGTGACAAACTTAATAATCTCTCGTAAATCGAAATAACGGAGGATTGTTTTATTTTGATTACAGTATTCGGCACACGCGCGTAGTTCATCATATGTATTATATAAATTATGCGGTAAAACATAGTATCCTTGCTTATCAATGATTGGAATCGATTTACGACAATCATAACTGGTTACATTATATACTTCGGCATCAACAAACTTGCTTTTAAAATCAGCAAATACCGGTTGTAATTCATTATTAGCTGGCAATGTAGCACACGACAATATCATATTTGGTATTTGGTTCTCTACCCAATTTCTATGAATCACCGCATGCAACGCATGATCTTCACTATCAAGCGTAATAGTGGGTTCATCCCAATATGTTATAATTTGTTCGGCCGGGTTAAACGCCAACATATAATGCATTGCGGTGAGATATGACTGGACATCACATACCATAATTTCTACATTATCACCTACACTATTATCTACCTTACCGATACCACCAGAACGCTTGTTTCGTGTATAATCAATCGCAGAGTAATAATGGAGTCGGATATCTTCGGCACTCGCACAACCAAACGCAAAAGCAATCTTCTTACCGATTGATATTGATGCCTTCGCAAGTGCCAGACCAATATGACGGGCAACACATACAAATATCACCCTATACTTACTAGATAGACCAACAGGGGTTATTGTTTTACCGGTTCCGGTCGGTGCAGTATATAATACAAACTTGGGAATATGGGTTTCTTCTGGTTGCTTGAATAAACTGAATATTTCTTTTTGATGATTATACAACGCCATATCTTCATATTCCAACAAGTATTTATTGCGTTCAATAAATGAATAAGCATTATAGATTACTTCATTTGGCTGTGTAAATGTATTTGCGTATTCGATTACTGAATTTGTTACCTTTAATAATACACGATTGATATTGCGTATAGACGACTTTTGTAATTGCATCAATGTATACAGATTAAACGCATACTTGATATTCCGGTTAGAAATGTTTTCTATTAAGTTACATAGCAATTCCAAGACAACAAAGTCAAATATATATTGCGTATTTGTTTTTATATTTTTATCAAGATTTTGGATACGCAGATTATCAGCACTTTTTAATGCCTTTACACTACGCACAGATGTATTATTGTCATTTACTATTTTTTTTATGGTTTCATCATTATTTTTATCACTATTTTTACGTATTGTTTCTTCAAAATATTTATTATATATCATTTGTTCTATTTCATCTGTTTTTTCGATCTTTACAAAGGAAAGCAAAGACGTGTGTTTGTTATATTTTTCATTTACATTATGAAATCCATTACAAATCAAATTCAAAACCGACTTTTCATTTTCGGTTACAGGTACTTCAATGGTTTCCCATTCCGCGCGCGATAATTTACTTTGTGTTAGGTCCATATTACTAATTGTTTCCTTTATAAACAATATAATAGTTATATTCAATTTTATATATACATTTTTAAATAATTCATACATAAATATAAATATATGTTTTATGGTCTTTTCAAAAGAAAATTCAAAAAAATTTCATTTGAAGATATGCAATATATAATACAGAATGGAAATAATCAATATGTTATAATCAATACATTACCAATCACGGAACAACAATGTTTGATTAAAAATACGATTTCATATCAAAAAGAAGAGAGTTATATTAATACACTTATCGAAAGTTATAACTTCGATAAGAATAAGATCATTATATATGGTAAAAATAATAATGATGCGGATGTAGAAGACAAGTGTAATAAACTATGTGGGCTTGGATTCACCGAAGTATATATGTACACAGGTGGATTATTTGAATGGTTATTACTTCAAGACATATATGGTAAAACGGAATTTCCAACAACTACTAATATTATCGATTTATTGAAATACAAACCAATGCGCGAATTATGCTGATGAATAATGATTCAAATTTTCTTCACTTAGTTCAACCACACGTTCTTCGTGGGGTATCATATAATCCTCGTCAACATAGTTAAACTGTATCTTACGAGTCAAGTAAGCGGATAAAAATACGTTCTCTTCCGTGTTTGCTATTTTGTATACATCTCCTAATTTACTTGCCAAGAACATGACATTGGTTATAAATACAGTTGTTGTTTTATCATCCAAATATTGGTCGTATACACTGATACCACTAAAAATGCTATTCAATATAAATGACCCAACCGCTACATAACTCAAATTTTTATACATTTTATCATTATCCAATATTTGTTGTTTTTTATTATCGGGTAACAACTGTAAAGCTCTTCCAACTGAATCATTATCTCTTGGATGTTCTTTACTTACGTCTAAATATTCGATTAAATTATTTTCTCTTGATACTTCGGTAAAATATAAACACGAAAAACAGATAAAAGTAAATATATTCATAGCAAAGTTAATGTTTATAACCGGATTACTTGATACTATGTTTTCAGTCATACCACAAATATGGTCGCCGCAATTTTGAGGAACAAATAAAATTAACATTGTTCCCATTAATACACGGTAGATTTCAAACAAAAATGCGGTTGTTACATTCATTCTTTGCGTGAAATCCTGGTCGTTCTGTTTTTCTTTTATTTGTTCAAAAATTGACGAACGGCGGGGGTTTTCTTCTTTCAATTCAATTTCACTCACTTTTGTATCTTTCATATGTGTAAATTATATATATATACTTGTATTATATATATATATAATTTACACATATGACAAGTATTCAGGAACCAAGACCAAGACCAAGAAGACCAAGAAGACTGATATGTCAACGTATCTTGAGTAGTAACATGATGGATGATAACAAAAAATAGTTTTACAAAAATTGAATTTAATAATTTACTATTTGTATTAGAATTATTATAAACCATTTAGTTATATACGAATATAATTATGTCTCAACCTATTATTATTTCAATTGAAGGAAACATTGGAACCGGTAAAAGCACCATCGTGCAGGAATTACAAAAACGTTATCACAATTCACAAGAAATCATTTTCGTAAAAGAACCCGTTGATATTTGGGAAACAATCAAGGATAAAGATGGTCGCACCATTATAGAAAAATTTTACGAAAATCAAGCACAATACGCGTTTCAGTTCCAGATGATGGCTCTTACAACCAGATTATCCGTATTACGAAAAACAATTCAAGAAAATAAATTATGTAAAGTTGTTATTTGTGAACGCTCAATAGAAGCTGACCGAAATATCTTCGCAAAGATGTTATATGACGACGGCATTATCAGTGAAATAGATTATAGTATTTATAATTTATTGTTTAAAGAATATATTAATCAGTTTAACATTGATGGATTTGTATACATCAATTCCACTGCCGAAACGTGTTACAATCGTGTAACAAAACGGTCCAGAACCGGAGAAAATAATATTGAACTATCTTACCTTGAAAAATGTAAAAAATATCACGACGATTGGCTATGCAATTTAGACCGCAAAGAACCAATGAGTAAGCCGGTTATAGAAATTGATACCAACGAAGATACTAACTATGACATGAATGATGATAATGATCCGGGTAATAAATGGATACAACAAATCGAATCATTCATTACTTCTATTACTAATGATTTTGATATCCGGGCACATTTACCTATATCTGAATCTAAAAATAGCGCGTTGTAATTACTCATTAAATTTTACTATGATTTTTACGGTTTCTTTTTTTATACATTTACACGCAGATAACGATAATTCTTCGCGTTTCTTTCTCGTCTTCGATAACGCGGTCTCAGGAATTTCGGTAGAACTCCGATTTTTTGAAGTGCTATTACGTTTATTCATATCATTTTCGATATCAGTATAATTTTCAGTTATATATTCAATTATCTCATTTTCTATCGCCCATTTGAAGAAATTCATTTGACCTATCGTCGTTTCGATGGTTTGATTTTCATTATAAGGCATGCTTATTCGTTCCCAACGACAAAATGGGTCAAATCTTTTCTTTGAATACGCTTTTAGTTTTAATTTATAGTCGTTATACACTTTAAATCGACGTTTTTGAGTTTGTTCGCTATTCAAATCATATACAGTATAATATTTCTTTGAAAAATTAGTAACAAACCAGTCCACTATACGAAGTGATATCTTAGTATTCCCATTGATAACCCCAATCATTTTAGATAAATGTTCGGGATTTTTATAAAATGCCATCAAATTTGTTAGTAATAAATTATTTTGCGTATTTATTGTGTTTGAACGATACATTATATTTAAGTATATAAACGGTGACACTTTTAACTATTTTTTTCACTATAACCTTTTTTGAATTCAATATTGGATATGATATATGAAATTGTTATTAGATATATTACCAATGCAATCGGCGCAAAACTCAAATCGGCAAATATCATTGTTACAAGTATCATATCATACGGTTTATGTTTTTTTCATTGTGTAATGTATAGGATGTTATCATACAACGAATCATTCGATGTTATTTTACTAGGCTTACTCGGATATTCATGCATTACTATTTTTATGAACGGAGAACAGTTACTTGGACTTATGAAAAATCGTTCTACTAAAATAGAATTCTTTGTAGGCATTTTGCTTATAATTGCGGTTTTTACAGTATATTGGTTCTTCCGTAAAAAACTTAATGACGCGAATATTGAAAGCCTGACTGATGAAGAAAAAACACATTACGTTGAATTGAAAAAGAAATTGGGAGATTTGAAATTCGGAATTGTGACTGGATTATCGGCAATTGTTATTGGTTCTCTCGCACTTATAAATAAAATCATTCCGGGATTCTTTATTACTCTCGTCATCAATTATTACGCATCCATACATCTATAATTTACAAAAAAATAAGGTACGCATTTATTTTTTTGTTTTTACACCACTTTTGTCCTTTGTTTTCGTGTTTTCATTGAAACACAACGATATTTACTATTTCGCTTTTGTGTTGGTTTGCAAGGTTTCACGCAACGTTTTGTAAATGGGTTATAATCCTTCTTTTCTTTTATACATTCTCTCAAAATAGAATTTGGTTCTCGTCGCTTGATTGTTTTTTTCATATTCACACAGCGGTAATTTTCATTTCTCACCTTTCCAGTATTACACGCATTTACACATTTCTTCGTTTTAGGGTTGAAGTCAGGTCTATTTGACGGACAATCTTTAACTGGTGTGTAAAACTTATCACTCTTTAATGATAATTGTTCTGCCTTCTTTATAATTTCTAGAGAAGGTGTAGGTTGTTCACTATTATATATACCGTATTTTTTCAATAGTCCTTTGTATCTCTTTTCTAAATCGGTTAATGAATCGTTACGTGTAAATACATATACGGCAGCCATTTCAGAAAATAAATCATAACTCTCCTTAAAAAATTCTTTTTTTTCTGGGTAAGACTGCTCCCCTTTTTTTATAAGAGATAACATTGCTAATCCTAGACAAAAACTATCAAATGTATTCGCTACATCCTGAATAAACGCGTTATAATTTCCTCTTTTTTTGTAGATATCATTATAGACCGTACATTTCTTTCTTTCTGTGTATTCATTCTTATTCGCACAACTAAATTCAGGTGGAAAATACGACCAACTTTGTGCCATGTAATTTTTGCTGGCTTTACTATTCTTTATAAATTCATCCTTTCTAACCATCAATCCAAAATCTATAAATTTTATTTTTCCAGTTTCTACATTGTATACAATATTTCCTTGTTTTATGTCCTGATGTATAATATTATTATCGTTGAAGAATTTAACTCCTTTTATTAACTCCAATATAGAAGTGAGAAATTTGTTTTTTTCGTGGTTCTCTATGGTTGGAAAAATATTCGATGTAAAGTTATCTAAATCTAATCCACCATTCTCTAACAATAATAATGCTAAATCATTGGGATTCTCTTTATAAGTTGTTCTCACACGAGTTCCATCGCATTCACGTACTATATTGGAAAATTGCATTCCAAATTTCGCCTCACATAATATGGGAAAATCCAATGTATACTTCTCTATACCAGGTATTTTTTTCAATTTTCTATATTCTTTCAATTCATCTTTCGCGTCCTTTCTTCTCATTACCTTTGACACCTTATTTATAGTATCCTGTGGATTTTTACACTCAAGTGCTGGTTCTACTACACAACCATACGTTCCTTCTCCTACGATTTGTCTTTTTTTTTTTATCGCCATTACTATGTAACGAGATTTTATCACACACTTATTAAAAAATTGATTTAGATAGATTTTTATTATACACATTAGCACTATGGATCACTATGAAGACCGAATAAAACTATTAGAAGCCGAACTACTATCTACCAAACAAGAGTTAGAATCTACCAAACAAGAGTTAGAATCTACCAAAAAACACTTGAAACGATATACCGCACCTGCTTATAAAAAAGAATATTACCAGAATAATAAAGAGGCGATATTAGAAAAATCCAGGTTAAATCCTACTCCTGTTGAAAAACGAAAAGAATATAACCGTATCGCATATTCACGACGAAAGGAAAAAATCGAAAAAGAAAAAGAAAACGAAAATACTACTATTTAGGAAATTGATAATAGTAGAGAACATACTTAAAGATAAAATCTAAGTATACTATAATGGGAGGTCCAAGTCCAAGATGTATTCACGATAGAGTCCGGTATCACTGCGTAGACTGTGGAGGTGCAGGTATTTGTATTCATAAGAAACGAAGAAGACGATGCAGAGAGTGCGGTACAGGTAATGATTTATGTAGTCACGGTAGAGAAAAATATAACTGCGTAGAATGTGGTGGCACTTCTATCTGCGAACACGGAAAACGAAGAAGGCGATGCGTTGAGTGTGGAGGTGCAGCTATTTGCGAACATAACAAAAATAGACAAAATTGTTTAGAGTGTAAAGGGTCATTGTTTTGCATTCACGACAAGAAAAAGACCAGATGTAAAATATGCGACGGAAAAGAATTATGTAAAGCACCATTGTGTGAAACAAGAGGTATCAAAAAATATGAGGGATACTGTTTACCTTGTTGCATTCATTTTTGTCCCGATATACCTATTTCGCGAAATTACAAAACAAAAGAAAATGATGTCGTAGACCACGTGAAAAATAAATTTCCGGATTTGTCTTGGGTATGCGATAAAACAGTCCAAGGTGGTTGTTCGAAGCGTCGTCCAGATTTACTGTTAGATATGGGTTCACATATTGTTATTATTGAAGTAGATGAAAATAAACACGATTCTTATGATTGTTCTTGTGAAAACAAACGACTTATGGAAATTTCACAAGACCTGGGACATAGACCAATTGTATTTATCCGTTTCAATCCGGATAACTATGTTAACGCTGATGGAAAAAAGATTGGTTCTTGTTGGAAAGTAAATGGATATGGTGTTATGCAAGTGTCTAAGATAACAGAGTGGACGGAAAGAATAAATACATTATTATTGCAAATTCAATATTGGATTGATAACAAACCAGAAAAAACGATTGAAATGATTGAACTTTACTATTAATTTATAACTTTTGTCATAGATTAATTATTTTACAATGGTATAATTTTTTATTTGTTTTTATAAAGAATGATTTGCGGATAGAATTTTTATTTGGTTTTATTTGTTTTTATAAATAACGACTGCTTAATACAGCACGATTAATTGCTGTACGCAATCCCCGCCATGCCCGACATTACGCGTAGGACGTTATAGTTAACGGCGTAAACACGAACCTTGGCAGTAGCACTTCCGGAAACGGTACCGGCAGAAAGAACAAGCTGAAGAACGGCGTTGTCAATTCTGGAGAAGTTGCAGCTGCCAGAAGGCTGGTGCTCCTCGGGGCGAAGGGCGAAAGAGTAAACGTTCACACCAGAATCGGGGGCACGGGTGTGGTGTTGGAAAGGCTGGACTGTATCGAAGTAAGAACCCTCACGCTCGGAGAAGCGGTCCTGACCGTTAAGCTGAAGCTTGGCGGTGACAACGGGATTCTCACCCCAACAGTGCATGTCAAGGGCGGTCTCGGCAAGAACGAATGTTCCGGCATCAGATAGACCTTGGGTGTCAGCGGCAAGGGCGGAACCCTCAGCGTTGAATAGACCAGAACCATCGATCATGTTGCTAGCATCATTGGTCTCGGTATCAGCACCACCGAAGGCACTGACAGAGTTGGGTAGAGCATCGATGGCATCGGTGTAGTTAAAGGGTTGGGCGCCAAGAGTCTTATATAGAGTCTCGCCACCAACAAGAGAGTTACAGTAGTCAACGTTGGAATCAGGCTGAACGACCCAGATAAGCTCCTTACAGGGGTGGTTGAAGTTAAGCTTGATCTTGTTGGAAGAAGAACCAACAGACTCGTCACCAGTGAACTGAACCTGCTCGATTAGATACTCGTGGGGGTTCTGTGCCATCTTGCGTCTCTCGTCGGTATCAAGGAAGATATAGTCAACGTATAGAGAGGCAGCAACTAGAGATTGCTGGTAGGCATTGGAAACAGACTGAGAACCAGATGTTCCGTCCATTGTGGAAACAGCCCATAGACACTCGCCAATAGGACGGAAATCAATGTTGATCTTAACCTCGTGGTATTGAAGAGCAATAAGAGGAAGAGCAAGTCCGGGGTTACGGCAAAACCAGAACTGAAGAGGAACGTATAGGGTAGTCTCGGGAAGAGCATTACGGGGAGCACAAACCTGGTTGGGAGCACCGGAAGCGGCACAAGGTCCAGAAACACCGGCGAATCCGGGCTCAGTGACGTATGTAAGCTGAGTGGTGTTACCAATCATCTTGAAGTAACCAGCCTGTTGCTCCTTGGATAGAGTTAGCTGATTCCAGATGTGCATCCAGTCACCGTATTGACGGTCGATTCTCTGACCTCCGATCTCAACCTCGACCTGAGCGACCAATTGCTCTCCAATGAAATCTAACCAACGGGCATACACATTATTGGTGTTCATGTTCTGGTTAATCTCGGGAAGAGTAACCTGAAGATAGGTGCGGTAGGCAAGATCACCATTTCTGCTAATAGTACATGTGACGCGACGACCGAAGTCAGCCTGTCCAGAGAAAGTCTGCTCAATAGACTCCATAGCGAAGTTGGTGTGGCGTCTGTATGACACCTTCCAGAAAGTAATCTCGGGGGTTCCAGTAAGGAAAACATCTTGGGCTCCGTAAGCCACTAATTGCATTAAACCACCGGCCATAGCTAATTATATATATTAGAGATAGAAAATAATTTCAAATAATACGCGTTTTAATTGATTTATTTTTTTTGTTACAAGTTAATTTGCTAAATATTTTATGGTATAACAATTACAATTTGTAATACAAAATCACAAATTGTATAATAGGAATAACAGATTTTTCTATTCCTAAATTAGTGGGGGCATTTCAGTGAGATCTGGGGGGTCACTGTTTCCCATACAGAAACAAAGACTGGGTCGGTTGATAATCCATCAGACCAACCCATTCCTGGTGCGTATTTATTACATTTCATATATTTCGTATGATTTACAAAGTGATTGTCGTGTAGTGTTTTTGTAAAATATTCCAGATCTTCTTGTGTATTGAAATCGTGTTCTATTATGACAAGACGTATACCATCTAACAAATTGGGGAAACTTTTCAACATGGAAACAAAATTTCCTTCATTATCTATTACTAAGACACTAAAGTCGATTTTATATTTTTCACATAACTCATTATATGTAATAACATTGACTTTTGTAGAATTTGGTAAAGGGTCTGTAAAAGTATACCATCCCAATGAATATAGCGGTGTTTCTGATATCGCAGAAAATTCAACTTGAAATTGTAGCAAATTATTATCACGATTCAATAACAATTGATTTGCTTCTATTAACGAAGGTTCTACTACTACATGGTTCGTTTTATCTTCTAAAATTGTATTTATTACGCAGGAATTTCGTCCCAATGAACCACCGAACTCCAATACACGGTCATCTTCTCGTATAAACTGACACGCCATCAATTGTTCGGGAATTTCATTACACAGTTGTTCTATTGGCTGAAAATGAGTTAATTTTTCATGAATTGGTTTCAGTTTTTTCAAAACAATTTCATCTATTTCTGAATCTAACATGTTTACACTTACCCATATCTACTATATCGTTTTTAAGTTTTCATATCACTAAATAGTTTAACTATTCAAGAAATTCGTGGAGGTAATATTATCAGAAATAAATGTTTCTAAATAATTCTCTTGAAAGAATTCTTGTCGTTGTTCGTGCTTCTTTGAAAATACATAAGTATCATTGTTTTTTTTCACAGTCCATCCTTTTTCTAATGCGTTTGTCAAAAACAACATTTTTTGAAAGGTATGTTTTTCGATTTTTATATTAGTAGGTAACTCAAAATTCATTGGTTGCGGATGAACTGTAGTTGTCATTTGTATACAGTGGAAGTATGTATATTTTCATTCATACCAACGAATTCAGCAAAATTGAAAGTTTTTTTATACATTATATAATAGTATCTAATTACCTCATTCGAATTCCACGTTTGTATTACACAATGGATTCGTTCATTTACATTTTCGTTATATTGATTTCGCTATATTCGATTGTTTATAGTGAGTTACCATTTATAACTCTCTTTTCAAACAAAATATTTACTACAGATGTATCTCACGATAATACTACCCCGACGAATCAAATTGACCCGTATTACGACTTGAACTTACAAATAGCACTGCAACACGTTATACATACATTTCAACAAAATCCCGAACCCAATATTGATCTACACGCTCTTATTGGATATGCAAACCGATTGGAAACGCGACTAGATCATTTATATGAAATAAACGAAAGTGTCAATTACGATGAACGAATTTTATATGAGGAAAAAATGAATATCATACAACATTCCAATTTTCGCGGGAGTGATTTACTGCATCATAATATAAATGAAACGAAAGAACTTATTACTATTATCACAAATATTACAAAACATTATCCAATACAAATCTAATTATAAACCTTCGGTCTTTGTATCTTTGTATTTTTTGTTTTTACAGATTTCTACATAAACCTACATAAAAACTCATTTGTAATATTCTCTATCACAATCGGTTCTCCATGTCCAAGAAAAAACCACCCGTTAATTATTCCATTGATGAAAAACATATAGAGATATTAACCGGATTTGAAAAGAATGAAACTGAAATTATACCTTCGTTACGCTCTGAAAAGGAAGAATTAAAACGGAAAATCACTTCATTACATAAGAGACAAACGGGTGAATATATGGAATATCGCGACCGTATCTTTGAAATTAACCAACAGATCAAACAACTTCGTAAAACAGAGAAAAGTTATTTGTTAGAGAACTCACCTTTCATTTTTGATTACTTTGAACAAAAAAAACAAATTTCGGCTACGGTTGAATCGTTGACCTCTTCCGCAAAAGCAATTCACTCTTTCTTTAAAATCAAAACGAACTCGAATCAACACGAGAATATATCCATGTCAAAATACGATCATTCCAAGAGAAATTATCAACAATATTGGCGAAATGTCACGAATGAGTTGACGAATCAAAGTGATTATTTTATAAATACTGACGTATGTGATATTTGTAATACAGGAGAACTTGTTCCACAAGATGAAGAAGGTATACTTATTTGTAATAATAAAGATTGTAGTCGTTTTGTTACTTATATTGTTGACAATTCAAAACCGAATAATAAAGACCCACCAAATGAAGTCTCGTATACCGCATACATACGCCTTAACCATTTTAAGGAGATATTATCGCAATTCCAAGCAAAGGAAACTACACAAATTCCAGAAGATGTCATTAACGCAATTCGCGCACGAATAAAGAAAGAACGTATTGTTGACTTGAAAACCATTAATTATGACAAAATGCGCGAAATTCTACGTAAACTCGGTCTGAATAAATACTTCGAACATATACAATACATCAATTCTCTTTTTGGTATCAAACCGCCCGTGATGAATGAAGAACTTCACGAAACCCTTTGTGTTCTCTTTATTGAAATTCAAAAACCGTGGGCGGTCCATTGTCCTCCTAACCGAACCAATTTCTTTAATTATACATACACTCTCTATCAACTATGTGTGCTTCTCGACCAAACACAATATTTACCCTATATACCCATGATGAAAGACCGGGAGAAACAATTGGAACAAGATATGATATGGAAGAAAGTGTGTAATGATCTGGACTGGTTTTTCTTTCCCTCGGTATAAGCTACATTCATACGAAGAACCTATATAGAAACATTCATATTGTTATATATATTAGAATGAATTATCCTTGTGATATGGGGGTTGAGTATAATGGGGATTTTGAATATCGCGCCACTTTACGTAATTTATTTGTTATGAATTCAGATAAATTTCCTGAAATTACAAATCCAGATATTGACACAGTCACTCGCGACGAAGTCGAATATGACGATGAAACGACCAGTCAATTCATGGATTTCGTTTATTCAAATACAAAAACAGACCCCGTTTTTATTGAATTATATACAAAAGCCGCATCCTTTATGTTTTCAGAAGACCCTGAAATTGGACTTGCAGTGTTGTTTAGTTATGATTATTTGACTTTATTTCATCCTTGTCTTTCTCATTTTTTTAAACATAATACTCTTTCTCGTGAAAACCCACAATATATTGGTCTATATAACAAACTTTTTACCAAGTAAAACAAATTATAACAAACACGTTTTGTTATAATCATTAGTCGCGCAGAGGGCGCTGGCGTTTCTCTATTATCAATGGCTCGGGGATCATTGTGGGCAGTTTGTCTATCACATTCAGTGATTGCAATGGTTTGATATCTGGTTTCACCGGTGTTTGGGGATTTACTAAATTAGTTGAACCGATACCCAATAAACTTGATTCTATATCACAAGAATTATGGGATAAATTTGACGATGCTACCCTTCCTGATAATAACCCGTTTCCTGCGAAAAATGTTTCCAATGGTTTGCCATTTCCGCCATTCTCATATGTCAGATATTCCATTCTTTGAATATGCGATTTCTGTTCTACTTGATAATCGCCACGATTGTTTTTATTTCTCGTTGATGCCATTTACTATACCTTTATATTTTTTTATTAGTGATTCGCATTATGAGTCTTCTTTTTCTTCTTCTTCTTTTTCTTTTTCTTCTTCTTTTTTTTCTTCTTCTTTTTTTTCTTCTTTTTTTTCTTCTTCTTCTTCTTTATGAAGAAATCGTTTGTCACTTGTTATAATGTATTTTTCATATTGGGTGGTCTCATTTATTTTGTCATTCCAAATATCCGGTTGAACGAACATATAGGTGTTTGTTGTTTCGGTTTTGCCTTCATATTGGTTGTCTATCATACCTATATATTCTAATTTATCATTGATGACAACACCCTCCCAAATGTTTTTTGTGTTTTGATGAAGATATTCTTTTAATTTTTTATGATTGATTTTTATTACCGGTTTAGAAGTAAACAAATAATTATATACTTGTTTTGGCATTGTTCCCATTGTTCCCATTTTTCCCAATTTTCTATAGAATTTAGCAGTCGTTGTATTATATTCCTTGTATCTTTCTATTGCGTCTGTTATCATCGTGTTACTTTCACTCAGATGGTTTATTGTATCTACTATTTTCGCGATTTTCAAAATTTTATTTGTGTCTTCATTATTTATCAATACATCTTTTATATTTTGTGGATGTCCTTTCAAATGAAAAGTTTCTAGACTTTGTATCACGTTTATAATTTTGGTTATCTGTGCGTTTTTATTTAGTCCCTGAATTTCATTCGTAATTTTAGTTTTCTCACCTTCAAGATGTAGTATTTGTAATCCTTGTATATTCTTTGTAATATTGTCTAATTTACCTCGTTGTTCCTTTGTTTTGATATCGTTTATTTCTCTTTCGCGTTTACGTGGTAGACCAGATATGATATTGACTATTTTTCCTAAGTTACTTTGTAGTCCTTTTTGTAGTCCTTCTTGTAATTTTATTTTTTCAGTATTGAAACTTTCTTCTAATTTTTTTTTTTCAACTTCGTTACTATTTCTTGTCGCCATTAAACTCCCAACGTGTTGTATTTCGCGAACAATTAATGTTAATTTATTTTTTTTTATTTCTTCTTTTTGTTTTACCGCTTCTTGTTGTATTTTATTACTAGCTTCTTGTTGTATTTTATTACTATCCTCTTCTTGTTGTTTAATTTTACCCACATCATTAATAATCTTTATTATATTTGTTAGGTTTGTTGTGTGTAAGATTTTTGAAATGGTGTTATACTTTGTGTTGAGTTCATTTTTATTATCTTCTTCTTTTTTTTTATCATTTAAACCGTTTATAGTGTTGACTATATTTTGTATATTGTTCTTTTTTATCAATTTATCTTTTTCTAAAATTTCGAGTGATGACTGACCCAAACTTTGTGTTAATGTTTCATTTTCGGTTTTAAAGTTTTTTACATCGCTTTCCAGTTTAATAGTTGAAATACTTGAAATTTCATATACAATATTCGAAAGGATTGTCATTTTTTGTTGTTTCGCTTCTATATTATCCATATCTTCTTGGTTTTTACCATTTAATTCAGATAAATTATTTATAGTTCCTATTATCGCGTTTAATTTAGTTTTATGCAACTCTTTTTTTGAAATGTCAAGTTGGTCTGTTAATTTTGCGTTTTCTTCTGTGATAGTGGTTTGGTTTGTTGTTTGTTCCTCAATTGTCTTGTTTAATACAGCTATCTTGTTGATTCCAATAAGACTATTTATAGTAGATATTATTTTTTTTATTTTAGTTTTATTGAGTTCCTTTTGTATCTCTTCTTGATGTGAACTATTAAGATTTTTTGCATATGTTAATTGATTCTCTAAATATACTCGATTTATGTTGGTTATTGTATCTATAATCATTGTTAATTTGTTTTTTTGTTCGTTTGCTTGTAGTTGTTCTTCTAGACTGGTTATTTTTTTTCCTTGTTCTTGTTGTGTATATTGTTCTCTTGACTTGTTTATATCGCCAACTAAAGATATTAGCGATTCAGCTATCTTTTTCGCATTGTTTTTATCGAGTTCATTATATATATTTTTTTTTTCTGCGCTTGAGTCTGGGTCACTTGACATATTTTTTATAAGTTACTTGTATAACATATAGAAATATTTTACTTCGTTTTGTTGGATTGTCTTTTGTATGTTCCCTTTTTTGTTTTCTTCTTTGGTTTCTTATTTAATTTCATACCTCCTTTGGGTGGTGGTGGTGGTGGTTGTCGTGTGTTTTCGTTTGTTTTTTGTGCGTTTCTGACGATTTCGGCGTGCATCTGAATTCCATTGAATTTTACTGATTCATAATTATTATCATCATTCTCAAATTTCACATTACTTACCTTACATTTTGCTACGGTTAAATTATCCTCCAAAAACACATCTAATCTTAAATTTCCACCAAGTTTAACAAGTTCGGTTTGTAAATTATCTACGGTAAATTCTGTGTATTGACCCCCATCGTTGGGAAGAGGTACCGGTGTTTTACTTATATATATAGATTCTTCTTCTGCATCATTTACTTTATCAATACTCATATCCTTATCTAAAAGTAATACAAGATGAGTGTATTTTTGTTCTTCTGCCATTATATATGATATACCAAGACTTTATTTTCTGTTTTTTACACTCTTTCTAAATAAACAATTGTTTGGTCTTTTTTTCTTATTTCGTTTTTGGGTTTTTCTTCCACCTATCCACGTCCCCTTCTTCTTTTTATTCTCGGTTTTGCCACTATAATCATAACTTGGATATTCTATTTTAGTATTTTTTTTTACTATGGTTTCTATGTCACTCTCACTATATGGAATGTTGTTTTTTTTTTTATTAGAAATAATTGCTTCTGTTATTACTTTTGTTATTTCATTCTGTTTTACTATTGGTTGAAATATTTTCGTCGGATCCTGAATAACATTTATTATTCTATCTATTATAATGTATAGACCTGCTGCGTGTTCTTTCATATTTGTTTGAATATTTCCCACCATTGTATTATTATCACCATATGTATTCAATCGTTTTACTGCGTTCATGAGTGAATAAATCACTTTATCTGTTACGTTTTTGTTGTTGATAATATCTTGTATCTGTAAAAGTATCCCCATATTTGGACCGCCACTTTCATCATAAAATAGATTTACTACTGTTGCGATTGTATGTGTAATAGTGGTAGTATGATCTGTAATTAATAAATTTATATAGCCTTTCATCGTATTTAATGTGTTTGTTAAGTCTATCATACTAACCGCCTTCTTGGAAGCCTCTTCTTCCAATTGCATTAGATTCGTCTCGGCAGCCTCTGCCTCCTCAGCCCTCTTGGCAGCCTCTGCCTCCTCAGCCCTCTTGGCAGCCTCTGCCTCCTCAGCCCTCTTGGCAGCCTCTGCCTCCTCAG
>Ga0208768_1000027_pt1 | contig 119619 bp, 93 predicted proteins | sample AntAceMetag02UK1_FD_184760 | JGI IMG/M metagenome (GOLD analysis project Ga0208768, IMG submission 184760) | Saline lake microbial communities from Ace Lake, Antarctica - Antarctic Ace Lake Metagenome 02UK1 (SPAdes) (version 2) | ecosystem: Environmental > Aquatic > Non-marine Saline and...
GTGTCGGGGCATTGGAATATCAGGGGAGTTCTTTAGGAAGTGTTGTATTGGTTGAGCCAAAAAAAATAGACCGAGAACCACATCTGCATGGAGAAGGACGATACTTTGTTGAGTCAAACGGCTTGGGAAATGGACTTAATCTTGCACTGCAACAATACTCCAAATTATTGGCTTGGCGAGTGGTTGGAACGCTTAAAAAAAGTGGGGATAACCGAACTTCAAAATACTTTCTTCGAAATACAGGTAATCAAGAAGCCAATGTAGCCTTGCAATTCGACAAGTCATGGAATAAAAAGTGGTACAGCGATTTATACTTTAGCTCTTTTAATGCTGAGTTGGGCGTTTTACGAGGTTCGCATATTGGAAACCTTACTGATTTAAAGGAAGCACTTGAACGTGAAGTTCCATTTTTTACAGAAGATGAATTTTCTTATTCTATTAGTTCTCCTTACCAAAAGGTTAATCATCATTTACTAAAGTTCCACACAAAATACAGCATAAGTGAGAAGCAGTGGTTTGATATTACCTATGCTGGTCAATATAATTTGAGAAAAGAATTTGATGTCCGAAGAAGCGGAAGGTCTGACATACCCGCTTTGAGTTTAAAGCAAGTTTCAAATTTTGTTGAAGTCAAATACCAAAACTACTTACCAAGAAATTGGGAATTCAAAAGTGGTGTTCAGATGAATAGGGTAGATAACACCAATCTTCCAGAAACGGGCATATTGCCGCTAATTCCCGATTACATTTCGCATGAGTATGGGGTGTTTGGTTTAGTTTTCAAAAGTGTTGAGAAAACTACCATTGAGTTTGGAGGACGGTATGATTTTGAAAATAGAAATGTAGCTGCAATTTCTATCAGCGTTCCAAGAGAAATTATCAGATATGAAATTGAATATCATAATCTGAGTGCTATGGGTGGAGTTACACATGAGTTCAGTAAGGGTTGGAAAGCGACCTATAACATTGGTTATGCAGCAAGAAATCCAGAGGTGAATGAACTTTACAGCAATGGGTTGCACCAAGGGGTTAGCGGAATTGAAGAAGGAGACCCAAATCTTGATAAGGAGATTTCAGTTAAAAATACATTGTCAATAAAAGGCAATATGAAGAATAAGTTGTTTTTTGAAGGCTTATTTTATTATCAGAAAATTGACAATTACATTTTTCTTAATCCGCAAGATGAAATTCGGTTAACTATTCGTGGAGCTTTTCCTGTATTCAAATACGAACAAACAGATGCCCGACTAATCGGATTTGATTTAGCCGCAACTTATATGGTAACTGAACGATTTAACATTACTGGTAAATACAGTTATCTAAATGGATATGACCTGACAAATAGCTTGCCTTTGGTCTATATGCCATCAAATAATCTTTATGCAGCGTTAAACTATCAGATTCCGAAATTTAAAAAATTCCAAAATTTGGAATTTCAAATTAATAATAGGTTCGTCTTTGAACAAAAAAATCTACTTCCTTCCCAAGATTTTTTAGCTCCACCCAATTCGTATTACTTGGTTGGTTTAAAGGTGTCAGCTGAAAAGCAATTGCGTAAGCTTAGGTTAAACATGTTTGTAAGAGCAGAAAACTTGCTCAATGAAACATACCGTGACTATCTCAATCGTCAACGGTACTTTGCTGATGATTTGGGATTTAATTTGATACTTGGTATAAATATTTCATTTTAATTAATCATCTGATATGGAAGAAAAAAATCATTTAATCGAACTTTTAAGAGAACAAAAATTAAAAGCTACATCTACTCGATTAGAAGTTCTATCAGTAATTTCCGATTACAACAAAGCCATTCCATTTTCGGAAATTCAAAATGCACTTCATGACTTTGACCGTGTTACACTGTATCGTACAATTCATGCACTAATGGAAAATGGGATTATCCATAAAGCATTGATAGATGAGAAGGAAACTTTTTTTGCCTTGTCTAGCAATAGTTGTTCATCAGATTGCCATAATCACAAACACAGTCATTTTAAATGTTCAAGTTGTCAAGCGGTAATGTGTGTTCAAGTAGATAGACCTATTAGTTTTTCTATCCCAGGTCATTCAATTGAGAGCTTTGAGATTGAAGCTAGAGGTGTATGTGCAACTTGCAATTATTGAACACTAAATTGTTTTCCTTTTTTTGAGGGTGGCAAGAAATAGCTCTTTTGGTTTTTAAAGCGTTGGCATTGCGTGACGGCAAAAACCAAATGTGCTATTTGTGCAGTTGGCTTTTTTGCATGAAGCACAACAGTTGTGTATGTAATATATGCTTTATTCGCCTTATGTCTAAAGGACCAACAATCCCTTAAAACTGTTCCTTGAAACGTACGTGTAGATTTCAGTCGTTCGAAATGAGTTGTGACCTAAGAGCGTCTGAATGTACCTCAAATCAGTACCGTTTTCCAATAAATGAGTCGCAAAATGATGTGGTTACATGTGAGGTGTTATACGCTTCTGGAGCTTTGCCTTCGGTCCGGTGTTTTTCAAAATTGCTGCTGCACTTGTTGATGAATATTGAGCATTACTCGGCCCTTCAAACAACCATTTCTTCGGACGGTCCCGCTTGCAATAAACCCATAAAAAATTGAGATGTAATGACCTTAGAAGCTTTGTCTCTTATCGGTGAAGGGTAGTGAATTCGCCATTAAAACTGAAGAGCTATTCCCTCTTGGGGATGAAATTCAATAAATTTACTGTCTCTTATTAGTTGGTTTCTGAGCCGCACAAAAATGACATCCTACAGATTCTTGCTGTCGTTTTATAGTATGTTTTTCTGATAGAGGTTGTAGGAAGATAAAGGCAATGTTTTTGTTCCCACTTTTTCAAATCCTTGGTATACGTAATAGCTACACAGTTTTGAGTTTCTCGCATCCGAGTCTAACCGTAAATACCTGTAGCCGTTGTTAAGCGCGTCGTTTTCAATTTTTTGAAGAATCACTTTACCCAGCCCCTTCCCTTCAAATGCTTCTATTACCACCAATGAATGAATGTATTTGGCCTTATCAATTTGTGGACCCCAATACAGTAGGTCTTCCTCCAAAATTCTCACCATTCCTATGGTTCGCTGATACGGATCTTGAACGAAGAAAAATTCATTATTGGAAATACCCTCTTCTACCCATTCTATCTTCTCTTTTGGCGGATTTTTCCAGTACTGCCAATGGTCAATGTTTTTCTTCGCTATTTTTTCAGCAGCCTCTTTGAACAAGGTTAGAACTTGACTCTTGTCACTAATTTTTATGGGTATTAATGTAATGTTCATGGGCCAATGTTGAAGAGGTCGAAAAGGTTTTTCACTGGGAATGCTTCTCATTCTTTTTGATTCCTAACCCCATTCCTTCAATTCCTCGAGAGATAAACCAATTGTTGTCTACCTTCTTCTTGTCGCTATCAGGTGGAATTATATCTGAGATTATTTCACTGAAGTTAGTTGCATTAAATTCAATCATATATTTCTGTTCACCAGAAAAACCCCAACCAGGATATCCAATTGATACCTTACTTAAATCACTAAACATTTCAAAAGCATCAAATGCAAAATGAAACTTATAGCTGTAGATGGTGTGTTCGCAAAGAAACCATTCTGATTGAGCCAGATAGATGCTATCCTGAACAATCATTGTAAGGTAGTGCTCTGGCATGGCATCAGATAATGTTCGATATGCACTAAATGCCAGCAATCCTGTGTCAGTTCTAGTTAACTCTATGCAGGTATATTGCATAGAATCTGAGGGCATATTGTCATACCCATTGTTCAGCTTTGATACTTTTTTATAAATATTTAATTGAAATAAAGAATCTGCTGTTAAAAGTGCTTTCGAATCTCTCGTTCTACAGGCTTCAATAACTGAAGAGGCTGAGTCACTTTTTTGCAATATATTATTATTGCTAGTAGACTCTCGTTCAGAATACTTACAGGAACTTAGAGTCAAAAAAAGAACAAAAATTCCCAGTTGAAATTTATACATCTGTACTCTTATTAATCATCACACCCCATACAAACATGCAACCGATTAGCGTAGAGCCCCTGTTTTGTTCTGAACGACCTTTTGCCTTCAAAAGATAGAAAAAGAATTGTTGCTCATCTTGCTGCCTGACATATTAGGTTGTTCAAAAACCAATAGATCAGCTTGAATTTGATCTCCAAGTTACCATTCTACTAGTTCGCCATGCTTCTTATAGGTATTTAATTTTTTCTTGAAATCAGAGTCAAAGAAATTGCTCAAGCACAATCCTTTTAGGGTTTCAATACATGGGTTATGCTTATGTAACACATAATAAACATAAATAAATTCTTATGAATGATGAACCCTACATTTGCATCATTAGAATCAATATTTGCCCCAACAGTCGGCTGACAGGCGATTGAAAACTAGAAGAAAACAGAACCACCTGCGCCATGCAGCAGCCTTTGAACCAGGGTTAATGGCGCAATGGAGGATTAAAGTGAGGAACTTATGTTGAAGAATTTTTTAGGGAGTAGTCCAAAATGGTTTAAAATCACAATACTCAGTTTTCTGATTATAAATGTCATTTGCTTATACCTGTTAGGGCCTGCAGTAACGGCATGGCTATTCATAGGAGAATTTATTTTCACTCTTGCCATGGCCCTGCAGTGTTATCCGCTTCAGTCTGGCGGTCTGCTGGCCATTCAAGCTTTACTTCTAGGCCTAACAACCCCCGAAACAGCTTACAAAGAGGTCAGTCAAAACTTGGAAGTGATTTTACTTTTGGTTTTCATGGTTGCAGGAATTTATTTCATGAAACCCTTGCTCATGTTTATTTTCAGTAAGGTTTTCACCAAAATAAAATCCAAACTTCTTCTTTCACTTCTTTTCGTTTCTCTTTCTGCAGTCTTGTCTGCTTTTTTAGATGCGCTGACGGTAATGGCTGTTTTAATAAGTGTGTCTGTGGGCTTTTATGGGGTGTATCACAAAATTCATTCTGGATTAAAAGACTACAATGACAACAAGATTTTAGATAAAGATGAATTGAGTGGAGACACCTTGGTTCAATTTAGAAGCTTTTTAAGAAGTCTCATTATGCATGGCGCGGTAGGAACGGCTCTTGGAGGTGTCTGCACCCTCGTTGGAGAACCTCAAAACTTACTTATTGGTGAACGATTGGGGTGGGATTTCGCTGAGTTTTTCTTCAGAATGGCACCCATTACTATCCCCGTCTTTTTTTGTGGCCTGGCAACAACTGCCCTATTAGAATTAACAGGATGGTTCGATTTCGGGGCGAAAATGCCCATTGCTGCTCGAAATATCATTGGTGAATACATTTCTGAAGAAGATGCCAAAAGAAAACCAAAAGAAAAATATGCTTTATGGGTTCAGGGCGTAGCAGCAATTTTGTTGATCATTAGTCTTGCCTTGCACATTGCCCCAGTGGGCTTTATTGGATTGGGATTGATCATATTTCAGACTGCGTTCATGGGCATTACAGATGAACATGCATTAGGACATGCTTTTGAAGAAGCGCTGCCATTTACAGGCTTATTGGTTGTGTTTTTTGTAATTGTTGCTCTGATTCACGATCAGCATTTGTTCTCTCCAATAATAGAATGGGCTTTACAGCAAGATCTAGAGGATCAACCAAGTTTATTTTATCTCGCAAATGGTGTTTTATCTGCCATAAGCGATAATGTATTTGTGGCCACCGTTTACATTGGAGAAATTGACAATGCTTATAAAAATGGAGCAATTGACAGAGCTCATTTTGAAAAATTAGCCATCGCAATCAATACTGGAACAAATTTACCAAGTGTAGCAACTCCAAATGGACAAGCTGCCTTCCTATTCTTATTGACTTCTTCAGTAGCCCCGTTAATAGGCCTGTCTTATGGGAAAATGGTGAAGATGGCCCTGCCCTACACTATTGTGCTAGGAACCGCAGGATTACTAGGGGTGATTTATTTTCTATAGGGCTGTGGAAAATGATAAAACATACCATTTTATTGAATTGTCCTACGCTTAAGGCTTTTCAGAATGCACTCGGATTTTTTTTAAGTTGTTTCTGTGCGAAACTGTGATTTCGGGCGTAAATGACTTTCCTGAAAAATCGTTTTTTAAACTTGCCTATACCCTGTATGTAAAAGTCAATTTAATGCCTTTTTCATAGTGCCGCACTCAACCAGCGGTAGGCTCAAGTATTCCTCTAGCAACATCTTTAGCTATTCAAGGGCTGTTGCAAATGTGAGTCTCTACTTCGGGAAGTCAATGCTTTTCTTTTCCACTTGGCCAAAGAGGAAAAGTCCATTAGCCCTGTCTTCAAACATGCCGTTCCCATCAAAGAACTCTAGGGATATGTTCCATTCAACTATGGCCTATTTGCATCGTGTAAATTCACACAGCCCGCTTGCCAAACTTTGCACGTTTGACACAAAGCAATGAATCCGCTTTATGACTGCAACGCGGCAGAATAAAAAAAAACGAATGCCAGACTGTCATGTTCTGCAACCATCAAGAACGCTTCAAAACATATGACATCAGCGTCATGCTTATTTATTCGCACAAAAGTGTCTCAAGGCGAAAAAATGCTACCTTTTCTTCTCCTAGATTCACGACAAAAACAACAACTCCCTATCTGATTAAAAGAAGCACCCAATTCTATACCCATAGCAAAGAAGTAACTGCCCCTGCCCGATGAAGTACAGGGCATCTGCACCAGATAACCGCAGCCCAAAAGCGCTGTATTAGAACTTAGTTGTTGGCCTTAGCTAGTTGTTGTAAATTGACTATAATAGCTATATTCCGCATTAAATTTATCATCAAATTTCTCTGTAGACATAGCTAGATATGAGATGAATTCAAAAAGTGAAATTATTGCAGGAATAAGTAGAAACGAAAATATTAAATACATAATTCCTTGACCAATTTGTCCTAAATAAAATTTGTGTATCCCTAATCCACCTAAAAGCGGAAAAGCGAGAATTGTTGCTGTTTTTTTTGACTTTCTGTTTTGCTTCGCTATTCCAACGTTTCGATTAATGAATGTTTTCGTTTCGCTATTAAAATCACCCATCAGTTCAACAAATTCATTTCTTTTCTCCTCTAAATAAGTAATACTCTTGTCTTTAAAATCATCATCAATCAAAGAACTACCATGATCAAATTTATTATTATATTGACTTACTAGTTCTTTCAGGTCAGTTAATTGATTTAAAGTATCATTGCCTTTAAAAGAAATATTAGAAAGCATTAAATCAGTTAACTCAATTAATCTTGATGCATTTGCTTTGTTTGTTGAAACAAATTTTATTTTCTGAATTTCCTTAATTGCTTTTACAATTGAACTGTCAGATGGTTTAATTCTGCCAGAGTAGTCGCTAACTCCACGAATTGTATAAGAATTTGCTCCTTTCAAAATTACATTGGCTCCAGCTCTTCCAAACTCCCTTCCAAATTGCCTTGATGCTCCGCTTACAATATCATTAAGTATATTCATCGTTTTTTATTTTTATTAATATTTTCTTCAATTTCTCTAGTTTTTGACAAAGTGCTGGTAAGCCAGCTGGAATAGATTATTTCTTCTTTGACAAGTTTAGCAGCAATATGGAACCTGTTTAGTGCATTATTATCTCGAATAGTTTTAAAGCCCTTAATATTCTGAATATCCTGAAAGCTCATAATGCTCTTAGGTCCCATGTTCCTTTATGATAGAGAGAGAAAAGAGCCAAGAAATCAATAATTCTATAGAAGCTAAAAATGGATTTTTTGAAACAAAGATTCTAAATGTGTATTCTACTGAATAATATTATTGTGCAAATTAATTCAAATACACTGAAATATTAACTGTATTCTCTGAATTGCTGCGTAAGGTTTCAACTGTAAAAGTAATAAGTGACAAGAAAATCAAAACTTAAATAAAATAGTCAGATACTTATCCTTTTCGGGATGTATTATCTTCAATTATAATTCATGTAAATATTTGCACCACTCTGCCATCAGCTTTTGCCCGAGCATCTTTCTGACGGCCACTAATTGAACCCGCTCCCATTCCGCCAATTGAACATCGAGAAATACTTAACGAGCGTTCAATATTCGATAAAAACACAACTCAAAATAGCAAACCGGAATCCAAATCGACGTGGTATACGAGTTTGCTTCGGACGAAAAAGGGGCCCCACTCAAGCCTGCGCCTCAGTGAATCCCCTTTCTTCAAATCGTTGATTAAATCACTAATTAAGGAACATCATTCACAGCCGCCTCAGCATCAATGATTCCCCAACCAAATTGAGCGTCTCGAGATGGATAGTAACTCGCATTCTCCTTCAGAATGTTCTTTACCTGCCCTTTCGATAGTCCTGGGTTTTCAGCCCAAACCAACGCAGCAATTCCAGCAGTGGTAGCTGTTGCTATAGAAGAACCACCGGTGTAGTTAGGTGTGTTGCCGTAATCTGCCAAAGTGATAGGACCGCGATTGGTGTTGTTGCGGTCTTGCATAACGACAATAAAATCTACCTGAGAGCCTGAATGGCATTCAACACAACGCTGCATTGGAGCGCCGGTCTTTACTCCAGTTACAGCAACCGTTTGCCACATGTTCGCTGGGAAAATAACACCCCACCAACTAGTCCAACTTAACGATGTCCCTGCAGCGCAGAAAATCAACTTACCCTGGTTGTTGGCGTAGTTAACGGCATCTGCAACTTGTCCGCTATAGAAAACGTCTCCTAACGACATTGAAATGATCTTTACATCGCCACGGTTTCCGAGGTAGTAGTATGAATCCGATACGCCATCTTTCTCCTTGCTTGAATTGATAATCACATCGTCTGTTCCCCTGCAGCTTACTAAATTAGCGTTATACGCCACTCCTACGCTGCTGCCTTCATTGGTTCTGGGGCCTGCAATGGTCCCGGCCATCGATGTTCCGTGTCCGCAATCGTCATAGACTCCATCATTTGAACACCACCACCACCAGCAGCTTTCATGGAAGCCAACCTTGTCTATAAACCGACCCGTTGATTGCCCTGAACTGAATTCGTTGTTGAGCTTGTCCTGATCCTGGTTCACCCCTGTATCAATAAGTCCGATCGTAATGCCATCGCCAGTGCTCGTATTCCAAGCAGCTTCAATGTTGCTGTACTCATAGTTCCAAGATACTTTCGCATTGGGCGAAATCACATCGTAATCTACACCATTCACCAAGCCACTTTGCGGACCGTTATCGCCGCAACCTGCAGCTGAACGTCCGGGCGTGTCTTCAGTTCCATACCCTGTTGGTTCGGCATAACGCACCACCTTCATTCGGCGCAGCTTCGACAACGTTTCAAAATCTGATATCTTCACATTAAAATACGGAAGGGGCTTTTCGCCGAAGGCAAGTATGTCTTCCTGATCAACAATCTGGCCTGGGTGCAAGCGATTGGCTTCGGCCACAATAAAATCAATCAATGCCAAACGAACTGACTTCCAAGCTCCTTCATTTACATCAATCAAATGGATTTGTTGCTCCATCCCGGTCATCCCTTCAATCTGGTAACCGATTGACACCAATGAATCAGATTGCACTACAGCACTCCAAAGTAAATGATCGCTCATCTGTCCCCATTTCACAACTCCTTGCGCTTCCAATTGGCGTTGCGCTTCTTGATTGATTTCTGCTTTAGATAGCGGCGTATCTGGCGTTCTTGGCAAGTCAGACTGCAAGGTCAAGTCTACAGCATACGGTGCTACTTCATCATTATTCACTTCTTTTTGGCAAGCCGAAAGAAGAAGGCACAGGGCACTTACAGATAGTAATATCTTGTTTTTCATTCGTTTCAATTAAGAGTTTGGTTCAAGTTAGAAGAGTTACTTGAATGATTGCTCACCCATTGGAATGATTTTTCACTGTCTGAGTGTGAAAAAAGTTTTCTGTGGCCCTAGAAATCTTTCAAATGGATTCTCATCTTCTTTTGTTCCGAAAGTGATCCAACCACTGAAGAGAGACATTTAGCTTTAGTTACTGCAACCAAATTAGCCATGAAAATTAATAACAGTGAACCTTTTTATCTACTCAGATTCGTGGCTTCGCTCAACCTATATTAGTAATAGATTAAATGAAAACTCCCCACACCCGAAGATAAAGGGCGTCTTTTCTTGTTAAAGATTGTATTTGGCCTGTTGAGCTAAAAGATGAAATCGTAGCCATGTATAGTCCGGCATGGATTTCTATCTAGCCATAGGCTATGTGTCATGGGCAACCGAATCCAAAGGCACCTAGAAATAGCAACAAATCTTGCGTATTCACATGTCCATCGTGGTGACCTCGCCAAACGGCGACAATGGCATTCAAGATTGGCGCGTCTGCACTGAGACAACCATTACATGGACTTCTGGCGGAACATCGAACTACTTCAGAGTCTACTACAGTCTTAACAATGGTAATTCTTGGATCACTTTAAATAGCAACTACTACTCTCCTGGCTTCAACAACACCTACAACTGGGTTATGCCAAATACGCCAATAGCAACTGCTTTGGTGCGTGTAGAAGATAGATTCAATGCTGCTCAGGTTGATGAGAGTGACAATCCTTTCACCATTGCTCCGGCCATTACCCTCCTCGCTCCAAACGGTGGCGAAGTCTTGGACATCGGTCAACCTGTCACCATTAGTTGGTTAAATGAAGGCGCTACGAACACAGTTGCTTCGCCTACCATGACAACAATCTATGCGTTAACGGTTACTGACAGCTTCGGCTGCACGGCTGCTGCTGACGTAACAATTACACTAGACAATGGACTTTGCGACATCGAAGGATGCGTGGATAATACCGCTTACAACTTCAATCCAAACGCTACAATAGACAACGGGTTCTGTTTGTACACTTCAGGAGGAAACGGCAGTTGCCCAACAGATATTGATGGTGACGGAATTGTAAGCACAAGTGACCTTCTTTTGATCCTTGGTTCTTTTGGATCAACATGCCAATAAAAAAGAAGGGCGGTACTTTCGTACCGCCCTTCTGCTAAAAGCAAAGTATAAAACACAATCAACTCACACTTCGCACCGCTTCTAGTTTCTTAACCAACCTAGATGTCAATCCAATAAAGAAGGCCAGCGACACAAATACAATGGGCAAAGTCCACGGGAATTGATTCCCTCCTGGTCCTTTGCCACCGCTTGAACCTGTAGGAATAAACTCATTTCGTTCTTCCTCTAAATCTTGGCGGTCAAGTCTTCTGTTAGAGAATTCATTGATGTAACCACTCTGGTGCTTCGTTACCCAACCAGTCAGAACACGCAATTCATCTACCTCTTTTGATCTGCGCATTTCCAAGTCTTTTAAATACGCTTGTCCTTCGTCACACGTAAAGTCACCACTGGCAGGATGCGTAACTACATACCTTGCTTGATAGCGCTCTTTGTTTGGCGTTACTTGAAATTGCAAATCCTGTGGGAATTTATCGCGTTCGTAACGCACATGCAATCGTGTGAAATAAGCCTTCCCTGTTGAATTCAACCAGTTAACTCCAGCTTCGGCCAAATCTCCTTGAATGGGCGGTGGTCCAACACAAGGGTCACATTTGACTCTATTTTGGGGCGAAACATCCCACGCATATTCCAAGAACACGGCATTCTGCCCTTCGTACTTCCATGAGCGCTCAAAAACAGACTTGTAGAACTCACCAAACTTCGACTTTACATACGTTGGTATGTTGCGGTCTGTTGGCAACTGAACCGTTCTGTAATTTGCACATTCAACACGTCCTTGATCTGTCAATGCATAAACAACTAAGTCTTGGGGACCATCTGCATTCGCCATTCCCAAACGGATTGGAAGCATGAATTTATCTGAAGAATAGGTAATCTGAATGGGCGAAAGGTATTCCGTCTCCTGGCTCGCTACTTTTTCTAGGTTCACCTTCACCACGAAGAATTTCATGTTCGATTTGATGTACGGATTCAGCACTTCATCAGCATCTTGAGGAATGGTGTAATCATTGTCAGTAAGCCATCTTCTCAATCCGTCTGACTCTGTAGCCGAAAGGATAAGGATGTCGTATTCACCAATTTGATATTCTGCCTCAATGGCAACTCCATAGTCTTCATTCAAGTTGAAAGCTAGATCCATTGAAGTGTAATTCGCCTGCATGGTTTTCGAGAACTCGAGTACAGATTCTTCCCTCATAATTGGCGCACAGGGATGTTCATCGTAATACTCCACCAACCGAGGTGCTGAATAATCATTGAGTTTATCGAAGATAGATCTGTTGACCACGCGAATGTCGTGTTCGCTGAGTACCACGGGCACAGGCACTACCATGGCGAAGTCTCTAACATTGCCTTTAAAATCATTGGACATGGTGACTACTGTTCGGTTGCCATTTCGCACCAAAATCACTTCAGAACGATTGTTGAAGAGCTTGGCATCAGCCTTGGCCACATAGAATCCGCAGAAGGCCATGACCCCCTCAATTTGCACCATCATAAGCGCAAAGACGATTAATGTTTTTAGATTTTTCATTGTTTAAACTGTTTAGTGATATGAGAAATCGGCTTCCAGTTAAAAGTTTTTCCGCCGAAAAGGTGATTCATGAATAATGTAAAGGGTGTTGCAATAAAGAGCGCCCAGATTGGCGCGGTATGGAGGTAGAAAACACTTGTTAAAGCGAATGAGAGGACACCAATCAAGGCGGCCCAAATAATTCTCCCTTTCATTCTGTTGGGTGTTGTGCGCGGATCAGTGATCATAAAGAAGGCGAAGAGCAGAACAGAGCCATTCATCATCTTATGAAAGACCACATCGAAATCCCATTCGAGGTAGAAAACACTCCTGAGAGATTCTAGGGCGAAAAGGGTTAGGAGAAAAGTCACTGATGTATCTATTCTTCCCACTTTCATCAAAACCATGAGTGCCGCTGAAGCGAAAAAGAACGCCAACATGACACCACTTCCCCACTGCCCAGTGTTTACCCACGCTTCATTGGTCAGCAAGAGGGGAATGACAATTCCGAAGTTTGCAGGATTAAAAATATGGGTGCCTTTCCACCGAATGAGGTATTTACTTCCAATGGCAATGATTGGCGCTAATGCCAGCACCCAAAAGCTCGAACTATGAAAGAGGAGGCACAATCCCAATCCGCTAATAAGTCCGCTTTTCCAACTATCAATGGGTAGTTTCAACGCTACAATGGCCAAGCACTGTGCAAGAAGAGTAAAACTAATCAGCGTAAGAAAACGTTTAATGTCATGCTGCCATCCGAGTTGGAGAATCCCAAAGATCAAAAATGAACCAAGCGCCGTTAGTTGAAACAGTCGAGGATCTTTGAAGATGACTGGAGTTGAAAAGCGTCGTTCCTGAACCAAAGTGTGAAGAGGCATATTCCTTGTTTGCAGTCCCGTACACGTGAGTTTTAGTTTGGTTCATGAAAAAATGAATTTTCTTTCAAGTCGTCCAATTGCCCATTCTAGCGCAAATTCGATACTGAATTCGTAAATTGCCCAAAATTTCTGTTTATGAAACGCATTTCAACCTTTCTATTCATCGCAACGCTCGTTCTTTCTGGATGTACAGGATGCGAAGACCAACCTGCTATGGATGCTCCTTTGGTTATCAACAAGATGGAGCAGCGCATTGAGCTGAGTGACGACTATTCAAAAGGTTTACAAGAGAGCCTCTCATATTACTTCGACTTGATGTCTGAGGGAGATTTTGCGGGTTACGTTGAAATGGTTTATCCGAAAGTTTTTGCAACAGATAGCCTGAAACAGCAGACCATTGAAATGATGGAAAATTATGCAGAGCAAGGATTCAGAAATGTAACGAAGGACTACAAAATTCTTTATGCTTCTCGTTTGATTCAAGACTCATTGCAAAAAGTTTGTCGTGTTATAGTGAATGTGAAACACGAAATCATTTTTGGCGAAGAATTCGTAGGTGATCCAGAATCATTTGAAGGAATGGTTCGAAATCAATTCGGAAATGACACCTTTACTTACAATGCATTGGAAAGGAAATATGAGATTGATGGAAACATCAAACTTTATGCGATTACGCCTGATGAAGTAATTGATTTCAAATACTTGAATGATCAATATACAGAAAGCAGGTATTTGGGAGACATGCTGCTTTACAACACCGTTTTTGAACTGAAGAAGATCGATTCAGAAAGCGGGTTCTAAATTACGGATAGAGAACGACTCGTTAAAGGGCATTTCTGAAATTCATTTACCAAGTGTGACTTTGACCTTTCCAACAGGGCCTTCACCTGGCATCATAGAAGGCCAAACTGAAACACCATATTGAGGAAGCTATTATACAGCGGTCTATAAGAGGTACAAACCTTTGTGCTGAGAGTGGGAATAAAGTATAGAGTTCTAACTAATCGAATCACTAATTACGCTCCTTTGAAGTCAATGGTGACCTCCTCAGTCTAGTTCATTGCCTCTATGAGATTGAATATTCGGGAAGTAGTGTAAGATTAAACCGTTTAAAGTTTACTCGTTAAAGTCAGCGATAAGCTTTTCAAAGATAGACTCCATCTTAGCAGCATCTACATCAAGATACTTTGGATCTACCACAAACACAGCATCGTCAACTGGTCTATTCTCAATTTCCCTGGCCTCTAAAAGAAGCTTCATGCCGAATTGCTCAAGTTCATAGCCTAGCAATACACCTTCAATTTCACTAAATTGTGTATACCAGTTCGGTTTAATAATGCCCAAATCATTTGTGTGGTAAAGGCGCATTGGTTCACCGCCAACTAGAGGGTGAGCCAAAGTAACGTTGCACATATAACCTGAAATCACCTTTGTTTCATCAGTGCTTTCTAAATTAACTTCGGGGAAATTCTCAATAAAAGCTTTTACTCCTTTTTCATCCAAACTACATACGTAGTGTTCTTGGTAGCTCTTTAAAAGTTGCTTAAATTCCTTTGTTTTTTGATTCCCTATGAACTCACTACTCACAACACCGCCTATTGAACGCAACTGACCCCGAACGAGGTCACCCTTAAACAAGATGGTCATTTCACTGGGCAGAACGTTCTCAAGAATGCTTTGCTCTAGGTTGAGGTAACTCACATTGTAGACTATAATTCCCTGAGGTACAGGCACTTCAGTTGAGCAAGATTGAATTGCAATTGTGAAGGCAACAGACAAAAACACGTGCAACAGAAAATAGGCGCTATTTCGCAAAGTAGATTGTCATTAAGGTTATAAACGCAAATTGCAACGATTCACTGAAAAATTTGTCATGGCTTAGTCAAAGTTATTAGCATTGGGCCTATGGATAACTGTAGATAATTATCTTTGTGCTGAGAAATCCATCCTTATGAAATCAATCCTCCTCATCAATAATCCTTCTGAAATCGGTGCTGGAACTCGTGGCGCGAGCCTCGGTTTTCAAGCGTTGAAAACTGCGGGATGGAAAAAAGAGAACCATTTATTGCACACGCTAGAAACGGCCAACGTTCAGAACAACAATGAAGCACTTTACGAGGCAGATTTAAATCCGCACGCACACCGCATAAAAGCAATTTGTGAAGTGTTTGAGCGCACTGGCGAAGCACTTAAAATGGCCTTTGTTGCGAACAAATTCCCATTAGTGATCGGTGGTGATCATTCTGTTGCTGCAGGAACAATCAGTGGGATTAAGAAGGCGCATCCTGATAAAAAGCTAGGTGTTATATGGATTGATGCGCACGCTGATTTGCACACACCATATACCAGTCCATCCGGTAACATTCATGGCATGCCATTAGCAATTGCGCTGGCAGAAGACAACCTTGAGGAACGCAAGAATGAGCCCCTTCCTCAAACCATTCAAGAGTGGAATGATGCCAAAGAAATTTTCGGTATCTCCCCAAAAATCATGCATGAAGACCTGGTCTTCTTCGGATTAAGAGATACAGAAGCTGAGGAAGATGCCATCATTGCGCGCAATGGAATCAGGAATTTCACCGTAGACGAAGTAAGATCACGCGGCATCAGCGCAACAGTTCAAGAAGCAGTTGAACGCCTGAAGAATTGCGATATTGTATACCTTTCTTTTGATGTTGACAGCATGGACCCTGCGGTGGTATCCCACGGAACAGGCACACCTGTACCTCATGGATTTACGCCAAACGAAGCTGTAAGCATGATTAAGCTAATCTTTGAACGCCTTCCTGTATGTTGTTTCGAAATGGTTGAGATCAACCCTACCCTCGATGAAAAGGGCAACGAAATGGCCGAAGTAGCATTCGAAATTCTAGAACAAGTAACAGGATTCATTTACCAGAACAGCTAAAGTTCAATGCCTCAATCAAGTGCCCATTTTTTAATGGTTCGTCCTTCGCATTTCCGAATGAACGAACAAACCGCTTCAGACAACCTTTTTCAATCTACTTCTCACGCTACTAGCAATTCTGCGCAAGCTGCTGAAGCTGAGTTTGACCTGTTTGTTGACTTGCTGCGGTCAAAAGGCATCCGCGTGCTTGTGGATCAATGTCCAAATGACCTAGATGCCCCTGACGCACTCTTCCCTAATAATTGGGTGAGCTTTCATGATGATGGCAGAGCTGGCCTCTATCCTATGCGAACTGAGAACAGACGTATTGAACGCAGAGAAGCTATTTTTGATAAAGTGAGTAATGAATTCGGTATGGAGATCTCTGAGATCATAGATTTCACTGAATTTGAAGAACATGACAAATACTTGGAAGGCACAGGAAGTCTTGTGCTTGACAGGGAGAACAGAATCGCCTATGCCTCCATTTCTGATCGAACTGATAACCTGGCTGTAGAACATTTTTGCGATGCGTTTGGCTACAAGGGAATAACCTTCAAATCTCACCACTCAGTTGAAGGCGCAGATCACCCCATCTACCATACCAACGTTATGATGTGCATCGCATCAGGTTTTGTTCTGATTTGTTTAGACGCCATAACGGATGCCGATGAACGCGAAATAGTTCAGACCAAACTAATGGAATCAGGAAAACAACTGATTGAGCTTACAACCAATCAAATAGATAACTTTGCCGGGAATGCTCTGGAAGTGATGAATGAAGAAGGAATGAAATACCTCGTTCTGAGTGAAAGAGCAAAAAATGTGCTTACACCTGAGCAGCTAGACCAAATTCAGCAACACGTTGAAATTATAGCACCCAACCTTACTACCATCGAAAACCTCGGCGGTGGATCTGCACGTTGTATGATGTGTGAAGTATTTTTGCCAAAATTTTAATGGCCGCATGAAACGAATTGAAGAAACCCTCACGCTAGCGCTCAAAGGCGCCATATTATCGTTGTTCAATCAAGAACCAACAAACAACCTCGTTCAAATTCAACATACCCGAAAGGACTTTGAAGGGGATTTTACAGTGGTTACTTTTCCGTTGATACGCTTCTCCAAACAGTCGCCTGAAAAAACAGGACAACTTATTGGTGACTATCTAGTTGGCCTACTTGAAGAGGTAGAAAGCTTCAATGTTGTAAAAGGGTTCCTGAACCTTGTGATTACAGAGACTTATTGGTTCAACTTTCTTCAGCACCTCTCTACCCAATCCAATTGGGGGATTTCAGAACCGGGATCGAAGGGAATGTGTATGGTTGAATATTCTTCGCCCAACACCAACAAACCATTGCACCTAGGTCACCTTCGGAACAACTTCCTAGGGTATTCTGTAGCCAAGATTTTAGAGGCGAACGGACATGAGACTGTAAAAGTGCAGATCATCAATGACCGTGGAATTCATATCTGTAAGTCCATGGTGGCCTGGCAAAAATTCGGACAAGGAGAAACGCCTACTTCTTCTGGAATGAAAGGAGATAAGCTTGTTGGGAAATACTACGTTGCCTTTGACAAAGCTTACAAAGCAGAAATGAAGTCATTAGTAGAGGGTGGAATGACTGAGGACGAGGCCAAGACTAAGGCGCCGCTCATGCTTGAGGCACAGGAGATGCTTCTTAAATGGGAAGAAAAAGACACCGAAGTATACAGCCTATGGGAAACCATGAACAGTTGGGTTTATACTGGCTTTGAGCACACGTATACCGAGATGGGCGTTGAGTTTGATAAGCTTTACTATGAATCAAACACTTACATCAAAGGGAAAGAAGAAGTTGAAAACGGACTCAAATCAGGTGTTTTTTACAAGCGAGAAGATGGCTCAGTATGGATTGACCTGACCAAAGACGGATTAGATGAGAAGCTTGTCTTGCGTAAAGATGGCACAGCCGTTTATATGACACAAGACATTGGAACAGCCATTTTGCGTTTCAAGGAATACCCAAAGCTTCAATCACAAATTTATACCGTTGGAAATGAGCAGGAATACCACTTCAAGGTGTTATTCATGATTTTAGAAAAGCTTGGTTTCGCTCAAAATAAAGACAATATTCACCTGTCTTATGGCATGGTGGAACTTCCTGAAGGTAAAATGAAATCACGTGAAGGAACAGTGGTCGATGCTGATGATCTGCTCCGCGAAATGGCAGATGCGGCTAGAACCATTGCTCAAGAACAAGGGAAGCTTGATGGTATTTCTGAAGACGAGAAAGAAGTATTGTACAAAGCCATTGGCTATGGTGCGCTCAAATACTTCTTATTGCGCGTTGACCCGAAGAAAACGATGATGTTTGACCCTAAAGAGTCGATTGATTTTTATGGCAACACCGGGCCCTTCATTCAATTCAACTATGTAAGAACACGCGCGCTCCTGAGAAAAGCCAAAGAAAATAGCATTACTACAGGAACTGATACTTTTGTTGCGATCAATGAAAGTGAACGCGATATACTGCACAAGCTTTACGACTTCCCTTCTGTTATTCAGTTGGCTGCAAACAGCTATGACCCATCTCAAGTAGCAAATTACGTGTATGATTTGGTGAAGAGCTACAGCTCATTCTACCAAGCACACTCAGTGATGAAAGAAGAGAATGAAGCCATTCGCGCCATGCGTTTGGAAATCACTGCACAAACTGGGAATGTGATCAAAACAGGAATGGAATTGCTAGGTATTGTAATGCCAGAAAGAATGTAAGCTGATCAATCGATCTGAAAAAACCGGGTGTTTTTTGAATTTGATGACTGAAGCAACATGCAGTATTTGCCTTTGGCTAAACCTGAAGTAGACAGCTCAACCGTGTGCTCTCCTGTTGCCATGGTTTGTTCAGTTCCATCAACAACTTTAACACCGGCGATGTCTTCAATGGAAAACGTAAAAGTGGTTTCTTCAGGTATATTAAGCTTAACACTGATTTTTTCTTGTGCGAACACCTTAAAATCTAACACTTCTAAATAAACACCCGTCTCAGACTTCTTGTTCATGAAGACGATCATACGTTTGTACAAGATGTAGACAATGATTACAAACAGGGTAATCAGTAAAGCATTACTGGCAGTTTCGAGTATTGATTCCATAGTTAGAGCGAAATGATTCCTTCAATTTTAGAGGCTTCTATGTATTTATCGAACACGGCGTCAGCATTTAACATCATAGAACGAATGGTCATACTGGTGTAATTCCCTTTACCTGAGAGTTTTGAACGAATTTCAGCTGATTCACCAAAAAGAGTGTGCAGTTGAATGATTTTTTTCTCATCAGTAGGGATGACGAACTTGAACATGTAAATTGAAGGCCATTGATGGAACTCATTCAATTGGGCTCGAAGTTTATCTAAACGTGCTTTATCTTCACTCATAGTGCAAAGGTAATTCAACAACAATGAACCGCCATCAAAGTTGCGTGTACAGAAGTATGAAATTTAAATTAGTATGAATTATAATTGGCTTTTACTCCTTTTCTGTCTCTTCATTCATCAGCATAGCATTGGTCAAACGCACAACCAGCTGGAAACGCCAGTGCAAATGAAGTCGTTCAACGAGCTTGGTGTTGACGCATGGTGGCAATTGGTTGAAGCACAACCGGCGGCTGAGCAAGCCTGGCTCAACCTCTACTTAGCTGAGCGCTTTGAACGCTGGGGAAATGCAGAAAAGGAACTTTCAAACAAAGACAAAAGTGCTTTGCAAGATGTTCAAATAGGCGTTGAATTCAATGTTCCGAACTCTTTTTCAGATCATTACATTCGATTCATCAGTAGCAACTTCAAAGATTTAGAAGCACTAGAGCTTGCTGAATACAGCAGACCCAGTGACCCCCTAATTCTAAAAGCACGCATTGATTATGAAACGATCTATGGCTCAAGAACTAAATTCAAAGCTGGACTTGCGATCTGGGGGTTAGCAGTGAGTCCTTCAGCAGCGATCATCAGCTATTCGAAAAACGTTTTGCTTTCGCTGCCCTTGAACGCGCTGCTCTTGACCAATGGAGATGATGACACTTATCCGCTGCTCTTTGTACAAGAGAATAAGAAATTCAGGAAAGATGTCCGTATCATTCAACTGGACTTGATGGCCTCAAGCGATTACCGCTCGAAGGTAGCTGAGATGCTCAATTGCAGTTCCAGTGCGCTTGACCCTTCTTCGCGCAGAGCGCTATTCGAAAGCATCATCCTTGCTGATCAAGGCAAAAAAGTACATCTCCCCTTCTCGCTTCCTGGCAAATGGGTTCAATCTAAATCAACCCTTTTTAAAGTCCGTGGTTTGTGCTTGGAACCGTTGAATGAGTCAGGTGTGAATGAGGAGGATGCGAACCAAGTGATTTGGGAAACCATGGACAAGACCTATGTTCAGAGTTCGCATCAATTTGCACGAAATTACCTTCCATTGTTGATTAGACTACACCAATCAGCAACTATTCAAGAAAAACAGAAAGAAGAACTACTCTATTTCCTAGCAGATCTAGCAAGCATTACACCAGATCCGGATGTGATTCTCAAGTTAATTGATGAATGAGACTATTCGGGAAGTCATATAACAAACTCAGTGATGAAGACCTGATGCAACTTGCGCAATCAGGCAATGAAAGCGCGTTCAGTGAATTGTACGACCGCTATGCTGACCGACTGTTGAATTACTTTTTTAAAATGCTTTGGAAAGACAAAGAAATGGCTGAAGATTATGTGCAGGAGCTGTTCATGAAGTTGGTCAAAAACGCCGGGCAGTTCCAAGAAGGACGCACCTTTAAAACTTGGATCTACTCCATTGCGAACAACATGTGCAAGAATGCTTACAGGCATCATGAAGTGATCCAACGCGCTAACGTTGAATTGAATCAGTCAATAGAAACGGTTGACTTTCAGCGCACAGATGTTGAACATGACCACAACTCGTTCAGACTTGAACTTGATCAATGCCTGAGTAAGCTGGATGAGAATAAACAAATTACCTTTAGAATGAGGTACGATGAAGAATATTCAATCAAAGAAATTAGTGAAGCCTTGACCTGCAGCGAAGGGACGGTTAAATCACGCCTTTTTTACACATTAAAATTCTTAAATACTGAATTGAAGGGATTTGAACATCTTTTGAAAAAAGAATAGCATGAAAAACGAATTCACATACGACCCTGAAGATTTGGAATCACTCATGATGCACAAATCATTCATTGAACTGTATCCAGAGGAACGAACATTCGTGCTCAAGCACATGTCGTCTCCTGATGAGTATGAGTCCATGCGTTCAACCCTTTTCGCTGTGCTTGAATCAAAAGGTAATGACGAAGTATTAAGCACAAGTGACGGCGCCAAGGCAAATGTAATGGATGCCTTTCGCGCCGAAAATAAAAAGGAAAAATGGTTCAGTTTAAATGGATTGTTTATTCTTCTCTTTCCTCCCAACCGTTCATGGATTCAAAAGCCCGCTTTTCAAATGGCCCTTCTTGCAGCTGTGATTTTCGGAGGTGTATTCCTCTTTAATGAATCCAACTCGGTCTCTGATAATCAATTGGCTGAATTGAAACCGAAAATAACCACTGAAACAACAGCCCCTAAGGCAGATCCTGCTGTATTAGACAATATTGGAGTAGAAGCAGAAGAAATAGCTCTGGAGGCGAATGAAATACCAGCTGAAACCAGTGATAATCCAGCTAAAACAATTGAAAAAACACCAGAACCTATTGAGGTATCTGCGCTTGATGCCACTTTTGACCTTAGAGATGAAATGCAAGAAGAATCTGTAAAAGCACTGAAGAAAGAATCAAACAGGTTTGCTGATTTGCCAGCGAATAGAGAAGCAGCTGAGGAAGACACGAATCTAGCAATGGATGCTCAGGGCAAAGATGAATCTTCATCTACACTCACTACTGATGCCATTGCTAGCCCAGAGTTAAAAATAGATAACCAAGCGACACTCTTCTTCACTGAGCCAAATTACACTTCAAGTACCCCGGACCTAGCTCTAAATGAAAACTCATCATCTAATACCTTCCAGTATGCAGAAGCTGATGTAGCTCAAACTATTTCGGTCGAAAAAATAACCTTAACTGAGGTTTCAAATGCAGATGATCTGGCAAAGGTGTTCACTCTTTTGGAAGCAGCTTACTAATCGTTTTCACGAAGAGAAGAAAGTGCGTGTTCTTCTTCAAATGCTTGTCCGTTCCAAACGTACATGTAAACATTTTCTCCTTCCCAGGATTCATCTTCGTCAGATAGCTCTTCCTTTATTTTGAAGAAATAGACTCTTCCTTTGGTGTAGAAAGGCTGGTAGTCAGAAAGATCATAGTAGCTCTCACTGCCTTCTATAATTGGCCCTTCATCCTCATCAAACTCCACTTCATTTGTCCAAGTGTTTGATTCAATATAATAATCAAATGAGAATAAAAACCATCCGTGATGAACATCAACTATGGTTGTATACTTGAATTCTTCGAAGACGCCACCTGTAAAGGAGCTATGCCCTGAACTCCATGAAGTTTCTAGAATTAAATCTTCCTTTCCATCTCCATTCATATCGAGCCAAAAAGCGGACTTTATCTCATCACAGGTGACAAAATCGAAGAGCGTCCATTTACTTCCTTCGAAAGTTAAAACATCATCTCCGTTTGAATTTTTAGCTAACCTGCATCCGTTTCCGAGTTCAATGGCAGAGAACAACTCAGCAGAAGGCTCAAGGAAAGGAATTAGAGGTCTTGGTTCCATCTCTTGGGACAAAACGATTGATACGGCCAATAAAAACAGAAGTGTGAGTGAATGTCGCATAGGTGAATTTCACCTAATTACATGGGATGAAGTTAAGGTTCGAGTATTTGAGGGTGCTGAGGGGAAATTCGCCTCAATTACTCCTCTTCCTTCATTCGTTTCGGGGCAGCACTGTATGCTACATTGCCGACTAAACAAGCTATTCCACCCCAAAACCGATCCATACAAACACGTGCCCTTGTAACTGACCCACGAGAAGGAAAGAACATTGAAATCATCAGCAAAAAAGCGCCATAAATACCTTGCAACAACGCCCCCAGAATCAATCCAATGGGTAGGAAATAGAATCCGTTGAAGATATTCAAATCAGAATAATCAATCTCTTGGTTCTTCGTATCAGCAAACATGCGGGCTCCAAACCCAATGCAAACTGCTATTGCAATTGAAAACACAATCGCAAAACTGATCCATCTCAAAGAAGTATCAGAGCGCTTCCATGTGGTTTTCAATGCATAAGAATTATCAAAATAGCGCTCTTTAACTATATTATCTAACCGCTCAATCTCCCGTTCATCTAATCTTTGATCACTATACATGTTCTTCACCTCCATCATTTCAGCGCTGTAATCTCGTCCGTTCATTTGTGACAAAAGCAGAAACCTACGAATGAGGCTTTTTTCATCTGTTTTTGAATGCAACGAAAAGAAGTTGTCTGCTTCACTTTGTTTCTTTAGAATTAGAAACACTGCGTGCATGGCCATGAGATAGAAAGGCAAGGTCAGGCAAAAATGAAGAGCGACTTGAAAAATGGGTTTCAAAATTGAACTGGTTTAGAGCGCTAGTGATCTTTTAGTTAGTTGTTGATTTCAAACCAAAATGACCCTCCGTGTTGCTCAACACCTTCAAGCTTCTTATTTCCCCAAATTGGGTTTAAAATGGCACTTAATTTTGGGTCTTCACTAATGAAGTAATTTGGCAGAATGGTTTTATATCTAGCAGGGTTAGCCAGTATAAAGGCAGCCAACACATACTGCTCAGAATAGGCCCTATCACACATAATCTGCGGATAATCATAAGGCATATAAATGTCATGAACGTGCACGATCACCCCTGATTTCAGCAATGGTAAAATTTCAAGGAAACACACCGTTACGTCAGAATTAGGCAAGCTCCGGTGAGAATTATCAATGAAAAGAACATCTCCAGCCTTCAGATTTTCAAAGTCCGAGAAGTCATCCAATTTCTCAATTGGCATGCGCATTACCTTATCTGCAAGATGATCAATGCTCGCTCTTGGATATGGATCTACCGAGGTGATTTCAGTTTTTAGCTTTCCGTCTTGAATGGCTTTCCGTACTACTTTAGTAGAGTTGCCTGAACCAATTTCTATGTACTTGGATGGGTTCAGTTTTCGAATCAAGCTATAAAGCGCAATAATATCTAAACCCGGTAGGAAGGAATTGTTCCACGCAGGCGCATTTTCATCATTCTCCTGATCAGCGTTGTTCAAGGAAAAGAAGACCTCTTTGTAATCAAGAAACGAGTTTAAATGTGCCGCATACGTTTCTCTGTTGGCGTCAATGATCTTGAAAAGTTGGGGATGAGGACCACCGTTTCCATGTCCGAACCGGGGCTTAAAGTCCACCTTGTACTCCAAAAACACCGTCTGAGTCTTCGGAGAAAAGAATTTGTACAATGACTTTATCATGATCAAGAGGCCCTTTGCAATGAGGAGCGAAAGTACATAAAATTGAGGTTGGATAGAAATCGATTCAACTTGTGAAAACAAGATGAATCGATATCAAAGACTCTATTTGTATTTTATCACCCATTGTATTTAAAATTAAGAGTTGTATTATTGTAATTTTTTTATCTATTTTCCTTTCTTATTTACAATAACCATGAGAATCCTTCTGATATCGCTTTTTGTCATGGTAAGCAGCACTCTATTTGCACAAATTGACAGCACTAGTGTTGCACAATACTTCGCTGATTCTGGGGATGTTTCGAGAAAAAATCAATTGAAAGTAGATTTACTTACAATTGTCTTTGGCGAATTGCCTTTTAGTTATGAGCGCGAACTAGGGAAGTCTATTTCAGTTGAACTAGGCGCTGGGGTCCTTTTGCCACATTACTTACCTGAAATATTTTCGTTAGGCAGCGAGGCCTCCAAAACCACAGGTGGAAATTCTTTTCGTTTCCAGGGTAAATTTTTTTCTGAGATTAATTCTAAAATGAGGTATTATTTGGAGGTCCGTTATCGAAATCGAAATTTTCAGTTACCTATAGAACGTGCAATGGTCCAAGATCTTTCACTTCTAGGTGGATATGAAATACTGAGAGGAAAAGGACTTATTATTGATTTTTACGGTGGTGTTGGTTTTCTATTAGGTCTTGACGAACTCTTATCTGAAACTTCTTTAGATCCTGAAGATTCTATTTTCGTTCCATTTGGAATGAAAATCGGATACTTATTTTAATTTAAACTGACTATGAAAAAATTAGCACTCCTTCTTTTAATAATTGTTTTAGCTCAAGCAGGATTATTCGGACAGCGAATAACTGATGAAGTTTCATTCAAATGGAGCGAAGAAATAACGGGATATAAATTCAATCTTGACGAGATTGTCGCAAGTAACGAAGATGGCTTTTTCAATCTTAGTGTTCGAAAGAAAAAACTACTTGCTGGTAAAACAGAGTTCGTTTTAGAGAAATTCGATAAAAATGCTAAAATCCTCAAATCGATCCCTTTAGAATTGAATTTTGAAAACAACGACCTTTCTTATGCTTTCACCGTTGAAACAGATGATAATTTACTGATTTTCACTTCTTTTACCAATCAGAAACAAAAAGCACAATACCTCTTTTACACTGCCATTGGAAAAGAAGAATTGAAGCCTACCGGCAAGCTTATTAAGGTGAGTGAAATTCGTTATGGCGAAATGAACTTCTCCTCGAACGGTTCTTTTCACGCACATGTCTCTAAGGATAATTCAAAAATCGCCATCAAAACCACATACTATAACAAGAAGGATGATTCTAGTAAATTCAACTTTCAAGTGTTCGATAATGAAATGAATGGGCTGTGGGAGAAAGAAATTGATCTTCCTTTTGAACAAGATCTTTTCGATGTTGAGGGGACTCAATTGGATCAGGACGGCAACATTTTCATGTCTGGTATTGAATACAAAGAGAAGCGCACCTCAAAACGAAGTGGAGAACCAAATTACATCTATCATATCTTAGCTATTTCCTTAAAAGGTGACCTTATTGAAGATATTCCCGTTACAATTGACGCAGCCTTTATAACAGACATGCGCATTGAACTTAATGATGATCAAGAAATTATTTGTGCTGGATTTTATTCTGACTTGGGCACTTTCAGTAACAAAGGAAGTTTCTTCTTGAAATATGACATCGATACCAAAGAGAGACAAGTTCAAAAACAGAAAGAATTCAGCATGGATTTGATCAAACAAACCATGTCAGAACGAGAAACAAAAAAAACGGATAAAAAAGAAAAAAAAGGCAAGGAGATTGAACTGGAAGAATACGATCTAGAGCGCATTATTCTACGCGAAGATGGCGGTGCCGTTCTGATTGCTGAAGAAGAGTATTACTACGTTCGAACATCCACTGACGCAGAAGGAAGAACCCGGTCCACCACTTATTACGTCCACAATGATATTTTGGCTGTAAACTACAATCCCGATGGTAGTATTGAATGGATTAAAAAAATACCCAAACTTCAAACGACTTCAAGTGACGGTGGGATCAACTCATCATACGGATTAGTGGTGCGTGGTGACAAACTCTATTTCATATTTAATGATAGCGTTAACAATTTATATTATAAGGGAAAAGGGGCGCCAGAAAGATACATTCGTTCAGATGACCCATTTGTAATGCTTGTTGAACTTGATGCTGATGGCAACCAGACTAGAAGTGGGTTACATAAATCCCCTAAAAAAGGACTGGTACTTAGACCTCAATCTACAATACAAACGTCTGATGATGAATTTATTCTAATTGGGTATAAAAAGAAGGTTAGAAAATTTGGATACGTGACTTTTAAGTAAAAAAGTGATTTTCCTAGAAATAGACTGTCAAATGCTTTATCGGACAGGAACCTTTGTAAACGGTTTACCACCCCACCATAAACGGCTTTCGCTCTCCGTTTCGCACAACAGTCACCATTGCACTGTCTCCTTTCTCCCACATTGCAAGGCCTTCCATGTAGGTATTCATGTCTGTAACAATATGATCATCCATCTGAACAACAATGTCACCACCTATAATTCCTGCCGTATGCGCAGGACGGTCTTCTGAAACCCCATCGATGCGCATTCCAACGCCATCGAACAAGTAATCAGGAATAACACCAAGCGTTACTTTAAAGGCTGGCGTATTTTCTGGGTCAGAATCCTTTGTGCGCAAAAACTCCATACTCTGATTGTTATCTAGACCAATCACGAGACGTTCAATCAAATTCGCAACCAAAACAATTCCTTCGTAATTGATTTTGTCTGAATCATCAGTTGGTTTGTGGTAGTCATCATGCTGGCCCGTGAAGAAATGCAGCACAGGTATATCTTCTAGGTAAAATGAAGTGTGATCAGATGGTCCTACGCCAGATTCAGAAAAGACTAAGTGCAGGCTATCAGCATTGGCATAGTTTACTTCTGCCTCCCAAATGGGCGAAGTTCCAGAGCCATTTATTGCGAGCGTATTGCTTTCATTCAACCTACCAACCATATCCATGTTCAGCATGCAGTTTACTTTTTCCATAGCAATGGTAGGATGATCGCAAAAGTAGTTTGAACCATACAAGCCCTTTTCTTCGCCAGAAAAACAGATGAAAAGAATGTTGTGTTTCAAATCGGTTTCAATAAGCCTCTCAATTAGCTCAAGTAAAGCGCTCACACCACTTGCATTGTCATCTGCACCATTGTGGATGGCCGGTGTTCCTGTGTGAAACGAATTAGAATTACCCCACCCTACGTGATCATAATGTGCCCCAATAATAATTGTTTCTTCTGCTTTTTTGTCTAATAATCCAATGACGTTTGAACTTGAAAGCTCTTTTACGACCGCCATTCCCATTTGGGCACCCTTCTCTGTGGTGTGCTGTTGGATGGGTGGATGTGGAACGAAATCAAAAGATTGGAAGTATGTGCCATTTTCGCCCGCAGGCGCCAATCCCATCGCCTTGAAACGCTCTTCTAAGAATAAAGCCGCCTTTTCAGCTCCTTCGTGACCAGTCTCTCTTCCTTCCAAGCTGTCAGAAGCCAAGTAGTATAAATCAGTTTTAACCTGGGCACTATTGCGCTTAACTTCTGGTTCAGATGAACATGCAATCAAAAGAGACACCAAGAAGAAGGTAAAAATGAAACATTTTGCAATTCGCATGGCTGTAGCTTTTTCTTGTGTAGAGTTTGTTTCCTACTTTTGCACGAAATTAAGGAGGAAGTCCCAAATGAAAAAGTTTATTCTCATTTTAACTGCTGTTGCAAGCATTTATAGCTGCACAACAACGTCAGAGCAAGCAACTGAAAAAACTGCTATAAATGAACTTGTTATCGCTGATAGTTCAGCAGCTGAGCCGCTCATCTACCCGCAGGAAAAACATTTCGCCAACATGAAGCAGCTGACCTACGGTGGAGATAATGCCGAAGCATACTGGAATAGCACAGACGACAAACTCGTTTTCCAGTCTACCAATCCAAAATGGGGTGTTTCATGCGATCAGATATACATCATGAACCTCTCAGATGGCACACCTGATTCCATTCCTCCGTTCATTGTATCAACAGGATTAGGAAGAACTACGTGCTCCTACTTCATGCCGGGAGATACTACAATTGTCTATGCTTCAACACATTTAGCGAATGATTCTTGTCCGCCTGTTCCTGAGCGAAAAGAAGGACGTTATGTTTGGCCTGTTTATGAGAGCTTTGATATTTTCACTGCTGACCTTGAAGGCAACATTTTATCTCAGCTCACAGATGAGCCTGGCTATGATGCTGAAGCTACCATTTCTCCAAATGGTGACCGCATGATCTTTACAAGTATCCGAAGCGGAGATTTGGAATTGTATACCATGAACATTGATGGTTCTGATGTGAAGCAATTGACCAATACACTTGGTTATGATGGAGGTGCTTTTTTCTCACCTGATGGAAGTAAAATTGTTTGGAGAGCAAGCAGACCTCAAACAGAAGAGGAAGTTTCAAAATATACAGGATTGCTCGCTGATGGATTGGTAGAGCCAACCAACATGGAACTCTATGTGGCCAATGCTGATGGTTCTGAGGCAAAACAAATTACACAGCTAGGCAAAGCCAACTGGTCTCCTTTTTTCCACCCCAGTGGTGAGAAAATTTTGTTTAGTTCGAATCACATGAGCGAAAGAGGATTTCCGTTTAACCTATACATGATCAACATTGATGGAACAGGATTGGAGCAAGTGACTTTTGACGAAGCATTTGACTCATTCCCTATGTTCTCTTTCAATGGAAAGAAACTGGTCTTTGCAAGTAACAGAAACAATGGAAGAACCCGAAACACGAATTTATTCCTGGTTGATTGGGTAGACTAAAAAAAGACCCTGAAACAGATCAAAATGCCAACTCTTGGTGGAAAAAACTGGGAGTTGGTGCTTTTCTGTTTTTCTTAATCAAAGGACTTGTCTGGATTGCCATTGCGGTAATGACCTACCTCGGATTTGAAAGCTGTTAGCTTATTTGATAAAGCGAATTGTTAGTGGGTACTTGAAAAACTTCCCTTGGCTTGCATTGATAGATGCAATAATTGTTGTGACTAAAGAAAGTATTGAAATGCCGACGACAACAAAAAACAACAAGAAAAACCCAAGTACAAAGAACGAAAGCAATAAGACTAAGACGCTACCTACAAAGTAAATAATGAGTGAAATCTGAAAGTTCAGTGATTCTTTCGCATGATCAGAAATGTATTTCGACTCATCTTTCTTCACCAACCAGATGACCAAGGGCACAATGAAACCACCAAAAAATGTACCAACATGGGCCAGCAAGGCAATGTTTCGTTCGTCTTGAGTTGATTGCTCGAACTCGTCTTTGTGGTCTAATGACTCCATCTGAAAATATCTTAACGTAAAGTTACTGCGTACCGCTTCAATTCATGAACCATTGAGGTTACTTATCATTGCGTTCATCCCATTTATTTCTGTTTGGGGCGTTTCAGGGCCTCGAAGTAATAGTCTTTAATTCCATTTGGCGCCGCGCCCTTTAGAAACATCATCATAGCTCGCAGGTTTACCCACTGTACTTTTAAATAGCTATTTTCACTGTATTTTCTTGCACTCACAAGCACTTGACCTTTCATCAAGTCATGTTTGTAGCCCTTTGCTTCAGCCCTTCCCATAAAGTCATACTCTTCCATCACTACGAATTTCTCGTCATAACCATTGAGCTCATTCCATAATGACCTAGTCACATAAAGTGTTTGATCTCCTCCTCTGAAAGTCAAAACATTCAATTTAGTCATCCAGCTATTTAGGCGCAGAAGCAATCTGTTACTGTCGAATTTGAATGCATAACCTCCCCTTGCATATCCAATTTGAATGCTGTGAAAAATATCGTGAAAGAAACATTTAGGTGGAAGGGAATCAGCATGTACAAACCAGAGCACTTCCCCAACAGCAATGGATGCTCCCAAATTCATTTGCGTTGCTCTAGAGGCGATTTTTGAATGAAGCAATTTGACTTTTAAAGACTGAACTTCACTCACCGTACCATCAGTGCTTCCGCCATCTACCACAATTATTTCACACAAATCAATGTGGTCAGATCCTTTCAAATGATGCACCAATCGAACAATGTTCCGGCGCTCATTCAAGGTGGGTATAATGATGCTTATCTTTATTACTTCTTTCATTCTCATGCGAAAATGATGATATTATTGGGATTATTTCGCTCATTTTTGTCACGAACTTTACCCAATGAAATCTGCACATAAAATACTCATTTGCTTCTCCTTCGCCCTGCTCTTTCTGAATGCTTGCGCGTTGAAAAAAGTTAAATCGAATGCTGCTCCAGTCACGCATGAACAATGGACAGTGTTATTGCAAAAGCATGTAGATGAAAACGGGAATGTTAACTACGGAGGATTTGCTCAAGACTCAGTAGATTTTAATCGCTACTTAGGACTTCTAAAAACCCACCATCCGAATGATTCTTGGTCATCAGACGAAAGGAAGGCATACTGGGTCAATGCATACAATGCCTTTACGGTGAAGCTCATTGTAGACAATTACCCTATTAGATCTATCAAAGATCTTGGAGGAGCAATTTACAAAGTGAATACACCTTGGGACAATCGTTTTATACTGATTGAAGGATATGATTATGACCTCAACAACATTGAACATGACATTTTGCGTGAAGAATGGAGTGATCCACGTATCCATTTTGCGGTGAATTGTGCTTCAATATCCTGTCCTAAACTCCTGAATGTGGCTTTTAATGCAAATTCACTGGACAAGCAGCTTGATAAAGTAGCTGCAGGATTCATCAATGGAGATAAAAACGATATTCAGACGGGACAGGCAAAACTCAGTCGCATTTTCAAATGGTTCAACGGTGATTTCACAAAAGAGGGCTCTTTGATTGAGTTCTTGAACAAATACAGCAGCGTTCAAATTAATGCTGATGCTGCATTAGACTACCAAGCATACGATTGGTCATTGAATGGTCATTAGAGAATCGCATCTAAGCATCTGACTCATGTGAAAAGACACAGCTCATTGTTATGACCACTTTAGATGAAGCACTGCAATTCAACTTTACAGCGAAGATTTTTTAAGGTTCTTCTGTTCACTTAAGAGAAGATATAACTCGCATTGCAGCGCGCATCCCTGGTCAATCTTTGTAGTTCAATCCTATTTCCAATCAAAGGTTTGCGCGGGTGGTCGTTTTTTAAAGAGTGGAGGTTAGCCTTGATCTTCAAAAGGTGGAGTTTACTCGTGGGTTATATGCATGGGTTCTACTCGTGGAATCTTTCCGTGGGATCAATCCGTGGGTTATATGCACGGGTTCTACTCGTGGGGACTATCTGTGGGTTAGATGCACGGGTTCTATTCGTGGAATCTATTCGTGGGTTATATGCACGGGTTCTATTCGTGGGATCAATCCGTGGGTTATATGCACGGGTTCTATTCGTGGGTTCAATCCGTGGGTTCAATCCGTGGGTTATATGCACGGGTTCTATTCGTGGGTTCAATCCGTGGGTTATATGCACGGGTTCTATTCGTGGGTTCAAAGCCTGATTCGCCTTTAGACACTACCCGTCCCGGGCCCTCCCAATCCCTCCCCGCCATCCTTCCAGCGACTCGAAGCTAAACAACACTCCTCACCCAATCACCAAAAACCACTCTCAATACATCCTCTAATTTGCAGCCGTAAACGCTCACTTTGTAGCTGTAACATCACACGTTCATTTCCTCTGCTTTTTAACTCTCACCCAGTAAGAACAGCTCCTTTTGTACCTCGAATGAAATCAGATAAATAGCCGTGTGAATTCAGTTTTCCGGCCTTCAATAAATGATCAGATTGAGTGAAAATGAAATTGTGCATTACCCTCGTGGGTATCAGTCCTCGCTTTTAAACATCCATTCCAATCAGAGACTCAAGTCTTAAATTGGAATCATAGAATCTAGTATTAAATTCAAATCGTAGAATCCAAACATGAATTTAAACTGCGAAGCCCAACGTGAAGTCCAACTGTGAATTACAGGCCTTGTTTCAGACTAGACACTACCCGTCCCGGGCCCTCCCAATCCCTCCCCGCCTTCCTTCCAGCAACTCGAAGCTAAACAACACTCCTCACCCAATCACCAAAAATCACTCTCAATACATCCTCTAATTTGCAGCCGTAAACGCTCACTTTGTAACCGTTACTCCATCCCCGCATTTTCTCCAACTACCAACATTTCTTCCCACAAAAACACTCCTCCTTTTGCCTTACTCAATGGCAGTTCTATTGAAATTTGAAAGACGTTTTGCGCTTTCAATAAACGTTTCCAATTGAGTGCCATGTCTATTGCATGAAGACAAGTAGCATTGTGTAAAGACTTATACTGATTGGCCACTTAGTTCTCATTTTGACTGCAAGGGTTCGTTCCAAAACACCCATTTCAAAGTTGTTGTAATCCAAAAACAACCTGTTTTCTGCCCAATAAAAGTACTTACGCAACTGCAATGAGTAAAAATGGAGATCTTACTCAAAATTTGAGATCGGTTGAGTACCGCGATAACAAATAGGTAGAGTGTTTTAGATGAAACCTCGCATTGGCGGGGATTGAAACCCTTAGCGGATTGTGATCAGCCACTCAAGCATTCATTCGAAACGAGCAATTAGATATAGATTTTAGAAATAGAAATGTGCGCTACTCCATACACTTACGCCCGCTGGAATCCATTGTAACCAGCGCAAAGATAGAGCGTTCGCCTACATAAATTAAGACTAGATTCAAAATGGAGATGGTCTAGAAATGGAGATTATTGATCTATTAGAACCCTAAAAAGCCTCTCCAATGGTGAAATAATACTGAGCGCCGCCATCACCAACTCCTACATCCAACCTAATGTTGAGTTTACGCTCTTCATCTATACGGAATCGAACCCCGCCTCCACCAGCTAACCGCGTATTTCCGATGCTCCAAACCGAAGGCCTGTCGCCAACGAATCCTGCTGAAAGGAAACCATTCACTCCCCATTTGCGCCAAACATTGCTGCGCCACTCTGTTTGAACAAAGGCCGCTGATTTATCGCGGAACCTTCCTTCATAGAATCCGCGCATGCGTTTTGTTCCTCCTAACATCGCCATCATGTGAAATGGAGTTGAGCCTTTGGTAACATCCACAAACAATTGAGAAGCAAACACATTGTTTTCATTCACTGGCAGATAATACCGAATGTCTGTCCTGTATCTGCTAAAATGATAATCGCCTGAAGCATGCTGGTTGGTAAACTCTGCGAACCAGCCACTCTGCGGATAATACACATTGTCTCTTGAATCATTCAAAAGGATTATCCCTGGATCTATGGTTAACCCTCCTTCGCCCCCGGGAACACTTCCAGCATCAAAACGCTCTCCTTCCTCAAAGTCTTTCGTTTGCCAATCTTCAATCCAAATTCTTCCGCCAACATGCCAATCTCGCCATACTTTTCGCAATAAATTGAACCTAAGACGTGGAAAATCAACCCCGTAACGCTCACGTTTCCCTACATCCTCATTTCCTGTACCGAAATAGTAATAGTTGTATTTGTAGTACCCTACTTCCCCATATGAATACCACTTTCGCTCATCCCAAAACAGTTGAAAAGGCAAATAAACCAGCACTTGTTCTTCAAGGGTATAGGCTGCGCCGAATTGAACTTGTGAAGCAGGCGAAATGCTGTCATTCTTGTTCATGTAAAAGCTATAAACCGTGGCAGCGCCAAAGCCCAACCTCGTTTCAGGTGTCCAATAAGCAACCGGGAATCCAAGGAAACTATTTTTTCGCTCTTCGTCTTGCCCAAGCGTGCTGTCTGTCTGCGCGCGCAAAGCAACAACACAAATAAACATATTGAAGAGTAAAATCAATTGCTTCATCCCGCAAAGAACGGAGTTTGGAAATGTAATTTTGTAACATCCTTGTAGCTATTACTTTTCTATTCACCTTTGCAGTATGCCAGCACTGAAATACTTCGCCCTTTACAAACCATTTGGAACCCTTTCTCAATTCACTGATGAAGGCGGAAATCCGGGTTTGGCCCACATCCTGAATGTAGACAACGATGTTTACGCAGTGGGAAGACTTGATACAGATAGTGAGGGATTGTTGCTTCTAACCAATGACAGACGCGTTAACAATGAACTGCTCAACCCAAACAAAGCCCATTGGCGTAGTTATTTGGTTCAGGTAGAGGGCGCTATAACAGAAGAGGCCCTGATGCAGTTGACCCTGCCTATGGTCATCAGACTGAAAAAAAGAGACCATACAACACTTCCTGCACGTGCGGAGCTCCTAACTGAAGGACCTGATTTACCAGAACGTGTTCCTCCAATTCGCTTTAGAGCGTCTATTCCTACTTCGTGGATTCGCATTGCTATTCGCGAAGGAAAAAATAGACAGGTAAGAAAAATGACTGCGAATGTGGGCTTTCCAACTCTGCGCTTGGTGCGCGAAGGCATTGAAGAATTGACCATTGGTGGAATGCAACCTGGTGAGTTAAAAGATATCCCAAAAGATGAATTCTTTACTTCCTTAAACCTTCGTTTAAGACCGTAATTTATAGCTATGAGAGCCATTGTATTAGTATTTGTTTACCCACTTGTTCTTCTATGGATGACCATTAGCTGTTTGACAGGGGTGGTTACTTCCGTTATTTTAAGGCTCCCTGAATTCACCTTGGGTTTTGTTCCTGGTAAAATGTGGGCTCCACTCACAATGTGGTTGCTTGGCATCAAGGTAAAGGTGATTGGACTTGAAAACATAGACAAAGAAAAGCATGGAATATTTGTGTCGAATCATGGCTCATACCTAGACATTCCCGTGAGTGTAATGTCTATCCCGTTGAATCTGAATTTCTTTGTAAAAGAAGAACTGAGGCACGTTCCCGTTGTTGGCTGGTACATCTCTGCAACAAAACAAATTTTCGTAGACCGTAAAAACAGAACACGTGCCATGAAAAGCATGCAAGAAGCCGCACGCAGAATCAATGCGGGAAAGAACGTTCTTTCGTATGCTGAAGGTTCTAGATCAAAAGATGGGGCCATTCAAACTTTTCGCCGTGGTGCTTTCATCATCGCAAAAGAAGGCGATGTGAGAATTACGCCTTTTGCCATTCAAGGAGCGCATGAATGTCTGCCTCCGAAAAGTTTCTTTACCAGAAGAGGAACCATCACACTGGTGATTGGAGAAGCATTTCGCCCTTCTGATTTCCCTGATAAGTCTGTAGAAAAACTAGCAGAATTTACACGTCAAAAAGTAATTGCACTGCAAGCTTCTGTTCGTTAGAACTTCGCTCCCAGTTTCATTCCTTGTTCTATTGCCCGTTTTGCATCAAGCTCACCTGCTTGGTCTGCTCCGCCAATGATATGAAACGAATTTTCTTGGGCTAAAAGATCCTGTTCTAATTCTCTTACCGAAAGTTGTCCTACACAAATAATCACATTATCTACCGGAAGTACTTCTTCTTTTCCCTCAATGCGAACGTGTAAACCTTCATTATCTATTTTAAGGTATTCTACTGAGTTGACCATGTGAACGCCGCTTTTCTTCAGCGAGGAACGGTGAATCCAACCGGTTGTTTTCCCGAGGTTCATACCCATTTTAGAAGATTTTCGTTGAAGCAGCCAAATCTCCCGATCTGTGTGCCACTTTTCAGCTTTCTTTAATCCACCCGGATTGGCATACGCTTCATCTACGCCCCATTTCCCTAAGAAAGCATCTGTTGTTTCCAGCTTTTCACTGGAGTGCAACAAAAATTCAGCAACATCGAATCCAATTCCACCTGCGCCAATAATCGCCACGCGTTTGCCAACAGGGGCATTTTCGCGCAATACATCAGTATACCCTAGTACTTTTGGGTGGTTAACCCCTTCAAGTTTTAAAGCTCTTGGAACAACACCCGTGCTCATGACAACCTCATCATAATCTGTGAGGTCTTTGGCCTCTACACGTGTGTTTATATGCAGCGTTACATTGTGCTTTTTTATGAGCGTCTCATAGTAACGCACCGTTTCATTGAATTCTTCTTTTCCCGGAATGCGGCGGGCCATATCAAATTGACCTCCAATGTGATCACGCGCCTCAAAAAGAGTCACTTTATGTCCTCTTGATGCCGCAGTCACAGCGCATGAAAGTCCGGCAGGCCCAGCGCCAACAATGGCAATGTTCTTTACTGATGTTGCAGCAGAAATAGTGAATTCTGTCTCATGACAGGCCCTTGGATTGACCAAACAAGAGGCGATTTTCTGTTTGAATACATGATCCAAACAGGCTTGGTTGCAAGCGATGCACGTGTTGATTTCGTTTGATCTGTTTTCTTTGGCCTTGTTCATTAGTTCGGAATCAGCCAAGAACGGACGTGCCATTGAGATCATATCTGCGCAGCCATCTTCGAGCAGTTGCTCAGCTACCTCTGGCATGTTGATTCTGTTCGTTGTGATAAGCGGAATGCTCACTTTTCCCATCAATCGTTTCGTAACCCAAGCAAAACCCGCTCTCGGAACCATCGTTGCAATGGTTGGTATACGTGCTTCGTGCCAACCTATTCCCGTATTGATGATGTTTGCACCTGCCTTTTCCACTTCCTTCGCAAGCAGTTCTACCTCATCCCAAGAACTCCCGTCTTCAACCAAATCAAGCATAGAAAGCCTGTAAATGAGTATGAATTCTAGTCCCACTGCTTCGCGTGTTCTTCGAATGATTTCAAGAGGAAAGCGAACTCTGTTCTCAAAGCTTCCACCCCACTCATCTGTGCGGTGATTTGTTTTTTTGACAATAAACTGATTGATCAAGTAGCCTTCAGACCCCATGATTTCAACACCGTCATACCCTGCTTCTTTTGCCAAAACAGCAGATTTCACAAAATCTTTGATGGTTCGCTCAATTCCCCTACTCGAAAGTGCTCTTGGCTTAAATTTATTGATTGGTGCTTTGATCTTGCTTGGCGCAACACAGAGCGGATGATAACCGTACCTACCCGTGTGGAGAATCTGCATGCAAATTTTACCGCCTTCAGCGTGCACCGCATCTGTGACCACTTTGTGCTTCCTTGCATGGGATTTCGTTGCCATTCTGCTCCCAAAAGGTGATGTCCAGCCTGCTCTGTTAGGCGCTACTCCGCCTGACACTATCAATCCCACACCTCCCTTAGCGCGTTCAGCATAAAACACAGCCATTCGTTGAAATCCATCTTTTGCTTCTTCCAATCCAGTGTGCATAGACCCCATGATCACTCTGTTTTTCAACGTCGTAAATCCAAGATCAAGTGGCGTAAATAAGCGTGGGTAGTTCATCATAAATCAATCAAATTCTCTAAATCGATCAACAAAGTCGTTTCGTTTCTTCTTGGAAGCTACAACTTGAAATGCAAATTTATTGCCTGCATCATCTTTAGTTCTTCGCTTGTCATCTTTTAATTCCACAATCACGTTCAAAAAGTCCGTATCAGTTGAAGTGATGTTCATTATTCCAAGCTTGTACTCCATATATATCCAGTTCCCAGGATCAAACTCAAGGTAAATGCGCATAACATCTGCACTTCGTCCTTTTTGGATTTCGACCTTCCCTTTCATGTAACGGAAAATCTGTCGCTTACCTAAGGAACCGATTCCAATTGAGCCCTCAGAGACGTATGACTCCTCCACATCGTCCCATACGAATTTCACATCTGCAAGAAACAAGGTGCTTTGCAGCTCTTGAGGGATTTTTTTAAACTGCCCGTTCAAGGTCAATTCCGAAATGACTTTATCAGAAGCTTCAAGCCCCATAATTTCCTGAATTCCCTTTTCATAATTCGTTTTGGTAATATCTACAGGAAGCAAACCTGGCCATTGTTCCATTTGATCAGAAATGCGTTTCAAAGCACCATCATCAAAAAAGAAATCAATTGAAAGCACTCCGTTGACGGTCGTCCTTCGCTCATTGATATTGTGCAAGATATCACCATACGATTTCAATTGAACGTGGCCCAAATCAACCTGGTAGTTGATTTCACCATCCCCCGTTATTTCGCAGGATTCTGTGTTTAACGCCACAAGGTTTCCAGGAAGTTTTGGCTGCTTAATTTTCTCCTTCGAACCAATCTTGTATTGCTTCTTCGCTGTATCATAATAAAGGTAACCAATGGCATCAATCAACGGATTGTCTTGTCGGTCTTCCTTCTGTGAGAGGAATGCCCCATAAAGGTCTATTGGTGAGTCATCAGCGATCATAACCCCTGCTCCAAGCTTCGCCATACCTACATCACGCATGTTTGTATCAACGGGAATATAAATATCTTGTGGATTGATTTCTGATCTGAACTTCAACCATGCCCTTTCGAGATTATCGCATGTATGTAGGATGCGAGTTCCTCCTTCAAAAGTCAAGTTCTGTTGATTCGCATAAAGCTCAAAATCACCTGCAAACTGAAAGAATGGAGACAAAGCAAATTGATCTTCATCCATCACTTTTCCTAGACCAACTGTTTGAAGGGTTGAATCAACCGTGAAATTATTGATGTGTATAATTTGCTCTAATTTGTTTTCATCTACGTAGGTGTAATCTCCTTCTCCCTCGTAATCTAGCCTACCTCTAATATCAAGTTTTGCACTGAAGATTCTGTGGTACTGTGTCACGAAATTCGAAAGCACAACTGCTCTTTCCAAAGGGTCCATTTTCGCTCTTTTACGAATGACTACTGTACCGCTGTCAGGCAGCACACGTGAGTCAGCAACTGTAATGAACTTAATCTTCTTACAAGTGATCACTGAATTGTCTACATCATAAACGGCATTAGGCGCTAGAAAATTGAGGGAGTCTTGCAACTCATTAACAGAGAAGAAATTACTCTTAGTTGCGTCATCACTCGTGTCAATAACGAAGTCATCAGAAGCGGTCCTGCTTGAGGTTAACTCCATGTCGTTTTCATCCATGAACCATTTGAACTCATCCATGAAACAGATGTATTGATTCGTAGGAAACTCAATTTTTGTCTCGCCTCCGTTAGATTTGAACTCCCCCATTCGTTTATCAAAATTAACATTGGCAGAAACGTTGTCGGTTTTGAAAGCGAGGTTTTCAAGCCCTGTTTGTGCTAGCTGGAAGTCTGAAGTGTCTGCTAAAATATGCCGCGCGTCATAGCCGAAGTCAAATGATGCAAGCTTTGCTCCATCAAACTCCATCTCTCCTTTACCGCGCATCCCTGAAGGCTCAAGCCTGAGTGTTCCGTTAAGCACAGCTTCGTCATTGAAAAAAACAATGGGCTCATCTACAGAAGTCGCTGTCAAATAATCAGCCGTTGGATCGAATACGATGTCTACAGCTGCTGCGTGTGTTTTCGGAACCTCTTTCCCGCTTCTGCGCTCTGCGTTTGTAAATGCTGTTGTTCGTCCCAACGTTGAATCTGGAAGAAAAATAAACTGATCTGATTCAGAAACGGAAGTCAAGTAATCAAGTGAACCCTTTCCCTGAAGCCCTGTATAATTCAGTTTGATGTCTGCCGTGAACTGTCCTTTCCCTTTATATAGAGGCAACCCTGCCGCATTGGTATTGATGTCGAAACCAAAAGAATTGTCATCCATCAAGGTTAATGGCTCTTCGATGTCTGGGAAAATGCCCCCTGAAACGAGTGTCCCCTGAAATGCGAGGTCTTTTCTAGAGAAGTTATCTAAGCTGTCAATAGTGAAAGGCTCTACTTGATAATAGAACCGATCTCTGTTGTACACACCATCTTGAATTTTACTGTTGTCATAATAGACAAATGACTCACTTGCTGAGGTCAAAATGGGGTACTGTGGATACACATTTGAGACCGTTCCTCCTTTGTTTGTAGGGGAGTCAATTTTCAGGGTCCCATTGATCTCTTCCAATACGTTTTTGATGCGTGATCGATTCTTGTTCCCATAAAGATCTGCGGCAGAATTTTCATCTTCCACATAAATCCGACAACTGTCAACAGTGAGCAGGTCAATCTTGAATTCTTCGTAATCGAAATAGTAGTCTTTCCCAATGAACTCGAAGTTCCCAGCCCAGACGCGTCCACCAAATTTGAAGTCTCGATTTTTCTTCAAGATAACCTCTTCCTTTGATGGGAAAATATTTACGTTTTGAGAGTCTGAAAGGGCAATTCGTCCAACCCCTTTCAACAGCAAGTTGTAATTCAATAGGTTCAGCTGCGCATTGTTTCCGCCGTCAACAGTACTATTAAACTGAAGTACATCGTAATCTCTTCTTCCAGCACTGTTTTGAATGTAGTGGTTTAGTTTCTCATTGGTGACACAGAAGTTCGTATTCAAGTCATACTCACAAAACCCACTATTCGCTAGATTGATGAGCATGATCTGGGCTTGCTCTTCGCTGAGTCTGAGGAAACCCGCAAGCTCATAAGCATAAAATGAATTTGATCCGCTTTTTCGAATGTAATCTCGAATCTCAATAAGCGGGTGAACAAGTCCGATGCCAATCATTTCGTCATAACGCTCCTTTTTATAGAAGGCATTGGACTCAAATGAGGCTAAGTGTTGCGTAGAACCAAAAATAGATCCCATTTCAATGAGCGGATCATCAATGTTCCAATACAAGGCTTCAAAACGCATGTCTACGCCGTGGTAACTATTGAAATAAGGGCTTTTTGAAAGGCCTTCATCAGTTCGGAGAAGCACGAGCCTTCGCTCTGCTCGATTGAATTTCAGAGAAACATCAGGGTGGTAAATCGAATCTTCTTCAATTCTAAATAATACTTTGGAATGCGAAGATGAAAACCGCTCTGAACGAATGGTGAACTCAAGCGACGTAGCCGTAAGGAAGGCCTTCCCTTCACGGTAGAACACAAGCTTTGCTGGTTCATCATCTGTACCCGTTCCTGCTAACTTACTCCCACGCATGGTGAAACCACCATCGTAATCTACATTTTCAAAAAGGTTCTTAATTTCTAGACGTTTATTGTACGACTCAAAACGCGGGTAACTGGCATCTTCACCTGTCCGGTTCGCTAGTACCTTTTCTGTCAGCTGTCCTCTTAGCGGCTGATCAAAGTAATCATTGTAAAAAAGAACGCTATCAATGGTGTAACTTGATCCTTTAATGCGAATCTCGTACGTATCAAAGGTTGCATAAGTTGTCTCCGGATTGAAGTCTGCTCTATCCCAATTCACTCTTCCTCCTTCTCCAAACCACCTTTCGAGCGAAGGGAAAAAGATTCCTTTCGTCTTAAGAATACGCGTGCTGTCTCCCTTGGTATAGCAAATCAATGTTCCTTCTGGATATTCAATTTTCGGAAGAGAATCGTATTTAAAGGCATAGTTAGTGCTCCCAAAAGCCCACTCTACAGCGTTTGTGCTAAAGAACACACGTTTTTCAAATAAGGTGGATGAATGCTCAAGAAACTCGCCCAACTCTTTCTTCATCCGCTTGTTCTCAAGCATTTTGTACATCACCTCATGCCAATTCATGAAGAATGCTTGGTTTTGTTGCGACTTCGGAAAGTGCATCACCGCATGGAGGTAGTTATTGTATTCAGGATAAGCCGTGAATTTAGCCTGCTTGAATTTGTTGCACGTAGAAACAACAATTGCTTGCATTTCAGGGGTGATTTGGCCAGACAGGTAAACATCTTCAAAATCACCCTCAACGAATTTTTTCCCATCCTTTTTAGAGGCACCCATGAAGTCAGCCATGGCCTTAACAAATGCTTCGGGTTCATTTGGGTAATCGCCTTTTTTCTGAGCAAAGGCAAAGTTTACACTGAAAATTAGCATTAATATCAGGCAATACCTGGGATTAAACATAGAGTACTTTATTTTTGGATTGCGTTATTTCAAAGTTGGCTTTTCCTTCTCAGAGTAGCATTGCATTTCACAATTCTTATGCCTTGGTTTATCCACATTCTAAAAACGCAGAAAGCAACCAAAAGTTATTCGTCTGGCCCTGATCTTGAAAGAGGTCTAGCTAAAAAGAATGTTACACGAAGGAGAACGTTTAGGGGACCTCTATATATTCGCTCATGGACTCTGCAATTTCTACTGCACGTGCGGCAGAAATTTCGATGGCTCTTTTTAAATTCATACTCCGTTAATTCTCAATCAAGTAGCTACGGCTATTATCTTTCGAATTGCCTTGTCTGAATTCAAAATAGCCCATCGACAGCCTCATTCGGAATAAATAGAGGTCCCCTTTACTCTGCAATGACGGTTGTTTCCCAACCATCAAAAATGGACGCATGTTGGGCAGCAAGCTTATTCAACCCTAGCGTCACAGAAGTAATTGACTGTATATCAACATAATCTAACCGAGACAGGATCAAAGCAAACGGCAAATCACCTTCCATCATACTTCCCGAAATCAAGCTAAAACCCTTTGCTAACAAGGCTTCTTTGAGTACGTTTGATACCGCTTCATCTTCTGAATAAAACCAATAATAAACCTCCCGTGGTTTGGATAAATCATCTCCTTCCTCTACCAATTGATTGAGAACTGACATGTTATTGATGTATTCAATTTGCTCTGTATTTGGGAATAAGAAATCCCAGAATGCCGTCCATTCAGGGTCACTCTCAATGGAAGCAATCACTTTAAGCGAAGGGAACCGGGCAGAGCGAATGCCTTCAATCTCTTGACGCACTCTGGTGGTATCTGAAGTATAGATGTACATCTCTCGCTCTCCTGCGTGCATGCAGCTACCCACAATTTGTGCTTCCGGATGACGGTAAATGAAATCATCCATACACTGCTCGTAAGTGTCTACCATCTCATAGGCTTCACTTGTAGGGAACCCTGTATGGTCTCCAATGAATTGCAGTTTCGCCTTCACCAAAAAATGCTTTTGATGATCTGGATCCAATTCATCAGCCGCAACATTTACAGTCACAGAGGCAAAAAGACTGTCCATCTCAAACATGTATACATTCCATTGCTCTTGGCCTAGGCCCATGAAACTTGAAATAAGTACAAAACTTACCAGGAGTATTCTTTTCATAGTTATTTTTTGACGAAACCAAGGGTCATCCAACCGTTTCGCTCCTTCCCTTTCACAAAAGTCAGTCCGCTTTCTTCAGCAGCTTTCACTAAAATTTCTTGATCTGAAGGAAAGAACCCACTAAGTTGGAGCAAACCGTCCTGCTTAAGAACAGACGAATAAGTAGGCATGTCTGTTACAAGTACATTGCGATTGATGTTTGCCAGAACAATGTCAAATGACCTTCCTGGCAGTAAGGCCGCATCTCCAATTTCTGAATTGATGGTTGTGCACTGATTTAGAAGCGCATTTTCTTCGCAATTTTCTTTTGACCAATCATCGATGTCGATCGCATCAACCGCCTTCGCACCCAGCTTTGCCGCTAGTATAGCTAATACACCTGTTCCACTGCCCATGTCAAGCACAGATTTACCCTCTATTCCCATAGATAGCATGCGTTCCAGCATCAACCATGTGGTGTCATGGTGACCTGTTCCAAAGCTCATTTTTGGCTGAATCACAAGGTCATACGTGGCTGATGTTGATTCATGAAATGGAGCACGAACAACGATGTCATCACCTACAAAAATCGGATTGAAATCAGACTCCCATTTCGCATTCCAATTTTCGCGTTCCACTTCAATGATCTCAAAATCGATGGTTGTTCCCTCGATTTTAAAAGCCATTAAGGAAGAAATTTCTTCTGCGCTTGGTCCCTCTGCCTGAATGTATGCCTTGAGGCCGTCTGTTTCTTCAACAAAGCTCTCAAAATCCAATTCACTCAATTCAGCAATCAAGACTTCCTTTCCGGGAAGAAGTGGCGAGATGGTAAAGGAATATTCCTTGTAGTTCATTTGTTATTTGCTTCAATAATGGCTTTGAAATCAGCTGCCTTCAGTGATGCGCCGCCTATGAGGCCGCCATCTACATCAATGCCTGCAAATAATTCGTCTGCATTGCCTGGTTTCGCGCTGCCTCCGTACAAGATAGATACATCTTCTGCTGTTGCGCCAAAAGCTTCTTTTACCCAAGAACGAATGGCAGCGTGCATTTCTTGCGCTTGTTCAGAAGAAGCTGTGCGTCCCGTTCCAATAGCCCAAACAGGCTCATAAGCAATGACCACTTTTGCAGCATCGCCTCCCTTCACTTGCGAGAAATAAGCCGCTTCTAACTGTTCTTTGACTACGTCGAAATGACGATCAGCATCGCGTTCCTCCAATGACTCACCCACGCACAGGATCGGACGAAGTCCAGCTTCCAATACTTTCAGTGTCTTTTGAGCAACGACCTCATTTGTTTCGCCAAACAAAGATCTGCGTTCTGAATGTCCAACCAAAATATAGTCTACCCCCGCAGTACCGAGCATGTTGGCAGTAACCTCTCCTGTAAACGCTCCTTCGCCATTTGCGCTGCAATTCTGAGCCGCTAAATGAATGTTATCAGGCAACATAGACTTCAATGCAGATAGGTAAATCATTGGCGGTGAGAGGATCATCTCTGTTCCCGAATAATCCCCATCAGCAAGCTGCTGCTTTAACTCTTCTACTAATGTTATTGCCTCACTCCAAGTGGTGTTGCTCTTCCAATTTCCGGCTACAATTCTGCGATTCATATTCTTCATTTAGGCCTGCAAATTACGTAAACTTGTTGCTCGGAATTTTTCCTACCTCTAAATTCAAGATCTTCATTCCTTCAAATGCACGCTGACCCACTAGACATCCTTAAGCAGTATTGGGGTTACAGCCAGTTCAGACCAAAGCAAGAAGACATTATTAGGTCTGTGCTTCTGAACAGAGATACCCTTGCGCTGATGCCTACCGGTGGAGGAAAATCGCTTTGCTTTCAAGTGCCCGCTTTATGTCATGAAGGAATTTGCATCGTCGTTTCGCCCTTAGTGGCTTTAATGAAAGATCAGGTAGACAGATTAAAGGAGATGGATATTCGGGCTGCCTACCTCACCTCAGCCCAACGCTATCAGGAGATGGATCAAATCTTGGAAAGTGCGATTTACGGCAAGATGAAATTCCTGTATGTTTCGCCAGAGCGACTTAAAAACGAATTGTTCATAGAGCGTTTCAAGCAGATGAAGGTCAACTTAATTGCTGTTGATGAGGCGCACTGTATTTCCCAATGGGGACATGATTTCAGACCGGCCTACCGCGAAATAGCTGAAATCAGGAAGATGCATCCGAAGACGCCTGTGATTGCCGTTACCGCTTCCGCAACGAAAACCGTTGTTAAAGATGTGATCAAACAGCTCGAATTCAAAGACGAAGCCCTCTTTGAATTGCCCATGACCAGGCCAAACTTGAATTTCGCGGTAATTGAAGAACCTCAGTCGCTCTCTAGACTGGTGCGTATCTGCAAGAAATTGGGAGGCAGCGGAATTGTCTATTCATCTACGCGTAAATCAGTTCGTGACATTGCTGAATTCTTGAACGAAAGTGGCATTCATGCCGGATTTTATCATGCCGGAATTGACCCCGCCACAAAAGATAAGCTGCAGACCGATTGGGTGAACAACCTCTTCCCTGTAATGGTGGCTACCAATGCTTTTGGAATGGGCATTGACAAACCAGATGTGCGTTTCGTTGTGCACCTCTCTCCACCACAAAATTTAGAGAACTACGTGCAAGAAGCAGGCAGGGCTGGAAGAGATGGAAATGAAAGCTGGGCCATCTTGCTTTACACCACTCCTCAGTTGCTTCAGCGCAAGAACGATTTAGCACAACAATTCCCTGACAAAGAGCGGATTAGAGCCACTTACCACAAGCTTTGCTCCTACCTTGGCGTGGCATACGGCGCCGGTCTAAACACCCTCCATAACTTCAACATGCGGGAGTTTTGTGAACGTTATAAATTGAAATCTCGCGATGTGTTTTTTGACCTCGAAACGCTTTCCGTTGCAGGTTACATTCACCTCAGCGAAGGGGTCCTCATTCCTTCGCGAATGATGTTTCAAATTAATGCCCAATCCTTGTATGATTTCCAAATTCGAAATGCAGATTTGGACCCTTTTATTCGACTCATACTTCGCACCTATGGCGGGATGTTCGAAAATTACTCCCGCGTAGACGAACGCTACCTCGCTGCGAAGACCGGTTGGAGCGCAGATAAAGTGCGAAAAACGCTGATTAGAATGGATAATATGGATGTGGTGAGCTACCAGCCGCAAAATGACCTTCCTATTCTTACCTTGCTTACGGGCAGACACGAACAAGAGCACCTGCGTATACCTAAGGAAGCCTACGAGGAGCGAAAAGAGCGGGTTGGATCGCGTTGGGAAGCAATGATGGAATACATTCATTTAGAAAAATGTAGAACGAATTTCATCGCGCACTACTTCGGGGACAAGCCAAAACAGCCTTGCGGACATTGCGACGTATGTAGGTCTGAGCAAAAACAAGAACACACACTTCCCAATGCGTTAAAAAATCTTCTTCGCGCCGGAGATGCCCATTTAGTAGACGTTGTGCACACACTCAATGAGTTCAATAAGAGAGATGTAATCGATCTAATTGATGTGTATATCGATGAAAAACGAATTTCTCGAAATGAAGATGACATTTTACATTGGATGACTGCCCACTCCTAATACCTTTGCACCCCATGGAAAATATTCAGACCACCGCTGTCATTAAAGCGAAAAAGAGCCATTCAATTAGACGATTTCACCCTTGGGTTTTCTCAGGTGCCATTGCATACCTCGAAGGAGACCCTGTTGCTGGTGAAATGATTCGTGTTGCAGAAACAGGCGGTGTCACATTAGGACATGGACTTTTCACCCCTGGAGCCTCCATTGCAGTGAGACTGACCCACTTCGGTGAAGAAGCTCCTACAGATCGCTGGTGGCACAGCAGATTGGTCAATGCTTTTGAGCTGAGAACGCAAATGATGCTTACGAACAGTGACAAAACCAATTGCTACCGCCTTATTCATGGCGAAGGAGATGATTTCCCGGGCTTGATCATTGATCATTATGATGGCGCTTTCGTTATTCAAGTTCACACAGAAGGCATGCTTCACTACCTTGAAGGAATTGCAGAAAGCTTAAAAGAAATTTACGGTGACAAGTGCACTTCGATCTACAATAAAAGCGAAGATACCCTGCCTAAATCATCTGCTCTGCGCACTGCCAACGGATTTCTTTATGGAAATGAAGAAGACGGTAAAGTGGTTCTAGAGAACGGTCTAAAGTTCAAAATTGACTGGGTGAATGGTCAGAAAACAGGATTCTTCATTGACCAAAGAGAAAGTAGAGCGTTGTTAGGATCACTTTCCAAAGGAAAAAAGGTCTTAAACACCTTCTCTTACACGGGTGGATTCTCAGTATATGCCCTTGATGGAGGTGCCACAATGGTGCACAGTTTAGATAGCTCCGCTCCTGCTTTGGAGTTGGCTACCCAGAATGTAGAAATGAACGGATTTGGAACTGACAAGCACAAAAACATTCAAACAGAAGCTGTTCAGTTTTTGAAAGACTTAGAAGATGACTATGACATCATTGTCTTAGATCCTCCTGCTTTCGCGAAGCATTTAAAAGCAAGACACAAGGCTGTTCAAGGGTACAAACGCATCAATGAATTGGCTATGCGTCAAATCAAACCAGGCGGTTTGCTCTTCACCTATTCTTGCAGTCAAGCGGTTGATAAACAATTGTTCAACCATACGATCATTTCAGCGGCTATGGAAGCTGGGAGAAAGGTTAGAATTCTTCACCAAATGCACCAACCAGCAGATCACCCTGTGAATGCATTTCATCCAGAAGGTGAATATTTAAAAGGACTCGTCGTCAGGGTTGATTAAGGCGCCAAACGCTCCAAATACCACTCTCCGTTAGCATTCATTTGAAAGGCAATGCGGTCATGCAAACGACCTGGTCTGCCTTGCCAAAACTCGAAGTAGGTAATTTGAACGTGGTATCCGCCCCAGAATGAAGGACGTTCAATTTCTTTGCCTTCAAAGCGTTGCTCAGCATCTGCTTTGAGCTTGTCTAGCACTTCTCTATTTTGGATGATGCTGCTTTGTTCGCTTACCCATGCTCCAATTTGACTTTCTCTTGGACGACCAGCGAAATAAGTATCTGATACTGTTTCCGGAAGTTTATCTGCCACACCTTTGATTCGAATCTGGCGCTCTAAATCCTTCCAAAAGAAATTAATCCCAACCTTGTTGTCAGCGGCAATCTCCTTCCCTTTGTCACTGTTGTAATTGGTGAAAAAGCTGATGCCATCACGATTGAATCCACGCAAGAGCACTGTTCTTAGATTCGGGAATCCATTTCCATCCATGGTTGCAATGGTCATGGCGTTGTAATCAGTGGGTTCAACTTCTTCAGCCTCCTTCAACCATTGCTCAAAAAGATGGTAGGGATTTCGATTGATTTTTGATTCCAACAATTGGTCGCTATCGTAATCTTTACGTACAGATTTTAAATCACTCATAAAAAGTAAACAATGTTTTTGCTGAATCGTTCAGCCTTGAAGAACGAATTTAGGGTAGAATTCATAAAGCAACAATGATTTTCGTCAGAGTTAGCGAACATTAACGGGTTAGCCGTAGAGCTAACCTTACCAGCCCTTCTAGGTGACATCTATTGCTGTAATTCGGAAAGATCAGTTCGCTCGTCTTTTGATCAGTTTCCAAAAAGGCTTGCTTTCAGTGCGTTCGCGCAATTTCTCATGAGGAGCAGCTCTTCAATTTAAAACCGCCTCACTTCCTGCTCTTTTGAATGCGCGAAAACACTAATTCCTTCAGTCACATTTGAGTTTACGAACCCCTTGTTGTTTCAGTAAACAGTTCAAAGATCGCGGTGTGCAATACTACAGGTGCTCTAGATAACCAATCACGTTGCAATCTACTTTCAATAGGTAACTCATTGAAAATAGGCGTGGTGATGTGATGCAATCCACCTTATCGCAGCATGCGCGTGATGTGACCAACATCCTCAATTTGAATTGCATAAGTCAATGGCTGCTGGCAAAAACTCAAAACCATAGACCTCCCAGCTGCCTTCTTTAGCCCCAATTAAGAAATGCCCTGCACCGAAGCATACATCCATTAATCCATTGCTAAAGCGATACCCTTGGAAGTGATCAAAAAATTCATGGTACCGCTGAATGGCAATGGTCGAGACCCAGAGATCTGAGGAATAGGCATACTTGCTTTAGAAGGCAGACAATTCAGGTTCGCTAAGAATGCACTCAATAAACGTCATCATACAGCTAGAACACTTCACCAGAAAATGACGCTCGTATCCTCTCAAGGCCCTAAGTTCAGATCTCACGCAGACAATGCATGCTGTATGTTTTTCGAATTCTTCTATGGATCGAGTGCAAAAGTGTTTAATTCATTCGAACTTGATGGCGTTTTCGTACTTTGCTTCGATAATTCACTCCGCTTTTTGGGCGAATAAAACTTCCTATGAATCAACGTTTCTTCAGTCCGCAAGAGGGATTTGAAATGGCCACCTATGAATGGATAGCCACCAACGAAAACCAACGCTTACTCATCGTGCATGGGATGGCTGAAAAAGGAATTCGCTATGAACGCTTTGCGATTGAAGCTAATAAAATGGGGATTTCCGTTTTCGCCCTAGATTTACCCGGACATGGCAAGACAAGTGAGCGGAATGGATTGCGCGGATCATTTGGTCCGAATGGCTGGATAGGCGTTGCAGAGGCAATCGAATCTTATGCGAAGTCTATCGCTTCTGAAGGAGTTCATTTAGCGCTGTTTGGCCATAGCATGGGGTCAATCCTCTCCCTGGGGGTAGCTGAAAGAAATAAAACGGGAATCAAAAACTTCATCTTGTCTGCATTCCCTCCTCACCCCGGGGCACTCGTGCATGCAGGAAAAATCATGGGATCATTCATGGGTACCCTTTTCGGCACAGAAAAAGCCTCACCTTTCATGAATAACCTCACTTTCGGGAAATTCAACAAAGGAATTGATGCACCAAGAACTGATTTTGATTGGCTTTCAAGAGACCCTTCGGAAGTAGATGCCTACATTAAGAATCCAGATTGCGGTGAAGTATTCACCATTGGCTTTTTCACTGAGTTAGCGCGAATGACTGACTGGGTCCATAAAAATAAAAAGGAGTTAAAAAGAGAAACGCACATCCATTACATTGCTGGAAGTAATGACCCTGTTGTGGAAAAGGAAGCAGGGACGAATAAGGTCATTGCAGATTTCAAAGCGCTTAACATCCAGTTCAGTTTCAAAGTTTACCCTGAGGCAAGACATGAACTTTTGAACGACACCTGCAGAGATGAAGTCACATCAGACTTGATTCAACTACTAATGGCGACCAAGAAATGATCAAAAAAGTCATCAAAACATTATTGACCTTAGGACTTCCGTTCGGATTATATGTTGGAGGAGTGCTCTTATGGGGAACTATTTTTAACTACAGCCCCGAAGAATTCACTCCCCTTTACTCCTCTGGAACAGCTCATGAGACGCCAGATAGCACCTTCACATTTGTTACATGGAACATCGGTTTTACAGGGCTGGGTGAAGAAACAGACTTCTTCTATGACGGAGGAAAGACCGTAATTCAAACACCCGAGTTGGTAACGAAGAACCGAAATGGAATTAGCAGCTTCATTGCTGCTCAAACAGATGTAGACTACTTCTTCCTTCAAGAAGTGGATAGTTGCGCGAAGCGAAGTCACCATGTAAATCAAATGGAATTCATTAGCGAAGTACTCCCCAGCTACAGCTGGAGTTTTGGTAAGAACTACGACGTAGATTTCGTCCCTATGCCACTTACAGAGCCAATGGGCGGTGTGGTGTCAGGATTGTGCACGTACAGTCATTTCGACACGAAAGATCACCTTAGAACTGGATTTGACAGTCAATTCTCTTGGCCAACGAGCATCTTCTTTCTTGACCGTTGTTTTCTTTCAGAACGGTTGGATCTTCAGAATGGAAAACAGCTTGTTAGCATCAACACCCACTGTTCAGCCTATGATACAGCAGGAACAATGGTGGCGCAGGAAGTGAAGAAAATGATGGATTTTGCTGAAAAAGAATATCTAAAAGGCAACTATGTGGTCATTGGCGGAGATTGGAATCAATGTCCGCCTAACTATTCCCCCAAAGACAGAACGGGTGCTTACAATGAATACATCCTATCTCCTGATCAATTGCCACAGGGATTTTCATGGATAGCTGATGCCACCTCACCCACCAATCGGAAGCTCAACACTGTTTATAACGCAAACAGTTACACATCTGTAATTGACCATTTCGTGGTCAGTGCTAATTTGGAAGTAGAAGAAGTGAAAGTGATTGATTTACATTTTAAATATTCTGACCATCAACCCGTTAGGCTCAAGGTAAGGTTAGCTGACTAGCGACTACCTAGCCAATCTCTTGTAATCCTTAGCTTCAAATAACGCGCAAAAGCATGCGACGTGAGCATCCTAGGATTTAAAAAATCGATTGCCCCCATGATCACATAATCTTGGTTCATGTGGTCATCCTCCTCCCCAAATACCACAACGTCTGCAGACGGAATGCGCTTCCTCAAATCTCCAATCAACGAACGTTTTGGACTTTGTTCAATGTTTTGACTATCAACCATGATTAATATCCTGCCATCAGGGTTGATCTCCTCTTCAGGCAAAAGGTTTACGGTCAAATCAGTTGCTTCATTCACTTTCTTCGAAAGGAAAACGAACAGTGGCGCGTTGTTGCTTAGAATGTATGCGTGGTTGTACATGCTTTCGCTCTTTTCAATTGTTGTACCACCAATCGTAAATAACTGAATATCTGATTCTTACCTGAAAACCCCTTTTCCGAACTATCCTACTCCTGTACTTTCAATCTCAATTTGGGAAAGTTCCCAATACCTTGTTTGAGGTATTTCAGTATTTCAGCCCAAGTCGTTAACCACTGTATCATAGTTAGTTAACTGTGACCCCGAAGAAAATAACCTAAACGAGGTATTTCCTAGTCATGACTTCCTCCGCACTTTTGCAGTATTATTTAAAATCAGTCTAAAGAAAGAATTAAATGAAGAAGTTTATACTACCCCTTATAGCAGTTGTTCTCACATTAAACTCCTGCAAAAAAGACAATGAAGAAGTTGAGTTGATTGGAACCCCGCCAGCAGTTACTTGCAACACGGGGACATATTGCTTTCTGCGTGATGGTAACCAAACGGTTAGCTACACTGGGCAAACAGCGCGCTTAAACCAATTAGAAGAGCTTACATCGTACATGAAATTAGGAAACACTCCTAATACCGTTTTGAACGCAGATGTGTTGAACGACATGTTTTCCAATGCAGACGGTACTGGTTCAATCCATTTCTCTGCAGATGCAGCAGCAAGCGGAAAGCAATTGGAAGACAAATGTTTCCTAGGAACCATTGACAGTTACTACGACTACTTCCTAGCACTTGAAGCAGCTTCTATGAGCACTACAGCAGGATCAAACGGCGTTGCAGGTGTGGTAACGGGCATCAATGATCCAAGTAAGCAATATTTGTTCGACGAAAATGGCATCGAACACATTCAGTTAATTGAGAAAGGGTTGATGGGTGCTGTATTCTATTTTCAAGCAACAGCTACCTACCTCGTTGGAACTGAAAATGGAAGCTATGATAATGAAGCCATTACTGATGCTGCTGCTGGCAAATACTACACAGAGGCTGAGCATAAGTTCGACGAAGCTTTTGGCTACTTTGGAGTTCCATTGGATTTCCCTACGAATACACAAGGAGTAAGATTTCATGGGAAATATTGCAATGCCAGAGACGCTGCTTTAGGCACCAACGCCATCATGGATGCGTTCATTGGTTGCAGAACAGCCATCACTGCCAATGCAGATGTTGCTCCATTCTCTGAAGCTCTTCGCACTGAATGGCATAGATCAATTGCCGGAACGGCAATTAGCTACCTGAAACTTGCCAAACAGAACATGGACGATCCTGCAATTAAGTGCCACCAATTGAGTGAAGCTTATGCGTTTATCGGGAACCTCCTTCACAACACTACAGATTTGGCACTTACGCCTGCACAGGTGCAAGAAGCAAGAGATTTAATGGGTTCAAATTTCTATATCACCAGTGAAGAAGACATGGATGCTACCATCGCTTTTCTCATAGACAATACGCTTATTGAACTCCTTGACCTACTAAACATCTAAAATGAAATTTCGCAATTCACTTCTGTACCTCTTTGTTATCGTGTTGGCCTCTTGCAATACTGACCCTGATGAAATTGAAGACGATGTAACGCTTTATGCAGAGCAGCTGACCTATCTGAACCAAGATATAATTTCACCTGCACTTACTGATGCTTCAATGCGTGCTTCAGAATTGAACGAAGCCATTTCAGTATTTGCGATCGATGTGAATGCAAACACCTTGGCATCTGCACAAACAGCGCTTAAAACCGCTTGGAAATCGTTCCAAAGCTTATCACCATTGCGGTTTGGTCCGGGAGAAGATTTGATCCCTTCGATCAATACCTTCCCTACCAATGGCAATGCCCTGCAAGAGTTTGTAGATTCAGGAGTCTATGAAAATCCATCAGATGACGAACAGGGATTCCCTGCGCTTGATTGGTTGCTAAATGAACAGGAACTAACAGATGAAGAGATCATTGCGCTGTTTTCTGATGCCACAACCGGTGAGAGTCGCCGCAACATTCTTGTTGAATGTTCAGCAAAGATTTTAGCGGTTACAACGGCTATTGAAACAGGTTGGATCAACGGATACGCTTCCACCTTTGTCAATGCTGCTGGTGCTAGCGCTGGTTCTGGAATGAGCCTTTATGTCAACAACCTCGTTCAAAACTATGAAACGCTAAAGCGAAACAAAATAGCTCTACCCCTTGGTCTATTAACACTTGACATTCCACTTCCAAATAAAGTAGAGGTCTTCCATGGCGGCTATTCTATTGAAATGGCTTTAGTCCATCTAGCAGCTGTAAAACGCGGTTTTGTGGGCGAAGAAGGACGTGGAATCAAAGCGCTACTAGATGAATTGGGTGCATTTCATGACGCTTCTCAGATGAACCTTTCAGATGCTATTTTGACCCAGCTTGAAGAAGCAGAAGTAGCTTTGGCTTTGGTGCCTGACCCATTGAGCTCAACCATTGAATCAGACCCTGCAATTGTTCAAGCAGCGTATGATGAATTGCAAGCAGCAGTGGTATTGCTCAAAGCAGACCTTCCTTCTGCCCTAGGCATCAGCATTACGTTCACAGACAACGACGGTGATTAAATTATTTAGCAACATATTGAAATGGTTGTTTGATCCTGTCTCCATTTATCCGCTGGTCACCCTGAGGGTGGTTTTCGGCGGGATAATGGCTTTCAGCATCGCTCGCTTTTGGTACAACGGTTGGATAGAATCTCTCTATATCCAGCCGTTGTTTCATTTTTCATGGTTCGGTCTTGACTTCATTCAACCGCTTCCAGGAATGGGGATGTACATCATCTTCGCTTTGCTTTTCATCAGCGCACTTTTCATCATGCTGGGACTCTTCTTTCGCATTGCAGCTCCAGCGTTCTTCTTGCTCTTTACGTACGTTGAATTGATAGACAAAGCCCCGTACTTAAACCACTACTACTTCATCAGTATAGTGGCCCTTCTTTTGTGCTTCACCTCAGCTAACAAAGCTTTAAGTATAGATGTGAAAATTGGTTTAACCAAAACATCATTCACGCCTAGATATCAAGTGGTTATGTTTACCACTCAGCTTTGCATTGTTTACCTTTTCGCGGGCTTCGCGAAGCTCAATACGAGCTGGTTGATAGATGCAATGCCCATGCGAATTTGGTTACCTGCAAGAGCAGACATGCCGTTCATTGGGAGTTTATTTCGCCTACCTGAGACGGCCTATGTTTTCAGTTGGGCAGGAGCGCTTTATGATCTTACCATCCCCTTTCTACTTTTGCTTACACGCACAAGGAAATTAGCCTATCTCGCCGTGGTTGTATTCCATTTAATGACGTGGTATTTGTTTCAAATTGGCATGTTCCCATGGATTATGATCGGAATGACTCTGATCTTCTTCTCTTCCAATGAACACGAGCGCTTCTGGTCTCGTTTCACCTCAATAAACAATGTTCCGATTGACAATCCTGTGACACGCATATCTCCCACTAAGAAGATCTTTGCGGCCTTTTTAGGGATTCACTTTATGCTACAGCTTGCCTTTCCATTGCGCAGTCATTTACTTTCAGACAATGTCTTCTGGGACGAGGCGGGCTACCGATTCTCTTGGAGAGTGATGCTCATGGAGAAGGCCGGATACGTGAGTTTTACGATCGAAGACGGCTCCTCTGGAAAGCGGATGATTGTTGAACCGTCTGATTACCTCACCCAGTTGCAGGAAATTCAGATGAGCACACAGCCTGACATGATTCTGCAATTTGTGCAATTACTCGAAAAAGAACTCAAGTTTAAAGGTGTTTCGGCTCCAAAGATCTTTGCTGACAGTTACGTCACGCTGAATGGGTCAGGAAGCAAGCGTTTTGTTGATCCTACTATTGACCTAACAACCATTTCCCAGAGCACTCCACGCAGTAGTTGGCTGCTTCCAGAACACGCTCAATATATTACAAAGTGAGTTGGTTCCGTCTACATATCGCCCTCATTGGAACTTTACTCTCCCTATCGTCTTTTGCGAATGATAAGCTAGACCTTAGCTTGCATGTTGTAGATGAACTCACGAACGAACCACTTTCCATGGCTTCAGTCCTGGTTAATTACGTTCAGGGATTTGTTACTGACGAATTTGGAAGTGTGCGCATTCCTGCTCAGAAGGGCACTACCTTCTTGCAGATCAGCTATGTTGGCTACATTCGAATAGACACCTTAATAAGCGCGAACCAAAGCCAGTCCTTGACTTTTAAAATGAAACTTCTGCAGCTGGGAACGGCTGAGATCATTGGGGATCAAGGTCCTTTCAACCGCATACCGAATGTAAGCGTAGACAACTTCACGGTTTATGCAGGTAAAAAAGCCGACATTATTCGTCCGTCTGATATTTCTGTAAGCGGCGCCACAAGCACAGCAAGGCAAATTTTCGCCCAGGTAGCTGGCCTCAATATTTTCGAAAGCAATGACGGTGGATTGCAGTTAAGCATCGGTGGTAGAGGTCTCAATCCGAACCGAACAGCCAACTTCAATACCCGCCAGAATGGGTATGACATTTCAGCTGATCCCTTAGGCTACCCTGAAAGCTACTACGCCCCACCCATGCAGGCGGTGGAAAAAATTGAATTGATTAGAGGTGCAGCAAGCCTTCAGTTCGGACCACAGTTTGGTGGCATGTTGAACTTCGACCTTATTGATCCTTCCAAACTAAAGATCGGAGTGATCTCTGAGCAATCAGTGGCTTCATTCGGTCTCTTTTCTAGTTTCAACGCCGTAGGAGGTACCATAAAGAAAACCAACTACTTGGCGTATTACCAGCGCAAAACGGGCGATGGCTGGCGAGCGAACAGTTCCTTTGAAGCAAATAACATGCATTTTTCTGTGGGACGAAAGATTTCAGGGAATGGCCAAGTGAACCTTGAGTGGACCTATTATGATTATGTAGCACAGCAGGCAGGCGGATTAACAGATGTTCAATTCGAACGCGATCCGTCACAATCAATAAGAGAACGCAATTGGTTCAAAGTACGCTGGAATCTACTAGCGATGCCTTATGAACAAAACTTGAATCAACGCACTCGGGTTCAAATCAAGCCCTTTATGTTGATTGCATCCAGAGATGCCCTTGGATTTCTAGGGCGCATCTCTCGTGCAGATCCGATGCAAGAACGTGACCTCATCAGCGGAACCTTCAACAACTGGGGTGTGGAAGGAAGGGTTCGCCACAACTACATGATTGGGTCAGAACTTGCCACCTTGGTCATTGGCGGGAGGTACTTCGATGGAAATACACAAAGTATTCAAGGATTGGCCAATGCAGAAAGCGGACCTGACTTTGCCTTTGTAAGCTCTGACGCTTTCAACGGTTCAGACTACCAGTTCAACAATCGGAATACCGCCTTCTTCGCTGAACAGGTTTTCCGTTTTAAGGATAAATGGACCGTCACCCCGGGCCTTCGCTATGAACACATTTTCACTTCTTCAGATGGCAATTATACAGAAGTCCTTCGTGATGGCGCAGGCAACATTCTTCCGTCCTATCCCCGCACCTACTTTGAATCAGATACGCGCTCACGGAACATTCTGCTGGCAGGTATAGGTGTTGCTAGAAAGTTCAAGAACCGACGTGAAGTCTACGTCAATGTTTCAAAGAACTACAGAGGCATCAACTTCAGCGACATTCGCATTGTGAATCCAAATCAAGTTGTAGATCCCAACATTAAAGATGAACGCGGTTATACGGCAGACCTTGGATTTAGAGGAGTCATCAGCAATTGGATGAGTCTAGATGCTTCGGCCTTCTTCCTTGCCTACGAAGATAAAATTGGCAATTCACTAGAATCTATTTTCGTCAGTCCTACCTTAGGCAATCAGCTCGCTCAAGTGCGAAAGAATATTTCTAACGCTTACACCGCTGGAATAGAATTCACTTCAGAAATAGACCTTTTACCCGCATTAGGACGGAAGTCTAAAAACCAAGTACGCTGGTTTACAAATGTTGCACATATTCGCTCTGAATACGTTGCGCCCGAAGACCCTTCTATTGATGGAAACGCAGTAGAATATGTTCCTGAATGGAATGTAAAAACAGGACTCAACGTGAAATGGAAGAGTTTCAGCTTTTCATACCAATTCAGTTTAATCACAGAGCAGTTCACAGATGCTTCCAACGCCCCTGAGAAGAGAGATCCCAATGCAGTTGTAGGTGCCATTCCAGCCTATTCGATCCAGGATTTCAGCATGGGTTACAAAAGGGCGAAATGGTCTCTCAATGTCGGAATGGACAATTTTCTAGACACCTCCTACTTTACGAGGCGCGCTTCTGGGTATCCCGGTCCGGGAATCATTCCTGCTGACCCAAGAAACCTCTGGGTAAGTCTGAAATTGGACATCTGGTAGCTAAGAAATCACAATTCCAGACCAACAGCATTAAATTCGTGATAAAGTCCACAATTCGTGGTACTAAATTTGTGTTCTCTTAGATAAGAAGAAAACTATGAAATACATTTTGATCCTTTTCGCGCTAGCATTGACAACGTCTCTCTCAGCGCAAATTACAATAGACCGTTATGAAATTGAGTTGGAAGGCAACATAGACCAGTTGGATGAAGTGGCTGCATTGACCGCCCAGAGTACTTGTGGCGAAGTTACTGTGGAGGTAAAAGAAGCTGTATTCAGTGGTGGTTGTTTGGGTAACCTTGTGCGCACATATGTCTTTTCTGACGAATGCGGCAATGTAGCGAGAGCCGAGCAATACATTAAGCTAAAAGACACTACACCTCCAGTAATTGAAGAAGTAACAGCCAACTTAACAGCGAGCTCAGAAGAAAACCTTCCTGAGGCACCTACTGTTCAGGCGAATGACAACAGCGGAAAGCCCGTTAAAGTTTCGCTCTCTGAGAAACGCATGGGCGAAGAAATAATTCGTGTATGGACGGCTGAAGACCAATGCGGCAATACGTCTATCGTAAAACAAACCATTAAACTCACAGATATCTAATTGAAGCGTAACCTTTTACAACTTCTATCAGTAAAATAAGGCGAACCCTATAAGATTATTCGCCCTATGAAAAATCTGATCGTAAGTATTGAAAAATTACCACAACCGGTATTACATGCTTTGAACTCAGCTTATCCTTACGGATATGACCACAAAGTCTTTGAATTTGAACATCCCGCAAAGGATGAAGTTTATACTGCTATTCGCTTTTCAATTGGCGACATGAATTATGTCATTAAGTTGGAAAAGCGAGAGAAAAACATTGACCGATGGTTTGACATCGATTAATAACCATGATTTCCTTTAAAATTAAAAGGTGCACGAGAGTGTGCCTTTTTTCATGTCGTGACGCGCCATAGGAGAAGTGTGCCTTCCGCAATCATTTTACCATTTGGAAACAGTCGCTTTCACACTTTCCAATACCTTTGGAGCAAAATCTGCTCTATGCGCTTATTCCTTGCCCTTTGCACCTTACTCGTTTGTTTCTCTTCTTCGGCCCAATTGGCTTCAGGTCCAATGATCGGACATACTGATCTTCGGACGGTCTATGTATGGATGCAAACAGAGGTAGAAACAACTGTGCACCTGGAATTCTGGCCCATTGCCCACAAAGATTCAGTAATGACCTCTGAACCGGTGTTAGCGCAGAATGCACATGCGCGCACTGCAACACTTATTGCTACTGGCCTTGAGCCAGGAAGAACCTATGCCTTCGCTGTTATTGAAGGCACTGGCACTCGAAATGAAGGAGCCAATTTCCAGTTCACTACGCAGCCATTGTGGCAATACAGAACTGACCCGCCTGAGTTCACCATTGCCAGCGGAAGTTGCGCATACACCAACGACCCCAAGTATGATCGTCCTGGAAAGGGATACGGAGATCAAAATCAAATTTTCGAAACCATCTCAGGCATGCATCCTGACATGATGCTGTGGCTTGGTGACAATGTTTACCTCCGCGAAGTAGACTTGCAGAGTAAATCAGGATTTCAATACCGCTACTCCCACTTCCGCTCCCTGCCAGAACTGCAACAGCTCATGGTTGAATGTCCGCACTATGCCATTTGGGACGACCACGATTTTGGTCCGAACGATTCTGACCGCAGCTTCATCCACAGCGATTGGTCTCAAGAGGTTTTTGAAGAATTCTGGGCGAATCCGTCTTACGGCTTGCCAGGAGAACGCGGCATCACCAGTCAGTTCAGGTACATGGACATTGATTTTTTCTTGATGGACAACCGCATGTTTCGCACGAACTATGCATTGGAAACTGTTGATGCTCAAGTTTGGGGGAAGGCACAAGAAGACTGGCTGATTGAAGCGTTGAAATACAGCAAAGCCCCTTTCAAGATTGTAGCCACCGGCGGACAGTTTTTGAGCGATGCGAAGTTGTATGAGAACCACGCCCAATATGAAGTAGAACGCCAACGTGTCTTAGACCGCATTGAAGCAGAGGGTATCAAAAACGTGGTATTCCTTACTGGAGATAGGCACCACACAGAGCTCACTCAGATGAACTTAGACGGTGATAATCCAATTTATGACCTCACTATTTCGCCCCTCACCTCTACATCCTATGACCATTCAAAAGAGCCAAACACCCATCGGGTAGACGGAACTGTTGTAGGAGAGCGCAATTTTGCACTGCTCACTTTTTCAGGAGAACGAAAAGAAAGAGCGATGACCATCCGCATTCACGCAAATGACGGAGATTTGTTGTGGGAAAAGAAGATTGAGAGTCAGAAATAGGGGTTCTTTCGGAAATTAAGACAACTTAGATGTAACAATTAATAAATGATTCTTCTCTTAGAAATATGCGTCTCGATTCTCTTCTTTTTTTTGAACCAGAGAACGATAACTTGGGACAGTAAGCGCTTGCTATTGATTCAACTTTTGATTTTCGTTATTCTCACTTCATTGTTAATTCTTGTGTTATTCCTTTCTCTTGAGGTGTTGTTTTTTGTTATTCTCTTAGCTTTTATTCCCAGCTCAACCTTGCTGCTTTTGTCTGGGGGTAAGTGTTTTATGAGCTAGGTGTTTTCGAATGTAGATTCAATGTTTCGATACACCATTTCGAATTCCGATTTCCACATTCTCAATTCCCCTTATCACCTGACTATTATATAGGAATAAGTTTAGCCCTTTCCCCACGGCAAAGCTCCGAATCAAAGCAACACCCCCGACAACAACTTTGTAGGCGTAGCAAAGAACTTTGTAGATGTTGATTTTCGATTCGATTTACCATTTCGATTTTGGATACCCTCGATTCACCGTTTCGATTTTCGGTTTAGGTTTCCATTTTCGGTTCCCGCTTCCCCTTATCACCTGACTATTATATAGGAATAAGTTTAGCCCTTTCCCCACGGCAAAGCTCCGAACCAAAGCAACGCCCCCGACAACAACTTTGTAGGCGTAGCAAAGAACTTTGTAGATGTTGATTTCGGTTTTCGCCATTCGAAATCAAAATGGTAATTTCGGTATCCATGAAAATGATTCGCCTAATCCTTCGCAAATTGCTTCACGCATTTGCCTTTGTTTTCTTAACGGCCCTAACGCAGATTGGCGGCATCGCCTTTCTCGTTTCGCTCTATTTGAGACGAAGGAAGGGTTTTACGAAGGGGAAAACAGCCTTGGCATTCATTGCCGTGTATTTGATTCTTTCAATCATTGTGGCGCCGCTCTGTGCTCCGCTTTTTGGACGGAAAGCACTTCCTTGGTTTGGTGATGTTCGTCCGCTCAACGTGATGACCTGCATCTTGAACCGACATTACGTAAATCCAGAATTGCACAATCAACTCCTTCGCGCGGAAGCGCAAATGCAAAAGACATTTCCTGAAAGTAAACTTCAGTATTTGGATGCTTGTTTCCCTTTTGTAAACGGATTTCCGCTGCTTCCTCATTTAAGCCACAATGACGGAAGAAAGATAGACCTGGCATACTATTACATGGATGCCGAGACCAACAAACCGGGTTCTGATGCCCCATCAATTATCGGCTATGGAGTCTATGAAACACCGCGGGAGGATGAGCCCAACACACCAGAAAAATGCGAAGAAAAGGGAAGCTGGTGGTATTCTGCTGTTGGGTGGATTGTTCCGCAGTGGAACAAAGAGAAGTACAAAGTCAACAAAGTCCAAACACGCATGCTCATCCAGTTTTTGGCCGAAGATGACCTAACCGAAAAGCTCTTCATTGAACCTCATCTCAAATACCGATGGAACTTGGCGCGTTTTGAAAAAGTGCGGTTTCATGGGTGCCATGCTGTGCGGCATGATGACCACATCCACACGCAGGTTAGGAATAAGTAACCATTTCCAACAGCCACTGCGTCGCGCCTGTAAGGAAAAGGAACTAAACCCTCTTAAGAATTAATTGTACTCAATGTAGTTTACTTCCAACATGAAAGTAGCAGTTCGTTCAGAATCTGTAGCAAATCCAATGCGTTGAATTTTTGCCTGCTGCGCTTTAGACAACGTCTTCCCTGTTGGCTTTCCTTGGTCAAACTGTTGTAGGTCCTCAAAATTAATTTCTACGGTGCTCCATTCGTTCAAGGTGTTGGGAAGTGCCAATTGGTAATGCGCATCATTTGCACTGCCAGTTGTCTCCAAGGTAAAAACAAAAGGTAATCCCTGTGATCTGTATTGCACCTTCAATTTTGAGAACGTTTCTAAGTCTTGAGGTTGGAATGGACTGCGTACAGAAGCGAAACCTTTTCCATCTGTCAAAACAACTTTCCCTTCAAACATAAGTCCGTCTGGCGCTAAACCTAAAAAACCCTGAGACTTCCCTCCAGATTCAGTGTCGTTCATCACCATCCAATCTTGTCCGTCTGCATCCTTCCCAAAATCAACTCTTCCGCTCACTGCGGTCATGGCCACAGCCAAAGCACATACTAGAAATAACTTCACGTTTAATTGTATTTAAGTTCCCGATGCTTAAGGGCATCGCTTTTGTTATAAAAAAACGCAGACCTTTAAAGTAAAATCTGCAAAGTCTAAATTACCGAATTATTTTAGCATTGTATCAACACTTCATTGGAATCGCTTATGCGCCTCTTACTCTTGTTCGTTATTTGTTCTTTACTCGCCTTCGCACAAGAGGAAGAAATGCCCTTTGCTCAAGAGGAACTGCTCTTAAAAAGCGACCTCATTGTTCTGGCGAAAACACGTTCAGATCAAGGTAAGACCTTTAAGGTGATTCAGGATAAACGTTTCATGCTGGTCAGCCCCGAAAACAATCTGCCATTAGAACCCATTGTAGATAAAGCGATTGATGAAATTCTAGATACCAAACCCGTTCCGAATCTAGGTCTCAATGGACTGATCATGAAGGTCTCAGAAAAAGCCACCGCTTATCTGTATTCACTCGGAATCTTCTTTGAGGGAACAATTTATGTCGAACGCATCATTGAGAAGGACAGTTCCGTTTCCTTCGCCAAAACGAAAAAAGGCATTATAAAACACTTAGACGTTAAAGGCGAAGAGTTCCTTTTAGAATCCAAGTGGAATCAGGGTTTAGATAGAGCAAGGCAAACGAAAATGTGTAGTAAATTATTCCCAATCAAATTAGGTTAAACCAAACGCAAAATGAAAATCATCACCTCCTTCCTTTTATGTCTTTTTAGTATCACGGCCTTTTCCCAGGAGAACATACGCCTGGTTTGGGTTGTGACTTCCAACTACACTTTCGAGGGAGATTGCGAAAAGCGCTATTTGCTAGCAGACAATGTCTCTTTGCGCGATGCACCATCAACGGATGGCAAAGTAATAGCTTCCTTACCCATCGGAGCTGAATTGGTTTTGTACGAAGCGAGCCAAGAGATGTATGTCTCCTCCGGCATTGAAAGTCAATGGTACAAGACCAAGCACAATGGAAAAGAAGGCTGGATCTGGGGAGGATTATTGGCCAGTTATAGCTTCGGCAGCAATGCTGATCCATCTGTCAAATTCCTTGGCGGTATTGCTCGGACGACGTTCGATGTAGAATGGGGTTATGATAAAAGGGTTTATCAGATAAGAGCTGTACGTGATGGCAAAGAGTTAGACCGCATAGACTTGCTCACCTTTGGACTAACATTTTCACAGCTCAGCAACATTGGCAATAGAGGGATTGATGTAGATGACATTCTTTACCTCCATGTACCGTGCGACGAGGGTTGTGGTTGTTCTACAGGTGACATCGTTGTGTTCTGGAATGAAGGTAAATTCAACCATGTAGCAGATCTTATTAGCACTGCAGACGCTGACTACAGCACCAATGTTGGTTTCATCTTCCCATCAGAGATGGAAGGAAAAGAGGGGTACATCATCAAACGCCTAAATGATTATGACGACCCGGAAGAGCTCTACGAAAGAGGATTCATCTTACGCTACATAGAAGATTCATATTGGATTTGGGACGGAACCAAGTTGGTCGATAGCGGATTACCAGTTGACAGAGAGGAGGCTGAGGTGGAAGTCGGATATTGATTTTAACTGCACCATTTGAACGTTTTTGAGTCCTCCAAAAAGGGCTTCTGACATTCCATTTCGGGACTCTTTTGCGCTGATCTGGGGCGAAAGTTGAAATCCCCAGTATCTTCGCATCATTCGCATTCAGGCGAAACGACCGCTATCTCCTTCAAAATCAGTCGTTATCAACAATTACAAATGACCTCTTTCACACACTAAAAGACGTACAACCTTCTGTTTTTCAAATACTTAAATCTACTCACAATCCCGTTGGCATGTTAATTACGTACAAATTTTAAAAATAACTGTTGAAAAAGTCTAGTGGGTGCTTAATAGCGCTACATTTGTTTCATAATTTTTTAAGTTAGTACAATGAATAAAGGAACAGTAAAGTTCTTCAATGAGTCTAAAGGATTTGGATTCATCGTAGAAGAAGGTTCGAACAAAGAACACTTCGTGCACATCTCAGGATTAATCGACGAAATTCGCGAAGGCGATTCAGTTGAGTTTGAACTGAAAGAAGGAAAAAAAGGAATGAACGCTGTAAGCGTTAAAGTGGTATAATTTCCACACATAAAACTTTTTTACCAAGAGCCTATTCCGAAAGGGGTAGGCTTTTTTGGTGTGTTCTATTTTTCTGACTTCCTCAAACGATATGCTTCTCCACTCCCGCCGTAGGCGCCATTGATGGCCAGACCTAAAGGGCTGACCCTACAATGTTTTTCTTACAATGCGTTCCCTACAATGTTTTTCTTACAATGCGTTCCCTACAATGTTTTTCTTACAATGCGTTCCCTACAATGTGTTCCTTACAATGCGTTCCCTACAATGTGTTCCTTACAATGCGTTCCCTACAATGTGTTCCTTACAATGCCACTCTTATTGTTATGGACAACAGGAAACCTCGTGATCATAGAGTAACCTTAATTCAAGGACACAAAAAAAGCACCCCGAAGGGTGCCTCTAAAAACTTATATTCTAGAACTCCGAAGAGTATTCTATTCTATTACTTCGTTACAACTACTTGCAACGCATCTTTGAAACCTCCAACCTGAACACTTACTGTGTAATTTCCGGCTGAAAGATCGTGATCAATAACTACACGGTTTCCACCGATAACAGATCCATCAGACAACTCTTGTGAAAGAACAATCTTTCCGCTTCCGTCAAAAATTTCAACAATTAGGTTGTCAGCTTTTAAGTTAAGCTCCTGAGAAAACTGAAGGTTGAACTGTCCTTCCCAAACTGGGTTAGGGAAAATCTGAACCTCAGCATCGTTTTGAACTCCGGTAAGAGCACTTGCGTGAATTGTGTTGCCGTTGTCATCTGCAAATTGACATGTTCCGTCATTGTAGTTGGCAGCGATGTTGTAGTTCGTTGCATCTAAATCAGTACACCCAAACACTTTTGCATCATTCGTAGAGAAGGTAACTCCTCGCTCCTGCCATGTCTGTCCGTCTTCTTTCCATCCTTGGAAATTCAACACGCCTGTAGCTTCACCATCAGTAGTGAGTTGCAACAAGAGTACCTTATTCCCTGCATCAGCAATTGTTCTTACATCAGTAGGAATCAAAAACCAAGCTCCATCTACAATAGAGAATCCTTGACCTTGTGCAAAGCCATCGAACTCAGCTCCTACAGACCATAGGTTATTGTTCTGGTTGTCTTCAGCTCCAATGGTTACCCAAGAATCATAAGCCAACTCTGGAACAGTAGCAACAATGCCCGGATTGATATCTAGCGTAGAATAGTTTCCATAAGGGTGTTGATAGAACGCTCCTGTAGTCTCTATCGATATTTGATCTTGCGTATCAGCGAATACAGCGTGAAGAGAATAATCAGCAGATGGCATAATGGCGTATACACGGTATGTATTGCCCGGGACAATCCCTCCATTATCTACTGCTTCAACTACTACTTCAACATCTGCAGCTTGCATTGAGAACATCATTGCTCCTGCTGCGATAAAAGTGGCAAATTTTTTCATTGGTTGAGGTTTATTGGTTTTTGCTTATTATACTGAGATTCGGTAAGAATAGTTTCTTCTAATTTATCAGTTGTCACGTAAAGATAGAACATTAGCTTAAGATTTCCAAGTACTTACCTTATTCAGCACATCGATTTTTAACTGCATTAATCTGTCTACAAGGTGCATTCTTTTGTCCTAATGAATCCATTACAATGAGTGTTCGGCATGGTTGGATGATGGAATGGATTGTTTCGAACTTAATTCGGAACAAAAACTTTGCGGTACATTCACGTTCATGAAAAGTAGCACAAAACTCCTCCTTCTTTTTTTCGCCCTGAATGGTTCTGCTTGTAATTTGGTCTCAACCGACATCGAACCTGATTTCGATTTAAAGGCCGCCCAACGTGATACCCTTGAATCTGCATTGACGGCTGATGAATCAAATACCACCTTCAATGCAGATCCTGATACATTGCGTTATTTGGCTTTAGGAGACAGCTATACCATCGGACAAAGTGTTGACCCGTTGCTGCGCTGGCCCGTGCAGTTGCAAACGCAATTGAATGCCAATACTGCTGAGTTCTTTGTTCAATATCCAGACCTCATTGCGCAAACAGGCTGGACCACAACCAACCTTTCAAATGCAATGGATGAGGCAAGTGTAGATGAGTTGGAATACGACATCGTTTCTTTACTTATAGGCGTGAACAATCAATACCAAGGACTTTCTCTATCTGAGTATGAAGCCGAGTATACCTTATTGTTGGAAAGAGCCATTTCCATTGCAGGTGGGAATCCAGAAAAAGTATTCGTAGTTAGCATCCCTGACTATGGCTACACCCCTTTCGGTGAGCCCAACCAAGCAGGTATTTCATCTGAATTAATTCAGTTCAATGCGAGTTGTCAAACCCTGACTGAAGCAGCAAATGTAAATTGGTACAACATCACTCCCATCTCACAGCTATGGCCAGATTTTGCAGATTTAGTAGCCTCAGATAACCTTCACCCTTCTGGCTATCAATATGAATTATGGGTAGACTCCTTTTGGGAGGCAGTGATGGAACAACTGAGTAATGAATAGCCATGAAATTCGTCTTAAATAGATACGGGTGCAAAAGCTTTCACCCTTGCACCCCATCATTGAAACCAACTAATCATATTCTGGTAAACAAAAAATCCTAGCGCATAACCAATCCACGGTCTGCCTTGATTCGATTGTCTCCTGCGGCAGTAAATACATACATGCCTGGATTCAAATTCGATTTAGAATAGTGCAGCTTATACACTGCCCCCTCTATTACGTTCCACTCTTTTACCAGATCAATTAAGTTTCCTGAAATATCAAAAAGTTCAATGCGCGCCGTTCCTGTGAAATCAGGTTCGAATGCCACCGTGAAGAACTCAGTTCCATCTGTTGCAACAGAGAAATCAAATCCGGGATCTTCAGGGAAAATAATCAAGTTATCATCTGAATTCACTTCATTCGTCACCGAAATTACTTGCACATAAACCGTGCTGTTTCCAGCGCAATCAATGGCTGTCCATGTGCGAATGATTTCATGTTCTGGACAACAATCGTTCTCTGTGAAAACATCACCGTGTCCTGATACCGGCTCACCATTGAGCAGTCCTTCAAAGAAGAACCATCCACCCAATCCGTCACCTGCACTGTGATTGTTGGCATTCATACCTAACTGGAACCCAAATGTGGTGTCAGCTGGAGCATGTGTTAAATTCAACAGACTGCCTTCAAAAGCATCCAGTCCGATCAATTCACTTGTTGCGCCATTCAATACATAGTACATCCAATCTTGATAGAAATCAGCACCAATCCCAAGGTCGTCTTTGTAATCTCTACCAAGCGCTGACCATTCATCCCACGTGCGTTCTTCGCCCAATCTAACATTAAGCATCCAACTGAAGTTCGCATTGAGTGTGTTGAATACTTGTCCGGTTAAAACCAACTCACCTGTCACAGGATCTGCAACCAATGAGCCACCATCTGGCCCGTACACATAATCACTCCCAATCCCATCTATTCCCGGCAACCACAGCGCAATTGAACCACTGAGACCACTGGAGTTATCAATGTAGCAACCCTCATCTGTCTCATCAGCGAAGATGATCTCTTCTGTAAATTCAACAGTCACATTTTCGCCACATCCATCATAAGCTTCTACAATTGGAATAGCAGGAATATCTTCACAGTCAACCGTTTCATTCTCAGGAACGTTTGTTAAAATTGGAGCAATGTCATCAATCACTTCAATATTTTGCGTGAAGGTTGTTGTTTGTCCGCAAGCGTCCGAAATGGTCCACACACGAAGAATGCTGTATTCTGTCTCACATGCTGTTGGCGTAATAATTTCTTCCATTTCGGAGTTCGTCACACCACACGCATCATAGAACGGGAGCATCACCATTGCAGGAACTTCAAGGCAATTGATGGTCAAATCTGCGGCTACTTCGGTGAAAATCGGCGCTGCATTGTCTATCAATTCAATGGTCTGCGTTCTTGAAATAGTGTTTCCACATAAATCAATCGCTGTCCAGATTCGCTCAAGAACTTGGCCGCAAGGAAGGTCTGTTAAGTGCTCTTCCACAAACAAATATAGATCAGAACAGTTGTCTTCCGCAGTAGGCATTTCAGGTGCTCCAAGCTCATCACACGAAATGGTTAGGTCTTCTGGGAACGAAACGAATTCCGGAGCAATCTCATCTATTACGAAGATTTGCTGAAGGGCAATGCGCTCATTTCCACAGGCATCTGTTGCAATGAAGGTGCGTCTGATCTCATACGGACAGCCTCCTTCAATGAGTTCTTCAACCACGGTAACAACCACATTTAGATCACAGGCATCTAGCGCCGTTGGCATCTGAATCTCTGGAATGTTATCGCAGGTTGTCTCTAAGTTAGTTGGCACATTTACCAAGACAGGAGCTGTCATGTCGGTTTGTGTAATTACTTGGATCACGGTAGTCTGATTTCCACAGGCATCTGTTGCGCTCCAAATACGGCGATAGATCGTAGCACATTCAACCTCTTCAATCAATTGTGCATAGTTGACCGCTACGTCTTCATCACAATTGTCAATGGCTCCAACAAACGCTGGTTCTGGCAATGCATCAGTGCATTCAATGGTTACATCTTCTGGAACACCTAACAATGAAGGTCCTGTTCCATCTTGAACGTAGATCAATTGCGTCAGTGCCATAATGTTGTTACATGGGTCTTCAGCAAAATAAGTTCTGCTGATAATGTAACTGCACCCTTCTCCAATGTTTGAATCAATATACGTAACAGGAACTTCTCCTGAACAAGCATCAAATGCTACGGCGTTGTTGGGGTCAGGAATTTGATCACAACTGACATACGTATTCTGCCCCACTCCAGAAATAACGGGAGCAGTTGTATCTACTACATGCAGCAAAACCATTTCTGATGCTGAATGTCCGCACAAATCAGTTGCAGTATAGGTTCGCTCAACATCAAAAGAACATCCTGAACCAAGCGACAAGTCTACAAAAGTGATGGTCACTATGTTGTCACAATCATCTGAAACCACAGGGTAAGGCAAGCCATTTAGCATGCCGCATTCAACGGTCATTTCAGCAGGTGTATCAACAAAAACAGGGGCTTCAGTATCTTCTACGGTAATGGACTGAGATGAAATAGTTGTGTTTCCACAATCATCTGAAGCAATCCAAGTACGAATAATAGTGTACGAACATCCTGCACCTATAATGCTTTCATTTACGGTCAAGGCCACATCTTCATCGCAGTTATCACTCACCTCTGGTTCTGGCATTTCAGGAATACTGTTGCAATCTACGTTTACGTTGTCTGGAACGCCCAGTAGCAATGGTGGCTCTGTATCTTCAACAAATACTATTTGGACGAATTCAGTTGCGTTTCCACAAGCGTCTATTGCTGTCCATGTGCGGTAGATGTTCGGGCAACCTCCCGCATCGAATGATTCATCGTAATTCATAGAAACCGCACTGCAATTATCAGAAGCGGTCAAAACGGGCGCTTCAGGAATTGTTCCGCATGCAGCCGTGATGTCTTCTGGTGTGAAATCAAACACGGGTGCTGTGGCGTCAGAAACAATCACACTTTGATTTACAATCGCTTGGTTTCCACACGCATCTGTTGCTGTCCATGTGCGAATTAACGTATAGTCTGACTGACAGTCACTTTCAACAATCAATTCAGTGTACGCAAGGTCAACTTCATTGGCGCAGTTATCAGTGATCTCCACTTCTGGAATCACCGGAAGCGCCTCAGAACAATCAATCTCAACGGGAGTGAAATCACCTTCAATCACGGGTGCATCTTGATCTGTGAACGAAACCGTTTGTGTTGCCGTTGAGGTATTTCCACAGGCATCAGTGGCCGTCCAAACACGTGTTACAACGTTGCCGCAATCTCCTTCAGACCAAGTCTGCTCAAGAGTTACATCAACATCAGAACATGCATCTTCAGCAAGTGCCTGGTCTGTAGGTGTTGTTCCCACGCATGAAAGCACGAGGTCTTCTGGTACGAACATAAATTCTGGTCCAGATTCATCAACAATGGAAATGGTCTGTTGGAATACACTTTCATTTCCACACGCATCTGAACCTACCCAAGTTCTGAGCAGTTGCTGGTTGCATCCATTTGGATCTCCAGAAAGCAACTCGTCGGTATACGTTAATTGCACTGCAAATTGACAGTCATCTTCAACGGTCACCAATTCAGCAACCTGAAGGTCAGCGCATTCAATGGTAATAGATGGAACTCCTGAAACAAATGGAGCTATCTCATCTACTAATACGAGTGTTTGCTCTGCAATGGACTCATTACCGCATAAATCTGTGGCAGTCCAGGTGCGACTGATTGTAATTGTGCAGGCATCAGTGGTAATGAGTTCCTCCATGAATACAGGCACGAAATCATCACAGTTATCAACTGCCGTCACAACTGGAGCATCTTCTAAATCTGAGCAATAAGCTTCACCACTCACAGGAATTCCAACAAGCGTTGGGCTTTCAGTATCAATGAAGGTTACCAGCTGTTGAGCGGTGTTTGAATTACCACAGTTGTCAGTGGCTGTCCATGTTCTTTGAATTTGCACGCATGATTCAGGGGCTTCAATGATTACTTCGTCATAAACAACTTCAAAAGAACTGCATTGATCTTGAATAACGGGCTCACCAAGTGGTTCCGTTGCCCCGCACTCCAACACTAAATCTTCTGGAACCGAAACAAATTCCGGAGCTTCTGAATCTGTCACTGTCACTGTTTGGCTAACAAGGGTTGTGTTTCCACACACATCGAAAGCTTCCCAAGTGCGCACTAGAAGGTATTCACATCCTTCGCCCACCTGCTCTTCACTTGAATTGATGCCCAGCACAAGGCCGCAAGCATCAATAAATTGAATTTCACTGATAGAAGGAATTGATGAACAATCTGCCGTTATATCAGCTGGTAAGCTAACAGCCTCTGGTCCGTCATTGTCATTTAGAAATACTTGGTGTGAAACAGAACTCGCGTTTCCACAGCCATCAGTGGCAGTCCATGATCTTACAATCAAGAAGCCACATTCAATTGGGGTTGACTCTTCTGTTTCGGTCACTGTAAAAGCACTGCAATTATCAGAAACTTCAGGTACGAAGTCAGGAATTTCCTCGCCGCAATTGAGGACTAAATCAACGGGGTCATTCAGAAACAGAGGTGCTTCAGTATCAATCACCGTGATGTACTGAACATGCGTGGTTTCATTTCCACAGGCATCAATCAACGTATAAGTTCGTTGAATGGTTGGGAAACAGGTTCCTGAGAATTCCTGGTCAGTAATGATCACTTCTACATTTTCAGTAAAACAACCGTCATTGAATTCAATGAATGGTTCAGGAATGGAACCACAATCAACCGTCAGGTCTTCTGGAAACAATGTAATAACAGGTGCCTCAGTGTCAATGATCGTAATGGTTTCAGTAATTGTTGCTACGTTTCCGCAGGCATCAGTGGCGGTTATGGTCACTGCAAAGGCTGCGGCGCAATCAGCTGTTCCAGGACAATCAAGGAATCCGTTGTTTTGGGTGCCATCAACATAGTTTTCATTGAATGCGCTCAGTACTTCGTTCAATTGGCTGGCAGAATAAGTTGAGTTACATCCCCCAATAAATTGATTGGCTTCTGCAACTACTTCTGCAACGGAAAACCCAGCGAAATCACCAGATTGAACAATCATCCCGGCCAAACTTTGATCTGATTCGCCAAAAGAAGGAATGGCAGCATCAAGACCAAGACTAAGGGTAATGGCCATTAATTGTCCGGCAAGCACATTATTATATGTTCCACCAGGATCAACCATGTTTCCCTCTGGTAGAGCAGATGGAGAAGAGCCACTGGGTAAAAATGCCTGAACGGCAGCAGCCGAAGTGAGCGTTAAAGAATTATCGCATCCAATTGAAACGCCATTCGGAAATGCAGCCTCAAAATTGTTGGCTAAGTACATTCCGGGGTTGTTGCCATTTGGAGTGCTTCCCCAGCCTCCTTGAGTTTGGGTGCGCAATTGCTGATTGCAATCACCATCTCCACCTGCTGTAACAACTGATGTAGAAATTTCCACTACTGGATTCGCATCACAATTGTCTGTTACTACAATGTCTAAAGCAGCCAAATCACAGTCTTGTAACTCAGATGGAATTCCTGTAATAACCGGAGCATCAATATCCTGAAGCACAATGGTCTGAGTACAGTCAACCGCTTCTCCATTTTCATTGGTGGCGGTCCATGTGCGAATTATTTCTATTGGACAGTCAGAGCTAACAACTTCGTCAGAATAGGTAAGTGTATATGGATCTTCGCAGTAAATAGTGGGCGTTCCAGTGTAATCAGGATCAATTGAGGCATCCATGCAATCTAAATACACATCAATAGCGCAATTCATTACGGGCACTTCATCACATGAACCTTCAAGGTTGATGTCTCCGTTTCCGGCTACGTCATCTCCGTTGATGTTTCCTGTGTAATCAAACCAGCAAGACAATCCAGGCTCTTGGTTATGATCGTTAGCTGCTGTTCCTACTTGCAGTCCGTATTGGTAACTAGAGGGTTTGTGTGTGCAATTGAGCACACTTCCTTCGATGTCACCTGTTCCAATCAATACGTTTTCGTGGGCATCATCCATGATGAAGTAATCCCACGTTTGATAGAGGTCTCCTACAATTCCAGGAGCTCCTTTCCAGCTTCGCCCTAAATCAGACCATTCTTCCCAGTTCATTCGGTCTCTGAACCAAAAATCCATGTAGAAGCCTACGTTCGGATTCTCCATGTTCACACTGTGTCCGTACATGTGTGCTGTTCCGTCTGCGAAAACCTCGAACGTTCCACCATCTTCATCAAATTCATAAAGAATAGAGTTGATTCCTGGTAAATCTGGAATCCAAAGAGTCCGCTCGTCAGAACCAAATCCGTTGACATGGCAGATTTCATTCGCACACATTTCAGCTGTTGGTTCAGCACCTGGCTGATTGGCACCAGCCTCAAAATTCTGCTGAATCTCTGCTACAGTTAATGCTCGATCATAGGTTGCAACGAGTTTAAGCGTTCCTAACCACGGCCTATCTACATTAATTTCATTTGCTAAAGCAAGGTGATATCCTAAATTCCAATTGTCTAAATTCCCTGTTTTTGAGCCTGAAGCTTGAAGCGCGCCATCAAGGTAGATGGCATCATCTCCATTGGCCTTTCGAATGTAAACTACGTGTTGAAGATTTAAGGCGAAGGCATTTTGAGCAACAAGATTTGGAGTGCCATTTGAGCCTGTTGTACTTGTTCTGAACCTTCCAATGGCATCTTGGCCTTCTTGTCCCAACATAGTGTTGCGATTTGAGGCACCAGAAGAAATGGTCACAATTCTAGCTGGTCCAGATTGATCAATGCCATCAGCAATAATCCATGCTTCCAACGTTATTTCGCCAGAAGCTGCAACGCTCATGTTCAACTCATCAGCACCAGTTAAGGAACGAATCAGTGTAGGCGCGTTAATTTGCAGTCCTCCTTCAGGAAGCCACGTCACATTTGATTCTTGATGAATGCGAAGAATCAACGGAGAACCATTATTAGACACATCATGAACGAAGCCTCCACTGCCCTCTTGAAACGTATAAAGATTCAAAAGATCAGTTGATACACGATCCTGTGCTAGAGAAACTGTGCTCCCCAAGCAGATCAAAATAAGTAGGTATAAGTTCTTCATCAGCTTAAAGTCAGGTTAGTGATCTCATGCACTCGATGGAAGAATTGTTTTCAGATAATAGATGAAGTGGAATACTATGTTTTACGCTGATTTAGATGAAAAGGTTGTGATTGAAGAGAATTATTAGACCTCGATATCAGTTTAACCGCACAAAACAAGGCCTTTAATCGACGAATGACATACGTTTTAAGTGAAAACCATCCTTTAGGGTGGCAAATCCCTTGAATAAGTCTGTTACATTTGACCTGTTAATGTATTAGGCCTCAGCGCCTACTCTTGGGAACCTAATCTCTCATGGTTACCAGAAACTAGAGTCCTAAAGAGGTGATTAAAACGTTAATCACCTCTTTTTTTTCGCCCTAGATTTTAGAACACTCTTCCTTTATTAATCTGTGATTTGAATCAATGTCCCGGTTCCATTGATGTCTAAGTCAATCAAATCTGGGTTCCCTTTGTAGTAGGTATTCCCTTTGTTTGATAGCTTCGCGAAGAGGTATCCTGTGGAGTTAACAAGCATTTGATTTATGCTGCTATTGTTTGAATAAACGGCGCTTGATGAGAAATCAGTTGCATCAAAAACCCCTACTCCTTGGTGAAAAAGTCCAGCTGCGCGTGAACTCCCTTGCAGAATGAAATTCGCATACCCCGTATGGTTCATTACATTCAATGAATCTCCAACATACCGAATGAGCACATCTCCGAATCCCTGCCTGTTTTCAAAAGCAAACTGGTTTGTATAGAGCGTATCTACAAAGATCACATCTCCTTGTCCTCTGTAATCTATGGCCTCCAGTTGTGACGCATGAATGACCACTTTAAAGCGAACACCAAGGTTTCTCACCCAATTACAGGTAGTTTCATTGCGCAGGTTGAGAAATCTGCCATCTTGCTCTGTAACAATGCCATTCAATAAATATTCAGGCCCAAAGACTTCAATGGCTCCCTGGCTATCTGTCCGAATCTCCACATCAATCAAGCCCTCTATGTTGATTTCCCGGATGCTCCCTGAAAAAGAGCGCACTTCAACAGCATCAGGACCTGCTTGTTTAAAGCAATCTGGAGCAGATTCACTTTTACAGGCTGAACAACCAAGAACCACAGCAATTACTATAAAGTACGGGATGAGTTTTGTTTTCATTTGAAGAAGAAATTACTTCTTTTTGGCTGCTTCCCAATAGGCATCCATTTCCTCTAAGGTCATTTCTCCCATGACTTTTCCGTCTTTAGCACTTTCTGTTTCAAGGTATTGAAAACGCTTAATGAACTTTTTATTGGTGCGTTCTAAGGCATCATCTGGATTGATTCCTTTAAAGCGTGCGAAGTTGATGAGTGAGAACATCAGATCTCCGAACTCCTCTTCCATGTGCTCTGAATTGGTATCAGCCTCCACTTTAAACTCATTAAGCTCTTCATGGACTTTGTCCCAAACTTGATCTTCATGATCCCAATCAAACCCTACACCGCGGGCCTTATCTTGAATGCGGATGGCTTTCACCATTGAGGGCAATGTTCTTGGCACGCCTTCCAACACACTGGTCTTTCCTTCTTTCAGTTTGAGCTTTTCCCAATTGGCTTTCACTTCTTCTTCATCAGCCACTTCAACATCTCCGTAAATGTGCGGATGCCTGCTGATCAGTTTGTCAGAAATAAAATTCAAGCTGTCACCTATGTCGAAATGGTTGGTTTCGCTTCCAATCTTGGCATAGAATACCATGTGCAAAAGAAGGTCGCCAATCTCTTTCTTAACCTCGTCAATGTCATTGTCCATAATGGCATCAGTCAATTCATAGGTCTCTTCAATGGTTAAGTGCCGAAGCGATTCCATCGTTTGTTTTCTATCCCAAGGACATTTTTCTCTTAATTCATCCATGATGTTTAGGAGACGTTCAAAGGCCAAAAGTTTATCTTGCATGCTATTCATACTTCAAAGATACCATCTCATCGTGGCGAATTTCAGGGCATCCGTCAACAATCTTTCACTTTTTTCGAACCGAAACGTTCTACTGAGCATTGTGCTCTTGGTCTTTTGCTTCGCGAAGGAGGGCAATTCGCAATGGCATGAAGGTCTCTATGCAGAAGCACATGGAGGAATGATTGTACCCCATAGACCTGAACTAAAAGGCATTGTCAGTGGGCATTCGAAAGGGTTCGCCATTGGAAAAGAATGGGATGTAGATGGATCAGAAAGGTGGCATTACCACTACCATGCTCCCAAGTTCGGATTCGAGTTCTATGCAGCTGATTTGGGCAACCGCCAGCAGCTTGGCCGCCAACTTGCACTCTCTGCATTTACGCGGATTCCGCTAGGTAAAGTTAAGTTCAGAGATCATCTGTTCATTGCTGTGGGCGCTGGTTACTCAGATACGAAATGGAATCTTATAGATAACCAAAAAGCGATTGCCTTGGGCTCCAATTTCAATGTGGCCATTTCTGTGGCCTACTTGGTCTCGAAGGAAATAGGAAAGACCAATTTCTATGGGGGATTGCGCATGACGCATCTATCGAACAGTGCGGTGGTGATGCCTAATTTAGGGACGAATAACATGCTTGTAGTGTTGGGCATCAATTTAGACCAGGACAGAAAAAAAATGGAACCTGGAGTCTTCACATCGAATTTACCTCAAAGGCGCGAATGGCGTGTACAATACGCCGTTGGAATGAAGCAAATAACTCCTGCACTATCGCCTTTCTATCCCATACATACGCTGAGTGCTAGTTATACGAAGCGTACAACGTGGAACCTGGCTTACTTTGTTCGCTCTGATTTGTTTTACAATCCCTCGCTTCGCCCTATTATTGAACGCAATGAAGGACGAAGGCTAACGAATTCAGAATTGCTCCAACATGGAATTGGGATCGGGTACGCACAGATTTTTGGAAATACCCGTGCTGAGCTGATGATGGGGGTTTACACGGTCAATTCCAATTCCGCAGTAGGAATGTTTTACCACAGACTAGGGCTGAGACATCAACTCAAAAAAGTTCCTCACTTAGAGCTTACAGTAAACCTAATGACGCATTGGGCAAAGGCACACCACCCTGAAGTTGGAATGTCTTGGAGGTTTTAAGTATTAGGCCGCTTCATCTTGCTGACAGCGGTCTTGCGGACGGGCACCGCAGATGCTACAACCACCACCTTCTTCTTGAAACATAGGGTTGTTTGATGCGCAAGTTCCTGCAAATTGTCCGTTCTTCTTTACCAGAATTTTAATGGCAATTCCTGCGAATGCCAAAGCCAATAATCCGATTGTTAAAAGTATGAGTTTCATAGCTCAAAGATAGTCATCTTTCAATGGGTGAATGTCACGTATTCTTCAATTCTTCAATCTGCTTTTTCATGCCATCGGTCATCCAAGACTCAAAGGAGTCATTGTTGTCATAGATTAGGTAGACATCAAGACCGAGGTCGCCATGTTCATCTAGAAAGCGCTTTGTGTCTTCCACACCCATCACAAGGAAAGCAGTGGCATAGGCGTCAGCCAACATACAATTGCTGGCCATCACAGTTGCAGAAAGCAATGAATGCTGCACGGGATAACCTGTTCGAGGATCAATGGCATGCGAGTATTTCTTCCCGTTTTCCTCGAAGAACTTACGGTAACTTCCGCTGGTAGCAACTGCTTTGTTTCGAACATTAAGAATGGCTTGAAACGAACGTTCGATCTCATCTACTGGCCTATCAATTGCAATGCGCCAATCAGTTCCTTTTGAATTTACTCCTTTACACAGAAGCTCGCCACCCAACTCAATCATGTAATTCGAAATATTTTGCATTTCGAGGTATTCAGCAATTACATCTACCGAAAACCCTTGAGCGATGGCATTGAAATCTAACCCAACGCCCGCCTGTCCTTTTCGAATTTGAGTCTCTTGGTAGATGTATCCACTTTCAATCTCAATCATATCTATGTTAGAAGGTTGAATGCTCACTTTGGTCTTTTGCTCAGCAACTGCTTCAGGCGTCACATCCCCTTTATTCTTTAAGCCGAAGCCCCACAACTCTACCAATGGATACACTGTTGGATCAAATGCGCCATCTGTTTGTTGCCAGATCTCACGAGAGACATCAAAGAGTACTGAAAAGTATTTTGTTGAATCATAGAAGGCAAAAACCGTATCAGTGCGGTCATGTGCATTCATTCGATTGATCAATGAAGTTGGAACCCACGTTGAGAGGTCTTGATCAATGCCGTATAAGATAGAGTCTACGCCTACTTTAAATGAGGAATCATTCTCTAGGTAGCGAATGGTGTAGGTAGTCCCCTGAGCTTCTCCTTGAATGACTGTTTCTTGAAAAACCGTTTCAGAAGCTTTCAGATCGGCTATTTCATCAGGCTGTTCAGATGAATCGCATGCTATAAGAGCACTTGTGCACACAGCGAGTGCTATGAAGTAAGCAGAGGTTCTTTTCATTGAGCAAAGTTCTATAAAAAAAGAAAGCGGCAAAAGCCGCTTTCTAAGAGGTCTAACCTCCAAAATCATCAAATGCTACGTTTTCTGGCGGCACGCCCCAGTCATCGCACATTTTAATTACCGCTTGGTTCATCATAGGAGGACCACAGAAATAATATTCAATGTCTTCCGGTGAATCATGTTCTTTCAAGTGGTGTTCAATTACCGCGTTGTGAACAAATCCAAGGAATCCGTCTCCATCTTCCGTAAGATTCTTCTTCTCCTTCCAGTTGTCCTCAGGGTTTGGTTCGCTCAACACGAGGTGGAACTTGAAGTTAGGGAACTCTTTTTCAATCCTTCTGAAGTCATCTACATAGAACAACTCCCGCTTTGAACGTCCACCATAGTAAAACGTCACTTTACGTCCCGTCTTCAACGTGTGAAACAAGTGAAAAAGGTGAGAACGCATAGGTGCCATTCCGGCTCCACCGCCAATGTATAGCATTTCAGCTTCAGACTCTTTGATGAAGAATTCACCATAAGGACCTGAGATGGTTGTTTTATCACCAGGCTTACATCCGAAGACGAAAGAAGAACAAACTCCTGGATTCACTTGCATCCAAGCACTACGAGCTCTATCCCATGGAGGAGTAGCAACACGAATGTTCAACATAACGATGTTTCCTTCTGCAGGGTGATTCGCCATTGAGTAAGCACGAACGATTTCCTCGTTGTTCTTCATCGAAAGGTCCCAGAGACCAAACTTGTCCCACTCAGCTTTGAACTCTTCCGGATTCGGGTGATGATCAGGGTGAGCAGTAACGTCTATTTCTTTGAAGTCCACAGTGATTGTAGGAACATCAATTTGGATGTAACCACCCGCCTCGAAGTCCAAAGACTCCCCATCAGGCAAACGCACAACAAACTCCTTTATGAAAGAGGCTACGTTGTAGTTTGAAATCACTTCACATTCCCACTTCTTGATTCCAAATACCTCTTCAGGAATCTGAATCTTCATGTCTTCCTTCACTTTCACTTGACATCCCAGACGCCAATCAGCCGCAATTTCTTTACGTGAAAAGTGTGGTTCTTCGGTTGGAAGAATTGCGCCTCCACCTTCGTAAACTTGGCACGAGCACTGAACACATGTTCCACCACCTCCGCATGCTGACGGCAAGAAAATACCTACGTTACCCAGTGTAGTTAGCAGGTTACTTCCTCCATCAACTTCGATGGTTTTTTCTCCATTAATCTCAATTTTGATTTTTCCACTTGGCGAAAGTTTCGCTTTAGCAAAGAGCAATAGTCCAACGAGTAGAAGGATTACTGCAAGGAAAAATACGATTGTAAATATGATTGTAGTTGTCATAACTCTACCTCTCCAGTTCGTTTATATTTCAATTCCCATAAAGCTCATGAATGCCATGCCCATGAGCCCAGTTATGATGAATGTAATTCCTAATCCTTTCAATGGTGCAGGAACGCGAGAATACTTAATCTTCTCACGAATCGCAGCAATGGCAACAATTGCCAACCACCAACCAACACCAGAGCCCAATCCGAAAATGGTTGCTTCTCCAATTGTTGGATACTGACGCTCTTGCATGAACAAGGCTCCTCCCAAGATTGAGCAGTTTACAGCAATCAACGGAAGAAAGATTCCAAGGGCCCCATAGAGTGCAGGAGCGAACTTCTCAACGATCATCTCAACCAATTGCACAATGGATGCAATTACAGCGATAAACATAATGAAGCTCAAGAAACTCAAGTCGATTGTTGCGTATGAAGCATCAAGCCAGGTTAAGGCTCCTTCCTTCAATACGTACTCTTCAAGTAAGTAGTTAATTGGAACGGTAATTCCAAGTACAAAGATCACCGCAAATCCAAGACCTACGGCTGTTTTCACTGTTTTTGATACAGCGAGGTAAGAACACATGCCCAAGAAATAGGCGAAGATCATGTTCTCTACAAAAATTCCTTTAACAAATATGCTGAAGTATTCCATGGTTGTTCAGATACGATGTTTAATTCTCTTCGATTAGTTTGGTGTTGCGTGAACGCTGCACCCAGATAATGATTCCTACAACCACAAGGGCCATTGGAGGCAAAATCATCAAATTGTTATTCTCGTAGAATCCTCCGTTCGCAATGAACCAAGAATCTGGAATAAACTTTAGTTGACCAATTCCAGGGAAGCTGAATGCTCCTGACCCGAAGATCTCACGGACAAATGCCACTGCGAGAAGAATCCATGCATAGCCCAGACCATTTCCGATGGCATCAAGAAATGATGGCCCGGGTTTATTCCCCAGGGCGAAGGCCTCTAAACGCCCCATGATGATGCAGTTTGTGATGATCAATCCTACGAATACCGAAAGTTTCTCAGAGATGTCTGGAAGGAAGGCTTTCAATACTTCGTTTACAATGATTACCAATGCTGCAATGATCACCAATTGAACGATGATACGTATGCGGTCTGGAATCAGGTTACGAAGAAGTGATACAATCACGTTACCTCCAATCATTACGAACAATACGGCTGCAGACATAATCACGGCTTGCTGCACTTGCACTGTAATGGCCAATGCAGAACAAATTCCAAGAACTTGAACTGTAATTGGGTTTGAATCATTCAGCGGATCTGAAAGCAACCTTCGATTCTTTTTCGAGAAGAGCGATTCGCTCTTTTTAATTTCTTTTACTTCAGTGCTCATAGCTGTGCTTTTTGATTTGAAGTTTGCTCTAAGTATTTCACGTAAACTGGGAGTGTGCGGTTAAGCATCTCTCCCACTCCTTTACTGGTAATTGTTCCTCCAGTAATTCCGTCTACACTATGTTCATCTGTTACTGAACCGCTTTTCTTTACTTCGAAGACCACATCAGCACCATTGTTCAGGGTTTTGCCTGCGAATTTCTCTGTAAAAAATACTTCTCTGATTTCAGCTCCTAGACCAGGTGTTTCGGTCTTATGGTCGAAAGTTGCTCCGTAGAACGTCTCCGCATCATCCATCAATGCAACGTATCCCCAGATCGGACCCCAAAGACCAGTACCAACCACTGGTGCTACATAGAAAGTACTGTCATTCTTAACACACACATAGAGTGGGTAAGCCACATCTGCCTTCATCAATTTTGATTCTTGAAGCTCAGGGTCTTTCTTTGTTGACTTGACGATTTTACCAATAATACCGCGGTAATCCTTCTTCACATTGATATTGAAAGGATCTGTTTTATCAGTCGCATCGATTTCCCCAGAAGTTTTATTTACTTCCTTCCCGGCGAACGTCACTGATATGCGTTCAGTAACATATTTTGAAAACTCTTCCTTTGCATTATCTCTTGATGCTGTAACGCCTATCGCTCCAAGGATATTGACCATCTTTTTATCAGCCTCATTTGCTTTTTGAAGCGGCTTGAGACTCAAAGAAGTATATGCCAGAGCTGTTCCAACAATCACCACCATCAAGGTAGAAAAGAGGAAAGTATATCCGTTGCTATTTTTGTTAACTGCCATGTCTCTTTCTTAAGCTGTTTGAAGTATCATACGTTTTTCACGTCGATTAATGTTCGACGCAATAACATAATGGTCAATCATTGGCGCCATGACATTCATGAACAAGATAGCCATCATCACACCTTCAGGGTATGCAGGATTAAATACACGGATCATGATAGAGAAGAATCCTCCAAAAAAGCCGTAGATTATTTTCCCTGTATTCGTCTGGGCCGCCGTTACAGGGTCAGTGGCCATAAAGACCATACCGAACATGAAACCACCAATAATGATCTGGTGAACAGGATTAACAGACATAAATGCATTCGCTCCAGCTAAGTTAAAGATGGCGCCCATTGCTAGACCTCCAATCAGAAAGCTCAACATAATTCTCCAGCTTCCAATTCCGGTGAAGAGCAAAATTGCTCCACCAGCAAGGATAGCCAAGGCACTTGTTTCACCAATAGAACCGGGTATCAGTCCGAAGAATGAATTTGCCATGCTAAACATACCATCCACATTGAATCCCCCGAGTATGCTGGTGACATCAGGTGAAGTGGTAGATTTACCTACGGTATTCGCTAGCTCACCTAAGGCGGTTGCACCAGAATAACCATCAATGGTAGCCGCGCCAGTAGAATGAATCCAGATTTCTCCAGACATCTGTTTTGGATAAGCGAAGAACATGAAAGCACGCGCAGTAAGTGCTACGTTCAATATGTTCATTCCTGTTCCTCCAAAAACCTCTTTACCAATGATCACTGCAAAAGCAACTGCCACGGCTAACATCCACAAAGGAACGTCAAGGGGCATGATCAAAGGAATAAGCATTCCTGAAACCAGGAATCCCTCATTAATTGAGTGCTTTCGGATGCCCGCGAAGACGAATTCGATTCCGAGGCCGACGCCGTATGAAACAGCAACGATTGGAAGCACTTTCTGAGCGCCAATTCCGAGTTTTTCCCAGAACATCGCTCCGAGTCCATCTGCAGAAGTAAGTTCTCCGATCGATAGGTAATACTGATGCCCAGCATTCCAAGTACCAAACAACAAGGCAGGTATCATTGCTACGATAACAAGCATCATTGTACGCTTCATATCAATGGAGTCACGAATGTGTGATCCTTTGATAGTGGTATGCCCTGGAGTAAAGGCAAACGTTTCTATAGAGTCAAAGACCACCCAGAAACGACTTAACTTCCCACCTTCTTCGAAATTGGGCTTTATCTTTGAAATAAGGCTGTGAATTGCTTTCAACTTATATCTCTTTTAGTTCACATGAATTAACACTCTTCCTTTATAACGTCAAGACCCTGACGAACAATAGATTGCACGTTGATCTTGGAAGTACAACTGTATTCGCACAAAGCGAAATCTTCAGGAGCTACTTCATAGATGCCTAGCTTTTCCATTGCATCAATGTCGTTCACAATGATTGACTTCACCAATTGCACTGGATAGATATCAAAAGGGAAAACCTTTTCATACTGACCTGTAACAACAAATGCGCGGTCTTCACCGTGTTGGTTGGTAGTCAACTTAAACTTCTTCGTCTTAGGCATGATCCACGTTGGGAATGCATGAGACAAAGAAAAATCTTTCAATCCTGGCGCTAGCCAGCCTTCTGTTAAGAAGAACAGTGGTTCATCTCCTTCTGGAATCACCGTAATCTGGTGGTGATAAAATCCCAAATATCCGTCTGCAGCTATCTTGTCTCCGGTAAGTACGTTTCCGCTAATCACACGATTGTTACCCTCAGTGACCTTCCCCTCTAAAAGAGTACTAACACAAGTACCAACAGTTACTTTCACATACTTTGGCGCAGTAACTTCAGAACCCGTAATGGCAACAACACGCTGCAGATCCATTTTCCCTGTTTTCAAGAAACGACCCATGTTTACAACATCTTGAGCGCGTAAAGTCCAAAGAACTTCGCCTTTACTCATCGGTGCAATCTGGTGGATTTGCACACCCACGTTTCCTGCTGGGTGGGGTCCGCTCACTTCATGCAGCTCTGCATTCTGGATAACTGTTAATTTTGAAGTCCCCTTTTTATAAGTTAGGTGAACTTTCTTGTCTCCAGCCAAAACATTCAATGCATCTATTCCTTCTTGGAATTCCGCTTCGCTTCCTTCCATTACGAAATCAGCATCAGGCGCTAGTGGTGAACTGTCAAATCCGGTAACGAAGATGTCACGAGGTAAATCTTCGGGGTTTGCAACTACACTAAACGGACGTTGCTCTATCACGGGCCAAATACCTCCTTCGAGTAGGTGCTGAATGAGTTCTTCGCGGTTAGCTCCTTTCGCAGCTCGCGCGCCAAAATCTCTAAACTGAGTTATACTGTCAGCTTGAATCTGCACTTCAAGTATGCGTCGCTTTTCACCACGAACGATAGCTTTCACTACACCACTCACAGGAGCGCTGTACTTAATCGCATCATTATACTTGTCGTAGAACAGCGCATCGCCGGCCTTAACTTGATCGCCTTCACGCACAACTAACTTAGGGACAAGCCCATGGAAGTCTGTTGGTTTGATTGCAAATACTTCTGCCCTTGCAGGCATCTCGAGGGTTTTCTCAGCTTCTCCCTGGAGTCTGATGTCGCATCCCTTCCGAATCCTTATCGCTTTCGCCATGTTTCGGTAAATATCCTTTAATTTTGAGCGCAAAATTAACGAAAAGTGAACGTCAGTTACCTTCACTACATCCTTTTTTCAACAGTTTAGAATGATTCTACTTAAGCAGCCCATCCCTTTGTCAGCAAAGGATTACACGTACATCTTACTCTCTTTCTTAACAGTCTGTCTGTTTACTAATTGTACTTCGTACACCAATACCACTATAACAGATTCAGATTCTACAAGTTCATTAGAGGTTGAAAATCTACAAGTTAATTGGTCCTATACCACCGCTGTGTACGATGATTACATCAGAAGTGTTATCCTTTTTCAAGGAGAAGATCAATTAGCTCCCCCATACATCCCCTTGGAAGGACTTCAATTGAACTGCAGATTCGATGATTTGAATGGCGGATTCAATGACTACAATTTCGCCATTGTTCACTGCGACTATCATTGGGAGCCTTCTGATATGGAATATTATGAATATGTTCAGGGTTTCAATGACAATTCAATTACCGAAATGGAAGAAAGTTTCGGTATGAAGCAGATGTATACGCATTATTCTTTTTCCTTCCCGAATGACATGATGCGCATCACTAGATCAGGCAATTATATTTTGAAAGTATATCCTGCCGGTGCGGAAGACCTTCCGATTTTCACGCACCGTTTTGTGGTCTATGAAAACATGATTGGCTACAAGGTAAATGTGAAACCATCTACAATTATTTCTGAAAGAAGATCTAAACAGGAAGTTGATTTCGAACTGGAACAAATCTCATACCCCATATATGATGCTTATGCAGATCTTGATGTAGCTATTCTTCAAAATGACCGCTGGGACAACGCTATTTTCGACCTAAAACCTGTCTTTATGAAGGGCACTACTTTCGTTTATGACTTTGACGAAGAAAACAACTTCAATGGCTTGAATGAATTCCGCTGGTTTGACAGCAAGAGCATTCGCTTCACGGCTTTGGGAACAGATTCCATTCGCCAGGTCAACAACCAATGGCACCTCTACCTTAGACCAAGCGCCAGAAGGACATATGAGGTATACCGAACAGACATCGACATCAATGGAAAGCGGTTATTAAAGAATGATGACTTCGACTCTTTCCTTGAATCGGAATACATGTTTGTTCATTTTTACTTGCCTTATGATTTCAAATACCCTTCATCTGACATCTACGTCTTTGGCTCACTCACAAACTGGAACTTCCAGAACAGGGCAAAAATGAGTTGGAACCTTGAGAAGAAGCGTTATGAGGGGGAGCTCTATTTGAAACAAGGCTATTACAACTACATGTACAGTGTTGTGTCTCCCGAAAACCCAAAAGGTGACATGACTGCCATTGAAGGGAATAATATAGCCACCGAAAACACATACAGCATTTTCACTTACTACAATGACCCACAAGGATATAGCAGGGTAATTGGGTTGTACATCACTGATTCGTATAATAAATAACGAAATTCAAAGAATGAAAGACGGGGCGGTTCTTTTACACTAAAAGTACGCTCCAACTTCCCTAAGTTTTCGATGGATTCCAGCGGCCTTTACTTTCGGTGGTTAATCCTAGAGGGGTTTGAGACCTAGCTCCTCTCCTTTGGTAAGCATGAACGCAAAGGCTTCTGCGTATTCATTGTGGATTTCACCTTCGAGAATGGCTTCTTTGATGAATTTCTTCAATTGTCCTACGTGAGCAGAAGGCGGAATCCCGAACGTTTCCATAATGAGTTCACCTGAAATGGGTGGTTGGAAGTTTCGCACAGAATCCTTTTGTTCCACCTCTACCAGCTTCAATTTCACCAGGTCGTAGTTCTTCAGGTAACGCTTCACCTTCTTCTCGTTCTTAGAAGTGATGTCTGCCCGGCACAAGATCATGAGGTCATCAATGTCGTCTCCTGCATCAAAGAGCATTCTACGAATGGCGCTATCAGTAATTTCTTCTTTTGTAAGGGCAATTGGACGCAAGTGAAGCAGCACCAACTTTTGCACGTACTTCATCTTCTGATCTAGCGGAAGTTTAAGACGCTTAAAAATCTTCGGCACCATTCGAGCGCCGCGGTCTTCATGTCCGTGGAAGGTCCACCCCATCCCAGGGACGAAGCGCTTGGTCTGTGGTTTCGCAATATCGTGCAGCAAAGCCGCCCAGCGCAGCCAGAGGGAATCACTTTCCAAGGCAACATTGTCTACCACTTCTAATGTATGGTAGAAATTATCTTTATGTGCGATGCCGTTTCTTCGTTCAACTCCTTTGAGCTTGAGCAATTCAGGAAAGAACTCATTGAGCAATCCCGTTTTCATGAGGTGTTTCAAACCGATAGAAGGACGGGAAGTCATCATGATTTTGTTCAGTTCCACCTCGATGCGTTCCATGGAAACAATCTTCAATCGTTCAGCGTTGTTTCGAATGGCGTCAATGCTATCAGGCACAATGGTAAACTTCAATTGTGCTGAAAAGCGAATGGCACGCATCATGCGCAAAGGATCATCTGAATAGGTGATGTCAGGGTCTAACGGTGTGCGAATGATTCGTCCTTCCAAATCTTGCAATCCATTAAAAGGATCTACCAACTCACCGAAGCTTGATTCATTCAAAGAGATGGCCAACGCATTGATGGTGAAATCTCTTCGTTGTTGATCATCCTCTATGGATCCGTTTTCCACAATTGGCTTTCGCGAAGAAGAACGGTAGCTTTCTTTTCGAGCCCCTACGAATTCAATTTCGTATCCGTGAGAAATGAACATGGCTGTGCCGAAATTCTTGTAAACCGTAACTTTTTTAACTCCAAGCGCTTTCGCTGCAGCTTTAGCAAGCTCAATTCCGCTTCCTTCAACCACAATATCGATGTCTTTCACATCGCGCTCGAGTAATAAATCACGCACAAATCCACCGATGGCAAAGGCCTTCTCGTCCTTTGTATCAGCAATTTGTCCTACAATTTTAAATATGGGGTGCTTTAGCGCATTTGCCAGGTTCATTCTGCAAAAATAAGATAACCAATGAATGTTTGGATTTTTTACCACAATTATAGTGGGTTCATACTATTCAAAACACTTACTTTTGCGCGGCGTGGTTAACGTTACCACAAATACCGCAAGGAATATGATCGACATCAGTTCAAATGAGGCGACGACAGACTCGAAAGTCGCCGAGGTCATTAGTCGCATGGCAATACATGACCATGAGCAAGTGCTTTTCTGCCAAGATCAGGCAACCGGATTAAAAGCAATTATCGCAGTTCACAACACCATTCTAGGCCCCAGTCTTGGCGGCACCCGCATGTGGCAATACGCAACGGAAGCAGAAGCATTAACTGACGTGCTTCGTCTTTCACGGGGAATGACTTACAAATCTTCACTCGCCGGACTCAACCTTGGAGGAGGAAAGGCGGTTATTATAGGAGACAGCAGAACACAGAAATCTGAAGCACTTTTCCGTCGCTTTGGGAAATTCGTCAACAGTCTTGGCGGAAAATACATTACTGCTGAAGATGTAGGCATCAGTACCCGTGAAATGGAATGGGTAAAGATGGAGACACCTCACGTAGCAGGGTTACCTGAATACATGGGTGGTTCTGGAGACCCTTCTCCTGTTACAGCCTATGGTGTTTACGTTGCAATGAAAGCTGCAGCCAAAGAACGCTGGGGAAATGATTCACTTGGCGGAAAAAAAGTAGCTGTTCAAGGAGTCGGGCATGTTGGCCGATTCCTCGTTGAACATCTTGTAAAAGAAGGAGCAGTTGTAACCGTTACGGATATTTACGAAGACCGTGTGAAGGAAGTTGTAAAAGAATTTGGCGTACAAGCGTGCGCTCCAGATGACATATATGACGTTGATATGGACATCTACGCTCCTTGTGCCTTAGGTGCTACGGTAAATGATGACACATTGGAGCGCTTAAAATGCTCAATCATCTGCGGTGCGGCGAACAATCAATTAGCGAACGAGGAAGTTCACGGCCAAGCCGTAATGGATAAAGGCCTTATTTACGCACCTGATTACCTCGTAAATGCGGGCGGAATTATCAACTGCTATTGGGAAGTTATTGGGTACAACCGAGATGCTGCTATCAGTCAAACTGAAAAAATATATGATACCACTTTAAATGTTTTCAAGAAATCTTCTGAAGACAATATTCCTGTTTATCTTGCCTCTAATAGACTTGCTGAGGAGAGAGTAGCAGCTATGGCAAAAGTGAAATCAACCTTTTAATTAAACTAAAAATTATTCTCATCAACTATTTATCTCATGCTTAATAGAAGGCACCTAAGAATTAAAATAATGCAAACTCTTTTCGCTCACTATACTGTGGGAGAGGGAGATGCTAAGCGTTCTGAGGAGGCACTTTGGTATTCTGTAGACAAGATGTATGAAATGTACATTTACCTCTTTTTGTTGATTGTTGAAATGCAGGAAGCTGCTATTGAGCGTATTGAGGCGGGTAGAAACAAAAAACTGCCCTCAGAAGAAGATTTGCATCCGAATACCAAGTTTGTGACCAACCGTCCGTTGCGCGTTTTGGCGAACAGTAAGATCTTGCGTGGCGCTGCAGAGAGAACAAGCGTGACCTGGACTGAGCACAAAGATGTGGTGAAGAAAATCTTCAAGGAACTCATTGAAACAGAAGATTACAAAGAATACATGGCCTCAGAGGAACGCGGATTTGCGCATGACCGCGAATTCTTGCTGCGTTTCTTCAAGCGTCACATGATCAATGTAGAATTGCTTCATGATACTTTTGAAGAAAAGAGCATCTTCTGGAATGACGATTTAGATTTGGTTTCAAGCATGGTCATCAAGACCATCAAAACCATTGAAGACGGAGATGATGATGTTGAACTTCTTCCTTTGTGGAAAGAAACAGATGATGAGAAAGACTTCACAGAACAGCTTTTCAGAAAAACACTCAAGTTGGGTAAAGAAAGTGAGGAGTTGATTAAAGATGCGGCGAAGAACTGGGAGTTGGATCGCATCGCCTTGATGGATACCATCATGATGAAAATGGCTTTGGCCGAAGCCCAGACCTTCGAATCTATCCCCTTAAAAGTGTCTTTGAACGAATACATTGAATTGTCAAAGTACTACAGCACTCCGAAGAGCAATGCCTTTATCAATGGAGTATTAGATCAACTCTTCGCGAAGCTGAAAGAAGACGGAAAGATCAAAAAAATCGGAAGAGGCTTAATGCAATAATTAGAACCTATGACCATCACTTCTCGCCTACTTCTATGCTTGGCCCTGTGTGCAATCTTCACCGCTTGCAATAACGCTCCAAGCAACATTGAAACAGACATGATTAATATTCCTGGACCAAACGGACCTGAGGATGTAGATCAACCTGCCATCACCTTTGAAGAAAGTGAGCTTGACTTCGGCACCATTGCTGAAGGAGAAATGGTTAAATACAAATTTAAGTTTGAAAACACAGGCGATGCCCCATTGGTGCTCACAAGCGTTACAAGCCAATGCGGATGTACTGTGATGAAAAACTGGCCTAAGGAACCGCTTGCCGTTGGCGAAGAAGGAACCATAGACGTAGAATTTAACTCAACTGACCGCGATGGTCAGCAGAACAAAAAAATAACCGTTGTGGCGAACACCTACCCTGCTAAAACGCAATTGACGATTAAAGGCGTAGTAGTTGGACCACAAACTAATTAATCTAAGATGACATCTACATTCATTATAGCACAAGACGCAGCTCCTGGAGGCGGCGGAATTCAAACCATCTTCCTTTTGGGAGGTATGTTCGTTATCATGTACTTTTTTATGATCCGTCCGCAAATGAAAAAACAGAAGGAAGCGAAGAAATTTCGTGAAGCACTTGCGAAAGGAGATAAAGTAGTCACAATTGGAGGGGTCCACGGAAAAATCATGGAGATCTTTGATACCAACGTTCTTATCTCGGTTGAACAAGGAAAAATGCGTGTTGAGAAATCAGCTCTTTCTGCTACAAGCACAGTGAGTGCTGAAGCAATTCAAGAGGCATCGAAGTAATTTAAATGTCTACACGGTCAGACAGACTTCAAGAATGGTTCGCCAGTAGGTCTAAAAATGACTGGCGAGCGCTTTTTGTTTGTATCCTGATTTCAGCTTCCATTTGGGTTTTGCGCTCATTGACCGAGGATGCTACTGATGTTTTTACGGTACCCGTTGTTTTTGTTGATACCCCTGATGGATTTGATCTCGTCAGTTCCCCTGCTGCGGAATTGGATCTAGAGGTGACTTCAACGGGGTTCGGCATTTTAGGGCAACGTTACTTCAAACGTGAGAAGCCCCTAGAGTTTTCATTGAGCAGCCTTCCGCGCATTGAAGGTGAGCAAGCTATACCCTCTAAAATACTTTTCAATAGAGCGCGAAAACTCGTAGGGTCTGATCGCGATATTTTGAGCATCCAACCTGATTCAATGTATGTGACTCTGAGTAAGCGCGCTCAAAAGGAAATGAGGATTATTCATCTCATTGAAGAAAACTTAGATGACGGACAGTTCATCTCAAAACAAAGCGACAACCTCGGGGGTAAGGTCATTGTTACGGGTCCCCAAAGCCTTCTTGACTCCCTTTCTTCAGTCACAACTAGCAAGCTGGTCTTAGAGGAAAGTGGAGTGTATGATATGGAATTGCTTATTCCTCTAGGATTAAAATCCAGTAGTGCAGAACAATTTAAACTCACTGTTGCACTTGACGTCTTGAGTAAAAGAAGTTTTACTGTACCTATAACACTGTCCGAATCAAATAAAGCTAGAAACATCGTGCTTTATCCGTCTGAGATTACCTTGACGATCATAGGTGGAAATGAAGTCCTCAACTCTTTCACTTCTGAACTGTTTTCCGTTGTTCTAGCAAGTAATGATCTTGAGACCCTTGCTGCTGCTGGGCAGAACAAAGTTGCCGTGAAGCTCCAGCAAGAAATTGAAGGCATGAAGTCCATAGAAATTGCTCCCGGACGTGTAGAGTTTCACATGCCGAGGTAGAATTATTAATTGTGGTTACATTAGCGATTCAATTTTTTCTTCATGAAGCATCCAGTTTGGTCTTTTGTACTCTCTCTTATTCCTATTGTTGTTCTCATTGTCCTTCTTTGGTTTGATGTATTGCTTTTTGGTGAAGACAGTTCGTATGGATCAAACCAGATTGCGCTATTAACGGCTGGAGCTGTGGCTGCTGTTATTGCTATGGCGAACAAAATCTCTTGGAATCAACTCTATGAAGGCATTGAAGAAAGCATCGCTTCTGCCATGGGAGCCATATTGATTCTGCTGCTTATTGGAGCTTTAGCCGGAACCTGGCTCATTTCAGGTGTAATCCCTGCCATGATCTACTATGGACTAGAAGTATTAAATCCAACGTCCTTCCTCTTTGCTACCACCATTGTTTGTGCCATTATATCTGTGGCCACAGGAAGTTCATGGGGGACAATAGGAACTGTGGGCGTAGCTTTGATTGCCATTGGAAAAGCCCTCGGTTTACCGGAGGGGTGGATTGCCGGGGCCATTATCTCAGGCGCTTATTTCGGTGATAAGATGTCTCCCCTTTCTGACACAACCAACCTCGCCCCTGCCATTGCTGGAACCGATTTGATTACCCACATTCGTCACATGGTTTGGACTACTGGTCCTTCTATTATTATTGCCCTCATCGTTTTCTTGATTGCCGGCTATACCATAGAGGTGAACGAAACGAATGTTTCTGTTGAGACCATGCAACATGTATTGGCTGAAAAGTTCAATTTAGGTTGGTGGCTCTTCTTAGTTCCTGTGGGCGTCATTGTCTTAATTGCACGAAAAGTCCCGGCAGTGCCCGCTTTGTTTTTGGGGACCATCTTGGGTGGTGTTTTCGCCATTATCTTCCAACCCCAAATTGTTTCTGAGTTAGCTGGAGATGTAGGCTCTTTCGCTGAGGCTTCATACAAAACAGTGGTGAATGCCATGGCGTTGGATACGAGCATAGAAACAGGCAATGCTACCATTAACGATCTGCTCTCTACAGGCGGTATGTTCGGCATGATGAACACCATTTGGTTAATCCTCTGCGCCCTCACCTTTGGAGGTATTATGCAGGCTGCAGGTATGCTTGAAAGATTGACGCGGGCTGTTTTGAAACTCGTTTCTTCTGCCGGTTCTCTCATTGCGGCCACTACAGGCACATGCATTGCGTTCAATATTTTGGCCTCTGATCAATACCTCGCCATTGTTGTTCCTGGTAAAATGTTCGCTCAAGCCTACCGCGATCAAGGTCTTGCTCCTGAAAACCTTAGTAGAACACTTGAAGACAGCGGCACGGTAACTTCTGTCCTTATCCCATGGAACACATGCGGCGTTGCCCAAGCGGGCGTGCTTGGCGTTGCTACAGGCACCTACTGGATTTACTGCGTTTTCAACCTCGTTTCTCCTTTAATGACGCTGCTCTTTGGCTTTATGGGCTGGAAGCTGACGAAGAGGCCTGCTGAGATTGGGAGTGATGGGGAGGTTTAGGACGAAGGCGCAAGCGGTCGTCCATTTAAAAGCTCATGTTCATCCATTCTTCTCTTGCCCTCGACAACAATTTCGCAGGCATTCTGTTTAAGTTTATGGTCGTTTCAATAATCAGGCAAGGATGACCACTTGCGCTCGTCCATAAAATTTCGAACCCCATTGAAGTTGAAGATCCTAATTTAAAACAGCCAAATAGAGATGCGTATATCTTTTTGAGTTGAAGGACGCAAGCGGCCATCCCTTTTGTTAAATTTGAATCTGCTTTCCCCACTAAATCATCCCTCAATTGAACAACAATCCGTACGTTCTAGAAGACCAGCAATACATTGAAGTTTCTGGTGCTAGAGAGAACAACCTCAAGAATGTAGACATCAAAATACCACGGGAAAAGCTTGTGGTGATTACGGGCATATCTGGATCTGGAAAGTCTTCTTTGGCTTTCGATACAATCTATGCCGAAGGGCAGCGCAGGTACATCGAAACTTTTTCTGCATATGCACGTCAGTTTCTGGGTGGATTAGAGCGTCCAGATGTGGAGAAGATTACTGGATTGAGTCCTGTAATTTCGATCGAACAGAAAACCATTTCAAGGAACCCAAGGTCAACGGTAGGGACCATTACAGAGGTCTATGATTTCCTTCGATTGATTTTCGCCAGAGCTTCTGAAGCCTTCTCATACAATACGGGTGAAAAGATGATTCGCTATACTGACGAACAAATCACAGAGCTCATTTTGGAGCAGATGGACGGCCAAAAGCTGCTCCTCCTCGCCCCCATGGTCAAAGGAAGAAAAGGACATTACCGCGAACTCTTCGAACAAATAATGAAACAGGGCTATGTTAAAGCCAGAGTAGATGGTGAGCTGATCGATCTTGAGCCAGGCTTCCGCATTGACCGTTACAAAGTGCACGACATTGAGGCAGTTGTAGATCGGATTAAGGTAGATAAAACAGATAAGCAGCGGATCTTGAAGTCAGTTCAAACTGCACTTCGTTTAGGCAAAGGACACATGATGGTTTTGCCGCATGAAGGAGGCGAAGCGAGGCATTTTAGCAAGTTCCTAATGTGTCCTACAACCGGTATTTCTTATGCCGAACCAGAACCAAACTTGTTTTCGTTTAACAGTCCTTATGGTGCTTGCCCTACCTGCAATGGTTTAGGACAAGTATCTGAAGTGAATCCCGAAAAAATCATTCCAGATACCTCAAAAAACCTTAAACAAGGAGGCATTGCTCCCATAAAAGACATGAAAAGTGGATGGTCGAAACGACAGATTGAGGCCCTGTTGCTAAAATTTGGCTACACTGAGAAGACCCCCATCAAAGACATGGAAGAAGCGTTTATCAATGAGCTCTTGTATGGCTCTGATGAATTACTCACCATTGTTCCGGGGAATGGGACGAAGTCATTTAACGTTCAATACGAAGGGATTATCAGCTTAATTGAACGTTCAGCAAGCGAAAGCGGAAACGTGGCGCTCAAGAGGTGGGCAACCAGCTTTATGAATAAGAAGACGTGTCCGAAATGTGAAGGTACGCGCTTAAAGAAGGAATCATTGTACTTCAGAATAGACAATGAAGACATTGCGAAGCTAGCCAACAGAGATATAGTTGATTTAGCGAAATGGTTCGAAGGATTGGAATCTCGTTTGAATGAACGCCAGCTCCTTATTCTTACTGAACCGCTAAAAGAAATTCGTGCGCGTCTGAGCTTCTTGCTTGATGTGGGCTTGGATTACCTGACTCTGAACAGAAGCGCGAAAACACTTTCTGGTGGTGAGGCTCAGCGCATCCGTTTAGCAACCCAAATTGGAAGTAAACTGGTGGGTGTGCTTTACATTTTAGATGAGCCAAGTATTGGACTGCACCAGCGGGATAACCGCAGGCTTATTGACAGTTTGAAGGCACTTCGCGATGCGGGAAACACCGTAATTGTTGTGGAGCATGACAAGGATATGATGCTTGATAGTGACCACCTCATCGATATCGGTCCAGGAGCGGGAATTCACGGTGGATCAGTTGTTGCGCAAGGTTCGCCAAAAGAGCATTTGGAAGGAAATAGCATTACTGCCAAGTATTTGAGCGGTGAAGTAGAAATTCCTGTACCAAAGAAACGAAGGGTCGGAAACAGGAAGAAATTGACCCTGACTGGCGCTTCTGGACACAATTTGAAGAATGTCGACTTGACCATCCCGCTTGGGAAATTTGTATGTGTCTCGGGGGTTTCTGGAAGCGGGAAGTCTTCGCTCATCAACCAAACCCTCTACCCTGTTCTGCACAACTATTATTACGAAGAGACAAAACGTCCGCTCCCCTTCAAGAAGGTCACAGGCTTAGACAACCTTGACAAGGTGATTGAAATTGACCAAAGCCCCATTGGTAGAACCCCACGTTCGAATCCCGCTACTTATACAGGCATCTTTTCAGAAATCAGAAACCTGTTCACCATGTTGCCTGAATCAAAAGTACGCGGCTATAAGCCCGGACGGTTTTCGTTCAACGTGCCTGGTGGAAGATGTGAAACGTGCAAAGGAGGTGGCATTCGGGTCATTGAAATGAATTTTCTTCCTGATGTGTATGTAGAATGTGAAACGTGCATGGGCAAGCGCTACAATCGCGAAACCTTGGAAGTACGCTACCGTGCAAAATCAATTGCAGATGTATTGGACATGACCATTGAGGAAGCGGTTGAGTTTTTTGAGAACATTCCGAAAATTCAGCGCATGACCCAGACACTTAAGGATGTTGGTTTAGGATACATCACCCTTGGTCAGCAAAGCACTACCCTTTCTGGGGGCGAAGCACAGCGGGTAAAACTAGCTTCTGAACTAGCGAAAAGAAGTACCGGAAATACCTTTTATATCTTAGACGAACCAACAACAGGATTGCATTTCCAGGACGTTCAGATGTTGATTGATGTTCTGAACAGACTCGTAGACCAAGGTAACACAGTGCTTGTGATTGAGCACAACATGGACGTGATCAAAGTTGCTGACCACGTTATAGATGTTGGTCCAGAAGGTGGCGCTGGCGGGGGACAAATAGTTGCTCAGGGCAAACCTGAAGAGATTGCGAAGGTGAAAGAAAGCTGGACAGGAAAATATTTAAAAGAGGAATTATAGCGGCGAAGATTAATGTTTGGACTGTTTTTTGATGGAGTTTGGATGTGCAAAAAGGCGAATTATAAATATGAAGCCCGCCACAAACTAAATGAGAATCAATATTTTACGGACCTAAAATAGCGTTGTATACACCAAATCACAAGACCTGTTTTACGCTCCTTTTCATACAGCAGCAAGAAATTTTCTGTTAAGATTCTGTAACAAATTGAGCCAATTGAAAAAAAAATAGTACAATGACTCAGTCAAATACCCAAACTAGTTATAAATATCATTAATTTTATAGCGATTTTAGCAGGTCTTTTGGAACACACCTTTGTTTTCCATTTATATAGACAGACTAAATTGAAGATTTGATTGAAGCGAGATACTCATTTGTTGATGGAGCATTACTATACCGCTCGGGACTTTTTTCCTTAGCTGTGAATAATAAAACGTAATCCGGTCTTCCTCACAGCACAGGGCCAAAGGTTCATTGTTACTCAAATAAGATAATTTCGTCTTGAATTCAATTATTAGCAAACTTTAAAAAAATATACCCATTGGGAAAATCACAAGAAACGTTTAATAAGAAAGAAAAAGAGAAGAAACGTTTAAAGAAGCGTCAGGACAAGCAAGCGAAGCGTGAAGAGCGCAAAGCGACTCCAAAAAGGTCTGGCATTGAAAATATGATGGCTTACGTCGATGAATATGGAAATGTTTCTGACACCCCACCGGATGCTACAATCAAGAAAGTCGTCATCAAAGTTGAAGACATAGAACTTGGTGTTCCAAAGAGAGAAAAAGAAGATGAAGTGAGTCCTATCAGAAATGGAAAAGTTGAATTTTTCAATGATGAAAAAGGATTTGGATTCATTAAAGAGAATGAGACAAGTGAGAAATTCTTTGTTCACGTCAGCAGCCTCACTGAAGAAATTGTTGAAGGTAACGCTGTTTCTTTTGAATTGGAACAAGGCTTGAAAGGACTGAATGCCGTCCGTGTGAAGAAGACTTAATTGGAAATAGGGCAATAGCTGTTCCTACGTTAAACAACATTAAGGTTCTTCATCACTAATCAGAATGCATTTTCATGCACTCAGATTGATGCGTTCTGGAAACGAATTAAGCAATTTTTTCGCCCTTCCCTGGGATAGGTATACCTTTTCTATTGCCAGAGATTGACGCTATACCATTGATGTAGATACCAACTAATTATTAGAAAGCGAGATAGAGTTCCTGTGAACGCTGTTTCGCTTTCTTTGATTTACTCTCTAGTGAATGACCCTCCTTATTCCCTTGCTCTCTCAAAACACCGCACTTCAAATAGCAGAATAAACTTCTCAAACACCTTCTCCTCCAACCTCAACGGAACCTATACTGCTTGCGGGAAAATGCTACTCTAACCAGGTATTATCTCCTTGAATGTATTCAGATTTATCTGCTCTGACCACAAGTGTACGCTGTTGATTCAACAGCAACTACCCTGGTCATTTCTTCTAAAGATTGGGCTACGGGGATTTACGTGCTTCAGGCAGGGGGAAAGGAATTACAGATTATTGAAGTAATTGGTCTCTAAACAAACCGCTGCACAACTTCAAAAAAGCACCTACATTTATACTCCTATTCAAATCCACTTCGAATAAGCCAGAGTGATTCTGCGTAGGCAGTCTAATCAAAAGTACTCCGCTCAAGAATGTCAAAACTTTCTGAATACAGAGAAAAACAAAACCTTACCCAAGATGACCTTGCTGAAAAATCAGGGGTGTCTGTAAGAACCATTCAACGCATTGAAGCGGGAGCGGATCTGAAAGGACATACGCTCAAAGTAATTGCTTCGGCTTTAGAGATCGATCCATCACTCCTAAGTGCTCTTCCCAAAGAAGAAAATGCATACAACTACCCTCTGATCAAATTAATCAACCTCTCTTCTTTGCTCTTCTTTATTCCGTTATGCAATATCTTGGTTCCTCTCCTAATCATGCACTTCGCGAAGCAAAAGAATCCCCTCACTCGGCAGATTGTTTCCGTGCAAATTATGTGGACAATCGCATCGTTCATTTTAATCTTAATGTCGCCCTTTATTCAAAAGTGGTTTTCGCTCAATAGACAGTTAATCCTGCTGGTAGCTATGGCTTGCTTCTTGGTCAATATCTTTGTCATTCTCAGAAACACCATGGGAATAGACAAAAACAAGGAGCTTTATATCAAACTGAATTTCAGCATCCTATAATCCCTGTCGGGCTTTTTACGCCTTAATGTCGGGTAGTTATAACTCTGTATCACCAAACATTTTCTGACTATTGCACCATTGTTTAATCAATGATTAATTTCAGACCAATGTCCAATTTAAACCTCATCTATTTCATCCCCTTCGTCCTCCTTTCTGTTCACGGAAATGCGCAAGTAAGCGAAGAATCGGAACTCTATAAAACCCTACTCAAATCTGATAGTTTGCTTTTTGAAGAAGGCTTTAACAACTGCGATCTTGAATTGGTTGACCGTATCCTGAGTGCCAATTTCGAGTTCTATCATGACCAAAACGGAATACAAGACAAAAGTCAGTTTTTAAACACGTTCAAAGAGAGCCTCTGCTCTACCCCAAATAGAAAACCCATCAGAAAACTGGTCAGCGGCAGCATGAACGTTTTCCCCCTCTTCAACGAAGGGGAATTGTATGGCGCCATTCAAAAAGCCCAACATGAATTCTACATTAAAGAACCTGAAAAAGAACTCTACATCACTAGCGTGGCGAAATTCACTCACCTTTGGTTGTTAGAAGAAAATCAATGGAAGCTGAAACGCTCTTTGAGTTATGATCATCAAACTCCGCCATCAGATTATGGACCAAAATTCGAGGCGCACTTCAACAAACCGTTGTTCAGCAGTGAAGATGACATCGAACAGCTGTTAGCTCAGCACAACATCCCTTCTATGGCCATCGGTTATATCAATGGAGGAGAATTACAGCAGATTAGACTCTTCGGAGAGAAGCGACGCGGAAACCCAGTTGATTGCAATACGATCTATAAAATTGCCTCACTTACAAAACCAATCACTGCAGTGATCACCCTAAAGTTGGTTGAAAGCGGATTGTGGGATTTAGATGAACCCGTGTTTAACTATCACATTGATGAAGACGTAAGAGAGGCTCCAGAATTAGCATCTCTGACCACAAGGCACATCTTAAGCCACCAGTCAGGATTTCCAAATTGGCGCCATTTGACAGACACAAATAAACTAACCTTTGAATTTAAACCAGGAAGCCAATTTCAATATTCAGGTGAAGGATACGATTACCTGCGAAAAGCGTTAGAAGCCAAATTCAACAAAGGACTTGAGGTCTTGGCTGAAGAATTACTATTTAAGCCTTTAAGCATGAACAACACTCATTTTTATTGGGATGAAACGATGTCTGAAGATGATTACGCAGCTGAGAACGACGAATTTGGGGAACCAATTCCCTATTCAAAGTACACTGCTGTGAGTGCTGCCGCCAATGTGCTAACTACAATACAAGACTATGGAACCTTCATGGTCCACCTCATTCAGGGAGCTGGATTAGCTGATTCACTCTATCAAGATTTTCTAACGCCACACTCCAAAAAGCAAGAAGGAATAGACTGGGGATTAGGCTGTCAGCTCCTTTTTGATTTAGATGAGCAGGGTGAATTTGCCGTCATGCACGGCGGAGGAGATTACGGATTGAAGACCGTGATGCTGCTGTTACCAAAATCGAACAAAGGCCTACTAATCTTTTCTAACTCAGAGAATGGAATGGTTCTTTGGCGCAAGTTAATTGAAGAGTACTTTGGTGAAGTGGGCGAAGAAATTGTACGGCGGAATTTAGATTGAGTGGGGTAAACGCAAGAAATTACTCTTGTCACATTGCATTGAAAGACAAGATCATACTTCCTTTTAGGGTTCATTGAAACCTGCTACTCTACAATAAACTGAACCTTTACTTCTTGTTGGTTATAAACGGCTTTGAACAGATATTGTCCACTTGATAGACCTTGAAGAGCTACCTGAGAAACGCCTTTGGCACTTGTCCAGATCAGTCTTCCAGAAGCATCAAAGATCCCAAGGTTTTCGAGTTCATGTGCCTTAACTCCTGCTATATTCAAGATTCCATTTCCATCAACAGGAATGGGGAACAATGAAAGTTCAAAGGAGCTGAATTCAGTGACCCCAACAAAGAGGACAAAGACCTGCTCAGAAGTGCCTGAGCAACCGTCTTCATTTGTGACTTCAACGCTGTAATTTCCGTTTTGAAGTACTTCATAAGATTGGTTTGTTGCTCCGTCAATGAGGTCATCATTCCAGAACCACTGCCAAGCGGTTCCGTCAGAGGCGGTCAGTAAATTCCCGTTATTACTAAACGATGCTACAGGCATGGGTAATACAGTAACCGTAATGTTTTCAGTTGTTGCGCAATCAATCCCATTGATTCCAGTCACTTCATAGGTCGTTGTTTCTTCTGGCGAAACTGAAATGCTTTCTTCTTCGCCCAAGTCATTCCAACTGTAATTTGTTGCACCTGAAACGGAAAGCGTGACCTCTTCTCCCACACATATTTCTTGGTCCTCGCTGACCTCAATTATAGGGTATGCATGTACAACAAGGTCTATGGATTGTGAGGCCAAGCAAAGCGGATTTTCAATAGTCAATTCTACGGTATACTCCCCTGCTTCTTGCAAACTGGTATTGAGGGCAGCGTCCGTTCCCACTTCTTCGCCATTGATTGTCCACTGGAAACTATCAAAGTATTCTGCCTCGTTTATAAAGCTTAGCTCTTCGTTCGAACAAACTTCAGTTGCTTGTGCGTCAAATGCAGCAAACGAATCATCACAAATAAAGAGGGTATTCCAAGTTGTGTTTGTGATGATTGCGGGATTGGCATCAAAGAAGATGTGCGCGGTGTTATCTATGCGCGTGTCATGCGGTAATTCTTCAAGCGGACGAATTCTATATGAAATGAAGCCATGGCTTTCAGGCTCACAGCAATTGCTATCTGGAAGTAAGATGTTTTCAAAGAAAAACTCCACCTCTCTAGTATTCCCATTGATGTTGGTTTGAACATTGTGACTGTTTGCAACCAGCTCGAACGTAGACAGATCAAGGAATTCTGAAATGGTGTCTAATATAGATACATTGAATGCCTGAAAGTTCCCTGTATTCTGAAAACGCACGAGGTATTCAATGGCCTCATTTGGGTCTACATAGTGGGGTTCTTCGTATCCGAAAGGAAAGGTGTGCTTGTCATTAGGGTCATAGCTACAGACCACTTCAGATTCCTGTTCTTCAGTACCTAATGCCACAAAAACAGCATTGTTGAATCCAAATGCTTTCGCAAGGGTCGACACATATTCTCCTGCAAACTCAGTTCCTGGACCAGGAAGATTAATTTGTTTGAATTCCAGTTGATTTGGCCACAGGTTTTCAAATCCGTAATAATAGATCCCGTCTACAATTGAATCTACAGGTGAGATGAGACTTGCTTCTGAAATTAAATCATCAAATTCAAAGGTCATATAACCTGAAATGGGAACGTTGCTCATATTTCTATATGCAATGTCGAAGGTGTTATCTTGATCACAAACAAGACCAAATCCATTTGGATAAACGTCTATGTTAATGGTATAAACGAAGTTCTCAAACGATTTCCCAATAGCGATAAGTTCATTCGAATAATTTGCGGTACTAAAAAACTGTTGACCACCTGTAGTAATGGTTGGGAAAGCCAGATTTGGGATGCCTTGGAAAGAATAGCCACCTGATACAACATCCAGTTCAAAGGCACCAAAATCATCAGTGATTGCTACATATTGTCCTCCGTTTACGGTGACTGTTTCATTGGCTAGACCTAAATCACCCACATCTTGAAATCCGTTCGAATTGAGGTCATTGAAAACAATACCATTGAAAGAATAGACACATCCCGCGTTGCATTCTGCAGCAGGATCAAAGTTGCTGGCGTCAGGGTCAGTGCAACCTAGAGCGTAAAAGCAATCGCCGTCAGGACACGTCAAAGGATCAAAGTTGCAAGCAAGTGGATCATGACACCCTACTTCTCCTTCTGTGCAACAATAGTACATCATGGCGCAAGCTAGGTCCCAGTCTGACTCAAGACATTCAGGATAAGTTTGCAAAACAGTTTCCGCGCAATTTTGATTGGCCAACTCATAAGTATTAGGTTCATCCCCTTCACAAATCAGCAACATTGGTGCTGTTTCTGAACTGCTGTAATCAGCAGGAATATAGTATTGGAATGGATACTCACACGAGCCATCATCCGCATTTGCATTGGGAACGTAATTACATGCTATTGGGTCTGTACAACCCATGTATTCGCAAACAGAAACACCAACTGTAAAGATTGTTTCCAAAGCTTCAATTGGAGCTCCACCCGTTATTGTGCCACCATTCACGCCTACTAGTTCCCAAGAAATTTGACTTGGAAAACTCCCTCCTGTTAGCACGATGGAGTAACAATCATCTGCTAAGCAAAGCGCGTCTGTGCCCGTATAAAAAACATTACCAGTCTGCGCTGTATTAAGGTTTCCGTTCGCTATTAGTTCATTGTCATCATTGAAGATTTCATAGCCTCCTCCATTCCAACCATTTCCGGCTGAATCACTCATATTAATCGAAATGCAATTCTCAAAGCAGCATGTACCATTTTCAATGGTTGCACCAGTGTCATAGTTGCAGGCAGATGGATCTATACATCCCGCGCAGGTCAAATATTCACAGGAATTATCTTCGTCAGTTGCTGTGGAATTGAAATTACACGCAACGGCATCTGTGCATCCGCAAGCAAGATCACCAATGGTAAATGAGATAGAAAAATCACCCAAAGTATTGCCGTCTTCAGGTGTTCCTTCGGCTGCAATAGAGGTTCCGAACTCGTCAATGATATTGATTGAATTCTGCATTGCAGAATATGATCCTGTGACTGAAATAGTGTAGCAGCCATCCTGTAAGCAGAGTAAATCAAATCCAAATTCCGCACCCTGAACGTAATTTTCGTCTACAACGTAGAGGGCATTATCAATGGTATTTGATGCTATCACATTACCGCTTCCATCAGTCAATTCGTAACCTCCTATATTCCATCCATTTCCGAAAGTGTCATACATGTTGATTTGAACAGGCGTGCCAGATCCTTCTTGGCATGTGTCCGAAAAGAAGTCGCAAGAACCATCGTTGATGTTCGCCAAAGGATTGTAATTATAAGCCACAGGAATCGTACAACCTTCTACCGCTTCTTCGCACGAAACTCCCAAGACAAATGAACCGTTATCATCTGTCAAAGGATCATTATCAGCGTCTTCTGAACTGATGTAGACCCAATAGTTCGATACGCCATCACCAGCAAAGGAAACGGTTGCATTCTCTTGGTCGTTAAAACCACATAAAAATTGTGAATCAACTGATTCTGACGCATAACTCCCATCTACCTGCTCAACACATTCAAACGGTCCTGCACAATCAGGGGCTGACCATACATTGATTTTACTATCAATCACAGAACCGCACGTTGAAATAGAAATCAATTCAGATGTTGGAGAGAGTGAATACCAAACACCAGCACCTGGATTGGCATCGCATATAAGTCCTAGTGGCGCACCAGTGGCTGAAGAACCTCCAGTAGACCCAATCAGTGTAGCATTGCAAACGAGTGGTATGGCCGCACCGCAAAGGTCATTTGGTGGTGGTGATGAATAAATACATGATCCATCATCAATGCTCACGTCTGGATCATAATTATCAGCTTGTACATCTGTACAGCCGCTATAGTAGCCAATGCAAGTGAGTGTATAATTACCACATCCGAACATGTCAGTTGTAAAGACAGAAAAATAGTAGTCTGTATTGGGTGTAATTGGAAAAAAATCAACCATGTTTCCTTCACAAACATCCGGAACCAAACACCCCGCTCGTTCTGATAGGTTATCACAGGATCCAGTATAGATCATCAACCCTATAACAGAACCTGAAATGTTTGTTAGGTTAAAAGTGAAGGTGTCAAAATCTTCTGAATTGAAGACGTAGAACACATCATATGCAGTTCCAAATCCGGCTGCAAAATTAGGCGTATCCGAAGGGTCAGCGCAGCAAATTGAATCAATGTGGGGCTCACCACTTGGAAGCGGCATTGCGTTTTCACAAACCTCATTATCATGCTCTTCAGAACAAGTTTGGCACGAAATATCTAACGTAAAATCGAATCCAAATCCCGCTCCAAACTCAGAAACATAGATGTAATATTCGGTCCCAGTTCTGCATTGAAGTATATCTCAGAGCGGAAAGCACACGCATCATCATTCCCGCCAATGCAAGTAAGGTTGTTGCAATCTGGTGCGGCAGAAAAGACATGAAGTTTTGTATCACCTATCTCCGTATTGCATGTCGATACGGCTATAAACTCATCTGCGTTGGCAATGTATTTGTACCAAACTCCTGGTGATGATATATAAAAATCACCACAATTAGTTCCCACCAAATCTTCTGTGTCTGATGATTCAATTGTAGTTCCATAAACTGTATCTCCACATGTGATTTCTTCAGCGTCACAAACAGTGTTATTCAATGGCGGACAGACACACGAACCGTCATCAATAGAAGCTGAAAGATTGTATCCCGCACAATTCGCGTCAGTACATCCTTCAATTCCGCATGTTCCTGTAAAACCGAGGTCAAACTCCAACTCCCCCGGCTCCCCAAAACCATAGCTATTGCCCTGCCAATCACTTAAAAACCAATCAATTTCAAATGGAAACAATCCATTGGACACCTCAAACGTATAGCAGCCAGGATTTAAGCACGCAAAATCAGTACCTATTGAAGTGCCATTACCAAATGCTGCGTTGTCCAGATCTCCAGATGCAATTTGTTCGCCTAAACCATCAAAGACACTCCATGTAGCGCCATTCCAACCATCACCAAATTGGTCTGCCATATCAATTATCAAAAGGGCTTCACCTTCAGAACAAAAGATACAAGTACCATCATCAATGGTCGCGTTTTCATTGTAATTAGTCGCTAGCGGATCTACGCAGCCAAGGCAAGAACTACTCTCACAAGCAAAATCAAAATCAGCTTCAACGTCATAGTTACACGCAAGTTCGTCCATACAGCCAAACGCGCATCCATTACCAATCTGTAAGACTTCGACCCCAAAGGAATCTCCATCACCAAAAGTTGCCGTGTTCATATCGCCCGTTAGAATGACATCCTCAGCATTAGAGAACGTATATGTAGCGCCGTTCCATCCATTTCCAAGTCCATCAGACATTTCATACCTGAAACATCCATCTGTAAGACAAAAACTGAATGTACCAGCACCTCCTGACGCAAGAAAAACACCAGTTGCGTCTTCTATTGTCCACTCTACTTGCTCTGGAAATCCACCTTCAGTAACTTCAAGTGTGATGCAGATCTCATTGCAACACGATCCGTCATCAAATAAAGCCACTGCAGAGAAGTTACACGCAGCGACATCCAAACATCCGAAACAAGAAAAATCACAGGTTCCGCTGTCAAGAGTAGCCAGTGGATCAAAATTACACCCAATCGGATCTGTGCAACCTGCGCAGGAAATAGACTCGCAGGTTCCATCTTCAGTATTCGCCAAAGGCTCATAATTACACGCCGTCACATTCGTACAACCAAAAAATGAAGCAGCGCACGTTAAAGTTGCCACATACGCGCCTTCGTTGGATGAAAATCCTCCTATTACTACGAAATAATTTAAGTCGACCACGGAAAGGAAGGCTACACTAGACGAAGTTTGGTTTAGCGAACATCCAGCTCCATCCATGTCATCATTCCCTGCTACGCAAGTATATGCCCCGCAAGGCCCAGAGTAAACGTGGATTTTGGTATCGTAATTGGTTTCTTCATTGCACGTTGTCACGTTTACTATTTCGCCCGTACCTATGAATTGGTACCAATGGACTCCGGAGTTACCAACACTTGTAAAGCAATTAGGACCCTCATTTATTGAAGCACCAACCGTTGTGCCGGTAACCTCATCACCGCAAGCGATTAGGAGTGCATTATCACATCCGTCCTGAGCGTTCAGATGTTTTGTCCCGAGCATCCCGAAGGCCAACAAGAGAAACAAAGCGACTTTCATTAACATCTCAATCATCGGTATGAAATCAGTAAATAAACCTATTGATTAAATGAGGTTACACAAAGAAACATGTAATGTCCTCAACCCTAATCACAAAGCAATTTTGGTTTGGAACTTGAAGTTACACTATTTGCTCTATTTAGTAGACAAAATAGTTGCTGATAATACATATAAAATATACAAGCTAAAATGGCGATTCTTATCAGAAATCAAAGAATACCAAGCGCTGACTTCCCTTTCGAAACCTTCGCCAATACTTGGTCTGACGTTAACTTATAATTCGAACAGATCACAGTCAGTATTTCTTATTCTCAGTGTGTTCTCCTTTAGAAGAGGGGGTTCCAGATGTGTCAGTTAAAATGACGTACTTTAGAAGTGTTCTTTGAATTAGTGGAATGAGCAAGAAAACTAAGCCCATCGCCAACGGGTTGTTTAGGACATTTCGTTAACTTTTGATGCAATTAAAATTGTGTGAAGTGATTTAATAGCAACAATGAATGAGCGCATAAGCTGGTTTTAAATACAAGTGAGATAACGCGAAATTTAAAAATGCAAGTTGAATGAATGGACTTACGAATACCTCGACAGAAGAAATCCGAATTGAAATTGGATGCGGGAAGAAGCCCCGGAAAGGATTTTTAACCTGTGATGTTAGAGATTTGCCTCAAGTTGATTATGTCTGCTCTGCTGATAATTTACCTTTTAACGATCATTACATCACCGAAATATATTCAAGACATGTTATTGAGCACTTTTCTTTAAAAGAGTTTTTGCAAGTCTTGATGGAATGGAATCGTGTGCTCAAGATCGATGGAGAGGTTTACATAATTTGTCCAAACCTAACTTGGCATTTGGAGCAAGTATTGAAAGGAGATCATCAATCCTTTTTCAAAAAGGAGCCTGGGGAGAATGCAAGGTATTGGGGCTTCGGAAGCATATTTGGCTGGCAACAGGATGAATATGATGTTCACAAATTTGGATACTATTTTGAGCTTCTGAGAGATATACTCTTGGAATTTGGTTTTGAAGAAATTGAAAATCTAACAAATAGTGGAAAAGGATTAGAAGATGTACCTTGGCATTTGGAAGTAAAGGCAAAAAAGAAAAGGAACGCCCCAAAAATTGAAGAAAGTAGATTGTTTCATCATTTCGATGTAAAACATTAAGGAATGCCCCTTGGAAAAGCCGGCCAGATCCTCGCCTTCATTGACGCTTCTGGGGATCTCAATTTCCTTTAGGATGGTCAAGGAATACAATTCCTGTTTCATGGCCATTCCTTCACTCTTGAACTGAGTATCAGGATTTGGTCTCAAGATATCTCGGGATTAAATGAGTTGTTTTCCAGGGTTAAAGACAGAATAAAATCAGGATTTGAATTAGTCATGATTTTGTTGAAATACAATGAACAAAACCTCTTCATGTAGGGTTGTTTCAACACCAAACGAAAGAATAAATAGCATGGACAGAATTCAACATGTTGAGCATGAAATTTCTGATTTAAGAAATCAAATTCAAAACCATAAGCTCTATGAAAATCTGAAGGAAATCAGTGACATTAAGGTGTTCATGGAAAACCACATTTTCGCTGTTTGGGATTTTATGTCGTTACTAAAGAGTTTGCAAAGAAGTCTAACGAATGTTCAGACTCCTTGGACTCCTTCTCCAAAACCTAAATTAGCGCGGTTCATTAATGAAATTGTGCACGGAGAAGAAAGTGATTTGAACGAATTAGGTGAGCCTAAAAGTCATTTCGAAATGTATCTGGATGCCATGTCGCAGGTAGCAGCAGATACAAAGCAAATAGGGGCGTTCATTAAATTCATAGAGGCTGGTCACGACGTTGAACACGCCTTGAATGAGGTGAAAGTAGATAGACGTGTTGCTGATTTTGTGAACTATTCGTTTTCAATTATTTCTACCAACAAGCCACACCTTGTAGCTTCTGCATTTACGTTTGGAAGAGAAGACGTTATTCCAGACATGTTTATCGAGATTTTAAAAAAATCAGACGCTAAAAACCAATTATACAGCAAGTTGACCTATTACCTTGAGCGCCATATAGAGCTTGACGGAGACGAACACGGTCCACTTTCTCTTGAAATGATTTCGGCGCTTTGTGGTAATGATGATGTCAAATGGGAAGAAACGGTTGCTGTTGCAAAACAGTCTTTGGTACACCGTATCCTGCTTTGGGATGCCATTAGTGACTTAATTGAAAGCGAAAATCATGTGTCAAACAATGTTGAGCAGGTTTCGCACACGTAATACCCATTTACTGAATACTCATTGCTTCCTAATGCCCTGATTGCGATCTATTAACCGTTGTAAGTGAATTCAAATGACGACTTTTAAAATAGCTTTAGACTGGACACCCAACATCAACCATGTAGGAATTGTGGTTGCACAAGAATTGGGATATTATAAGGAACAAGGCCTTGAAGTTGAAATTTTAAATCCGCTAGAGGATAATTACCAAATGACCCCTGGTAAAAAGTTAGAGTTGGGGATAGCTGATTTTGCTATTGCACCTTTCGAGACGGTAATTAGTCTGAATAACAAAACAAATGCTGTAGACGCCATAGCTGTGTTCGCCATTTTGCAGGAAGATCTTAGTAGCATCGCGTCACTCAAAACCTCAAACTTGGATTCTCCAAAACTTTTAGATGGGAAAATATACGCATCTTACAAAGCGCGTTACGAAGACCATATTGTGAAAGAAATGGTTAAAAATGACGGCGGAATTGGGGATCTAAATCTGGTCTATCCTGAGAAGCTGGGAATATGGAATACCTTATTAGAAGGGAAGGCAGATGCTACTTGGATTTTCGACAATTGGGAAGGTGTTGAAGCGAACTCTAAGGAAATAGAATTAACTAAATTTTCAATGTCACAGTTTGGCATTCCATACTGTTACTCCCCTATTATTATTACAAGGAAAAGCCATTTAACCGACGATCAAAATGAGTACGCTCGTTTTATCAAAGCGACTCAAAAAGGGTATCTATTTGCTGCCGAGAATAAACCTTCCGCAGTAAGTATCTTAGCGGAGTATCTGACAGACTATGATAAAAAGAACATTGATCTCGAGAAATCAATAGCTATTACAGCCCCGTATTTCGGCAATGATCAAACATGTGGTTTCATGAAACCTGAACGCGTTAATCTGTTTCTAAAATGGCTCGTTGACCACAATTTGGAGGATGAGAAAATCATTAATCAGGTCTTGTTTACAAACGACTTATTGAACTAATTACCGCTGCGAGTTTAGCCGGTAGCTTCATGTCTTAATGCAACAATAGAATCAATTAATACTGAGATCGGGAATTTGCGAAAACGCATCTAATCCCTCCCATTTTCAAAGCAGCCCAACTTTCATTACTTTGCTACACAACAGGCAATCAATGATTTGCTGCTCACCTTCTCAGACCTCTCAAACATGAATCTCATTCTCAGAAACATTCTCGCCGTTCTTCTCGGTATTGTTATTGGCACCGTTATTAATGGATGGATTATCTCCATCAGTGGATCCATCATCCCTCCTCCTGAAGGAACAGATTTAACTACAACTGAAGGCTTGCAAGCGGCCTTGCCTTTAATGGAACCGAAGCATTTTATCATGCCATTCCTTGCCCATGGCTTAGGAGCTTTGCTTGGGGCATTTATGTGCGCTACCATTGCAGCAACGCATAAAATGAAGTTTGCAATGAGCATAGGATGCTTATTTCTTCTTGGCGGAATAGCGGCCGCATCATTCATTCCTGCACCCACATGGTTCGTCGTCACAGATCTCGTCTTGGCTTACATTCCAATGGCGTGGTTAGGAGGAAAAATGGCGAGCTCATCTAAATCGTGATTTTATGCTCATTTGAATTGGGAATTTTGATAAGCAACGCCAGTAATGACTTTATTGGTAACTCAAAATTCCATTAACGTCCATCAGTTGGCAAGTGGTATTTAGGTCGTGTGCTTCCTAAATGTGAATTCCATTCAGCAGCGCGGTAAATCGATTTTGCGTTAGAGCGAATTCCGTTTCAATGAAGAGAATTTCAATGGCAAAAACCACCTTTCGCTTTCCATTCAGTTAAGTACCTTGCATTGCGCAAAGTGAATGCAACGAATTAACGGAACCGCATGATCAAAAACGACAAGCACGAAATCATTTTAGGCCTCTTTCTAGTGGGACTATGTGTAGCATTCTATTTTTTGTATGGCATTCTCATTTCATTCCTTCTGGGGTTGTTGCTTGCCTTTGCGGCGAAACCAATCATAGATCGGATTCAGCGGAAAGTAAAAAGCCAAGGCCTCGCCTCTACCCTGTTCCTCTTGTCATTTGCGGGAGTTATTGTGCTGTTTCTGGTCTTCTTTACCCAATTTATCAATCGCGATTTCAAGCGTTTCGACCAAAGTTTTACGCTGCTGGTATCCAACAACCAAGATCAATTGGATGAAACCGCGCAGAAAGTCAAAACCTACATGGGAGATTTCTACGCTTCGAAAGAAATAGACCTGAGCACTGACTCATTGATCACTGAACTCCAAGAGGTTGATTACTCGCAGCTCAACACAGAGTCGATCACCGCTGGATACAAGAAACTGATGGCCGCTGTTCAAAGCAGTGAAACGGAAGAAAAGTCAACAGAAACCCGGTTTGGTGTGCTTTATATCCTCATCTCTTCCGTTGCTTATTTCGTGCTCATACTTTACCAGTTAGACTACTTTGATCGCCTGCGCTCACACTATTTTAGCGGGGAGTTGAAATCAAAGCTCGGGGTGATTTTTGACGATTTCAATCAGAGCTTTGTGCGTTACCTCAAATTGAGGTCGAAAATTGTCTTGTGGCTCTTGCTCATCTACATAACGGCCTTCATCATTATGGACATGCCAGGAATGATTTTAATTACCCTCTTTATTTTCATTCTTTCATACATCCCCTACCTGCAGTACTTAGCACTTATCCCCCTGGCACTTGGCTGCTTGGTACTTTCGATTGAGAATCCTCACAGCTTTCTTTTTTACTTTGGAATCATTGCAGGCGTATTCGTTCTATGCAGCTTGGTGGAAGAAATTGTTCTTGTTCCTTTGATCATGGAGAAACACATTGGAATGAATCCGGTCATCATGGTTCTTGCGCTTGCTGTATGGGGTTACGTTTTAGGAACACCCGGATTACTCATCGGTGTGCCACTGACCAGCCTATTCATCATTTACACAAAACGATACTTGCTTCCTCTGATTCCTTCTGAATAGCTATTGCAGAAGGCTGCTTGCAGTTGTACCTTTTCCCAAATTAACACTGTTCATCCTAACCTATTTCATTCGCTATGAATTTATTCAAAACACTTTTGCTCTCAATCACTTTCGGATTGTTCGCCTCAACTTCTTTCGCACAGTCAACTGATGTGTCCATTGATTTCTCTGCCAACGGACTTACAGTAAACGAAATTCCGATCATGAATTTCACCACCATGGATATTCTCAAAAAATCATTGGGTGAACCCAGCAAATCTGTGGACTATCCTAGTGGGGAAACGGGCAAATTTTATGATGACTTAGGCATTGTCATTTTCACTCTAGACAATGTAGTAAAGGGCGTTGGTGTGAATTTGAATTGGGACGAAGACGAAAAATTTCCTGAACAATCATTGAAGGGTGAATTGCTTATTGGCGGAACGGCCATTGGCAAAGATGCAACCAGCGAAACATGCTCCTCAATTGAAGAATTGGAATTTAATTGTCCGGTTCCTAGTATCTGCGTCGCAGCAAACAGAACTGAGACCATAAAGTGTATGGTCGCATTTGCAGAAGATATTATTACGCAGGTGGTCTTTTTCATGGATTAGAAGAATACACACAAAAAAGGTAGAATAAACCACGGTTTGTTCTACCTTTTTTGTTACCCTGATTTCTTTTCGGTCAAGGACCTGCGGGGTCAATATCTGTCTGGCAATAAGCCAAGAATTTGTCTGGGCGGGCTGACATCAGTTCGCCCCTAACACCAAACACGCTCATGAAACACACGTACCACATACACGGAATGACTTGCAATGGATGCAGAGGCCATGTTGAGCAAACTTTGTCTCAAGTGGATGGAGTCTCAAATGCCCAAGTAGACTTAGAGCAGCATGAAGCTCACATTGAAATGGAACTACACATTCCAATTGAGACCTTTCAAGCCGCGCTGAAAGCAGATGGCGGACGTTATTCCATTCATCTGCCCGGAACCTATGAGCATGCTGAAAAGAAAGTAGAAAAAACGAAAGGCATAGGAACGGGAACCTTCTACTGCCCTATGCATTGTGAGGGAGAAAAGACCTATACCAAACCTGGCGACTGTCTGGTATGTGGAATGGACCTTGTTGAAGAACAGAATCTATTATCTGCCCCTTCGGAGCTGTGGACGTGCCCCATGCACCCTGAGGTTGAAAAAGAGGAACCGGGGAGCTGTCAGATCTGTGGAATGGATTTGGTGCCGAAACAGCCTGATGCATCTGCAGAAGAGAAAACGTATAAAAAACTGCTTAAAAAGTTCTGGATTGCAACAGCATTTACCCTTCCCATTTTTCTCATTGCGATGAGCGACATGCTGCCTGCCAATCCGCTTTTCAAGTTGATAGACCAAACGTATTGGAACTGGGTACAGTTAGCGCTCTCCCTTCCAGTGGTCTTTTATGCAGCTTGGATGTTCTTTGAACGTGCCTACAAAAGTATCAAAACATGGAATTTAAACATGTTCACACTGATTGGAATTGGAGCGGGTGTTGCATGGACATTCAGTGTGTTTGGAATGGTTTTTCCAGATTTCTTCCCAGCACAGTTCAAAAGCAATTCAGGTGCCGTCCACGTCTACTTTGAGGCTGCTTCCGTTATTCTAACCCTTGTTTTACTTGGCCAATTGCTGGAGGCTCGTGCTCACAGCAAAACCAATGCTGCTGTAAAAGAGTTGTTAAAACTAGCCCCCAACAAAGCAATCAAACTAGTTGATGGAAATGAAGTAGAGGTGGCTATAGACGCCATTAAACTAGGCGATGTTCTGAAGGTGAAGCCTGGAGAAAAAATCCCTGTTGACGGTGTTATTTCCGAAGGAGCTTCAAGCATTGATGAATCTATGATTAGCGGAGAGCCTATTCCTGTCAGCAAATCTAAGAATGACAAGGTGAGCAGCGGAACCATCAACGGCAACCAATCATTTTTAATGACGGCTGAACGCGTAGGAAGTGACACTTTGCTTGCAAGAATAATTCAAATGGTCAATGACGCGAGCAGAAGTCGCGCTCCAATTCAAAATCTTGCTGATCAAGTTTCAGGGTACTTCGTCCCAGTTGTGGTCATTATCTCTGCCATCACCTTTGTGGTTTGGGCTGTTTGGGGACCATCGCCTGCTTATGTCTATGCATTGGTGAATGCCATCGCCGTGCTTATTATTGCTTGTCCGTGTGCATTAGGATTGGCTACTCCAATGTCTGTTATGGTTGGCGTTGGAAAAGGTGCTCAAAATGGTGTGTTAATCAAAAATGCTGAGGCCTTAGAGAAAATGGATAAGGTAACGACCTTGATCGTTGATAAGACGGGCACTTTGACAGAAGGCAAGCCAACGGTGGAACGAATGGCTGCATTTGAAGGAACATTAGGAAACGATGAAGTCTTGCAGCTCATCATTTCGCTTAACAGCAATAGCGAACATCCATTGGCAGATGCTACTGTGAAGTATGGAAAGGAAAAAGAAGTTCAACCAACGAAAGTGGAAGGCTTCAGTGCTGTCACTGGAAAAGGCGTTGAAGGTACAATTGACGGATTAAAGGTGGCCTTGGGAAATCAGAAAATGATGGAACATGCAAATGCCACACTTTCAGAATCCATGGAAGAGGAAGCGCAATTATACCAGAAAAAAGGTAAAACGGTTTCATTTCTTTCGAAAGACAGAAAGGTCATTGGATATGTTGTGATTGGCGATCGCATCAAAGACACAAGCGCTCAAGCCATCAAAGAACTCCAGTCCAAAGGAATTGACGTTGTGATGCTTACTGGAGACAACCTAGCCACTGCACAAGCCGTAGCTGAAGAACTCAATCTGACCAATTTCAAAGCTGGAATGTTGCCCGAAGACAAGCTTAACGAAGTATCAGCCTTACAAGCCAAAGGTGAAATCGTTTCTATGGCAGGTGATGGCATCAATGATGCTCCCGCCCTTGCAAAAAGCGATGTAGGAATTGCCATGGGAACAGGAACAGACGTAGCTATAGAAAGCGCCATGATTACCCTGGTGAACGGCGATTTACAAAGCATTGTGAAAGCGAAGCATTTGAGCCACGCGGTTATGCGTAACATCAAACAAAATCTGTTTTTTGCATTAATCTACAACACCATCGGCGTTCCTATAGCCGCAGGAGTGCTCTATCCCTTCTTTGGCATATTGCTATCACCCATGATTGCAGCGTTGGCCATGAGCTTTAGTTCAGTGTCTGTAATCGCAAATGCTTTGCGTTTGAGGAATACAAAGTTGTAGAAGCCCAAGACAGATTTGCATTTCATTTGAACGGGCGGGGACATCAGTCAGCCCCTACCGAATCACAAATTGAATGCGAACCCAGTTTTCTCCTTCCTGAGCGCTAAACACATAATTTCCAGCGGCCATTCCGTTCAAGGCAATTTGACTTACACCTTTCGCGCTGTTCCAAACCATGCGTCCGCTTGCGTCAATGATTTGGAGGTTAGTCAGCTCAGCAACATTCACTCCTGTGATGTTCAAGATGCCATTTCCGTCTACTGGAACGGGGAACAGGGTAAGCTGATTGTTAGTGAGTTCTTCAATGCCAACATAAATCACAAAGACTTCATCAGACATCCCAAGGCAACCAGCATCACTTGTTACTTCAACGCTGTAGTTTCCGTCCTCAAACACTTCTATGGTTTGGTTGGTGGCCCCTTCAATGAGTTCGCCGTTTAAGAACCATTGCCACTCATTTCCATCTGAGGCTGTGAGTACGTTTCCATTGTCTAAGAAAGAGGCTTCAGGAAGCGGATTGACCGTTACGGTGATCGCTTCTGTTGATGCGCAATCAATTAAATTGAAACCGGTCACTTCGTAGATAGTTGTTTCCACTGGCGAAACCGTGATTTCTGGAGTGTCTCCTAATCCATCCCAATCATAGGTATCAGCACCCGTTGCACCGATGGTAATTTCTTCGCCCTCGCAGATTTCTTGGTTTTCAGTTACATTCATAACAGGCGGATCAAGTACTTCCACCAAAATGCTTGCTGAAGCTGAGCAATCTGGTCCGTTCGTTCCAGTGACCTCATAAGTGGTTGTTTCGGTTGGCGAAACCGTAATTTCAGACGTTTCACCTATTCCGTTCCAATCATAGAGTTCTGCTCCAGAAGCGCTCAAAATGAGTTCTTCGCCCTGGCATATTTGAGTGTCTTGAGAGACTTCTAGCTCAGGATAGTTAGACACTTGCACTTCAATAAAGGCGGCGGTTGCGCAATCAATTGCATTCGTACCAATGACCTGATAAATAGTTGTTTCTTCTGGCGAAACCGTGATTTCGGGAGTGTCTCCTAGTCCGTCCCAGTTGTAAAAATCTGCTCCTGATGCGAAAAGCACTGCGTCATCACCCGCGCAGATTGACTGATTTTGACTTACCTCAAGTTCAGGGCTTTCTAACACTTCTACCGCAATCCATTTTGAGGCTTCGCACAGCGGATTCACAATGGATAATTCTATGTTGTACGTTCCAGCCGATTCAAAAATGGTTGTCAGCAGACTGTCTGTTCCAGCTTCTACCCCATCGATTTTCCAGATGTATTCGTCTATGTATTCAACATTGCTTTCGAACTCCACCACGTCATTGGCACAAACTTCAAGCGCTGATGCTTCAAACTCAGCAAAATCCTCGTCGCATCTGTAAATGGTGTTCCAAGTGGTATTAGTCACAATAGCTGGGTTGGCGTCAAAGAAAATATGCGCTGTATTTTCAATGCGCGTATCATGCGGTAACCCCTGATTTGGACGAATAAAATAAGAAATCATTCCATGGCTATCTGGCTCACAGCAGTTGCTATCTGGAAGCATAATATTCTCAAAAAGAAAGGTTATTTCACGAGTCTCCGTGTTAATAGAAGTCTGAACACTGTGACTGTTTGCCACAAGCTGAAACGTAGAAAGGTCTAAGTTCTCTGAAATGGTATCAACTACTGATACATTGAAAGCGAAAAAGTTACCTGTATTTTGGAAACGGATGAGGTATTCAATTTCTTCTACTGGCTCAATGAAATGGGGTTCTTCGTACCCAAAAGGAAACGTTTGTTTGTCGTTGGGGTCATACGCGCAAAGCACCTCTAGTACGTGCGACTTTTCGCCCGCGGCCACTAAGAAACCTTCATCGTTATAGCCGTATGCATTCACATTGTTAATGACAAGCTCCCCCATCTGTTCAAAAGAAGGTCCTGTTAGTCCGATATCATCAAAGAACATCGCATTAGGCTGAAGATTTTCGAACCCGATGTAGTACTTTCCATCAACAATAGAGTCAATAGGCGTCACTTCGGTATATCCCGCCATTAATTCATCCGGTGCCACTTCGAGGTAACCAGAAATAGGGACATTCCCCATGTTTCTGTAGCACATATTGAAGTTATTGTTTTGATCGCAAACGATGCCAGGCCAGAATGGATATAAATCAATAAAAATTCCATTTAATACCGTATCATAACTTTTCCCAATGGTGATCTCTTCTTGAGAATCATCTACTGTATCATAATATGCTGCTGGTCCCGTTGTAATTAAAGGAAATGCGCTTGTTGCTTCGCACACCACTAAGTATTCTCCTTCTAAAACGGTGACCTGAAAATTCCCGAAATCATCCGTTATCGCTATATATTCTCCATTGTTGAAGTTGACCGTTTCAAATGCCAAGCCCTGCTCACCTTCATCATGAACACCATTTTGATTCAAGTCATTGAACACCATTCCATCAGCCTCATAAACGCACTGGGTTCCACATTCGGCCTCCGGATTGTAATTTATTGCTTCAGGATTCATACAACCTAGAATTTCATTGCAACCTGTATCTATGCATGCCAGAGGATTGTATGCGCAGTGCTCTGGATCCAAACATCCAGATTCGAGGTAACAATCATCTGTTCCTAAGTCATCTGGGTTGTAGTTGCACATTTCCGGATCATTGCATCCACACGAAAAGAAGCAGCTTCCATCATCAAGACAAGCACCAGAATTGTAGCCACATGCCGCAGGATCTGTACAACCGTATAAGTAAATGCAGTCATCAGTTCCGGGATCATCTGGGTTATAGTTACAGCCAACAGGATCATTACAGCCACAACCATAGTAACAGTACTCAACTGAAGCGCATATTTCAGGGGTGTAATTGCATGCATCTGGATCAAAGCAAGATTCCAAATAAAGACACAAATCATACGTAGCTTCAGGATTGTAACATGGCTCTTCCTCATTCATGCATCCTACAATAGCGGACAACCCAGTAAATTCTTCTTCAAACCCTGTCAAAGTTCCGAATCCATCACACCCTTCATGCCAAACATAATCAACCCTGCCATTAAATTGATCTCCTCCTAAGAATGCTTGCACATTTAAGTCGAAAGACAAAACACCACTGGTAGTGAATTGCCCGAGCAAAATCCTGTTATTCGGCCCAGTAGCTAAACAAGCAACACTAGTTGGCACGCCGAACCAAGCCCCGTCTTCCAGACTAAAGAGACCAGACGATGTATAAGGCCCAAAAGACGCGCTGAAAGGATCAGATGGATTGGAAGATGCATATCCAATATCACTTGCTCCAGCATCTAGTGAATCGTCAACACCAATCGTTAACCATGAATCAAACTCTATTTCAGGAAATACAACATAAAATGCTGGATTAATTCCTGTTGGGAGAATACCTCCAAATGGACTGTTAAAAAAAGTGGTGGTAGTCGTTACATTAACAGAATAGCATTGATCTATCGCGAATACTGCTGTTACCATGTCGGATGAGGATACCATTTCAGCATAGACACGATATGTCGCTGTACCTTCTGGTTGCGTGGAATTCTCATTGGTGCCAGCATAATATTCAACAGCAATATTTTCCAATTGAGCCATTCCAATCATTGGAAATAGCAAGCAAATTGCCCAGAGTATGGCTTTAGTTCTCATGACTTTAGAGTCTAGGTTGGTTTATGGACTTCAAATTAGTAAATAAATTTTCACACCTGTCCAAGACGTTTAAAAAAGTATAAATAAAAAATGGAGTTGATCCAGATAAATCTGGTAGGTTTAAGTCACGACAACCAACCAATCAACTCCGGTATGAAGATCACACTATTTGCTCAGATATTCCAAAAATTCAACAAGTATTCTTTCGATAAACTGGTAGAAAAGCATCAGTCCAATAAACACAGCAAGGGCAATGATGCCTGGACCCATTTTGTAAC